>Ga0208507_1002189_pt1 | contig 10230 bp, 7 predicted proteins | sample CryBogCBH12Aug01_FD_184626 | JGI IMG/M metagenome (GOLD analysis project Ga0208507, IMG submission 184626) | Freshwater microbial communities from Crystal Bog, Wisconsin, USA - CBH12Aug09.1 (SPAdes) (version 2) | ecosystem: Environmental > Aquatic > Freshwater > Lake | place: Crystal Bog...
GGTCACGCGGGGCGCTCGTCGCCGGGATAGTAGGACGCATATTTTTCGTGTGGGTCGCCAGCGCCACGAAGGCGGAAAGCTCCGCACGGGTGCTGCCACGCTTGGCGCTCACGGTTCCAATGGAAACCAACCTGCGCCAACTGCTGCCGCAAAGTCGCGGCGGGCTGCTCCTTGAACTGAACCCAAATCCACTTGCCGACAACCTCGGCGAGATTGAAAAGGTCAGGATTGACGGTGTGCAACAAGGCCAAAACCTTGTCGGTGGGCAAAGTCCGGTTAGCCTTCCGCGCTTCCGAATCAATCGGCAAACGTGTGTCTTGCTTCGGTGCTTCCGGCGTCTGCGCCTGCGGCACTACTAGCTTCGATTCTTGAGGGAGCCTGTTCGTCTTTTTTTGTGATGTAGTTTTCATAGTCTTTTTTTTATGCACTGCTCGCCCCTCATCCGTCGGTCGCCTTGTTCGCGAAAAGCCAAGCCTCCAGCCCTCCTGCGTGGAAGTAGTCTTCAGAAGGAGCCGCGCAATGGCGGGCTGGTGTTTTAGGCGAGGCCGTGACAAGGCGACCGCACGAGAGAGGGGTTTTAGTGAGCAGGGAAAAAAGGACTTGAAAACGAAGCGTCCTTCACAAAAAAACCAACCCAGTCTATTTTCCGAACGCAGCGAGCAAACTATCTCCGACCGTAGGGAGCCAACGAAGATCAACGGGCGTGCCCGCCTGAATCCATGCCTGTCTCGGCAATTTGCGACCGTCGAAATGAGCGGGAGCATCCGCGTAATCTGTGCAGCGGAATGCGGCAGCGAATGGAGCGGGCGGAAAATGTCGAGTCAGGCAGCGGGCACCGGTGGAACCGTGCCGATACTTGGCACGAGCACAAGTGTTGGCTCGGTGAAGCCTGGGACATAATGCTGCACCTGGCCGGACGAAGTCTCGCGGCCTTCGGTCACACTGCCGGAAGTGTGACCGACCTTACCCAACCGAGGAACGCAGAGACGAGGTTTCGACGCCGGACAGCGCGGTAAGTCATGGCGAGCCTGAATGGTTGTGCTGGAACCGAACCGTTCGCGAACCTGACGTGACCAAATCGCGTGCGCTGTGAGTGAAAAGCCAGCCGTCCATGACCATGGTAAACCTGAACTGGCTGGCTGGTGCCCGGAGCTGACCGCGTTAGCGGGCAGCACGGGCATGAACGCCGGCGTCCGCGCGCGGGAACTGCCATCCGTGAATGGAAACCCTGCCACCAAGCGCGTTCGTCTTGGTTGAGCAACGCGAGGTGTGAGCCGGTGGCAGCGCCACTTGCCAGCCGGCGAGCAATGCAGCGCGAACTAATGTTCTATCGAGCAGGGCGAGCTAGTTTTATTGGTGACGCATGACCGCTGAAGATGATTAAACGATGAGGAACGGGCGCAACGCTTGTTGGCAGTCACGAGCTAAGCTATATCACCTCGAAATAATTTTTAAAAAGATTTGACACCAATGGGGAATAATGGATAATAACGACAATAAAGGTCGCCAATAAGGCGGCAGCGCGTGTTAGTCGAACAATGCATTTGGCTCATTGCAACAATACGCTGTTTTTTATTTAGAATAAAAGACGACATATAAGGTCGCTATTAAAATTTATGAGTGAGTTATCCGCAAAGGCAGCGAGTAAGGATTTGTCCGACGTCAACTGGCTGGAAATCGTTCGGCAACAGGTGGGTTCGCTTCGCTTCGGCGTGGTGGAGATCATCGTGCATGATTCGCGGGTGACGCAGATCGAGAAGACCGAACGGCTGCGATTGGATAAACCGACCACGGAGACGCGGCTACATCGAAGCGAATAAACCAACCGAAACCATTTTGCAGGCGGCTGACCGGACCACCGGAAGTTCCCATGAAAATAAAATCATATATCATCCATGCGGAACTGGAATCAATCCTTGGTGGCTTTGCTGCTTGTAGCGGTCGTGCTTTCGAGCGCAAGCCGGGCGACGGCGGCTGATACGGCCATTCTCAACGTCTCCTACGACGTCACACGGGAATTTTACAAAGAATTTAACGACACCTTCGCCGCTTACTGGAAAGACAAAACCAGCAACAGCGTCGCCATCAACCAATCCCACGGCGGTTCCAGCAAGCAGGCGCAATCCGTTGTCAACGGCCTCGAAGCCGACGTGGTGACGATGAACCAGCCGACGGATGTGGACATTCTGTTTACGGTGGGTCGGTTGATCCCGCAAAACTGGGCGTCGCGCCTGCCTAATCACAGCGTTCCCTATAACTCGACGATTGTGTTCGTCGTCCGCAAGGGCAACCCGAAGAACATTCACACTTGGGAAGATTTAATTCAGCCGGGGGTTTCGGTGATCATTCCCAATCCGAAAACGTCCGGCAACGGACGCTACAGCTATTTAGCTGCTTGGGGACACGCGCTGAAGAAATCCGCCGGTGACGAGCAGCAGGCACGTGAGTTTGTGAGGAAACTTTTCGCGAAGGTGCCGGTTCTCGACACCGGCGGACGCGGCGCGACGACGACCTTTGCCGAGCGCGGCATTGGTGACGTGCTGCTGACGTTTGAAAATGAAGCCGCGACCGTGCGGAAAAATTTTGCGGACGATGGTTTGGAAGTGATCGTTCCGGCGGACAGCATCCTGACGGAAAATCCCGTGGCGTGGGTGGATCGCTATGTTCAGAAACATCACACTGAGGCCGTTTCCCGGGCGTATCTTGAATACCTTTACAGCGATGCCGGACAAGAACTGGCGGCAAAATACTACTACCGCCCGAAAAGCCAGGCGGCGCTCGACAAATTCCCCGACCGCTTCAAACCGCTGGATTTGTTCACGGTGAATGAAATCGCCGGCGGCTGGGACAAGGCGCAAAAAACGCATTTCGCGGACGGCGGAACCTTCGACCAAATCTATCAACTCAACCAATAAACAAACTATGGCACACATCTACAACGACATCACGGAAACCATCGGCAACACTCCGCTCGTGCGGTTGCACCGCACAGCGAAGGAACACGGCGCGGTTGCCGATGTGCTGCTTAAACTTGAATTTTTCAATCCGCTCTCCAGCGTCAAGGACCGCATCGGCGTGGCGATGATTGAGGACGCGCTGAAATCCGGTGCGATTGGCCAGGACACGATTCTCATTGAGCCGACGAGCGGCAACACCGGCATCGCGCTGGCGTTTGTCGCGGCGGCGAAAGGCTTGCAACTGATTTTGACGATGCCCGAAACGATGAGCATCGAGCGCCGCAAGCTGCTTAAAATCCTCGGCGCAAAACTGGTTTTGACCGAGGGCGCGAAAGGCATGAAGGGCGCGATTGCCAAGGCCGAGGAATTGCACCAGCAGATTCCGAACAGCGTCGTGCTGCAACAATTTTCCAATCCGTCGAATCCGGCGATTCATCGCAAGACGACGGCGGAAGAAATCTGGCGCGACACGGATGGCAAGGTGGATTTCGTCGTCGCCGGCGTCGGCACGGGCGGCACGATTACCGGCGTGGCTGAAACTATCAAGAAACTGAAGCCCAGTTTCAAAGCCATCGCGGTCGAACCCATCAAGTCGCCGGTGATTTCCGGCGGAGTGCCGGGGCCGCACAAGTTGCAGGGCATCGGCGCGGGTTTCATTCCCGCCAACTTGAACACGAAAATCGTGGACGAGGTGATTCAGGTGAACGAAGACGATTCCGCGCCCATCTCCAAACAGGTCAACGCGCAGGAGGGGATTCCCATCGGCATTTCCAGCGGCGCGGCGGTCTGGGCGGCGCTGCAAGTCGCCAAACGCCCAGAAAATAAGGGCAAAACCATCGTCGCCATCGTGCCCTCGTCCAGCGAGCGTTATCTCTCAACCTGGCTGTTCGCCGACATCGGCACTGAAACGGATGACATCGGCAATCTGCTGGTCGCAAAATAAATTTTTACCGACGCCAAAAAGCGAGGCCAACCTGAATTAATTAATTTCGACAACTGACCGGCTCACCGGAGGTTGATCTCAAACCTGAATCAAAAAACGAAAAACACAATTAACATGAAAACAATTAGTCTGAAAAAATATATCGCCGCCGGCATCACGCTGGGCGGACTGCTCCTGCAAACCTCTGTGCACGCGGATACGGAAGTTTTATTTGTCGGCGGCAATGCCAGCCAGAACGTGCTTTATGACCGCGTCACCAACATCCTGACCGGCGGTATCACCAAGGTGGTCATTTCGCCGACGAACAGCACGGTGCGTTCTTATGTCGGCACCATCACCAGCCCGCCGGGTTTGGGGATTGTGACGATTGACTTCTCGCTGCTCGGGGCGGTGGGTGGTTTGCAGGATTTGCAAAATCAACACAATGAGACGACGGCGTTGACCAACGCGACCATCACGCCGACGGTGGCGGTTTCCAGCACGGCGCCGGAAGCGGTGGGCATCAACCCGACGCCGTTTGTGCAGACCAAGACGCTGGTGGTGCCGTTTGTGTTCATCAAGAACACCAAATGGCCTGGCCTGGCCACGATCACCAACCTGACCCGGGAGCAGGCGTATTATCTCGAAGGCGCGGCGGGCACCTTGCCGACGACGTTCTTCGGCGGCCTCTCCAACAGCCCGATTTATCTGGTGGCGCGCAACACGGCCTCGGCGGTGCGCACGGAAATTGACGCCAATGTTGGTTTCACCGGCACCATTGCCAGCTATACCACCAATAGTTCCGGCCAGCCGATCTACGATGTCAACGGCGGCCAATCCAGTGGCGGCAATATCCGGACTCTGCTCGGACTCATCACCAATTCCATCGGCACGGTGGCCGCGCAGGACATCAGCACGCTGACGCCGCTGACCTACAACGGCGTGCCGTTCACCATCACCAACGTCGAGACCGGCAGCTATCCGATCTGGTCTTACGAGCGGTGGGCTTATCTGAAAACCGGCCAGGGTGCTCCCACTCCGAACCAATTGACCGTCATCAACTCCCTGCTCTCGGCGGTGACCAATGTCACCTTCCAGACCACCAGCCCGATTTTCACCGGCAGCTTCGCCCGATTGAGCCTCTTGCAGGTGAGCCGCGACTCGGACGGCGGCCCGATCACTTCAACGATTTATTAACGTGACGAAACCGAAAACTTCCCCAGTCACATGAAAAAAATAATTCCTTTGACCCTAGCTACGCTGGCGGTGCTGACGGCACCGTTGGCGCGGGCTTGGACTTACAACGACGGCGACGCGCTGCTCGTTTTTCGCGCGAGCGGATTCAACGATGTTGAGTTCGATCTCGGCAATGTCAGCCAGTTCACCAATGTCGCCAGCGGCACCACCATCACGGTGAACGGCTGGAATTCCAGCCTGGTCACCAACACGTTTAGCGCAGACTTGACCGGCGTGAGCGTCATTGTCGCCGCCACTACCAGCGTGACGGATGCCAACCAAGCGGCGTGGTTGAGCAGCGGTGATGCCAGCGCGGTTGCCTATCAGCTCACACCGTCCCAGTGGCAATCCAGACTCTGGAGCGTCATCAATTCCATCGGCACCCGACCAGTGATTTATCAAATAGCCACGGCGGGAACCAACAGTTACTCGATTGATCCCGGCAGCAGTTCCAGTTCCAAACTGGCTGCCTACGATCAAATCGTCACGGGCAACGGGCAGAACTCCACTTCCATCGCCCAGTTCGGTGGCAACGCCGCCTTCACGGTGGAAGGCGTCACGCCGGCCTCTTTCGGGCTGTGGAAAATCTCGCCCAGCACGACGATTCCGAAACCAGTGGCGACTTATGTCGGCACCTTTCAAATCACCTCCGCCGGCGTGTTGACGTTCACCGCCGGCGCGCCAAAGCCCAGCGTGCTGGGCATCACGCGCAGCAGCGGTGTCAACACCGTCAGCTTCACCACGTCAGTGGGTGGTAGTTACTGGCTGACCTACACCAACAAGCTGGCTGGCTCATCCACCAACTGGCCGGTCGTCAGCGGCCCGCTTACCGGTGACGGCAATAATAATTCGCTGACCCACACGATTGCCGACAGCGCCGGATTTTATGGGGTGAAACGCACGGATTGATCCGGTTGGAGATTCCAACCACCGGCCGGCCCGGCGCAACCGGGCCGGCCAAATTTGTCGAGAGGACCACCACAACAAATGAAATTTTGGCAGCCCATTTTAACCGCTGTCGCGCTAGCGATAATTCCCTTTACGGCGAAAGCGCAGACCAATGCGCCGGTGCCACCGTTGCCGAAATTTGAAGTCCGCACCTACCGGTTTGAAGGCGAAACTTTTCTGCCGCCGGAACAATTATCAGAAACGCTTTCCAATTACACCGGCTCGGTAAATGTTGCGCAGATTCATTCCGGCCTTGTCCGCTTGCAGCAGCTTTATCGTCAGTCCGGCTATTCCAACGTCAGCGTCACGGTGCCGAAACAGACGCTCACGGACGGCTCGGTGCGTGTGCAAATCATTTCCCGTGCGCCGGTCATCGTTGCACGGTCGGCGGTCGCCACCAATGCCCTTGCCAAACCGGTGCCAAGTCTGCCCATCAACAAATACCGCATCGAGGGCAACACCGTTTTACCGCCGCATGATTTTGGCGTGCTGTCCAACTATACCGGCACTAACATCACCTTTCCGCAGTTGCGCGAAGGTCTGGGCAAGGTGCAGTTGCGCTATCGCGAACTGGGTTTTTCGACCATCAGTGTCACGCTACCGCCGCAGCGCATCACAAACGGCACGGTGCGCGTCAAAGTGGTCGAAGGCCGGCTGGGCGCGATTCATGTAACTGGCAACGAGCATTTCAGCACGCCGAATGTTCGGCGCGCACTGCCGAGTTTGCAGACCAACATTTTGCTGAACACAAAATGGTTCCAACCCGAACTCGACCAGGCCAATGCGAACCGCGACCGGCAGATTTATCCGGTCATCAGCCCCGGCCTCGAACCCGGCACCAGCGACCTCACGTTGCAAGTCAAAGACCGTTTTCCGCTGCATGGACGGCTTGAAATCAACGACAAGTCCTCGGCGGGAACGGCCTTGCTGCGTTCGGATCTGGCGCTGCAATACGGCAACCTCTGGCAGCTCGAACACCAGATTGGGTTGGACTACAATTTTTCTCCACAAGCTTACAAATCCGACAGTGATGTGGGCAGTTTTGTGGATCATCCGCAAGTGGCGTCCATCAGCGGATTTTACCGGATTCCGCTCGGCATCGGCACCGGCTTACGCGAGGCCGCCGAACAGCAGTCAGTCACTTTCGGCTACGACGAGGTGAGCCACCGGTTCAATCTGCCACCTCCGTCCGGGCATCCTGACCTGACTTTTTACGGATCACATTCCGCCTCGGATACGGTGTTGCAATACGGCCCGGTGAAAACCATTTTCACCAATGTCCTCGCCGATATCAGCTCGCAGTTTGTCCAGCACACGCCGACCGTCAACGACAACATTGGCACCAAGCTCACCTTTCCGCTCGACGAATTTGCCGGCATCAAATCCACGCTGATCCTCGGTCTCGACTGGAAATCCTACGCGGCGAATACTTTTAGCACCAACCTCACTTACTTCGATCTTTACGCGCTGGATGCCTATGGCAACCGCGTGTTGGAAACCAACAAGACCCTCCTGCTGGCCGCCAACAACAGTCAGCGTTTGTATTATGTGCCGCTGTCATTTGGCTGGTCAGCGTTGCGCCCAGACCAAACCGGCGCGTTTCAGTTCACGTTCAACGAATCGTTTTTTCTTTCGCCACTGGGTTCCGCCCGGACCAATTTTCAACAAGTCGCCGGCAATGTTCATGCCGGCGGCAATTACACCACCATCAATGCCGGCCTCATCCGCCAGCAGAATCTTCCCGGCGGCTGGTCGATCGTCGCCAACGCCAACGGCCAATTAGCCAGCGCGCCGCTCATCAGCAATGAACAATTCGGCCTCGGCGGCACCGCCGGCGTGCGCGGCTATCGCGAAGGTGAAGTTTATGGCGACAATGGCTGGCGGGCGCTGCTGGACTTGCGCGCGCCGCCGGTGAACGTCGGTTATTTTCCGACCGCCACTGGCGAGGTGCCGGCGCTGCTGCGCTGCTCGATCTTTACGGACTACGGCCAGATTTATTTTCTCGACCGGCCCCGCCAGCCGCCCGTCAGCGAATGGGGTGCCGGCCTCGGCTTTTTCCTGACCGTGGGTGAACATTTTGACGCGCGACTCACCCTCGCATGGGCGTTGCAGGGTGCGACTTCGGTGCCAACGGGGACGGCCAGTTTTGTCGCCACCAAAACCGCTGCCGGCACTGCCTCGGCGTATTTTTCCGTCGGCTACCAATTCTAAACGACCATGAAATCACTGACTAAAACCCGTCAATCCATCTGGTTCGCCGTGCTGGTGTTTCTGGCTGCGCGTGTGCCACAGGTTTTCGCCAATCCGACCGGCTTGCGGGTTAGCTCCGGCAGCGCGCTTGCGCAGCAACTCGGTTCGCAGCTCAACATCACCGTCAGCCAGGCAGCGGTTTTGAACTGGTCGAGCTTCAACATCGCCGCCGGCGAAACCACTTCGTTCCTGCAGCCGTCCGCCAATTCCGTGGTGCTCAATGTCATCGGCGGCGCGAATCCGTCGCAGATTTTCGGTAGCCTGAATGCCAACGGCACGGTGATTTTGGAGAACGCGAACGGTTTTTATTTTGGTCCGAATTCGATGATCAAAGTTGGCGGTAGTTTCATCGCTACCACCGCGCCGATTATTCCCGATTTTGGCTCCGGCGCATCGTGGCAGTTTTCCGGGATGCCGCCGCTCGCGAGCATTGTCAATTATGGCCAGATTGAAGTGGGCCAGGGACGCTCGCTGTTTCTCATCGCCGAAAAAATCCAGAACTACGGTAGCCTCACCGCGCCTGGCGGCAACATCGAGCTGGCCTCCGGCCAAAATGTTTTGGTCAGCGACAGCCCCGACGGACGCGGCTTGAGCGCCACGGTCACGTTACCCAGCGGCTCGGTGGATAATTTTGGCCGTGTCACCGCCGACGCCGGCACCATCGCGCTCGCAGCGAAGGTGGTGAACCAGGACGGCATCTTGCAGGCAAACTCGGTGCAAAATCAAAATGGCGTCATCGAACTCGTCGCGTCCGACACGGTGAATCTCGGTGCGAGTTCCCGAATTCTCGCGTTAGGCGACAACTCGGCCGGCGGCAGCGCCGGCGGCAACGTCACGATAAAATCGGACAATGTTTTCAGCGACACCGCCGGCAGTTTGATTTCCACCGCCGGTGGCGCGAACGGCGGCAACGGCGGCAACGTGGAAATCAGCGCACCGAATGTTCAGTCGTTGAACTCGACGATGAACGCGACAGCGGCAGCGGGCTGGACGGGCGGAACATTTTTTCTCGACCCGGCCAACATCGTTCTCGGCACCTCGACGGCGGGCGGCGCAATCAACGTGAACACAGCGTTCGCCGGTTTTTCCAGCATTGATTTGCAGGCGTCGGGCAACATCACGCTGAATCAAAACACAGTCTGGAACTTGAGCGGCAGCACCGGCCAGAACGCCGGCCAACTCACGTTACAGGCGGGTGGCAACATCACCTTCGGCAACAGTTCCAAGATCACCGACGCGAACAGCTGGTCAGTCACACTGGAGGCGGGCTATAATTTTGGCAACAACACCATCAACTCTGGCATCGGCAACATTTACCTAAACGGCGGTAGCGGCAAATCGCAGAACGGCACCATTCAGCTTGCGTCTGGCTCGGTGAATCTTGAAGCCGGCCAGAGCATTTTGGTCGGCTCCGGCTCGGTGTTCACGACGGATGGCGGCAGCATTTACGCCGATGCGTTGGCCGGCGACATCAACTGCGGCACGGCCAACGGCGGTTATCAGTTCGGCATTTTTGGTTATCGCCCGGTTGCCACGCTCGGCGGCATCAGCACGGCGGCGGGTGGCGATGTGACGTTGATTGCCGGCAACAATGTCATCAGCCAGCCGACGACGCCCGCGAACCAGTCGCCCGGCGCATCCGGCGCTTACGGTTCCGGCAACGTGACGATCAGCGCCGGCAATCAGGTGATGGGAAATTTTACTTTGGCCAATGGCGTCGGCACGATTCTCGCCGGCACCAGCGTCGCGGGCGGCACGATGGATGTTTTGAATTCCGGCGCGAGCATCGGCACGGAACAGCGGCCGGTGAACTTGAGTTTGATTGACGGCTCGTGGAACGTCTGGTCGGGCGGCGACATTTACATCGGCGAAGTGCGCAATCCGAACGGCACTTTTAATTCCAGCAGTTTGCCCATT
>Ga0208507_1002191_pt1 | contig 10224 bp, 3 predicted proteins | sample CryBogCBH12Aug01_FD_184626 | JGI IMG/M metagenome (GOLD analysis project Ga0208507, IMG submission 184626) | Freshwater microbial communities from Crystal Bog, Wisconsin, USA - CBH12Aug09.1 (SPAdes) (version 2) | ecosystem: Environmental > Aquatic > Freshwater > Lake | place: Crystal Bog...
GGGCGCGCTGGTGGTCGGGCGCGCGCGCGCGGGCGGTCGGGCGCGCGGGCGCGCGGGCGCGCGGGCGCGCGGGCGCGCTCACGCGGGCGGGTGGTCGAGTCCACAGTCACAGCGTATCCGCAAGTCTCCACGCGTTAACGGGCCCGCTGCTCGGCCTGGCCCGACTCAGCTGCTTATAAGAGGTCGTTGCGCGCCTCCCGGCTGCCGCCGCCAACACCAACACGACACACGCCGGCGATTCGCCGCAGCTGCTGCCGCTGCTGCCGCTGCTGCCGGCCCGCACGCCGCGCCTCAGCTACCGCCACCCCACGCGTCCCGGGGCGCCCGCGCGGCGGCGAAGTTGAGCAGCGCGAGCGGCGCACAGCCGATGGCGCGGCCGCCGCGGCGCTCCCGGCCGTCCGCCCCGCCGCCGCCGCCTCCTCGCCCGCGCCCACCCCGCCCATCCGCTAATGGCCGCCGTTCGGCCCGCTCGGAGCAGCCTCCGCCCGCGCCGGCCGGCGCATGCGCGCCCAGTGGCGCAGCGGACAGGAGCACGCGGCGCCGGCGCGCGGTGCGCGCGCCCATCATGATCGCCGCGCGTGCAGCAGCGAGGCCGGCGGCACGCAAGCAGGCCAGATGCCGCAGCGCGTCGGCGGCATGCCGCCGAACGGACCGGTGCGCGCAGCTTGCGAGGCAGGCCTGCCGGCGTGTACGGCGCGCCGGCGGCGCGCCGAGTGGAGACAAGGTACCGCATAGCCGCCGTGAGGACACCGGCGAGGCGGGCCCCTCGTTGATTGCGTCGGCGTGCAGCCGACTCACCATGATGGCACCATCAGTGGTCCATCACTAAGTGAACTGTGACAGGAAAGAACATCTACAGCAAATTGAAATGAATGTGCTTTAATAGAATGCACTGCAAAATTAGGCCACATAGGCCTCGCACAGTCTCGCAGCCTGGGCAGATTAGGATCAGTGAAATCGTGAACGCTGCAAATCGACCACACAGTTGGAGCCTTGCAGAGGTCCACTGGAGGAGATCACAGGGGGCAGGTCTTGAAACGCTTGAGTGTAGAGTGATGAGCAGGTGACGTGCTTGGTGCCTGCCATAACACAAAAAAATAAAACAAGATGGATGCGTGTCAATGGAGTCATCTGTAAACGAAACGGGGGATTTTGATGCATACCTTGCGGATTCCCCGAGGTTTATCTTTCTTGTCTCTGTCGTCGTCGTTCCTGGCATCAGACTGCTCCCTGCCTTGCTCCAATGGCCGATCCCTAGAAGCAACCTGTGTCACACAGTAATTGTCAGTTCTAAGTTGATGAGAGATAGATCACAACAACAAATACAAAACCATTGATTTGTTTCACAAGGCAGGAGGATAACCGACCTGCATCTTCAACCCGGGAGCATCGCTCCCACAATCCCTGGTTATGATCATCTTGGGATTATTTAAAACACACTTGTTCAGAACAATGAGAACATCATGAAAACATTTATCTAATCCATTGACGCTACATATTGCTTGTACAGTGCCTGGTATCGTTTGCTGCTGTGCCTCAACTTTGTCAAACTTCGTGTTTGCATCAAGCAAGTGCCTTTCACTGTTTAAGCTGCAGCTGTGTTCCTGCTCTTTTTCAGCTTCATCAGAACCTGAATCTTCTTCAGCTTCATCAGAACCGAAATCTTGCTCGAGATGAGAATCAGATGCACAGTCAGATTCGAGCAAGTTGTCCGAGCGAATGCTCATAGCATTTTGACGCGTCAGCGGAACGGCACCTACCGAGGATGCAGTCTGAACAGATGCTTGCACTTCTGAATCGTAGATCAATCTGCTGAGGCAAGGCAGGTCGTTGCTGCCCAGTTCCTGCTGTTGCAAGCTCGGGCTGCCTTGCGCGACTCGTATTATGATGATAACATCACGCTCGGTTGTGGAAAGGTGATCCTGACCACTGGGGCTTTCGACCTGCAGAAATACCCACGTTTCTTCGAGAATCGGTGGAAAATCTGGGCATGTGGCGGTACTGGCAGCTGCCACTCCAGTTGCATTACTATGAGAAGCGCCAGCCGAATCCCGATGCTGCAGAACCCACGAACCGTTGAAAACCCCGTCCCGGTGAAAGTTAGTGGACGACCTATACTTTGTTACCACTCGATTCGGTCGAGCAAAATTGAACAGGTCCAGAACAAAATTTAATAGCTTGGCATCCAGGCGGGTCGTGGTATGTTGACCGTGAAGAAGCTGACTCCAAGAACTGCGAGGTGTTTCCGATGAGGCGCGACCCAATCGGACGAAGCCCTCGTCGTGATTGTGGATTGCAAAAAGAGCTCGGCCTATTTCCTCGGTTGCCCAGCAAATCGCGCGAAATCCTGGAGAGCTTGGACCAGCCACCGACCTTACATGCGGAAAAAATTGCTGAAGAAACTCCAGAAAGAGAGGATCGTTCATCCATTCGCGCAGTTCTTGAAGATATATGGGTAATATATGCGAGGACATCAAAAATACTTTTTGGAAGCAAATTGTGGATCTGCCTGACGTAAAAACTCAGAATCAGACCTGAATTCAAAATCATGCATTCAGAATCCGAACAATATCTCAAAAAGGAAAGAAATTCTTTCTCGAGCTGATAATGCTGCTGATTTATTATAATCGCTGAATGTGCAATTCAAAACAAATGAAAACGATTTCTGTGCACCTTCCTTCAAGTCGACTGTTCTTTCGTACACAATGAGCTTAAAAGTATTTTCCTGCGAAATCAATAACGTCAGAGTCCGTGCAGAATCGTCAAAACAGAAAGCCAGCAAAGCTGCCACGTACCAATGTCGAGTCGTACAAAAGTTGTCGGCGATTTTTTTATTTGAATTATTGGATTCAGGTTTCAAATTATTGTAGTAGATCAGCTACAAAACTAGTACAAGTCTAGTACAAAACAGTTACAAGATTCGCCAATTTCAATTGGCGCTTCCAACTGTAACCACCAATTGGTGGGGATCACATGTTGCCAATGTTGGCCGAGGCTTTGAATGGTCATGCCCTTGTTCCTGATGGGCGGGAGCGGATACCTGCCGGTGTCGGCGGGCCCCGCTGCGCCTCCGCCGCAGCCGTAGCTGGCGAGGACGGCGGCGGCGACAGCAGCGGACCGGGCCTGGCAGGCCGAGATGGCCCGCTGCGCGCGGCTGCGGCCCCACAGCGGCTGCGCCGCCGTCGACTCCGCCTACGCCGCTGCCGCCGCTGCTGCCGCCGCCGTCTGGTTCGCGCCAGCCCTTGCGGGGTCCGAGGCCTGTGCTGCGCCCAAGCACCCCACTCTGCCCCAGCGGCCCAGGGACCCCCCTGTCTGGTTCCTGCAGCCAAGACTTGTTTGTGCCGGCGTCATCTTTGCCGTCACGAACCCTGCAAATATTCTCTGCACGCGATGACGCTTTCAAGGCGCCGACTACGTCGTGTGCTCAGTTTTGATCATTTGCTCAGGCATGCTGCGCGCTCACGCCCCGCAGCGCTCACATCCCTCAAGGGCTATCCATTGCAATGCAAGGGCTGCAAATTTCACATTCGCCAGGTAATCATCGCTGCCACAGCATCTCTTTCCTTACTCACTCTAGTTCGGCACGACAGATCAACTTGTCGGCAAGCAGGGGCATCGGGCGCTTCACGGCCCGACTGGAGCCGTGCGCTGGCATCTGCACTGGCGCGATGGCCTTCGTGAAATCAAAGCCCTTGGTAGGTGCACAATTCAGCGCACTGCAGGAACCAAGGCGAGCTGCCCTGGACCTACAGAATCAAAGGACGATGCTAGGAGAAGCATTTAATGCTTAACCCTGCCTTCGCAGTCGCTGCACCTGCAGGGACATCGCAATGAGGACGCACTCGCCGGCGTTGCCGCAGCAGCCATATCAGATAAAAAATACATAACAGACAGCGACGCCGGTGGATGTAGCTTCGCCGCCGCTGCCGTTGTCGATGTTCCTCTACACTGTGCAAATGTCCCCAGTGCATACCGAATGTAGCTTAAGCTGCCGCCGCCGCACATTGCAATCCAGGCACCTTGCTTATCTGTCATCTAACAAGGCTGAAGCCCCTTGTGCCCTTATCCGCGCCCACACCTTCCCCAGCCCAAAGGTATGCACAGGGCTCACAGCCCAGCGCTGCTCGCATCCAGCACCTCCCAGGTCGTTTCATCAATTCCGAAGATGCTGTCGTCGAAGCTGAACGAATCAGCCCCGCCAAGGCCTTTGTTTGGATCATACTCCCAGTAGCCAAAATCTCCTACCAAGATGTCGTGCGTGGCAACAAAGGGAATGTAGATCAGCCCGTTTTGGATAATTCGTTTTCTGCGTTCTAGGCGCAGATTGGCCCCGTTTGCAGCCGGTTTTGCGTTGAAGAAGACACCCGGCGCTCCCAACTCGTGCAATAACTCCAGCGGCAGCTCCCCTAACGCGGTCAGCTCGGGTTCAGTGCCATCATTAAGGGTCACGTTGGCAATGCCCGGTGGATACTCGTGAAGGGAAGTCTTGGTTGTCGCCGGCGAGTGTGCTAACGCCACGTACCAGGCAGAAAGGGTACCCGCTTTGATGAACCTCGCAGCACAGGCCCCAGTGCCCCACTTTCCCCTAGGACCGTCGGGCTTTAAGCACCAAGGAGCGGACTCCTGTCCCGCGTATTCGTTCCCCGGAGGTCCAACCCGGCCTGGAATCAGGTATCCCTCCCCATTTATTGCGCTCTGCACCTCTTTGGTGAAAATGTGATGCGTGAGGACTGGATGCGTCCGCGCCACCTCGTTCGTTACCTTCCTGCTCAACAAGTTGTGAATTAAATTGGCAAATTGTGCTGCGATCTTGGGCTGCTGGATCGTGACGCCTTCTTTCAGCTGTCGCGTCATGCAGTTCAGCACCGCTTCCGGGCTTACGGCTGCCTTGTCCCGCAGCATAATGTACTCACCCGTCGTCGATGAACATTCCCGCGGGACAAACTGCTGAAATATTACCACCCCCTCACCGTAGCTCTCCCAAAATGCTGCTGCATCCGCTGCCACCCTTTCGTCCTGTCTTGCGTTGTCGAACTGTTCTTTCATACCCTGGTGCGTGTATTCAGGGGTCCCTCCGGTTGGTCGGCCGATGCCTGCTGAATTCTGGCGTCTGTGCTCTGCAAACGTAGTCAACGTCAAATTTGTCAGGACTCCAAAGCCTGATTTGTCTGTGTTGGGAAATCTGGGCTTCGCCTTCGTGCTTGGATCCGCGTCCGCTTGAGTGGCGTTCCGCATCAGCCCAGGCACTGCCGAAAGCATTCCGGGTCTCACTTGTTTGTCCTTCCTCGCACTCAATGTTTCCACGTTAATGCACCCGCCCAGATCACACCAGCCGACATTTGCCGGATCCGACAATCGGTTCCTTATCGTTTGATCGAGCCACGGCGCTGAAATCTCTGACCACGGGTCACAGAAAAGATTTCCCAACGAGATGTCCAGCTGAGTTAAGCCCGTATGCTGTCGAAACCACGTGCCAGTGTGCAGGATGTTTCGTGCAATGGCTCGGGCATTTTCGCTGATTTCCCCATGGTCTCTCCACCGAACTTGGACGTCTTTCAAGATCTTGGAGCCAAACATGTCTGTGCCTTCCGGAACAACCTCACAAAACAAGCAAATTAACAAGCCTGTCGAGTTCGACTTCGTCAATTTCGGCCCCAATTCCACCTTGACAAAGCCAAGTGAGGCTCTTCCGCCATCCAGCAATGGCATCAGGCTGGGAGCCATTCGCCGCATTCTGCCTGATTTTCCCAATATCGACTGAATTGCAAGATAATTTTGACCTTCACGGACATTCTCAGAGTTGTGCACATCACCTGGACCTATCACACGTCTGCCCTCCCTGGGATACTCGATCTTGGCTAGGGCTCTCCTATGTTCGTTCCAAGCAATCGCTCTTTGTACAGCGTCATTTTCTGGCTTCTTCACATCGCCCTGAAATGTTACTCGTGCGCCCCCACGCCGAACAGATTCCGGATCAAAAGTAACTACTTCCATCATTTTTTCCACCAGACTTTCAGCTCCTGCCTTCCAGGGCCCATCGAAAACGACGCCCTTGCTTGCCAAGACTTGCATCACCTCGTTCACTTTCATTGCAATGCTGTCTTCGACAGGAGGAACAGGTTTTGCCAGGAAAACAAATTTAGGGCTTGGCTCCGATTTAAAGTGTTCTCTTGAATCTACGTCCGGATAACGCTCGTCTGCATGTAAGCCCTTGCGAGCCAGCTCCAGACAGTGCGGCAGGGTTTTGGTGACCGCATCTGCGAACCGGGCCTTGCAATAAAATCCTCGTCCTGACTTCATTTCTTGCAGGTTGTGCATTCTCATGGCCAGCATCATCTGCGGGTGCGCCATCAACTCGACTCCCCTCTTTACAAACTCCGGCCTTGCTGCGGTATTGAGCACATGACCAAGTCCAAGCGCTTCGTTTATTGCTGCTGGCACCTTAGACTGCCACTCCCCCAGCGTACTCCAATTCAATGAACCCGACAATGCCACAGCACCATCCGCAGATCCTGTATGTGGGCCTAGGGGATCTCCTGAAACGGGCAACAGCTGATAATTCCCCCAACGATATTCTTCGTAATCTTCTTTGTCCCGGAAGAAAGGAAACTGGACAATCCGTTTGTGCAGTTTTTTATCATAGTTGGCTTCCACACAATAATCTCTGGCAAATTCAATTATCTGGCCGAGCTTGGAGGTTGGGCCCTGAAAATGCAGGAATATATTGACGCCATGGTTAACTGATGTCTGGTGCATGATATCAATGAGGGCCTGCAGGAAATCAGCCCCCCCGGTCTCAGTGATCCGGGTGCATTCACCGCCGTACAGCAGGCCAGGGGGGCCCGATGGAGGAGGTGGATCACCCCACGATAAGACCAAATCTTGATACCAGGCCTCAGTCTGATATATGCACGGCATGATAAATAAGGGCTCCCTGTCCCGTATGGCAAGCTGCACTTTGCTGACGAGATCCAATCCAGTGACAGTCCAGTAAGCCGCATCCACATACATCACCAAATTGGTCAGTGAAAGACTCGCCATACCAACTGCATCGAGATAAACTTCGGCCAGTTTTGCCATAACCAACGAGCGCCAAAAGTGACCGTGATTAAATCCATGCAAGTGCAGGATTACGTTCCAGTGATACTGCATCCCCACCGTGACCAGATGGTCATCTAAATGATTTGAACAGATGTAGATAATGCGGTCATTGCCAAGTGCAGCCTGCAACGCCTTCGCCGGCGGATACGAATCGTCAAAGGGCGAATGTGTTCCGGCTTCCAGCTGGACTGTGGTTAATGGGGTGCGCACTATCAGCCAAATTTCGAGCTCTGGATGCTCAAGGAAATGCATGATGGTCCCAAACATGAGATCGAGCCCGGCTGATTTTTCCAAAGCGTCTGAGAGCGCAATAGCCATCCGTATTTTTTGATTCGCCCTCGCCTCAGCATCCCCAAATACCGGAAAGGTCACAGCCTTGTTTTTTCTGCGCCGAGCTTGTTCCTGCGCGAGGATGTACCTACCGTGCGATTGGACGGATTTGGCGAGCATGCACGGGCCTGCCATCTGCGTTGCTGATCCGTTCAGCATAAAGAAGAGTTGAAACGGCGGGGTCGCAAAGCTCAGACCATGTGACTCCAATGCCAGATTCAAGGTCATCAGAATCCTCATCAACCGGCCTGCCAACCGGCCGAGCCCGCAGCAGACCAACGAAAAAACGAAGGCACTAAACTCTTCTGCCAAATCTGAAAGCCTTTTCCCTGTGTTCTCAGGCATCCTTAATCTTGACTCCAAACAGCGCCTCATCCGATCGACATGCCAATCGATCAACTTGTCAATGGAACTTTCACCTAGTATCGTGCCCAGAAGGAGTCTGGCAGCCATCTCCCGAAGCGTCTCAAAGCCGACAATGTCAGTCCCAAAGCAGGTCCGACAACGCGAGTTGGTCGCGGGCAAATTGGTCCGAGTCGTCCGACGACCAGACTCGTTACCAGCCTCGATTCTCTTGGGATCCTTGAAGACGGAAAGTGCTGAGGGTGTTGTTTGGGCATGAAAGTGGCACAGCCGCTTGCCACACAACCCACATGTTTTCCCGGGTATGCGTCCTTCTTTGGCATGACGGCTAGGACCACATTCCAAGCAGAATGTCGAACGTATGCGAATTGTGGGCGATGTATTTTGAATCATACGGTGTAGGTCGCATAAGAAGCCAACTGCATTTGCATTCTTCCACTGCCAGCACAGTTGGCACACCGAACCCTGACATTCGACTTGGACGCAGCAAATGTTGCCAGCTTTGCCACAATAGAGGCAAATTGCAGATTGCCTTACTTTAGTGATATTTTGAAGGAAGTATTGCTGAATTCCGTATTGCTGAATTCCGTCTTTTTTCTCACGTGCAGCAGCTGCTTGATCACCGCAATCAGGGTCGGAGACCTTACTATTACTGCTGCCGTCACCCTCAACCTCTGTCCTTGCTTCACACTTTTCCAGGCAAGCCCCCACCGACCCACGTGAATCAGAATTTTTCTCCTCAGCAATGCAGCCGCCACCACCCTCTGTCGGCAGCCCTCCATCAGCTGCGCTGCCATTCCAATGATCACAGTCCTCTGACGCCACGCCGCCTCCGTTTAAGCTTCCGCCGCTTTCGCCGCCCCCGCCGCCTCCGCCGCTTCCGCCGCCCCCGCCGCCGCGCGTTGCAGTGTCTGTGGCGGCAGCAGCTTTCCGCCAGTCATCAACAAAGGCCAGTGCTGTCGGCTCGCACCGCCCAAGGGGCCGCTTCTCGTATTGCAAAATTTCCGCTGCCACGCTGCCGTCGTCTGCCATTTTGGCAGCTGCAGCCCCAGCATCCTCCGCTGCAGCGGCAACCGCAAATATCATTGCACCGCTGGCTCCGGCGCCGGAGCCGCCGGTGCTGCCGCCCGCCGCAGCAGCTCCTGCTGCAGGCGCCCCACCATCCCTTCTGCCGTCGCTCTTGCGGCTATCACGCTCTTGAGCCCTTCCAGCCGCTATGCAAGCTGCGGACTTGCGCCGTTTTGAAACACAGCTCTCCAATTGTGCCAATACATCCTCAGCCCACTCAGATGAACCACCTGTTGACTTTCTCTCAACAGCCTCCTGAATCAGAAATGCCTCAAGTTTGTCCAAATCAAGCGGTGCACATGCCCCTGTCATGATTTTCGTTTTTAAATTTTCCAGCTCATCTGGCAGCCCGCATCCTGCAATGTGACACCTTTGAAACCATTGGTCTTCCCCACAGGTACAGAGAAGACGATATACCACACCCCACCTCCTTGTGATTGGGTCGTCCCTTTCCGCATCGTGCCGAAGGCCCTCCGTGTCCTTCTTTTTCCAAGTGTAAAGAGTGAGCTCGTCTCCATCGTCAAAAACAATCTCCAAAACCTTTCCTTTTCCTGCTTTTCCTGTTTGAGCAATGCGAGCGATCTGTCCATGATACCAAGAACCGTTGTCATACAGCACGCTTACCTTGTTGCCAACTATCATCTGGCTGGGCTCCAAAGGTTCCATGCATTGCTGCGATGGCCCACGCGTCCGTGTCATACCAGATTTGAAACGTTGTCGGTTGCCTTCCACATCAGCTGGCTTTGCCAAGCAGTCGGAAGTGTGCTCTGTAATGTGCTGGGATGGTGCGTTGGTCGGCAAGCGCGACGCGGCGGGGTAGCTGCGACGGCGGCCGCCGCCGCCGCAGTTGCCGCCGCCTCCGCCTTCAGAGGAGTCCGGGATCTCCTCCGTGCGCATGGTGTCCTGAACTGTGGCAAGTGCATAAGTTGAACAGGCCAAAACTTTTTTTGTCGAAATCTAAGTTACTGTAACACAAGGAATAGTAGCATGCGTCCGCCCAACTCATCTTACCCGTCTCCGCCAACATAGTGTACCGGAGGTTTGTCGTCCGTCTTGATCTCTTTCCTAGTCCCTCGCCGCCGCGGCCGCCGCTGCCCCTCCTTGCGTGATCTTTGCCGCTGCCTTCGTCGGCGGCGCCGGCATCCTGGCCTTCGGCGGCGGCGGATCCGCCGGCTTCGCCCTCGTCGGCCGCTGCGCCGGCTTCGCCCTCGTCGGCCCCTGCAAGTTCTAGATGCCTGGGGTTGCGGACCGCACCGCGCTTTGCAGCGTTGCGGATTGAGCTCCTTCCTCGCTTTGCAGCGGTGCGGATTGAGGTGCTGTCCAATCTGCCCTTTGCAGCGGGCAATCTGCGCTCTGCAGCGG
>Ga0208507_1002194_pt1 | contig 10220 bp, 13 predicted proteins | sample CryBogCBH12Aug01_FD_184626 | JGI IMG/M metagenome (GOLD analysis project Ga0208507, IMG submission 184626) | Freshwater microbial communities from Crystal Bog, Wisconsin, USA - CBH12Aug09.1 (SPAdes) (version 2) | ecosystem: Environmental > Aquatic > Freshwater > Lake | place: Crystal Bog...
TATAGATAATTCATCTATTCTGCTTTCATTCAAGTTAAAAAACTTTTTATAATCTTTCCATACTCTCTGATCACCCAAATTTTTTTCTTTCACTAATTCTTCAAGTTCTTTCCATCGTCCTTTAATAATTCCTAATGCATATTCAACAGCAATATATATATCCTGTAATATAAACTGTTCGGCTTCTTTCCAACGCCCTTTGATAACATTTTTAGCATACAAATAACACAATTCAGGTGTTTTGACACCTTTGTTAGCAGATTTAAGAATAAGTTCCTCTGCTTTTTTTGAACGTCTTTGGCGTTTTTTACAATATTCATACATTTTTAATGGATCTCTCATTATTATAGTGACCTGCTCATCATCTAATGGTTCTTTGTTATCAATTCTTTCAACAATTTTTAATCCTTTGGTAGTAAAAAATACTGCTTGTAACTCCTCATTTGGATGAATAATTCCATCACCATCAAAATCACAAAGACCATTCCAACCAAGATCAAGAAAAATTTTAGTCCATTTTACAACATTTTGCGTATCAACATCTGTCATATCGCCGCCAGCATCAATATAATCATCATAAGATTCGATTGGTTTTCCGCCAGCAAGGATTCTGGTTAAACTCCATATTTTCCCACCATATGAAGGGACAAATGCAGTTGTGATTGCTTCTTCGATTTTGTCTTCTGGAAGTTTATCTTTTGCATATTCAATTACTCTATTTAAATCTTTACGATTAAACATACTTATATCATAAGCGTTGCCACGAAATATCCATATATAACGATTTTCTGCGGCATACGGAAACTGATTTATACCATCATCTAATCCATAAAAATCCCATGCTTTAGCAAGTGGATAACAATATATTCCAATTGGTGTACAGTATTCTGTCTGGGGATTTATACCTAATTTATCAATTTCAGTAAAAGAAATATAGATATCTGGATCATCTTTATATTTTCTTAGATGTTCAAGTGCAGACAACTTTGTTGTTGGATAACGTCTTAATTCATCTAGTCTCATTCGCCATCTCCAATTCCGGCCAATCCAGTTTGTGAATGTTTTTGTTTTGCCAGTGACATCAACATATAATCATCATCATCACGACCAACATAAAATGATTTTTTTCTATCCAATTCATCTTTTATATAATCAAGATCATCACATATATCATCAATATTTTTTCCTTTAATCAAATCCTTTATAATAAGACTCCATCTAACTGGTTCTACCATCCCATCAAATAATCCTTTTGATTCAATTTGATGCATGATTTCTGATTTATAATTTGATCCATATGATAGAATATCCAAAATATTTGACATCATATTTTTTACATCAAGTGGTGTAATTTTGATGTATGGTTTTTTTGTTAATGTTCTATGTAATATAGCCAATACTCTTTCTGTTTTTCTTTCTCTGGATACCTGCTGGTCATCCATTACATCACGCTGATCAATAATTTGAAATTTATTTGACAGACGTTCAAGTGCTGTAGAATATGATATATTAGGACTATTATATAATTTAATAGCATATGATAGATATTCTTTTTCTTTTTCGTTTAGAGGTCTTGGTTCTCCATCTAAAACTAGAAGTTTTCTTCCTGATTTTACCCATGCTTTTATTGCAGCAATTCCACGCCCTTGGTCATTATATTTTTTATAAAATAACCATTGCGCAAATGTCCTACTAAAGATATTATCTAATATAATCAAAGTATTGCAGTAATTAGACAAAGGTGATATTGATTTCGTATTAATTCCAAGTTCGTCTTCATCCAAATCGACGTATTTACCTGAACCAACAACATTCGCAAATGCTCTATTTTCAAAAACCCCATAATCTTCAGCTAATTTTTTACCATCTAACACAAATTTGAAAGCGTAATGCATTCTTCCAACAACACCATTCATGTGCGGATTATATGTTGTACTTATGAAACTTTGTCTTAATGCTGTCAAAGCATTATTTTTTATAGCATTAGTTAATCCAACATAATCTGTCATATGATATAGTATAGCATGTTCAGTTTCATAAACAGTTTCGCCACGCTTTTCATATTCAAATAAATCTTTTAATTTCATTGTAATCTCTATATTTTAAATCAATACTGTATTTATTATTCAGTTGACACATCCTGAAAATATGGTAATATCAATTATCTTGTAATTACTCGAAAGGAATAGCAATATGTTAAATTATTATGAACGAACAGTTTTGTATCTTGATGACTATTCCCGACTTCGTGCATTTAATGTAGCAACAGCAGATGGTGTTCTATGTAAATCATTTATGCTTCTTGGTGAAAAAGCATTTAACGAAAATATGGAAGGTAATCTTTCGTATCTTTATAAAATGTCACTGGAAGTAGATGAATCAAAACGAGAAAAATGGTTTCATGATGCGTTGTGCGAAGGATTTCAAAAGGCTTTTCGTCAAACTGATGTTTGTGATCGTTTTCGTAATATCAAATACACCAATGTTGATAAAGAACGAGGAAGGAAGCCGACCATTATTCGCAGAGATGGTCAAGTTGATGGTCTTGTCGATATGATTTGTTGGCAATCACTACATTTGGATCATACTTTTTGGGATTTGCTTAAGGCGTTTTCAAAATATTATTCACTTGAAAAATCAGGTGTAGAAATCAAAGATTTTGGTGATTGGTTCGCATTTGAATGGATGGATGATTTGTAATCATCCATTTTTCTCCTAAATTGCTCCGTTATAAATCATCCTGACCATTTTCTTCCCATCGTTTTCTCATATTAAAAAATATTTTTACTTCGGTGTTCTTTAATGTTTCGCTAAGTATATACTGATAATTTCTATATGATGTATCATTATGTTTGAAATATTTTAATAATTCTTCTTCAGATTCAATAGGAGTAAATGTTTTTCCAGGATTTCTTATATCGTACACCGATACTTTAAGATTTGATTTAATCAATCTTTTCCAAATACCTAATCCGTCATCACTTAGTAATGTATCACTTTGAAACCTTAAATTTGTGTCTTTATCTTTTAAAACGAGTACATATAAATCAGATGCATACGGGTGACCAGTGTAATTCTTATCAATCATATTAACTTGCAATGTATGAAATGTTTTGGTTAACTCTACTGCCATATCTATATTTTGACCATACCAATAATACATTATATTACCTAATTCAATTTTATAAAAATTATTACCTAAATCAATCACAGATGTGTTTTCATTTAAGGTGTGGATCATTGTTCGCATGTGTTTTAAATTGTCAGAATTTTTAGATTGATTTAAACCCATTGGCATTTCTTTAAGCCAAGATTCATTAAACAGCTGTCTAGCAGTTTTATATTCTTCAGCGATTTCGTTATATTTCATTTTACATCTATTCCATATTTTAATGAAAAAGTTAATTTAAATAATGTTGCAAATTTCTTTGCCTCTTTTTCACTACTAAAATAAAATTTACCAAAATTTGATTGTGATGAAATATTTTCCGAGTGCATTATTTCAGAAAATTGTTGACCTTGTAATAATTTTTCAATATGAACTGTAAATGAAGCATCATCAGCATATGATTTTTGGTCCATATCTATTACCACAGAATATGTTGGATTTGCTGGATTTGCTGGCTTATTAATTCGTATCCAATCATTAATATCACCATCAGTAAAAACTTCATTAAGTAAAAAATCTCTTATTCTTACATCTTCAATAACAAATGGTACATTGATCCATTCACTTAAAGTACAACCAGGTTTCCTAATAGAAAATGTTTGTTTAAAATCTTCATAAAGAGCATCTTTATCATATTCAGGTAATTGTTTTATTATATCTTTATATTTCATTTTCCCCATCCATTAATTGTAGATAAATGTTTCATTATTAAATCCGCTTTATCTTTTTTTCGTTGAAGACATATAGTATAATTTCCATATATTAAATTATATAAAGTGATGAAATTTTTCTTAGATGATACTCTTAATGAATGACCTGATATGCAACAAGAAATATTATTATCATTTAAATACTCAACCATACCATCAAAAAATTGTCTTTGCCCTGCATATGTCGCTGTCCATTTTGTCGTTGATTCTGGATAATAACCAAAACATCCATCCCCATCCCAGCAACCTCTTAAAAAATGCGGCATTAATTGTTCATCAATAAATGTAGGAAAGGTTATTGTATGACTTTTCGCTTGGCCGCAGCCTAATTCTTCTAACTTTTCACTAATATGTTTATTGCATATCATTAAAGACACCATTTTACTTTGAGAGCCACTTTGTTGTTTTCTAGTTCTATATTTTAATGGTCTATCGTAATTTAAAATTTTTAAAATTTTTTCTAAAATTGAAATGTCTTGTTCATTTAATTGTAACTGAACAGTCGATGTTGTTAAATGATTATATCCATCTGTATATAACCAACCAAGTATATATGCTTTTTCTTCAGTATTAATAACGTCAAAAAAAGTTTCATCAAGTTGATATTTTCGTCTAGCAAACGATTTATTTCTTCGATGTATATTATTATTTTTTAATGTTAATTTTATAGATTCGCTTGAGCAATTATATTTCAATGCTATATCTGTACAAGACAATCCGCTATTATACATAGCAATAATTTCATCATCTTTATCATTTAGTAATCCAGCACGATTTTCATATTGATGTCGTAAAATTACATTATTTCCTTTTAAAAATCGTTCAATTGAACGTCTATCTGCATTATATAATAATGCAAGTTCTTGTACAGTCAAACCATTATTATATTCTAGGATAATTTCGTCTTTTTTTGAAACCAATTTGCCTAAATGCTTACCGTGATCAGATTTTTCACGAATACCTTCATTTATTAAATAACGATGAAGACTTGCTTTATTGCAATTGTATTCTAATGATATTTGTTTAATAGTTTTTCCATTATTTAAATCTTCAATTATTTGCACTTTATTAAATGGTATTTTATTCATAATATTCTCCTTATAATTGTATTTATCATAACAGAAATGATAGACAATTGCAATAATATTATGTCAAATTAATCCACGCTGAATACGAAGTTCTTTGATATATTTTGCTAAGTCACCAGAATGCCAAGGGAAATTCTTGATTGTTCTTGCTAAGTGTTTGCACATAATGCCACGGTGACCTGGGTTATTTCTATATGGTGGTCTATCTTCAGGAAAAATTGCTGAATCGAGGACAGTAAGGAGATGTTCATAATAAAAGAGAAATGATGGACAATCACAATGGATTTTTAAGTTTGATGCCCAAATTAATAAACGCGCAGATTCAACAGGCGATAATTCTAGGTCATTTACAACTTCTTCTAACTGTTCAAATTTGAATAAATTTCTATAATAACCTTTTCCAGTGCTACTCAATACTTTAAATACCATTACATCATCTTCGAATGTTTTAAATTTTATATCTCGTAACTGTGCTGCACGTCTGCCTTGTTGTAGAAAGTTTGGATCCAAAATTGACATTAATTGTTTATAATTTTCTTCATTTAATTGTTCATGTGAATGATTACAATGTTCTGTATGCACATGTTCTTTTAAATTAACATCCACCCAAGGAATTAGGTCTATATATTTTGGTGTTACATCTGAATATTTCATAATAAATTATTTATCAATCCCAAATGATAGCTGATAATTTTTCCATTCGTGTTCATCTTTTTTAATATAAGGTTCTGCTTCTTCCCAACGTTTTTTTAATATATTGCAGGCATAATAATAAGCAAATTTTGTATCTTTCATAAGATAAGGTTCTGCCTCTTCCCAACGGCCTTTAATAACATTTCTTGCATAATTATATGCAGAAAATGGATGCTTCATAATAATTGGCTCTGCTTCTTTCCACCTATGACCAAGAATTTCTACAGCATATCTATATGCAGGATTTGATAGTTTCATTATATAAGGTTCTGCTTCTTCCCATCTGCCTTTTATAACTTCCGCTGCATATTGGAAAGCATAATAAGGATCTTTCATAATAATCAGCTCTGCTGCTTTCCATCTACCTTTTATAACATTTTTTGCATAGTTTACTGCCATTGATGGGTCTTGCATCATATAAGGTTCTGCTGCTTTAATTCGTATGCCATTTTCAAGGGCATATATTGCTGCTTCTTCTGGATTATTAAGAATTTCTTTTGTTATATTTTCTTTATTAATAATTTTATCAATAATTTTTATACTTTTAATTGAAAAGAACACAGCCTGACATTTTTCATTATCATGAATTATACCATCACCATCATCTTGAAGACCATTCCATCCCAAATCTAAAAATATTTTTGACCAAACTGGAATTATTTGTTCATCACGAATAAAATCAACACTAACATTTTTTTTAATTGATAGTAATTGTTTTGCTAATTTTCTAGTAATTGCCCATATAAATCCGCCTTGGCTTTCTACTTTAGCAAAATTTTCTGCATTATTAATTAATCTTTCTATCTGGTCAGGCTCTAAATGTCCTTTCAATGCATTTTCAGTATATTTACAAACCTTCATTTTATCTGCAAGTTTTGCTTTTGATAAATTTTTAATAGGAGATTTAAATACCCAAATAAATTGTTCACTAGATGCAAATGGTAAATTATGAATGCTTCCTCTATCAAGACCATAAAAATGCCATGCTTGTTTTAATGGATAACAATATATTCCTACTGGTGTATCATATGTTGTTTTAGGGTTGATTCCGAGTTTATCTATGGCAGTGAATGATATGAATACATCATCCATATCTTTATATTTTTTTAACTGTTCAAAAGGAGATATTTTATCAATTGGACCTTGGCGTCTCAATTCAGTGATTATTGATTCATTTAAATCTTCATGCAACAATTCATATATTTTTTTGAAAAATGCTTTATATTCTTTTTCATGTGGTTCAAAATGTGTATAAAACCATTTTACACCTTCAGAATACAAAGATAAATTATATACATCATATTTTAATTTTTGAAGTATTTCATCTTTATCTAATTGGTTGATTAATTCAATATATGCTTGGGTTGCATATGCACCCAATTCTTTGTGATCAGAAAGATATTTTTTTATACCGTCATATGGATCCGGAACATTCACATATGTTTGCTTTGTTTTATAAATTTGTTCACGATGTTCTAATTCATGTGATATTACTGCTGTTGCCAATCGTAAAAAATCATCATAATATTGTCTTGTTTCGCAATTCATTACTTCTGAGACATAGCTGGTTAAACCTATTTGAATTAATCCATTGGTACATAGTTCGCCGCCATTTAAACCAACTGAAGTATATTCTGAATCTTCTGTATCATAGGCATCAATAAATTCAACTTTGTATTTTTTCAATGCATTATTGAGAATATCTTTGATTTCAATATATCCCAGTCCTTTATCCCAAAGGAATGGTTTCAATGATTTTAATTCATATTCAATTGGTTTTGAAAACTGTGGTAATTTTGCACGTTCAAAAAGTTCTAAATAACGCATAAGATAATCCAAATAATTGTTTATCTTATTTATGCTCAGTCTATTTTTGACATGATCGAACTTGACAGTTTTGCTATATATTCTGCTTCTTTTTTTGTTGGTGAAACTCTTATTTTTCTTTTCAAGTTATAGAAAATCATGAGTTTATGAAATAACACGATTATCATATTCATTGTTCTAAAAACTTTTTATAAAAATCATGGATATATAACATTCGCAATAAACCAAGAATAATGATTGGGATAAAAAATAAATGAGATACTGTGTAAAATAAAGAAAGCAGCATAAGCATAGGAAGGAAAAATATGGAAAATCTTGATGGCTCTTTTAGGGAATCGTATTTTGAATTAATGTCTTCAAGAAATTTAAATATCGATTTCATAATTAAAATCCTTCTTCCAATTTATATTGTTTTTCAAGTTTTTCAATATTCTTAATAAATGTTCCACCATTTTCAAGAGTAGAAAATGTTATTTTATATGCTTTTCCGTTATTTGGCAAATCTTTTAATTGCATTGCCCAACATTTTGTTGGGAATAAATTTAATGTATTTAATATTTCTGTGGTTACTGTGTCGCTTTTTGTATTTGTTCTAAAATTAACGACATATGGATATTGACTATAAGGATATTTCACCTCATTATTATTCTCTGCGAGTTTCATTAAAATTCCTATTCAATTTTTTGATTTTTTTAAAGGTTATATGAACATCACGTTGTTAGTTCATTGTCTTGGTATAGCGATGAAGTTTGGTAAAACCAAACTTACATATCCAAGTCATATATTATATTTATGATACTGGCGGGCGGTGTTCGATTTGAACGAACGGAACCTTTCGGTTCGGCTGTTTAGTAGACAGCTGGTTTACAATTGTGTTCAAATAAGATTCGTTATATCTTATTTCGCTTTCGCTGCTACATATTTCTATGCAGTTCAGACTATATCATCATCCCATAAGGATGTCCCCCATTTCGACTCACTTGAGTCTACGGCTTTCGCCTAGTCGTTGAACCTTACCTATTTCTAGGTCTTGGCTGCTGATTGCCTTCGTCATTAACGGTCAGGGTTTCCAGCAATTAAAGGGATTTTCTTTTAAATATTACTATTATATAAGGGTCTAGGCTTAAACCACTCACCCAACCGCCCAATTATCAAATTGTATCTTATTTATATACATTTGTCAATTTAAATTAACAACGCATAAGAACATCTGCTGGATTTCCATTATGAACTTGATTCAATTTAGTTTGATGTTGTTCATCACCCATTGATGGATCAATTTCATGAACAAAAACCAAGTTAAGATGATTTTTTATTACTTGAACTTGTTTTTCTGTTAATTGATTAGTTTCTGATATTTCAAAAAAACCTTGTAACCAATATGCGAAATCACGTGACTGCATTTTATTTTCTCCTTATTAAGCCCATACTAATTTAAATCTAACTGCATCTGAATTTGTTCTAAAACGAAATTCAAATGTTCTAATTCTTTCTCCAGGAATAGGTTTATAATCATAACCATCTTCAGATAAAATATATGTTTGATCTTCTATTCCTGCAAGTTTAATACCATTTTCTTCGCACCATAAAACTCTGTCATACACCCATTTTCCTGGTGATGCTGGACCATCACTATCTATTGTGGAATCAAGCCACCATTTTGAATATGTAAAATATGATGCAACAGAATTGTCTTCTCTTGACATTTGATATCCAAGATCATATGGTGATTGAACTATTTTCCCACAAATTCTATCATAACATATTTCATAAAACATTACAATTCAGACCTTGTACAAGTTAAATCCTGAAATTTTCTAATCCAGACTTTTTTCCCATTTTTATAAAGACGAATTGCAAAATCTTGACTTGTTGGGACATCAAAATTTGCGCCATGTTCTATTTCAGGTTCATTAATAATAGTTTTACCTTCATTGTTCACACAAACAAGACTTTGTTTTTGACCATTTTTATAAATGAAATCGCCATCGAGTTTTTCAGTCTGTTCAGTTTGCTGTTCTGGCGATGCAACTGCTGCATTATGAACAGCAAAAGATAATACTGCAAATCCAATTCCAACGATAGTAATAATTATCGACATAAATTGATGTCTTTCGGCCCAATTAACCCAAGTTTCTATCATAATTTTATCCTTGTGCAAATAATATCGCCATATATTTTTATGGTCATTTCTTTACCATTTTTAATTGTAGCTATATGGCCATCATAGAATAATGCCCCATATTTCAAATTCGTTTCATTTATTACAGTTTTTCCATCTTTATTTTTACACACGATATTTTGTGGTCTTAATTTGGCAACATCATATTCATAAAGATCATAATCATTATATACATAATGCGAATCGACCTTATGTCTTTTATTTTTATCATCAAATACATAAACTGGAACGTTCACTTCTGTATTATCTTGTTTTATTTTTTCTATCTGTGATTCCAACGCTTTGATTTTAATTTCAAATGTTGTTAATTTCCCTACTGTATCAGATCTAAAATCATCTGATAATGTTGTTGTCAAATCTTTGTGAACTTCTTCTTGTGAAATGGAATGATTATTATGATATGAAAATGAAAATAATATAAATCCCAAGCCAAAGAGAAAAACAATTAATGTTAATGTGATATGTTCATCAGCCCATTCACGCCATGTATTGAATATCATTTTTCTGTTTCCACACAAGTAAGATTTCCAAGCTGAAATGTCCATACTCTC
>Ga0208507_1002196_pt1 | contig 10208 bp, 7 predicted proteins | sample CryBogCBH12Aug01_FD_184626 | JGI IMG/M metagenome (GOLD analysis project Ga0208507, IMG submission 184626) | Freshwater microbial communities from Crystal Bog, Wisconsin, USA - CBH12Aug09.1 (SPAdes) (version 2) | ecosystem: Environmental > Aquatic > Freshwater > Lake | place: Crystal Bog...
CAAATGTTGAAGCCAATCAGGGGATTGATCCGGCCCATGGACGTGATTTATGTCCAAGCCAAGCGTTGGAACCACACGGTTGGCAGAAAGGAACTCCAGAGTTTTGTCGGCGCCCTGAACGGCAAGCATGCTCACAAGGGTATTTTTATTACTACCAGCGATTTTGCCAATACCGCCGCACCCTACGTCAAGACAGTGCAGCAAAAAGTCATCTTGATCGATGGAAACCGATTGGCCGACCTGATGATCCAGCACGACATCGGCGTTTCCACCACCCACGCCTACGTCGTGAAACACATAGACAGCGATTATTTTGAGGAAGATTGATGAATTATGGCTTCCGGACGCAGCAATAAACTTGTCGGGCAGACCGGCGAATATCTAGTCGCGGCCGAACTGTCCCGCCGTGGTTACATCGCCACCACCTTCACCGGCAATGTGCCCGATTATGACATCATCGCCTCCAGCGTGACCGGCAAGCACGTTTCCGTTCAGGTCAAGGCCAGCAGTGGTTCATCCTGGCAGTTTGGCGATGTCTCGCGCTTTTTCGAGATCACGTTCAAAGGCAAACGTCAGATTGTAGGCCGCCCCAAGAAATGCCCCGTGCAACGTCTGGTAGTCGTTTTCGTTGCTATTGACCCCAAAGGCAACGACCGGTTTTACGTCTTAACTTGGATTGAATTGCGAGATTACCTCTGGAATGGACACAAAGCATACCTTGCTGCGCGTGGCGGCATCCGGCCCAAGAAATGGGATTCACTACATGGTGCCATCCTTGAGCAATCTCTCTCACCCCATTTGAACCAGTGGCAGGTCGTGAAAAAATGCCTGAAATAGTATCGCGAGTTTTTCCATTCAATTAACAATTAACTGAACAATATGGCCCTCGTAAATTGTCATGAATGCCAGAAACAGGTGAGCGATACCGCTCGCGTTTGCCCAAATTGCGGCGCTCCAGTCCGGGCCACGCAGCAGCGGATTCTGAAATGGAACCTCACGGTGATGTCCATCGGGTTGGTTCTGATAATTTTGGTTGGCATTGGCGGTTGCCTCATGCAAAAGAAGCTGCTGCAAAATTTCCAAATCCCGCCACCGCCTTCCACCCAATAAAATTCAGCCATCATAAACGACCTCGAATTCTTCATCCCGGACATTTAATGGCCCAAACCCGACCAAAAGCACGACGTAAGTTGCAGGGAGCTGCGCTCCTCAGCGACCGTGCCTGGCATGAGATTGGCCGCACTCTGGGCGTCACAAAACGCGAATTGCAAATCGTCCAAGCCGTCTTCGACAATCAGCACGAGCCGGAGATTGCCAAGAGATTCGAGCTTTCACCTCACACCGTCCACATGCATTTGAACCGGCTCTTCAAGAAACTCACCGTCAAGAGCCGAACCGAGCTGGTCCTGCGAATTGTGGAGCAGATGGTGGCGCTCACGCTGTCAGAAACCGCCGTTTTACCGCCTATTTGCCCCCGTCACCACACCGGCAAATGCTGCCTGCACAACACGCCACCGCCGCCCGCCAAGCCCGCCAAAACGTAAAAACGCAATTTCCGTGGCCACAATCCCCTCGGCGGCGCGTGTAGGCTGTTCAGCCGTCTATGCAATCTGGCCGCAAACTGCCACAATTCCAAGTTGCTGCAATAGACTTTGTGGAAGCAGCGAAAACATGGCGAAATGGTTGTAAAACAATATGAAAACGTTGATACTAAAAAATATTGCTGGGGGTATCCTGCTTGTAGTTTTTCTCTGCGCATTTCAGTCAACCGCATTTGCCGTAGCCCCAAGCGCCACAACCCAGTCAGCCAGTTCAATCACTACTTCGTCCGCCCAATTGAACAGCTATGTCAATCCAAACGGACTGGCCACCACCATTTATTTTCAATACGGCCTTACCACCAGCTATGGCAGTTCAACTTCGCTCGGCGGCATAGGCACAGCAGCCGGTAATTACGGATTCAGCATTTCCAGCCTCTCGGCCAACACGACATATCATTTTCGCATCGTTGCCTACAATAGCAGCGGCACAACATACGGCAGCGACTTGACGTTCACCACCTTGGCAAACCCACCATCGGCAACAACCCAATCTGCCAGTTCAATCACCACCAGTTCAGCACAGCTAAACAGCTATGTGAACCCCAATGGCGCGAGCACGACCATATATTACCAATACGGCCTCACGTCGAGTTACGGCAACACCACAATTTCCGGAAACATCGGAACAAGTGCGGGAAACTACGGAACTTCTATTTCGAGCCTCTCACCCAACACCACATACCATTTTCGCATTGTGGCATATAACAGCGGAGGGACATCCTACGGCAGTGATCTCACGTTCACCACTTCAGCAAGTGCGCCATCGGCTACAACCCAAGCTGCGAGCTCTATCGCATCAACATCGGCACAGCTAAACAGCTACGTAAACCCAAACGGCGCAAGCACAACAATTTATTATCAATATGGTCTCACGGCCAGCTACGGCTACACAGCCCTATCCGGGAACATCGGAACAAGCGCTGGGAATTATGGAACGACCGCATCCGGCCTCTCACCCAACACCACATACCATTTTCGCATTGTGGCATACAACAATGGGGGAACCAGCTATGGAAGCGATTTGACGTTCACAACATTGGCAAGTGCGCCAGCTGCGACAACGCAGGCAGCAACGTCCATCACGTCCACGTCGGCGCAGTTGAATAGCTACGTTGATCCGAGCGGTGCCACCACTACGATTTATTATCAATACGGACTTACCACCAGCTACGGTAGCACCACGATTTCTGGGAACATCGGAACGACCGCCGGAAATTTCGGCACAACGGCATCAAGCCTCACGCCAAACACGACTTACCATTTCCAAATCGTAGCTTACAACAGTGGCGGCACAACCTACGGCAGCGACATGACGTTCACTACATTGGCAAGTGCGCCATCTGCCACGACCCAAGCGGCAACATCCGTTACCACAAGCACCGCTACATTAAATGCAAGCGTCAACGCAAACGGTGCAGCGACGACGATTTATTTTCAATGGGGAACGACCACCAGCTATGGAAGTTCAAGCACACCAGGAAGCATCGGAACACAGAATCTGACTCTGAATTATCCAATCAGTGGATTGTCGCCGAACACGACCTACCATTTCCAGATTGTCGCTTCCAGTAGCGGCGGGACAACCTACGGAAGCGACCTAACATTCACCACGACCGCCCTTGCCCAAGCGCCAACGGTTTCAACTTTGGCGGCTAGTAGTGTCACCAGTGTCAGCGCCCAATTAAATGCAAGCCTCAATCCGAACGGTTCGACCACGACAGCCTATTTTGAATATGGCACTACTACGAGTTATGGGAGTTCGTCATCTGTGGGCAACTTTGGAACGGTGTCGCAGACGATTTCCTACACGATTGCTTCATTAACACCTGGCACAACTTATCATTATCGCCTAACTGCCTCGAACAGTAATGGCACAGCCCATGGAAACGACCAGACTTTTACCACCACCGGAACCAGTTCGCCGACGGCGCAGACTTTGGATGCAACATCGGTCACAACCTCCACGGCCCAACTCAATGGCAGCCTGAATCCAAACGGGATAAGCACAACCGCGCATTTTGAATACGGCTTGACAGCGGCCTATGGCAGTAGCACCGCATCTGGGAACTTTGGAACGACTTCACAGAACATTGGATATACGATAAGTGGGCTTGCCCCAAACACGACCTACCACTTCCGGCTTGATGCTTCCAATACCTCCGGCCCCAGCTATGGTGTAGATAAGACTTTCACAACGCTGCCAACTACCACCACGGCACAAAACGCATGGGTTTCCGGCACAGGCGGCATCGGATTGCGCCTGCGTGATGCACCAAGCCTTTCTGGTAACATTTTAATGGTTATGCCCGAAGGGGCTCAAGTGACATTATTGAGCGGCACCCAAAGTGCCAATGGCTACCTTTGGCGAAATGTGACCTGTAACAGCCAAACCGGATGGGCCGACTCGGAATACCTAGTTTTCAGTCCAACCGGAACCCCAACACCGCCGGCTGCGCCAGTGACGTTGCGCCAACTCCAATCGGATGACATCAGCCCAATTGCGGCAGGCGGAACGGCATCGTCGTCTACAGTCATATTGGCAGCAACAACAACCGGCACAAGCAGCCAGCAGTTTAGTGTGCAGGTTGAAGTCCGGCCCACAGGCACGGCGTTTTCAAACCCGACTGCCACGAGCCTTGCCGTTCAGGGCGGCATTGAAGCACAAATAAAAATTAGCAACCTTGGCAACCAAGGCTATCACTGGCGTGCCCGCGTTTTGGACGGCAATGGAGTTCCCAGTTCATGGGTTTTATTCAGTGGCAACGCGACCGATTTCATAGTTAATGCCGTCACTTCACCGCTGGCGAATTTCATTTGGAGCCCCGCCCAAGTATTTACCGGAGATTCGATTACTTTCACCGCCCAAGCCGCCGCTCAATCGGGGCTGACATTCAGTTGGAATTTCGGGGGAACCCAGACGGCAACCGGCGGCACAGTCAATCAAACATTTTCTCAATCTGGAAACGTCATCGTAACACTGACTGTCACCGATTCCCAAAACAATCAGTCACATCAATCTCTTACCGTCGCAGTCGCCAGCAAAGACTTGGTGACACGCATAAACGCCACGGCAGGGCAGTCAGAGGCGATGTTGGACGATATCTTGGCAAACGCCACACTTTCCGCTGGCGCGGCGGATTATTTTAAGGAGGGAGTAGAAAATGCCCCGCTCGACATTGGGATTCAAGCAGCCCTCACCGGCCTTTCACTAATATTGGGTAGCAGTGACAATGAACTTGATTTGGCCAGCAGAGCCGAAGATTGGGCAAGGCAGGCTTACGGTGCCGCAGCGGCAAACGAACTTGCAGCTCGCTTAGCCCCGCATTTTGCTGCTGGTGCAGCCATTGATGAAATCCGCGCCACATTTGTTTCTTGGGCAGTTGGAAAACTTTCGAGCGGAGGAAGTCAATCCTATCAGCAGATGTGGATGCCGGGCTTAACCAATTACGTCGCCCAAAAGAAAACCGAAATCGAACAATATCGTGTTCAGGCAGTGGCGGCAGCCGGATCGTTGACCCAAGCACAGTCTGCTTTGCTCGTCCAAAATCTACAATCACGGCTGTTAGGCAATTATGCCTTGCAAGCCAGTTACGATGCCAACGCCAATTTGCCGATTTCATTCGAGAATTACAAATCCACCGACGAAACCGGCTGGACTACCTACAATATCGGTCAACACCTTTTCAGCGCCAGCGCCAGCCTTCTTGGAACGGCTCTTGGAGGAATGGGTGGAATTGTAGCCGGGGTTGCCGCCACTGCCTCTCAGTCAGAATTGGATATTTTCAACACTCTGGCCAGCCAGTCTGCGGAAGCCCAACTCTTGAGCTTGAGTTTGAGCGTGGCTGGTCAAGGTTCGGACTTGGTAAGACAGATCAGCACTAACATTGAAACAGGCTTGAACGACGTAATTATGAGCCAATCCCCAGTTAGCCCGACTGGTCAGATGAGTTCAATAGCTCCCTATTCGCAGGGAACACTACGAACATACAATCTGATGCCTCGCTGGTTTGCCACAGCAGCCTATGCTGATGTTGTTGTTCATAATACTGGCCAGCAGGCAGCAACCTATAGAGTCGAGGCATTCTTGACGAAAACCTTTACTACTGGACAACTTCCGGTGAACTTTCTCGGTTTAGGCCAGCGCCAGTATGATATTCAGGTAGCTACCGCCCAGGACGGGATAACATTGAATTCCGGTGCCCAACAGACTGTCAGACTCACGTTTTTGGCTGGCGATGGCGGCCTTGTTCCCGAAGGTCAGGACATCAACTACGTTCTAACATCACGCACACCAGATGGTTATTACCGGCAGGATTCTCAAATTCAACATTTTGGCACTACGTATTTGGATGAAAACGGTAATGTCGTTGATCCATCGCTTATCGCTTCGGCCACCGTTTCCCAACCGCCGCTTCAATCCAGCCTACTTTTGATGCCGGGAACAAACATTTGCGAATTGAACATCAGTGTCCAGAACCCGCTCGAAACACCGGTAATGCTCAATCTCGGACAGGATATACCCAACGGAACGAAAGTCATAAACGCCGCTGGCGGCACTTACAGCAATAATCACTTGTCTTGGCAACTGAATTTGCAGCCCGGCCAGTTTCAGTTCTTTCAAGTTGTGTTGCAACTAACCTCACCTGTGAGCAATCCGCCTGTTACGAATACAACCGCGTCAGTTTATGACACAGTGAACGACGCTTGGGTTCAATTTTCACTAGCTCCGATGGTTTCTCAAATGAAATCATCACCGCCACCGCAAATCCAGCCGGCAGGCTTAATTGGCGGAAGTTTCGGTCTTGGATTGCAAGCCCTGATTCCCGGCATCTATCAAGTTCAAGCTACAACCAACTTCGTCAATTGGTATCCTATAAATACAGTCACGAATGCCGGCGGGTCCTTCCAAATCATCGACCCGAATTCTCAAAACCACTCAACTAGATTTTACCGCGTTTCAAGGCAGTGACGCAGAATAGAGACATTTTCACTATCGCCCCATTACAAATTCGCACGGGGTAGAGAATGGGCTTGTCAAAGCGTCATATTATCACACGCCCCGGCCCAGGCCGCTCATCCGAAAATTTGCCCCTTCGGATTTTCGTCCGGTCCGGGCAGCCGGCAAACCAGTTAAAAGCACAAGCGCTGGCATCGGAAATCAAGGGCGTGTATGCTGGTGCCGCCATCGCATGAAACCGTTGCCGCCATCCCCCAAGTCCGATTGGAAAGCCATCCTCCTTGCCAGCCCCGACTGGCCCAAGAATTTCGTCGTCCCGCAAAACGACGTCATGGAAGAGGGATCGGAGAGCATCCTCGAGTCCATGTTCAACAGCGAGCATTGGGAATGGGATCTCTGGCGCCATCCGGAAGGTCATTGCTATTATCTCAAAGTCTGGCCCCTGAACGACGGCAAATTCGGCGATTCCAAAACTCCCGGCGTGGCCTTGACCGTGCCCGAGACGTTTCATTTCCTGATGACCAACTGGATGCCGCGCGACGTCGTGGCGGACTTGGCGTTCGAGTGTCCCGACATGCTGAGGAACATTGAATTCCCGCCTGGGAAGCCCGGCTTGAATTGACCCGATTGCCCGCTGGCAGTGCCAGTGGCCTGCCAGTAAATCTGCAAGTAAAACTAGGAAATTGGTAGGTTCCGGTTACCCAAAGTTACCGCAAGTCAAATGAGAAAACTCTTGAAAACCGCATGAAATAAGGCGATAATTGCCCTGTCGATAAAAGAAAAGAGGCCGGACACTACTCCGGCCTCTTTAACAACAATACTTTTAAATTTTTGGATTGCCCCGCCCTTTGGCGCTCGCAACGGTGATTAGACTACCCGATCCGTTATTTTCCGTCTGTCCCTATTTATGGTGACAAGCGGACTACGGGAGTGTGCCTTTGACGTAGGCAGATTGTACGAAAAACCGAATGTTTATGCGGGCAGAAAGGGGCTAATTTAAGCGCGGATTTTTGACGGCTTTCTTGCTGTTGGACTTTTTGGGTATGGGCGGCGCGGAAAGAATGCGCCGCATAGCATCTTCAAACTTCATTCCTTCGGCTTGCTTTATTCTCAAATCTTTGGCTTTAGGCATAGCGTTTTGAATGTGGCTGAAATGGGCGGCAAGTCAAGTGGCCATAAAATCATCTAGTTTTTTGCGAAGTGAAGAAAGCCGAAGCTGCATCGCACGCTTTATTTCCATTGGCCACGGTAAGTTGTGTTTTTGAGAAAAATCGCCCCAGTCATCTAAAACGGTTTCCAAATGGACAATGCTATCGTGAAAAAATGAATAATAATCACCCACGTCACTATTAACCAACTTGTTTCTGCTAAATTTTTTGCGCGAAAGGTTTCCAGAAATTCTAAACTCTTTTAATTGCATCCGCGCTAGTTTCTGGCACTGAATTTTTTCAGAGCCATAATTTTTTTTGTAGGCCAGAGCCATCATCTTTTTGCGGTGATGGCTTCCAATTATTGCTGTGAAATTTATCCATTTATTCAAAGTGTCGCATTCTACGAAATAGTAATGCCCCCCTTTCGTTTTTTTTGTCGCTGGCACGACACCGGCGCGAGCTAGTCGCCATGCGTGAATCCGACTGACGTGAATTCTGTTCGCCAGTTCCCCGATCTTCATAATATTACATCGTTATTACTATACAAAAGCCATAAGAATTCAACTTAACAGCCTTAAATGTTACATTAAATTATTCAAAAAAAGAGAGTTTTCCAAATAGAAAAGGGGTGTTTGTTTCCCTTTTTGCGGCCTCGAAACCGCTTGCAGGCGAAAATTGAAATTTATAAACCGCTTTGGTTCCAAAATACCCACGCCTGGGTTTTTCGAGTTTGGAACTGAAGCGGTTTTCCTTTTGAAAATATGAAGCCTTAAAAATAAAAAAGACCTGAATTTTCATTCAGGTCTCTAAAGAGTCGGGCGCGAACGCCCAACCGTGTTGTTAATGCTAAAATGACTTCTACGGCCTTTTGCTTCGCGCGTCAAACATTTTCAATCTTCAGTTTTTTAACATTATGAAGAAACGTTACTGCGCGCCCAAAAACAGGCCGCTAGTCAACTTTGTTCCGGTAAAATGCCCGTCGCATTTTTGCAATGGATTCCGGCCAAAGCCCGCGAAAATGATCCTTCGCAGCTAGTGAAACAACGCCCTGCCAGCTTAACCGCTGGCAGGGTTATTTGGCAGCGTCAAAAAGGGCTTTGCGCGCCCATTCGGGTTTTGACATGCCAGATTTTTTAATTGCCGTTTGAATTTGCTCCGCTTCCAGCCCCGTCTTCAAAATGTCCGCGAGAATTCGGCACGCAATGGCAACCGATTTCAAAACTGTAAAGCCGCTGGATAATACTTGCGAAGCGGATGAAACATTTATGCCAAATTTTGAAAATCCAAAACGCAAAACCTGCGTGGCTTTAATTGTGGAGCGCAATGGGCAAGCGCGGACGCGGGTAATTGCCAGCGTAACGGCAAAAAACATCGGGCAATTTATGGCTGACACGGCAAAGAAAACCGCCACAGTGAACACAGACGAGCACGCCGCATATAAAATAGCGCTGAAAGACTACAAGCGGCATGATCGCGTAAATCATGGCCGTTATGAATATGCCCGCCACAACTTAGACGGCACAGTTTCGCATGTGAATACCTGCGAGTCATTTTTCAGTTTGCTAAAGCGCGGCGTATTCGGCTCATGGCATTGCATTTCGGCGGAACATCTTTCCAAATACGCCAGCGAGTTTGAATATCGTTGGAACACGCGCAAATGCACCGACGGTGAGCGGATGGTCGAGTTTATGCCGCTAATAGCTGGCAAACGGCTGATGTATCGCCAGCCCGCTAATTGAAGGGATTTGCGGGCAAAGGGCCACCCGCTCACTTGGCTGGTAAATCCAAAATCAAAACGGACACGCTGCAAACGGCGATTAACGCGCCGCAATCGAAACGCGCGGCGCTTTTGGCGTCGCATACGAAAACGAGCTTATCTTTCCCTCTGGCGTCAACGGTTGCGATTGCAAAGCCGTTGCCATGAATGCGGAGGAAAATCAGATTTCAATGCGAAAAAAGGAAAACCGTTTTACTATTGTTTGCCGTGTCGCGATAAAATGCGTGAATGGCAAAAGCTGGTGATGCGAAAACGCCGCGCGCGGGGAATTTCAAAATAGCCACAACCGCTTGCGGTTGTGGCTAATCCACCGCGCTTTGCCCTGCCATAATTTCAACTGTCGTTCCCTTTGATTCTGCCCATTGGCGCAACCTCCGCGCCGCTACGCCCAATTTGGCGAGTTTGGCATAGTGTTCTGGCGTGCGGCGTTTGCTTTCGCCTTTGCCTTGCATACCACCACGGGAAGAAAATTCTTTGTGCGTCATAAATGCCAACCGCTTGCGGTTGGCATGAATTAGCCAAAGTCAATTTGCGTTCGTCAAAGGCACACTCCCGAGCGGACTAGCGGTTTTTTCCGGTGGCTTTCGCTTTTGTCTGTCAGTTTTTCTTACCAAGCCGGCAATGTGCATTATTTATTCTGCCAAAATAAGTCGAATAAAGCGCAAGCCTTGGCAAGCCGGCGGCGGCGTTTGGCGGGATTGTGTTACGGTATGCCAAGCACA
>Ga0208507_1002199_pt1 | contig 10205 bp, 14 predicted proteins | sample CryBogCBH12Aug01_FD_184626 | JGI IMG/M metagenome (GOLD analysis project Ga0208507, IMG submission 184626) | Freshwater microbial communities from Crystal Bog, Wisconsin, USA - CBH12Aug09.1 (SPAdes) (version 2) | ecosystem: Environmental > Aquatic > Freshwater > Lake | place: Crystal Bog...
GGTCTGCTACAAGAAACGGCGACACCAGTGCGGGTGTGGTTCAATGGTAGAATGTGGCCTTCCCAAGGCTGAGACGAGGGTTCGATTCCCTTCACCCGCTCCATTGATAATCAACAACTTGCACAGTTGTGCAGGAAAAGTGCAGGAAAACGAGGGGTTTTTCAAATCAATTTTTCAAAAAATGGCGGCACGGTTTTGCAGACGCAAAATGGGCGGTAATGCAAAGAGGGGTAATTCCGGCGAGGGAATTTTTATTTTACCGTTTCAAGAAGGATTTGCGCGGCTCGGGGAGGCAGGCCGGCTGAAGAGGGGCGTTTGAAGTCTGAAGAAAAATCTGTAGTGGGAGACTGAGACGGGTTTTGGGCAAATGTTCGTCCCCCGTTCTGTTGATGACGCCATTGGACAAAATCCTGCCAAAACACGAATCCCTGGACGCGGGGGAATCCCTTCATGTTGAACCATTCGCGGGCGACCGAATACGAAATGCCCGCAAGAACGGCAAACTCCTTCACGTTTAACGCCTGGTCGAGACGGCGCTTTTCCAGAACGTCCGCGAGTTTGATTCTGCGCAATTGATTATCGGTTGTCATGGTCGCTGGCATCTTCGTCCAACGACTCAATCGTTTTGCGGGCAGAAAAACAAACAAGCAACCGGCTGAGGAATTCTGAGAACGTGAAACCATAACACGTTCCCCTGACACCAAAATTGAAGCAGCACACTCCCGCGCGCATGCAGTCCAAGACGTATGCTTAAAGTTTCACGATTTATGAAGGGGAGGTTACGCGGTCATTCGATATACTCGCGGAGTTTTGCAATTACCTCGTCGTGGTTGGCCTTGAGCGTTACCGGCGACCAAGCTGAATTGTTTAAGACGCGCAAAGAATTGGGGAATGTCTCGATATTCTTCTGAAAATAGCGCTGCTTCTTTTCGAGGTAGTCGAGGCGGCCTTGGGAGACATTCTTGCGTCGGCTGATCAGGACAAGGTTGCCAAGACGGTCGGTCCATTCGCTGCGCTGCTGCGCCGTGAAGTCTTTGCACCACTGACTGTCATCGGCGGGGTTCTGCGGCAAGACATGCTCGACGGAAATCTCCTTGGGCGGTTGGAGCCGATTACTTTTGCCGCCGTAAATCATGTCGAGCTTGCACAGGATATAGCGGGCAAAACGCCGGCCATAGATGGAGGCGGTGTCGAGCTGTTTCAGAAACTCCTCATGGTTGAAGTTAAAAACATCTGAGGCCAGCAATTGTTCGATTTGAGCGCTCTTGGTCAGCGTTGATTGCGCGCGGAGTTCGTCGATTTTTTTCAGGACGGCATTCATGGCTTCAATACGATCCGTAGGAGTCTCGCGAGCAATCCAGTCACCGCAAAACTTGTTTTCCAGCTTGCGGAGAAAATCAACGATGCGCTCGTCGCCAAAGACTTCGCGATAATGAAGAAGCGGCGGCAACCAAAAATCGGCAAGTCCGGCATCGGTAAGCAAGGAAACCAGATTGTCGAATTCCCAGCTGTTACAAAGCTGGTGATTGTTGCCGCTGAGAATTTGCAGATTATGCTGGCGATAGCGTTTGATAAATTCAAACGTGGCGCGCCCCGGCAGCAGTAAGGCCGGGATCTTCTTGTATACCTTCGTGTCTTTTTGGAACACGTGCGGCTCGTAGATGTTTTCTTCAAACTCCTGGAGCAGTCCCAACCGGGCTTTTTCTTTAACTAACACGGTGCGGACATGGGCCAAAAAGACGTCAAAATCCTCACCCAACTCACCTTCCATCTCCTCCCACATCTGGGCGGCTTGTTTCTGTTCCTGATCCGGGACTTTGGCCTCCTTCAAGGCGCGAAGATTCATTGTCTTCAAGATGTCGCTGGCCCGGAGTCTCATCCCACGGTCGTTCAAGACCGTGAAAAGCCGGAACGCATCCTCAAGCTGGGTGGAGGCGACGTAAATGAGAAGCACCTGGTTGCGGAAGAACGGGAAAAATTGCTCCACCTTGGGTGCTTCGGACTGCGAAAAATACCGGCGGATTTCAAGGATGGCATTAGCCATCTTCTGAACAGAGGCGTCTTTTGAGTTTTGAGCCTCCTTCAATCCATTGACATCATTCGTGCCGCCGTCGGGTTTCAAAAAACGGCTGACGAAATCGCGCACCTCGTCGCGGATGTCATAAACAATCCGAAAGCGTTCGGGAATCCCGTCGTAGGGATTTTCCTCCTGGAAAATGGTTTCCCGGCAGGTGTTTTTAAGTTTGTTGTCCTGGGTCAGGTCGCGAGCGACGGCGTGCAACATCAGGCAAGTGGTGAGACGCTGCTGGCCGTCGAGCAAATCATTTTCGCGATACTCCTTGCCGGAGGCGTCGGGGACGTTGCGCTGTTGCAGGACAATCGACCCCAAAAAATACTCTGAGTTGGGCTTGGTTGTCATGGCATAGGCCACGTCTTCAAGCAGGTCGTTCACCTGATCCGTGCCCCAAACATAAGGGCGCTGATAATCGGGGACGCGATACCACCACTCGAACGCGTTCTTAATGAAAATCTTGTCACTGTCGATGTGGTTGTTGCTCATAAAATGGCCGGCTTAAACAATGTGTTTGATGGAGAGGTTGCCCCAGCGTTTTTGGAGGTAGTCCACGACGAGGCGGCGGTGGCAGTGGTGGGGTGTGTCCTCGCTGCACAGGAGGCAGCCGCCAGCCAGCAGTGACGGGTCAATCTTGTCCTCGATATGGCGCTCTGCCATCAATTTCAGGAAATCGTGCTCGTAAGCGTCCCAACTGCCCTTGCTCTTTTTGTAGGCGTCGAGCATCGGTTGGGTCGGGGCGAGCAACGGGGCTTCGACGTATTCCACGTCGAGAATTTCCTTCAAAAAATATTTCAAGTCGTCACGTTTGCTGAATCCGGCGAGCTGCGAAACTTTGTTGAGTCGGACATCCACGACGCGTTTGATGCCGGCGGCGCGCAACTTCTCAAAAAATTCACCGGCGGTCTTTTTGGTGAAGCCGACGGTAAAAACAGGGATAGGTTCGGCAGGCATAAAATCAGGGTTTAGCGGCCGGCTCGCCGCACTCGTGGTAGGCAATCTTGCCGCTGCGCCGGTCGTAGGCTTGCGCAATCAATTCTTCGCGCGGCGTAAACAGGTCGTCGCCGGGGACTTTTTCCTCCGCGAGCAAGCGAGTCTCGGCGTCAGCGTGAGTTTCAATGCTGCCGTCGCCCAAGATGTGCTGGATGCTCATGTCGCTTCTAAACTGGCGACAAACCAAGATGGTGCGGTGACATTCCAGAGGGTCTTTTTCCGCACACATCAACGCCAAACGAAAGCGGGCGACACCCGTTTGCACGCGCTCCAGTCCGGCGCGAAACGCTGTCGTCCGCGCAATGCGGTCATAGCGGGCGACGCCGTCAACGTAACACTCACGCTCGGTCCGACGTGCGCCGAGCTCGTCGCCGAGAAAAACATAGCGGATGTTGGCGGCACGAAGCGCACGATCAAGAATCTCGCGGTTATATTGGGGAAACCGGGCGCTATATGGACTACTCCGCACGTCACCGATGGCTTCGATACGATGCCTCAACAGCAGTTCCAAGAATTGCTCCCAGGACTGCGTCGAGTGGCCGAATGTTAAAAGGTCAGGCATCAGGGCTCAAAGATTGTGGCACAAATTTTGTAATGGTGGGTAGTGAAATTCGGCGGCGTCAATCCAGTCAGGCTCAGGCAAAAGCAAACTCGGTCAGAATTTGGCACTGCCAGTCTCGTAGGAATATCCGGCCAACGCGAGGCAGCGGCAGGAAGGTTGAAACGGCGATCAAATTCGGAATCGGTCACGGCAAAGTCGTGATACTTGCCACCAAAAGTCAGCTTCAGTCTGCGTCGCTTTTTATCGTAGCCTCTATGTTGATTCCATTCCTTGAAATGCTCGAACGTCCAGCCGGTTGGTGCGTTGATCAGATAGAGCGATGCCGGATTGGCCATGGTGCGAATATATCCCGCCTGAACCGCCTTATCATTCCCATCGTGCCAGAGGGTTGGTGGCGTATCGACGATTGCCGCAAGGCACCCGATGTTTGCCGTCCCAAACAATTGCCAAGGCACATTTGGATCGTAATTCCAGTCTTCGGGATGGTCAGGATTGTTGCAGCGATCCAAAAGGGAAACTTTGATTATATCGAGTGGCTTAACTGAAGCGCCGTTTGGACGGCATCGCGTATGTTGCCAGGGGACTGCGCCCCCCGTGGTGCTGCTTGGGTTATTCAACCGAATCCACTGCTGGCCCACGTCAACATTCTCACCTTCCAACGGCGTGGCCAGCTTACCAGCGATGCACCGCCCGCCCTCGCGTTCCGAGTTCGCCAAAATCAGGATGTGTCTTATTTCAGGCATAAGCGTTGCCTGTGGTCCACAGAGATGTCACTGGCGGCTTCGTGCTCATGGCGTTACACCATCAGCAGCACGCCGAGGAGGCGGCTGGAATACCATGCGCCTTCGGCGAGTTCGCCGCGATGTTCGAGATCGCGGTGGAGCACCTGCGGGGCATGGTCGGCCAGGAGTTGTTGGAGCGCCTGACGGCAGCCCGCGTCAGGTGACGATTGAGGGCACCGACCAAAAAGGTGTCGAGCGAACCCTGCGCGTAACGTTGAGCCCCGAAGAATACCGTCATGCCTGCGATGCTCACCGCGATGGCAAAAAAGTATCCATCACCGGTCGCCTTGAAAAGGAAGCCAAGTTTTGGGTGCTTATGGCACCGAAAGATTTCAAGGTAAATGCCTAATCCCTCCACCCAACCCGAACTCGCTGGCCTGAGCGAAATTTCCAGCGGCACCGCCGCTGTGCCGGCCGCTAACGCCAAGGTCAAGAAGCCCAAGGTTGAAAAGGCAGTGGACGAAGCGAGCTTGCCGCCCAATCTCGGCAAAGCCACTCGCCTGTCCAGCGTGGATTTCAATGACCCGAATCGCCCGCTGACTTGCTTGGAGGTGGATTTCCCCATCGCGGAAATTAACGCGCTCTCCAAACAGGAAGGAAACGCCGGCAAGGCGAGCAACCTGCCGCCGTGCTGGACGAAACGCAAAATATCCCGGATGGTCTCGGCCTTGAAAAGGGTTTCAGAGGCGGGCGTCCAGCATCTTTTCAAGGCATTGTAGTTCCCGGCTGGTGGCGGGATTACAAGCAAGCGGGCACGAGTCAGAAGCTGCGGCAGCGGCTCCAGTCCGGTCGGTGAACAAGTCAATCCGAAGCGGCAGAGAAGCTCCATGACCCCGGCGAAGTTCGTGTGCAATTCGCGCGATGTGAATCCGGTCTGCGCCCAATTGGGTTGGCCGTGGCTGGCATCGAAAACCGTGAGCGCGGGGTTTGGCGATGGTCGGACGATGAACTTGCCGACGGGTGGATTCTTGTAGATGACTCCAGGCCTTTGGTTCACGGTGGGCTCCTGTAAAACAACTCAGGAAAGCGAGAAGGGATGAGAATTTATTTTATTGGGCAAAAATTCTCGAAAAGCCGTGTAACCGTGGCAAGAACCTCAACGGTCGTCGTTGTCGCGTGACGCCGGTCTGCCTGCGCTCTCGTTATCCTGGGCCTGCGCAAAGATCCAGGAGTGGGTTTGGTCCGCAACTTTGGCCAGCAACAACAGGTCATCGCGACCGAATGAGTCGGTGGTTTTCCAATCGTTGCCATCCTTGTAGATGCGGCTGAAAGTGACGTTATAGCGAACGCCAGTTTCAGTTTCGTTTTTCCAGACGGCAGCTTTGATCAAGCTGATCCGGACCTCATGTATGGGCTTTTGTTTTGGTGTGTTTTTCATAGGAAAATCGTCAGTGTCGGAAAAAGTGTCAGTAGCCATTTGTCCTCCTGTAAAAAAACACTCTTGACCCAATGAATGAAGCGAGATTCTTAATACCACGTTTTAAAATGCTAACCAACTTGGTTAGCCGCGACCAAAACCATTTGGCATTCTTGGGCCGCCCAAAGGTTACGCTTTCCTCCACAAGGTGAACCACCGTCTGCTGTCCGCCGGTTTCGGTAACTATCACAACGCACTTGCCATATATGATAAAGCTGCTGGAAAAGCAGCCGTTGTGGAAGGCTGCGGGGGGTGGCGGCCAATGGTCGACCCATTCGCCGCCGCGTATGTGAAGATCCAACGCCTGCTCTACGTCCTTCGCGCGGAGTTTTTGCAAATCCTCCTCGGTGCGCCATTTCCAATAAATGACTGGGGTTACCGTCAGTCGTTTACCCGTTTTCAACATGATATTGAAAACGATCTTGTGCTAGGACTCTATCGTCATGTTGCGGTCATTATTTTTTCGTGTTTGGTGGATGTTGACCAGGATGGCTGGCTAAAAGAATTCCTGCTTGGCTTGTCTGAGGAGCAACGCGGCTCGTGGGCAAATCAGATGGAATTTGTGTTGCGCGATTATCCTAGCGACCGAAAACAAGTTATTTGGGATAGGTGGCTAAAGGATTACTGGCAGGGGCGCCTACATGGCAAGCCCTGTATATTGACAGAGAATGAAGCCGGCGAATTACTGGAATGCGCGCTCTCCTTGGAGCCAGTTTTTCCGGCGGCGGTTGACATGGTATTGCAAGGCCCTCCGGTCAAAAATCGGATTGGCACCATTCTATATCATTTGGAGCAAGAGCCATCCAACCTGATCCAGTTGCACCCCAATGCCGTGCTTCGGTTGCTGAAATGGCTTTTCCATAACTGCCGGGAAGATTGGTATCCGAGTGATGAAGTGGAAAAAGTGATCATGTTGTTACCAAAGAAAAAGGCATTTGTTCCGGATTTAGTTTCCATTTGCGACCAACTGGCCAAGTTTGGCTTTGCCAAATCAATTGAGTTGAAGGCCAAAATTCAAAAACATTTTATTGAGGATTGAGTAGCACTGGATATGAATTATCTGCCGCAATGGACCCGCCGCGTGGCGATGGATGGCTCCCCATCCAGCGCGATGCGCAGGTTCGTGTTCGACGCGATGACGACGTGGAAGTTGCCGCGCAGCATCTGCTTCGTAGGGTTGTATTTGATTTCGGCTTGAAGCAGGTCGCCGCCCACGAGGCTCTTGAGCAGACGTGCGCCTTTTTCGCTCAAGGTGTCACCCGGCACGTCCTTACCCACGAGAATACGTTTGCCCAGAAACGCAGCGGTTTCAAACCGACCGTTCAGGTGTTTGGTGCGGAGGTGCGCCACATTGGTCTCGGACAACATTTTTTCGACGATGCTGACCAGCGTGCTTTTGCCTCCGCCCGCAGTGCCAAGTCCCTTCATTCGCTACTTCGCTCATATTTACTTGGCCGTCATAACCACCCTCTCTCCGGGAGAGGAATTATTGGTCGCTGTTGGCCGCTGAGAGCGTGGCTCTCGGCTGCAAATAAACATCAGTTGCGGGAATATGGCGACTGCACAGGTGGCTGGTGAGTGAACAGACCACCCGATTTGAAAGTTCCGGTGGAAAATCCCAAGAAATCAGAAAAACGTGTCCACCAGATTTGAAGGAGGTTTTAGGCAGCGAATTCCGACTTAACGAGCTTGTTCACGAATTGCGGTGAATTCACTGGCTGTTAACGGGCGGTTTGTTGTTCCCGATATTTGCTTTTTTTCTTCCGCTCTTGGAACTTTTTCTCGTCCGCTTCTGAAACTGCTGGCGTGATGTTTGCGTTTTGAAAAATACGCCGCAGCCGGTTGTCCCAGTCCGGATTTTGGAGCAGGTAAATCCATTCCGCTACCGGCAACACTTTCCGATCCCAACGCAACCGCCAGACCAAATATTGACGCTGCACTTCTAGGAATGCGGCCAGACCAAATGCTTCGTCGAACATTTTGTCAGCTTGGGTGAAATCAATATCCTGCATAGTCGCAGGTTTGGACTTTTTCCTGACTTCCCTGATTTGGCCGCCCGATAGGTCAAACAGCAGCGGCCCCAGTTCTTTCCATGCGCCGGCTTTCGCTTCAACTTTCCATTCCAAACTGGTCAATAAATCCCGGATCGCCAGAAGTTGTTTTTTGCTGCCGGTGTCAACGGCGGCGGCAAGTCTCTGATTGATGCGTGTCGCTGGACCGACAGGAATGCTTTCAAGTTTCCTGACCAGCCCATCAAAAAACGCGAGCAGACCGAGCTTGGGATAACGGCGGTCGAGGTGGCGCATGACTCCGTCGAGGTGTTCGAAATCCACTTTCGTGATTTTTATTGCCTTTCCCAGTTGCCCGATTGCCGTAGCCAACCGGTTGAGTTCATCGACGGTAGGCCAGCAATCGAGTGAGGATGCGCCTACGTAGGGGGTGGCAATAAGTTTCTGGAGCCGCTCAAGACAATCTCCAAGCCGCGCCACCAATTCTTTGCGCGGTGCCGGCAAATCGCTTTCGGGCTGCTTGGGCTTACGACTGGACACATACCGAAGATGCACTGCTTACAGCCCTTGGAAAAGTTTGAAATTCGGACGCGCGTCAGAATTTGCGGTCAAAACAATCGCTTTTGAGACCTATGGGCACTAACGCATATTAAACAAATATGTGCTAAATCGCATATTGACACATTATGAGACTTGGCGCATAGTCAGCTTCATGAAGACACTGGCTCGTGATGCCCGTCAACTCGGCAACCTGATCCGTAACGCCCGCAAACAGCGGGCCATGAGTCAGAAGGCCTTGGGCGACCGCGCTGGTCTGCGGCAGGAGACCATCTCGTTGTTGGAGAGCGGCAATCCGGCGGCAAAGGTGGAGACCGTGCTTTCGGTCCTGGCCGCTCTCAATCTCGAACTCCAAGTCGTTCCCCGCACCAAAGGCGGATACCTTCCTGACTGATGCCACGCCCGCGCCAACATATCCCGTTGCAGGTTTTGTTGAACAACCGTCCGGTCGGCAGGTTGGAGAAGGAATCCTCTGGTGCGATTCATTTTCGCTACGACGAAAGCTGGCTGGCGAAGGGTGATGCGATTCCCGTGTCCCTGTCGTTGCCCCTCCGTGAGGATGCCTATCGGGGTGAGCGGGTGACGGCAGTCTTTGAAAACCTGCTGCCGGACTCAGACGCGTTACGACGGCGGATTGCGGAAAAGGTCGGTGCGCGCGGCACGGACGCCTACAGCCTGCTTTCTGAAATTGGTCGGGATTGTGTTGGGGCATTGCAATTCATTCCTGCTGGGGAAGAGCCGCCAAAGAAGAAATCTGAAGTAGCAGGCAAGGCAGTCAGTGACCGCGACATTGAGCAACTGCTCGCCAACTTGGCGCGGGCTCCGCTCGGCTTGGATCGTGAGCAAGAATTTCGCATTTCGGTCGCGGGCGCACAGGAGAAAACGGCACTGCTACGGTTCAAGGGGAAATGGCTGAAGCCACTGGGCACCACGCCGACCACGCATATTCTGAAACCGCAGATTGGAGCGCTGCCCAATGGCCTGGATTTGTCCAACAGCGTCGAGAATGAATTTTACTGTCTGCGGATCATGGCCGCGTTTGGTCTGCCCGCAGCCGCTGCGGAGATGAAAACATTTGGCAACACGAAGACGCTCGTGGTCGAACGCTTTGATCGCCGGTGGGTTGATAAAAAACAATTGCTACGGCTCCCGCAGGAAGATTGCTGCCAAGCGCTGGGCTGTCCGCCGAGTCGCAAATATCAGAACGAGGGTGGTCCAGGCATCGTGGACATCTTGAAATTATTGAATGCTGCTGATGCTCCCGCCGAAGACCAGCAGAGGTTCCTGAAATCACAGATCATCTTTTGGTTGATCGGGGCGACGGATGGTCACGCCAAGAACGCCAGCATCTTTTTGGGACCAGAAGGGCGCTTCCAACTGACGCCGTTCTACGATGTGTTGTCGGCACAACCGAGTTTGGACAGTCGCCAGATCGAGCGTAAGCAAATGAAGTTGGCGATGTCGGTGGGAGACAGCCGGCATTATCGTGTAGATGAGATTCGCGGACGCCATTTTGTTCAGACGGCGATGCGAGCTGGCCTGTCGCGCCGTTTTGCAGAAGAGACGCTCGAGACGGTGGCTGCAACGACCGAGACGGCCTTTGATTTGGTGGAGGCAAAACTCCCTGCCGGATTTCCCAGGAAGATGCACACCTCGATCAAAGCGGGAGCATTGCAGCGGTTGAAACAGATGGGTGCGGATTGACCATAAACTATTCGCTCGATTCAGGGCTGTAGCTGGCCTAGATTGGAGTCAGCGGCGGGCAGAAAATCGGAAACATTTTTTAGTGACAATTAGTGACACGGTTTCTGCC
>Ga0208507_1002200_pt1 | contig 10201 bp, 14 predicted proteins | sample CryBogCBH12Aug01_FD_184626 | JGI IMG/M metagenome (GOLD analysis project Ga0208507, IMG submission 184626) | Freshwater microbial communities from Crystal Bog, Wisconsin, USA - CBH12Aug09.1 (SPAdes) (version 2) | ecosystem: Environmental > Aquatic > Freshwater > Lake | place: Crystal Bog...
CGGATGGCGAGGAAGGAAAGACGGCTAAATAATGTGGAATTGGCGGTGTGTCAGCCCCTGGCTAACGCCGCATAATTCCATTGTTCGTGGAGGGGCGAAGTCCAAGTTCATCTGAAGCATTACACTACAAAATGTTACACCTTTCAACTTTATTTAAGATCGAATTATGAAAATTCAAATTTTCCACAACATTCTCTGGTCGAAATACAAAGCTATTATTTTCTCCTCATTAAATAATGAAGCCGTTCACAGAAAGATAAATATTAAATTTGTGCAGATCGCTTCAACTAGTGGTAATCGTGTTGGTTTATCGGACGTAGACTTGTCATACCATCAATATCCTTTTAAATTATTGTTTGAAGGAAGTTATGACGAAATTCCGAAATTACTGTTAAATCGGAAGCTTTTTAATGAAGTATGGTACACAGACGCTGACCTTATTTTGATTCCTGGTTATCATTTGGTTGAATATTGGTCAATGCTTCTCGCAGCACGATTGAGAGGCAAGACTGTCGGTGTTTTTTGTGACTCAACTGCTTTTGATAGACCAAGTACTTTTTTAAAAAACTTATTAAAACGAATTTTTTTTTCGCAATGTGCTGTTATATTTGGTTACGGAACACGTTCACATGATTATATTTTATCATTTGGTGTACCTAAGGATAGAATAATTTTTGGTTGTCAGGCCGCTGCATTAATACACAATTATAATGTCGCCGATGTTTTGGCTAGGCGTAACACTACCAACGTTTGTCCCCATCGCTTCCTATATGTTGGAAGACTATCACCAGAAAAAAACATTGCGGATTTAATCCATGCCTTTAATAAAGTCGTATCCGTATATGCCGATGCAAAATTGATTATAATAGGACAAGGACTTTTAGAAAAACAACTAATTGAACTGTCAGTTGAATTAAGATTAACCGATTTAATTGAATTTGTAGGGCCAAAAGATATGATTTACGTTTGTAATGAATATCTCAAGGCTGATTGTTTAGTTTTGCCTAGTAGCAGTGAACCATGGGGGCTTGTAGTAAACGAAGCTTTAAGCTTTGGTTGCCCAGTTATAGTTAGTAATCGTTGTGGTTGCGTACCGGAATTAGTAATAGAAGGAGTTACTGGTTATAGTTTTGAGTGCGGTAATATTGATGACATGGCAACAAAAATGATTAAAGCTAGCTGCAATTTTGTTGATAAGGAATTAACCGCAAAAAATTGTTTGGATTTGATGGCTAATTTCACACCTGAAATCGCTGCAAATCATATTTTGTCAGGTTGTATTAATACATTAAATATAAAAAATCATAGTTAGTTTTAAGTTCTGAATGACAGCCTGTTATTTTTCCAGAGAGACGATTCATGAAAATTATACACATTATTTCTTCAATTAATCCAAAGAATGGTGGACCTATAGAAGGGATAAAGCAGTTTATTAGACAATATCCTCGTCTGGGTCATCAAGCGGAAATAGTTTGTCTCGATGAAGTCAATGATCCCTGCGTAAAAGAATTCAATTTGGTCAAGGTTCATGCTCTTGGACCTTCGTTTTTCAAGTATGGGTATTCTCCACTCTTATTGCCTTGGTTAAAGGAAAATTTTAGGCAATATGATGTGGTTATAGTAAATGGTATATGGCAATATACTAGCTTTGCTGTTTGGTGTGCTATGGCTGGTAGCGGTAGGCCTTATTACGTTTTTACACATGGGATGCTTGATCCTTGGTTTAAAAAAGCTTTTCCGTTAAAACATTTGAAAAAGTGGCTTTATTGGCCTTGGGCAGAATATCGTGTTCTACGAGATGCTCGCAAGGTGATTTTTACTTGTGATGATGAAAGATTGTTAGCGAGAGAATCTTTCTGGCTTTATAAAGTCAATGAAGCGGTAACGTCTTATGGAATTTCTGAACCCCCAGTCAATAGCCATGAGTTGACAGCCAAATTTTTAGCGCAATATCCTAAATTACTAGGCAAGCGCATCATTTTGTTTCTCAGTCGTATTCATGTTAAGAAAGGTTGTGATTTATTAGTCGATGCCTTTTCTAAAGTGGTAAGCAAAAATAATGATCTGTATTTGGTAATAGCTGGGCCTGATCAATCGGGCTGGAGTTCTAAATTGCAGGCACAAGCCGAAGCACTAGGTATTGCCGATCGCATTATATGGACAGGAATGCTACAGGGTGACATGAAATGGGGCGCGTTTTATGCAGCCGAGGTATTTTCTTTGCCTTCACATCAAGAAAATTTTGGCATAGTAGTCGCTGAAGCTTTATCTTGTGGCAAACCTGTCTTAATAAGCAACAAAGTCAATATATGGCGAGAAATTATTGCTGATGGAGCAGGTTTAGTGTCAGAAGATACATTTTCTGGAACACTTGATATTTTGACGCAGTGGCTTAACATGAATAATGATGAATTCGCCGCGATGAAAGCGAAAACTATTTCTTGTTTTACCCATCGGTTTCATGCAAAAAGTGCCGCAGAACGCTTACTGGAAATATTAAAAGAGGATCAATGAATTCACCATATACAAATATACAGTTATTAAAGTCTTTCAATTTGCCTATTGGCTTTCGTGGTCGATCTGCCGCCATTGTACAGTGTTGGTGGTTAGTCCAGTCTACACTGTTTTCCTGTTCGCCTCAATTCATGTTCGGATGGCGCAGATGGCTTTTACGTTTGTTTGGAGCAAAAATTGGTAAAGATGTTTTGCTACGTCCTTCTGTTAAAGTGACTTATCCATGGAGACTATCAATTGGTGATTTTGCTTGGATTGGAGATGATGTAGTATTGTACAGTTTAGGAGAAATTGAGATTGGAGCTAATACTGTAGTTTCTCAACGTTCTTATTTATGTGCTGCTGGCCATGATTACTCCAAAGTAGATTTTCCTATTTTTTCAAAAAAAATCTCTATCGGAGAACAAGCTTGGTTAGCAACCGATGTGTTTGTTGCTCCGGGTGTTTCTATCGGTAATGGTACTGTAGTAGGTGCTAGAAGCTCTGTATTTTCGGATATGCCAAAACAAATGATCTGTTATGGGAGTCCCTGCAAACCAATTAAATATCGAGTCACTGATTAGATTAATGGCTATACCTAGGGAAACTCTGAACAAATCACCGGTAAAATCAGCTGTAAAAACCGATACTCATGAGATAATAGCTCCCGCAACCCTAGATTTGAAAAGCGCATGACCAAAGAAAGCCTGTTTGCTGCCGAAGAACGTGAAACCAAGCCGGATAAGCTGGGCGATGTCCTTCGCATTCTGGAAAAGGATGTTGATTTTCCGCCTTATCGGCTTCGGTTGACAAAGCCCCCTCGTCCAAGCCGTGGGCGGGGTGGTCGTCCACCGTTTCCAACTGAAATGATGGTGCGAACCTTATTGTTGCGGCAACTGCACAACCTGAGCGACGGACAATTGGGATTTCAATTGCCTGATAGGCTCAGTTTTCAGCGTTTTGCCGACTTACGCTAAAGCAGCCAAATCCCTGACCGTACGGCTTTCTGGACTTTCCGTGAACGCCTGATGGCGGCGGGAGTCAGCGAAACCATTTTTGAAGCGGCCAATCGGGAACTGGATAAATACGGTTGCCTTGCGCGGGGTGGACAAATCATTGACGCCAGCATCGTACGGGCACCAAGGCAACATATTCATAAGGGCGAGAAAGCCCTAATTAAAGAGAAAGCCATGCCGATTAATTGGCCACCTGGACGAAAAAGCATGGCAAACCCTACTTTGGTTACAAGCTATCTGCCAACCCGGACAAACGCTACAAGCTGGTTCGAAAAGTCAAAGCCAGTGCCGCCAGTGAACATGACACCCTTCATTTAGAAGGCATATTGGACGTTGGCAATACCTGCCAAGACCTGTATGCCGACAAAGGCCATATAGATGGCGGACGTGAAACACGTCTTAAAACCGCAGGCTCGCGTGCATATCCAGCGTAAAGCCGCTAAAGGCAAACCGCTTTCTGGGTGCCAAAAAGGCCGTAATACCCAGATAGCCAAAACACGCGCCCGGGTTACGCATGTCTTTGCCAGCCTGGAGCAGATAGGCGGTGAAGGCCTGCGTTGTATCGGGATGGAGCGGGCCACACGGCAACTGAATTTCAAAGCGGCGACCTATAATTTGCGCCGTCTTTGCAGCCTGGAGACCTGCGAAATACCCCCGCTTTTGCCTTGTAGCAGGCAAAGTGCGTCCGGAATCGTCAAAAAAGGCGGTTTCAGATTAAAAATGGCTGAAAAAAGAGCAATCTTGGCGCAATAAGTCAGATTTTTGGAACACCTCGGCATTTTGTGCGCCAGATTTATGGCCATTTCACCTGTTTTTCGAGGTGTCCAACAAGCAATATCAATCCACTATGAAACAGACCAACCTTGCCTCACTGGCCTACGATGCCAAGAAGAAACAGACCTGCCGGGAGAAGCTTCTGTCCGAAATGGAAAAGGCCGTGCTGTGGCGGTTGCTTTTGCAGGTGATAGAACGGTACTACCTAAGAAATCACAAGGCTTCTGGTTATTTAAGAGTTTTACGTTTTCATATTAAAATTAGGCGTAAAATATTAAATCCACTAATCCAAGAATTTCCCTAAATAACGGGCAGTGACATCTCTAATGAAAATATTAATTTACGGCATCAACTACGCCCCTGAACTTACGGGCATTGGTAAATATACTGGTGAAATGGTCGAATGGCTGGCTCAAAATGGTCATGAGGTACATGTTGTATGCGCCCCGCCTTATTACCCTGAATGGAAAGTAGCAGCACCTTATAAGTGCTATAAGTACATTCATGAACGACTTAATGGCGTTGATGCATTTCGATGCCCTATTTATGTACCAAATTCGCCAAGTACAATATCACGACTATTGCACTTGTTAAGTTTTGGTTTGACTTCACTCCCAATCCTGTTCAAACAACGACTATTTAAACCAGATGTCGTTATAACGCTTCAACCCACTTTTTTCTGCGTACCTGCTACTTTGTTATTTTGTAAACTTACTGGGGCTAAAAGTATTTTACATATTCAGGACTTTGAATTAGATGCCATGTTGGGATTAGGAATGACAAAATATAGCAGCTTGTCAAGATTTTTGTATGCCATTGAATCTACGCTTATGAGCCAATTTAGTGCGATTTCAACCATTTCCTATTCTATGTCGGTTAAAGCGCAACAAAAAGTCAATCATACCGTACCTATACATGTATTTCCTAATTGGGTAGATGTTGATTTTATTAATCCTGATGTTAATATTTGTGAATATCGTAAACAATGGAAAATTCCTGATAATACAAAAGTTGTTCTATATTCAGGTAATTTAGGTAAAAAACAGGGCCTAGATATGCTAATAGATGCGGCACATAGCTTAAATAAAAAAAATGTTATCTTCTTTATTTTTGGCGATGGAGTTGAAAAACAGGCTTTGATCAACCAAGCTGAACAATTAAAATTAGATAACGTGCGTTTTGAACCGTTGCAACCTTATAATGACTTGCCTAAATTAATGTTGTTAGCCGATATACATGTAGTTATGCAAAAGCGTGATGTAGCTGACTTGGTGATGCCATCAAAATTGACTACTATTTTATCTTCTGGTGGACATGCAATTATTACTGCTGACCCAGATACTGAATTAGGCTTATTATGTCAAAAATACCCTGGTATCGCAGAGTGTGTTGAACCTGAAAATTTACATCAATTTACAAGCGTATTGCAAAAAATGTTAACCTCAGACGATGCAAAAACAAATACTATCGCCAGAAAATATGCAATGGATAATCTATGTAAGCAAATTATCCTCAAAAAACTCGAGACAACATTAAAAGAAATTTCAGTTACAAACTAATGGGAACTTCGAAAGACCTCATTTTACAAAAACGATGTAACAATAAGTAAATAACTTAGAATGCTATTTTTTATAAAATCAGCGGTTTTTCGAGCTAAGGAAGTTCTGAATAGATCGATTTTCTGACACAATTTATTCATAACCACATGATTTTAAAAAAGAAGAAATCTTGATTTTTGAATTAATCAGAGCTTCCTTAGGTATTTCTAAAAAAACCTAACACCATGCTTTTTAATATAAACTAAAATCTCTACCAGAGATATGGAAATTCCTGATAATTTATGAATCAGTACTTACCCTATATAATAAATAAATGGAAGAACTATTAGTCAGTTGGCTTAAAGAATACGGCTACATCATCTTATTTATCTGGAGCATCCTAGAAGGTGAGCTAGGGTTGATTATGGGCGGTATCCTTGTCCATACCGGCGATATGAACTTTTTTATGACGGTATTTATAGCCGGATTGGGCGGTTTTACCGGTGACCAGATTTATTTCTATATTGGTCGTTTCAATAAGGGCTATATTCAGCGTAAGTTGCATAAACAGCGGCTTAAGTTTGCTATTGCCCATTTGTTGTTAAAAAAATACGGTTGGCCTATCATTTTTGTGCAGCGTTATTTGTACGGCTTGCGCACGGCTATTCCGATGTCTATTGGCATCACCAAGTATTCCGCAAAAAAATTTGCTATCATTAATTTGTTGAGTGCTTGGGTGTGGGCGGCTATTACAGTGACGCCGGCTTATTTTTTTGGTGAGCAATTGTTAGAGGCCATAGCCGTAGCCAAAGCGCATTGGTATTTTGCTTTGCCGATTGCTGGTTTGCTGATTTGGGGCATCACCGCTTATTTTCAAAAGTTGGAAGCGCATTTTTTGCATAAGCGTCGTTTACGTAATAAGTAACGGTTGTTACAGAGCTAGTTGGCTGAGCGAAGCCGAAGCCTTGCGGGTTGCTGCCCTTCGGCTTCGCTCAGGGAACGTATGGCTTTGCTTGGTTAACGCTGTGCTTCAGTCACGAAACGTGCGGCTTCCCTGTTGTTTGTCATGTAACTTTCATGTAGTTTAATTACAATTCTTACATTTATGTTGCCGTGTGGACATAAAAGCGTGCCCGCCCTACCGCTGCTACGGTAACGGGGTGGTTATACACTTAATGAAAGTTGGCATAGTATGGACAATAATAACAATAAATCTTATCGGACCATCTGGATTTCTGACTTGCATTTGGGTTCTACCCAGTGCCAAGCGGATATCTTGCTCGATTTCCTTAAATTTAATGATAGCGAAACCCTGTATTTGGTGGGTGACATCATTGATTTTTGGTCGTTGTCAAAAAAAATGTATTGGCCGCGTGACCATAACACCGTTATCCAAAAAATCCTGCGTAAAGCACGGCATCAGACCAAAGTCATTTATGTGCCGGGCAACCATGATGAAAATGTCAGGGAATATGACAATTATGTGTTTGGTGATATTGTCGTCAAAAATAAGATTGTCCATACCACAGCAAATGGCAAACGATTTTTGGTTGTCCATGGTGACGAATACGACACCATTGCCAAATATCACCAATGGATTGCCAAGCTAGGCAGTTCCGGCTATGATTTTCTATTGGAAATCAACCGTTTTTTAAGGGTTGTCCGGCGGTTTTTTGGCATTAAATCGCATTTTTCTTTAGCGGCATTCATCAAGTTTAAAGTCAAAAATATTGTCCAGTTCATCTCTGATTATGAAGAAAGTATTGTCAACACGCTTCGCAATGAAGGTGTTGACGGCGTTATTTGTGGGCATATCCATCATGCGGAAATAAAAGACATTGGCGGTTTCTTGTATGTCAACACTGGTGATTTTGTGGAAAGCTGCACGGCAATTGTAGAGCATTTTAATGGTGAGCTGGAGTTAATTAATTGGGATAAAATCCAAGCGGTTGCTGTGCCTGAAGCCACTACACCCGCCCAGCCGGTTGAGGGCAATTGAGCAGATTACTTTTGGTGGGCATAACCGCTTGCCCACCTTACGCCCTTGGGTGAAGTGATGAGCAAAGCTTTTTTTGTTATTCTTGCCGCACAGTTTTTCTCGTCCTTAGCCGATAACGCGCTGTTATTTGCCGCGATTGAGCTGCTCAAGGATTTGTCTGCACCGGATTGGCAAACCCCTGCCCTGCAACAATTTTTTGTGGTGTCTTTTATTGTGCTGGCACCGTTTGTCGGCACTTATGCGGATGCCATGCCCAAAGGCAAGGTGATGTTTATCAGCAACGCCATTAAAGTGACTGGTTGCCTTGCCATGCTGTTGGGTCTGCATCCTTTGTTTGCTTATGGCATTGTCGGTATTGGTGCTGCGCTCTACTCCCCTGCCAAATATGGTATTTTAACCGAATGTATGCCTGCAAACCGCCTGGTGTGGGCTAATGGTTGGATGGAGGGGCTTACTGTCACCTCAGTGATTTTGGGCGCTATTGTCGGTGGTTTATTGATCGGCTCACAGTTTAAACAGTTAATGGCCGGACTTTTAGATACCGTGTCATTCAATGCCGGTATTGATACTGCGCCTAAATTGGCCGTATTGATTATTTTGCTGCTGTATGCACTGGCGGCTGCGTTCAATCTGTTTATTCCTAAACTACCCATTGAGCATCGTTTGGAAAGCCGTTCCCTTAGCACCTTATGTGTTGATTTTTGGCATAGTTTTATAGCGTTATGGCAAGACCCGTTAGGGCATGTTTCTTTAGCGGTCACCTCGCTGTTTTGGGGGGTGGGCACTACCTTACGCTTCCTTATCCTCAGTTGGGCCGCACTGGCTTTTAATTTCAGTTTGGAACAAGCTACCCAGTTGACTGCGGTGGTGGCTGTTGGCCTAGCCATAGGTTCTGTTATTGCCGCTAAATATGTGCCTTTGCAAAATGCCGTTAAGGTGCTGCCACTGGGCGTGGCTATGGGGGCAATGATCGTCTGCATGAGTTGGGTGTCTGACTGGCGTATTGCGCTGGTGGTGTTGGTGGTGATTGGTATTTTGGCGGGGGGGTTTTTGATTCCCATGAATGCCTTATTGCAACACAGGGGGCACCAGATAATGGGGTCGGGACATTCCATTGCCTTGCAAAATTTCAACGAAAATGTCGCCATCTTATTGCTGCTGGGAGTGTATGCCATTCTGGTTGAGTTGGCTGTTCCAGTTCGCACTATTCTGGTTTTGTTTGGCCTGGCAGTGTGTTTTTTTATGGCTTGGCTGACCAAAAAGCACTTGCAAGACGCTGTACCTGCCCCTTAAGTTACTGCATCAACCCACATTAATCCCCTTCTTTATATAATTCCCTCTATGCCAAAACCGATTACGCCATTATTGGCAGCAGATACTATTATCGAACTGATAGACCTGCCTGACCGCCCTATTGTTTTGATAGAACGCGCCAATCCGCCTTACGGTTGGGCTTTGCCCGGTGGCTTTGTCGATGTGGGTGAATGGTTGGAAGTTGCCGCTGTCCGCGAAGCCCGCGAGGAAGTGTGTCTGGATGTGCGTTTAACAGCTTTGCTGGGTATGTATTCTGACCCGAACCGAGATGCCCGAGGCCATACCGTAACAGCGGTGTATGTGGCGGAAGCGCGTGGTTTGCCTAAAGCGGCGGATGATGCCAAAAATTGTGCTGTTTTTACCCTAGCTGAGCTGCCTACGCTATTGGCCTTTGACCATGCCCAAGTGTTGGCGGATTACCGCTTATTCCGTGAACATGGGCAAGTGGCACCGTTACGGGGCATTGTATTGTAATCATGCCTTCAATAGGGTTTGATGGTCGCAATTGATGAAGAAACGGGTGTTGATTATGTCGGCAGGGGCGGGCAACGGGCATATTAAGGCCGCCGCCGCACTGGAAAAATCCTTTGCTGCCGATGATCGGGTAGTTGAAGTGATCAATAATGACGCGCTTCAGTACACCAATAAGTTGTTTAGGGATTTTTATTCTAAATTTTATGAATCCCTCGTCCGTTCCGCACCCAATTTTTTAGGTTGGTGGTACAAAACCAGTGATGAGCCTTGGCGCACTGACCGGATGCGTATTATGCTCGACCGCCTGAACACTAAACCGCTGGTGCGTTTTATCCAAGATTTTGACCCGCATATCACCGTGTGCACGCATTTTATGCCCGCCGGTATTGTGTCGCATTTGATCGCCACCCAGCAGATTAAGGCACGGCTGTCTATTGTGGTTACTGATTTTGATTTCCACGCCATGTGGCTATCGCGTTCCTTCCATCGTTATTTTGTGGCACTGGATGAAACCAAAGCTTATCTGGAGATGTTGGGCATTCCGCCCTAACGGATTACCGTATCGGGCATCCCGATTGACCCCGTGTTCCAAC
>Ga0208507_1002204_pt1 | contig 10197 bp, 6 predicted proteins | sample CryBogCBH12Aug01_FD_184626 | JGI IMG/M metagenome (GOLD analysis project Ga0208507, IMG submission 184626) | Freshwater microbial communities from Crystal Bog, Wisconsin, USA - CBH12Aug09.1 (SPAdes) (version 2) | ecosystem: Environmental > Aquatic > Freshwater > Lake | place: Crystal Bog...
CACGGTCGGCCCCCCCGCCGCATCCCCGGGTTGGGGAGACTCCATGGAAAAAGCAACAACTCTCGCGGAGAAAGGACGAGAAAGCGGAGGGCCGCGGAGAAAAAGGAAGATGTTCGCGGAGGACTGCCGAGGAACAGAGGAAAGCGATGGGAAAGGGGCCGCATGTCCTGTGCGGCGCCCGCGGGACGATGGGTTGGGGATCTGTCTGTGCAGGCCGGGGTGCCGGGGGCTTGCGTGAGAGCGTGCCGGTGAGCGAGCCCCACGCTTGCTCGCCCGTCAGGGGACATGACCCCCGACGGATGAGCGCAGCGGGGAGCAGCCTTCAGACAGGGTTCCCTGCGCCGCGCTTTCTGCGGCGGAGGGCTGGGCTGATGGCTGCGGGGCGCAGTCGAGCCGGAACGCACGCAGGCTCGGACCTCGGACCGGGATGCGGGGGTGGTCAATCCCTTCCACGGGTACCCTCACGACCAGCGCCACGCCGGGATGCTTCCCCTGGCATGACGCTGGCGAAGGTGAACCGGCCAGAAATTTCGATGACTACTGGCGTAAAGGCTCCATCCCATCAAGTAGCTTGACTTTTTTCAAGTCCCAATTCAGATAGGCTTCTATGTGGGGCAGAGCCTCGCCTTTACTCTTCTTTAGGGTCTCTTGTTTTTCGTTGATTTCTTTATGCAGCAGATCCAAAACAGCTTTTCTTGAAACCCTTGGAATCTGAATTTCCGAAATAAACCATCTTCGGCTCACGGGTTCAAGCACCAGAGATATGGTCTGATGAAAACTCGGGTTACGTTTGACCACCAGCTTATCTGCTCGATCAATCCAAGTCCCAGGTCTCGCTTTCAGGCCAGGGTATCCAGAGTATCTTACATTTCTCAGCTCACCGATGACTTCGTAATTAACTACAACCTTTGCAGTGCTTCCTTCGACATCCACAGATAGAATCTTGTACCCATTGATCAAATCAACTGGTTCATTCGCAAAATCAACAGCGCTTTTATCACGAAGGCTATTTTGAAAATATTCAACCCGCTTGGCTTGATCCCCCTTGAGTTCTGTCTCGCAGAATTCAACGACACGAGCACGTGCAGATTGAGCTAGTGGTTCTTCGCAAAACGCTGTGTGAGCAAGTAATACAAAGCATGCCAAGGTGATTTTCATCGCATCTCCTACTCGTCGCAAATCTTCGGGCTTGTCAAATAAGTCGGGCTGGCCCCATTTCCGAACCAACTTAACGGCCAATTGCCGAAGACTTGCCCCGGTTTGCGTGAGCCCCATGCCTTGTCATTACCAGAAAAAATCATTGTGTGGTTATAGGGTTTACTCCAGTAAGCGATGTCACCGGGCTGAGGATTGGTAGTCACGGAAAGCGATGGGGAGTTGAAGATCCCTTGTGCTGAACTCCCAGAAAGCATCGCACCTAACTGGATCTGAATACCAACATAACCGTAGATGGCCTGCACTGTCCCACTGCAATCTCCACAGACACCCTGTACCTGCTGACCATGCCCGTAAGGTGTGCCCGCCCACTTTGCTGCTGCATCCAGAATTTGCTGCCTGGTTACACAGTCCTTCTTCGGCTTCGGTGCTTGCGGCCACATGGGAGAGGGATCAAAAGTGGGAGAATCAACAGGGGAAGGATCAACAGGGGTAGGACGATCGTCGGTAACCTCAACAGTGGCACAGCCTTTACCGGTTGCCATGCAAAAACCATCGTCATCGCAAACATACTCATTCCCTTTATAACAAAAACTCTCCGCCATCCTTCCAGTCGGATCCATCCCCATGAACGGGCTCCCACCCACGTAGTTCCTCTGGTTCCAGCTGTTCGGATCCACGCCCTGATCGCTGTTCACGAAGGTATGCCAGGCCGGGCTGTAGAACCGGCCCCGCATGTAGATTAGGCCGGTCGGATCGGTCTGGAGGTGCCCGGTGTAACCCGTAACGGGGATGTAGGTGTCCGCCAGGATCTTCTCGCCATAGGAGGCGTAGGCCTGCCGGCCCTGGATCGTGCCGGTGCTGCCGCTGGTGATGACGCGCGGGGTGCCCAGGTGATCCTTGTGCAGGACATGCACGCCAGCCCCATCAACTTCAGCGAGGGCCCGGCCCCCGAGGTAGATGACATCCCGCTTCCAGACGGGTGCACCGCCTGCCACTGTGTATTCCCCGAGAAGCAGGCCTCCGCTGGTGTAGGCGTAATACCGGCTGTTGGCGGCGTTGGCGCTGTCCGTGGCCAGCACCCGCAGGCCCGAGGGCGCGTAGGCGTTGGTGAGCACGGAGATCCCCGGCAGAGAGGCCATCCGCAGGCGCCCTAACCCATCCCAGGCAAGGCCGACACTCGTGCTGCTTCCAGCCACCACCCCGAAGCTCGTGGCCTCCTTGCCGGCCCCCGAGTAGGTCCAGCCCGTGGGCTGGCCCGCAAGGGTGGCGGGCGGGATCTGGTTCCCCACCTGGGGGCCCAGGCTGAAGGTGTTCACAAAGACCGACGAGACCCCCGTGCTGGTGTGGGTGGTGTTGTTGCTGTACCCGTCATAGCCGAAGCCGCTGCTGAGGCCCAACGCCGGGGCACTGGCCGAGGTCAGGCGGTCCAGGGAGTCGTGAACCAAGGGGCTCCACTCCCCGGCCTGGGACAAGCGCTCGCCGGAGTCGTAGTTGAAGGTCCTGGGATTGCCGTTGTCCACCAGCCCGCCCGTGACGTAGCCAATGGTCCAGGTATCGAGGTGGGTGCCGCCGTCCTTGGTGCTCCAGTCATCATAGGCTGACGAGGCATAAGTGATCCTCTGGCGCTGGCCCCACTCGTTGTAGGTGGGAAGCGCCCCCATCGAGAGAACAGCCGTGCCGTTGTAGGTAACCCCCTGGACCCGCTCCAGGCTGTCGTAGGTGTAGCCCACTACGCATCCGGAGGGATACTTGATGCTGTTGAGGTGGCCGAGGCTCGGATCGTAGCTGTAGTTGATCGGAAAGCTGCTCGACCCGATGACCGTGGTTTCCGAATCCATCTGTTTCCCCGGGCCAGTGTAGGTAAAGCCTTGGCTGATGGTCAGACCATTTGACACCGATGTCGCAGACATTAGGTTCGCCTGGCTATAGCTGTAGGACAGGCTATCACTGCCGCCCACCTGGGTCAGGAGGCGGCCCAAGCCATCGAAGCTTAGCGTCCGCGTGCGGGCACCGTTCTCAGTGATGGAAGTGAGGTTGTTCAGCGCATCCGGGGCTGAGAAGGTGGTGGTACCTGTTTCGGGCTCCGTGCGGGTGCCCAGCCGCCCCCACCCATCGAAGGTGAAGGACCGGGTCTGCGTCAGGTTGTTCACCGCGTCATGGATGGTCACCTGGATGGCCTGCCCGAGCCCGTTATAGGTGGTGGCGGTGGTCGTCCCCTTCGGGTCCGCGCTGGCGACCACCTGGCCAAGCCCGTTCCTGTCCACGGTGGAGCTGGCGTTGATACCGGATGGATCAACGGTCTGGGTGGTCCGGGTCAGCAGCGTGCTTGTGGCGCCATAGGAGCTGCTGACCACGACCCCCTTGCCGCCAGGGTTGACCGTCTGGGTGATGCGATTCAAGAGGTCGTAGCTGTAGGAGGCCGGGACCTGGGCGGTGCCCCGGTTGGACACGGTGCGGGTGGACTGCAACCGACCCAGGGCATCGTAGGTGCTCACCACCTTGGTGCCATCAGGGTTGAGGGTGCTCAGGGTACGGCCATAGGGATCCCTGGACACGGTGGTGGTGCGGGCCCCCTGGGTCGTTGTCACAGTCAACAGGTCGGCCGAATAGCTGTAGGTCACCCCAGGTTGGGCCAGGCTGGACTTGGTGGCCACTCGCCCGTAGGTGTCGTAGGTGGCGTTGGTCACCACAGACCGCTCGTCCGTGACCTTCAGCGGCCGATCCATGGAATCGTAAGACCCCAGATCGTAGGACTTCACCATGGCGGATGTGGCGGCCTTCCCAAGGGCCGTGGCGTAGGTGGTGGTCAGGGTGCTGAGGTGTGCCGTCGCAGCATCCCAACCGTAGGTCTGCTGGTTGATGACCCCTGCCGAAAAGGAGCTGTTGAAGACAGCAACCACACTCGGACGCCCGTTGGGGGTCTCCCAGGTGATGTTCTGCCCGATCTGGCCCAGGCTACCCGCGTCCGAATACATCTTGGTGACCAGGCCCGGGCCCGCGGGCACCGGTCCTGTGGGCGTGCCGCCATCGTAGTCCAACCTCTGCACGGGTGGCGCAGGCATCAGGGCCGTGACGCCATCCGAGTAATAGTTCGTCACCGTGGTGGTCCGCAGGCGAGAGGGTTCCAGCCTGGTCGGCAGGTTGTCGTAGGTATGGGCCGTCCTCTGGAGCATCGCAGCTGACGTTCCTACACCGGAACCAGCGGGTGCTGCGGCCACGGTGGTCCACTGGAGGCTCAGGCCGCTGTTGCTGTAGCCATTGGTCATCACCTGGGTTGGGGTGGGAGTCGAAGGCGCCTGGGCGTTGGGGTAGGAAGTGGTCGCCGTCTGGATGAAGGTCAGTGAGCTGTCCGTGCCGGAAGCGCTGTAGGTCCAGTCGGTGCGTTGATAGACGGTCCCGGTGGCACCGTCGCGAAGGGTGGAGTAGGTCTTGGCCCCGTTCGAGGCGGCATAGGAAGAGGTTGGGAACACTGTGCGGACATCGCGCAGGTAGGCGGCATTGGGATCGAAGGTATCGCCATAGACGATCGCGGTCTCCCCCCCAACGCTGGTGTCCCAGAGCCATTTCTGGGTCCTAGTGGGTGCATTCGCCGCTGTGGACTGGGCCCCCTGGACAGCGTTCGGCAGCAGGTTCTGGATCGCCGTCCCGATACCAGTCTTCTGGGCGAAGGGGAAGGCGAAGCTCGCGACGGAGTCGTAGGTGAAGCGGGTGATGAGTCCGGTCGGTTCCTGGATACTGGTCACCGCCGCAAGATTGGCATCGTAGCCATAAGTCCATAGCAGGTTGCTGACCGGCCCACTGGAACTGGGCGTCTTCGGAGGAAGTGCGGTCCCGAACGGTAACCAACTGGGCGCTCGCACCTGATCAAGGGGCCCTATAGTAACGAGAGTGGGCCGGAAGATGGCCCCGCCAACCAGGGGGGCAACGGTTCCGACAGAATCGACCACACCAATCCTGGCACTGGAGGGGGCCTGGGTCGTGAAGCCTGGGTAGCCGTGAATCAGCATGGAGGGCGCGTCCATCCCGATGAAATCCGCCCGAAGCAGATCACAGTCCGAGCCCCAGACAGTCGAGTTGTAGGCAGCCCACTGGACCAGGGCGCCCTTCCCGAAACGGTTGAGGACCTTCACCGCATACATCGCATTGACGTTCGCAGGCAGGCTGGCGGTTTTCTTCGTCCACTGGAAGCTGACCCAATGCTGGAATTTGTCCACCCAGAGGATCGGCACCCAATTGTTGAACTCGGGGAGATAGACCATCACCCTGGCCTTGTCCTTGGTGAAGACAAGGATCCAGGCGCTGGGAGCCGGGATGGCGAAACCCTGGGGCACCAAACCCTGAACCTTGGCCGTCCAGTCGACCGAGCCTTTGAGATCACTCACCGAGGCAGCATAGAGGCCAACCGACTGATCCACACTCACGGCGGCCTGCGAGGAGGCGGTGGGATTGAATCCGAAGTCACCTTGAAGGCCGAGGGGTGCTGCAGGACAATCCCCGCCGGGAAGTACGCCACCGGGCAGGGCGCTCCCCACGGCCAGGACGGTGCCATCTTCAAGGACACAATAGGCCGGCCCCGGTGCCCCGTTGGCCGTGGACCCATTGGCGATGTAGCCGAAGTGGAAAGACCCAGCCATCGGATACTGATTCATCCAGGTCGTAATGTTGAAGGATGCGGGATTCCTTGGGTTGCCGGTCGTGGCGGACCCTGTGAGCTGGTGGTATTGCGCATCCAGTCGCATGCCCAATGCAACGGGAAGTTCGCCACCTACTGCCCCCATGGGAATGGATCCTACCAGGTAGCGCTGGGGACTCCTGATGGACCAGGCCCCTTCCAACCCTGTGGCAGAGACCGCCGAGGGATAGCCCATCCGGTTGTATTGGGCCGAGAGGCTGGAAACCCCAAGTACCACCGCACCCAGGGCAGAGAGCAGCTTCCTGAAAATCGGCATCGCCAGCTCCTTCAATAGCTGTATTTTGAATTCACCGTCCTACTTGAGGTACTCCCCCTCATCGAGCTCGCCAGCCCGCACGGAGACCAACTGGATGACAACCGGCTGCAGGGGCAGCTCGAAGAACGCAACCCCCTTCGGATCCAGCTGCACCCGAGAACTCTTGGGGCTGTTGGCAGGCATGCCGACGAAGAACGGCTGGAAATGCAGGGTGACCCCCCCAGTGTTCTTCAGGTACACCACCCACCCGTTGCCTGAGGGCCAGCACTGGTAACTCACCTGGGCACAGACCGCTGGCCACCGCTGCACCACCGGCCAGATCGCAGAGGTCTCAGCCTGGAGCAGAGGCGCAGGTAGCAAGCAGACCAGCCCAGAACACAGTAAAAAGGAATCACGACTCATAGGACACCTCATCATCTGGTTGTCGCTTGGTTGTAAAGGAAGCCCTGTTCTTCAACGCTGGTCGGGCTGATGCAATCTGAAGGAGCCCTTTGAAGCATCCACAGACCTCCGACCTCCTCTTGATGGAGGCTAACTAATGTTTTTATATATAATTCCTAGCCCTGTCGGCCGGTGGAATCGAGCAGGATCGGATGGGTAGGATCTTCCAGTTTCAACGATTCTGGGTCAAGTATTTTCCAATGATGTCTAGAATTATCCAACTTTGCGTCGTTCATAAACCAGAGGCACGGCCATCGAATCGGCCGGAGTGGAGCAGCAGCTAGGGCTACCTCGTCTCTAGCCCCGCGGTCCTTGGAACCCGCCCTTCCCTTCGCCTCACTACTCGGACTTCAGAGACCGCGTCATGAGCCGGCGCACGGCCTCTTCGGGGCTCTCGCCGTGGAGGAGGCGCAGCACTTCGGCGGCGATGGGCAGGTCGAGGCCGTGGGTCTTGGCCAGGTCCAGAGCGGCCTCGGTGGTGAACATGCCCTCGATGACCTGCCCACCCAGGGCGTCCCGGGCCGCGTCGACGCTGTGGCCCTTCCCCACCAGCTCGCCGAAGGTGCGGTTGCGGCTCTGGGGTCCCGTGGCGGTGAGCAGCAGGTCGCCCATGCCCGCGAGGCCCATGACCGTGGCCGGCTGGCCGCCCAGCACCTCGACCAGCCGCGCCATCTCGGCGAGGCCCCGGGTGATGAGCGCGGCCCGGGCGTTGTAGCCCAGGCCCAGGCCGTCCACCAGGCCCGCGGCGATGGCGAGGACGTTCTTCAGGGCGCCGCAGAGCTCCGTGCCCACCACGTCGCGGCTGAGGTAGATGCGCAGCTTCGCGGAGGCCAGCTGGGCCTGCAGGGCCTTGGCGCGGTCATCCGAGACGGTCGCGGGGAGGGCCAGAACAATGGCCGTGGGCACACCCCGGGAGACCTCGTCCGCGAAAGAGGGACCGGACAGGGCGCCCACGGGCATGTCCAGCACGCCACTCAGGGCCTGGGACAGCGTCTGGTGGGTGCTCTGCAGGATGCCCTTGCTGACGTGGACCACCAGCTCCGGCCGCTGTGGGGTCCGGGCCAGCAGGCCACCCCAGGCCTGGGGTGTAACCTGGGTGGGCATGGCCGAGATCCAGAGCGGCGCCGCGAAGGCCGCCGTGGGATCGTCCGAGGTCTGCAGCCCCGCCGGGAACTCGACGTCCTTGAGCCGCAGGTGGTGCCGGGTGGCGGCCATCTGGGCCATCTCGTCCGGGAAGGGTCCCCACAGCGCGACGCTGGCCCCGGCCCGCGCCCAGGTGATGGCCAGGGCCGTGCCCCAGGCGCCGGAGCCGAAGACGCCGATGTCAGGCCTGGTCATGGCCGGCCTCCTTCCGGGCGCCCCAGAGCTTGGACTCCGTGCCCTCCTGCAGGCGCCGGATGTTGTCCTTGTGCTTCCAGATCACCAGCAGGACGAGGACGACCCAGGGCAGCAGGAAGGCGAGGTCCTTCTGCAGGGAGCCGCCGAAGGTCCGGGTGAAGCGGCTGATCAGGAAGAGCTGCGCGGGCACCATGGCCGCGGCCAGGATGCTGCCGAGGCTCACATGGCGGGTGAGCCAGAGGGCGAAGAGGAAGGTGGCCAGGGGCAGGATCATGAGCTGGGCGTCCACGGCGAGGATCACCCCCAGGGCCGTGGCCACGCCCTTGCCGCCCTGGAATTTCAGCCAGGGCGTGAAGACATGGCCCAGCACCGCCGCCAGGGCCAGCAGGGAGAGCAGGTCCAGGGAGAGCCCGGCCTGCTTCGCCAGCAGGACCGGCAGGAAGCCCTTGAGGACGTCCAGCAGCAGGGTGACGATGCCCAGGCCCTTGCCGCCCACGCGGCTGACATTGGTGGCGCCGATGTTGCCGCTGCCGTGGGCGCGGACATCGCCCTTGCCCGCCAGCTTCACCAGCAACAGCCCGAAGGGAATGCTGCCGCACAGGAAGGCCGCCAGGCACCAGAGGACCAGGGATCTCGGATCAGCAGAGGTCATGAATCCAGTGTATCAGCGGGTCGCGGTGCCCGCGGCCACGGCCCGCCGCAGCAGGTCCAGGGCCAGGGCCGTGGTGCGCAGCTGCACCTCGACCCGGTCCCCGCCCATGCGGTGGGGCTTCACCAGGGTGCCGCCGGGTCCCGCGATGGCGATGAACACGGCGCCCACGGGCGCGTCCCCCTCGGCGGTCGGTCCCGCGTTGCCGCAGATCGCCAGAGCCCAGTCGGCGCCCAGACGCTGCCGGGCGGCCTCCGCCAGGGCCTGCGCGCAGGGCTCGGACACCGTGCCCACACCGGCCAGCCAGGCGGGATCAAGCCCCAGCAGGGCGGCCTTGGCGCCCGCGGTGTAGACCGTGGCCCCGCCCAGGAAGACGTCGCTGGCGCCGGGGATGGCCGTGAGGCGCGAGGCCAGCAGGCCGCCGGTCATGCTCTCGGCCACGGCCAGGGTCTGGCCCTGGGCGCGGAGCCCGGCCAGCACCGCATCCTCCAGATTGGTGTCGCCCACGCAGGCCAGGTCCGGCCCGAGCACCTGCTCGAAGTCCGCCCGGGCCGCGGCCAGGGCGGCGGGCTCGGAGCCCCGGGCCAGCAGCTCCACCTGGGTGAGGCTGGCGAGGATGGTCCAGTCCAGGTGGGCGTGCCGCTCGCGGGCCTCGCGGGTGCGCTCGTCCAGGGTGCTCTCGGGCACGCCGGACACGACCATGCGCAGGGTGTGGACCGCCCTGCCGGCCAGCACCGCAAGGCGCGGCGCGACGTGCTCCTCCCACATGCGCTTCATCTCCCGCGGGACACCGGGCATCATCACGATGCGCACGCCGGGGTGCCCCGGAGGGTCCTGCCACCAGACCCCGGGGGCCGTGCCCACCGGGTTCCGCAGGGGCTCGGCCCCCACGGGGATCAGGGCCTGCTTGAAGTTCACCTGGGGCGGGGTGCGCTTGCGGGCGGCGTAGAAGGCCAGCATGTCATCCCGGGACTGGGCGTCCTCCACCAGGTCCGCGCCGAGGATCTCCGCGAAGAGCTCCTTGGTGAAGTCGTCGAAGGTGGGCCCGAGGCCGCCGGTGGTGAGGATCAGGTCCGAGCGGCCCAGGGCCTCCCGCAGCAGGCCGCCCAGGTCCTCCCGGCTGTCCCCCACGGCGGTCTTGCGGTGGAAGCCCAGGCCCAGGTCCGCCAGGCGCTCCCCCAGCCACACCGAGTTGGTGTCGAGCCGGCGGGTGGTGAGGAGCTCCGTGCCGATGGCGATGCATTCGATGCGCATGCCTTGAATGGAACCACGGAGACCGCGAAACCTCTAGCCCTCCAGCCAGCGCTGCGCGGCCCAGCGCCCCGCCCAGAGGCCCAGGCCCGTGCCCACCATGCTGAGCACCACCGCCGTGGTGAAGCCCACCAGCTCGCCGAGGTACCAGCCCACGAGACTGACCACGGTGGCGCCGACGAAGCCCATCAGTTTTTCCATCCGGTGCCTCCGCGGGATAGGATGAGCCTCATGGCCGAGGTGTTCCCATGATCATCCCTGATCTCGACGACCTGGTGCTGGAAACCGACGAAGAATCGGGCATCCAGGAGCTGGGCCGCCGCTTCCTGGCGCGGGGTCCCTGGACCGCCGTGGCCTTCCTGGTGAAGACGAAGACCGACCCCGAGGGCGACTGGGAAGGCCCCTTCCTCT
>Ga0208507_1002210_pt1 | contig 10176 bp, 10 predicted proteins | sample CryBogCBH12Aug01_FD_184626 | JGI IMG/M metagenome (GOLD analysis project Ga0208507, IMG submission 184626) | Freshwater microbial communities from Crystal Bog, Wisconsin, USA - CBH12Aug09.1 (SPAdes) (version 2) | ecosystem: Environmental > Aquatic > Freshwater > Lake | place: Crystal Bog...
GCCTTGGTTGCGCTTGGTCAGGACGGCGGAATAATACGGCTTTTTTTCCGGTTCCTCATGGCCGCCGTCAAACAAGTTCGTTAACGGGCTGAACAGCATTTCGCTGATGTGCGGCGTCCACATATACGACATGATGATGGCCATGAACACAATGAGGAACGGCCCGAACGGCCCCATGAAACGCGCATAAAAAAAACACGCGGCGAGGAACGGCAACGTGAACACCCATTTCCAGATCAATTTCCACGGGTCGCCGCTGCGCCGCAGCGTGCGCACGGACAGCCAGACGAGAAAAGCCAACCCCAGCAACGACAATATCACGTTCAAAACAGTCAATGCAGTCTGGCTCATTGGTTTCAACCAAAGTCTGCCGGTTGTGCGTCGAATTCAAGCTAATTATCGGGCTGGCCGGCGGCGCGGACGGCGACGGTAAATCGTTGCCAAGCGGCGCGGCACGGGCAAAATGACGGCATGAATTTCCGCGACAAGCTTATCGCGTGGGACCAGTTGCCGGCGTGGCGAAATAAAATTCGCGCCGCCGGCAAAAAACTCGTCGTCACCAACGGCTGCTTCGACCTGCTGCACATCGGCCATGTCACCTATCTGGAGAACGCCCGCAATTTCGGCGACGCCCTGCTCCTCGGCGTGAACAGCGACGACGCCGTGCGCGGTCTCAAAGGCGCGGGTCGTCCGGTGAATTCCGAAACCGACCGCGCCGCCGTGCTGGCCGCACTGCAAAGCGTGGACGGCGTCTGCATTTTCACGGACACGACGGCCACGAAATTTCTCGCCGCTGCGCAGCCGGACATTTATGTGAAAGGCGGCGATTACACTTTGGCGACTTTGAACCAAGACGAACGCCGCGCAGTGGAATCGGCAGGTGGAAAAATTATTCTGGTGCCATTCGTGCCCGGTAAATCCACGACTTCGTTGTTGGAAAAAATCTCGCGGCTTTAATATGTTTTCCCCATGCGTTTCCTGATGCTCAACTGGCGCGACCCGCGCAATCCGCTGGCCGGCGGCGCGGAACGCGTGACGCTGGCCTATCTCAAAGCGCTGGTGGCTCGCGGACACGAGGTGGTCTGGTTCGCGAATGATTTTCCGGGCGCGACGCCGGAAGAAATATTTGAAGGCATCAAAATCGTGCGCGGCGGTGGCAAGGGTTCCTCGGTGTTGAAAGCGATTAAATGGTATCGCCGGCAGCCGCGCTTTGATCTGGTGATTGACCAGCATCACGGCATTCCGTGGTTCACGCCGTGGTGGTGCCGGACGAACTGTGTCTCCTATATCCACGAAGTGCTGGGGCCGATATGGAATTCTTTTTATCCGTGGCCGGTGAGCACGCTGGGCCGCTGGCAGGAGCGGTGGACGCATTGGTTTTATCGCCGAGTGCCATTCTGGACGGCGTGCCAAGCCACGCGGGATTGCCTGACGGCGCATGGCGTGCGATCCATTGAAATGATTCCGTATGGCGTGGACACGGTGGCGTTGCCCGCCTTGGACGACAAGCCGCTGGCGCTGCCGTTGCGGCTAATCGTCGTCTCACGGCTCGCGCCGAACAAGCGGATTGACCACGCCGTGCGCGTGATGAAATGTCTGGCGGACAAAAAAATTCCGGCGCAGTTGACCATCGTCGGCACGGGCGAAACCGAGCCGTTGCTGCGCAGTCTGGTAAAAGAATTTCAGTTGGAGGAACGGGTGACTTTCGCCGGCACGCTGGCGGAAGCGGAAAAGGACGCGCAGTTGCGTCAGGCGCATTTTCTGCTCCACACGTCGTTGCGCGAAGGCTGGGGCTTGAACGTCATCGAGGCAAACGCGATGGGCACGACGACGGTGGTGTATCCGGTGGCTGGACTCGTGGAATCCACCTTGCACGACGAAACCGGCATCGTGGCGAAAGCGGAAACGCCGGACGCCGTGGCGGAGGCGCTGGCGGACATTTTGCCGCAGCCGGAGAAATACCAATCGTATCGGCTGAAAGCCTGGCAACGCGCCAAGACTTTTCACTGGACTCAAGTTCTGGCAACTTCCAGCGCGTGGCTGGAAACGCAGGCGTCGCGTCGGCCTACAAACTGAAGCCCGCCGCCTTGGCATCAGCGGCAAACATTTTCACCGTGTCCAGCGAGAGCGCCGTCAAATCCATGCCGGTCATTTTCTGAGCCTTCGCCAGAATGTCGTGCGGCACGGTGACGATGTGACATCCGCAATCGTCGGCCTGAAAAATGTTCAACACTTCGCGCACGCTGGCCCAGAGCAATTCCGCGTGTGGCAAATCTTTCAAAATCTTTTTGCTCTCGGTCATGATGCCGACCGGATCCACGCCCGTATCCGCAATGCGGCCGGCGAAAACGGAAACGACCGCCGGCACCTGCGGATTCAACACCGCCGCGACGCCCTGCACCTGTGCCACTGTGAGGAGCGCGGTGACGTTGAGCTTCACGCCCTCGGTCGCCAGTTCTTTGATCAGCGGCAGCGAAGATTCGCCGCGTGAATTGGTGATGGGAATCTTAACGTAAACATTTTTGCCCCAGCCGTTGATCTTCAGGCCCTGGCGCTTCATCTCGGAAAATTCATCCGAGAAAACTTCCAGCGAAAGCGGCTTGACCGTGATGGTCTGTAAAATGTCGCGTGCGAACGCCTCAAAATCCGAGATGCCCGCCTTGCGCATGAGCGTTGGGTTCGTCGTCAAGCCTTGGATGAGCGGATTGGCGTTCAGCTCCAGCATCCCTTTTTTGTCCGCGCCGTCGGCGTAGAGTTGCACTTTCAAATCTTTGAGCGTCTTCTTCATAAAATTATTTTTGGTTGTGAGCCAGAATGATGTCAGCCGCCGCACCCAGATGGCGAGCCGAAAAATCAGGTTTCTGCCTCAATTCCTCCGCGTAGCCGCGATCAATGAAAATGGTTTTGCAGCCGGCAGCGTGGCCGCAATCCACATCGCGCCAGCGGTCGCCGACCATCCAGCTTTGCGCAAGGTCAATGCCGAGTTCGCGCGCAGCCTGAAGCAACATCCCCGGTTTAGGCTTGCGACAATCGCAATCAGACAAGCCTTTGCCCGGATGAAAACAAACTTCCACGCGGTCAATCGGCAGTTGCGCCAGCATATGCGCGTGGATTTTTTCGACAACTTCCTTGGCGAGCGTGCCCCGGCCAACATCCGGTTGATTGGTCGTGACGACGAGCAGAAAGTCGGCGGCCTTCAACTTGGCGCACGCGGCGGGAACTTCGGGCAGAATTTCAAACTCGGCCAGACTCGTCGGCGGATACGGCTTGCCGTCACGTTCCAACGCGCGGTTGATGACGCCGTCGCGGTCAAGAAATACAGCTCGCTTCATTCGGCGTTCCATGGTGGCCGTCCGCAAGGACTCACTTCGTGGATTCCCACTTGGTCTGCGCGACTTTCAATTTCGGATGCGAGACAAACAGATGCCAGATGACGGCCTGAAACGCTTCGCTGTGCGGCGTGACGTGCGTCGGATTCACCGTCGGCACGATGACACACGCAGTTGCCTGTTGCGCCGTGTAACCACCATCGCGCCCGACAATGCCGACGACGGAAGCGCCAACTTGTTTCGCCACTTGAATCGCGCTGACGAGATTCGGGCTGACATTTTTTTCCAGATTGCCGCCGCCGACAGAGAAAATCAGCAGGCCGTCCTTCGCGTTGATGCGACTGCCTTTGAGCCACTCGGAGAAAACCGTCGCCCAGCCTTCGTCGTTCGTGCGGGCGGTGAGTTCGGAAACATTATCCGTTGGCGCGTAGGCTTCGAAGCCGCAAATCTTGCGGAAGTCATTTACGGCGTGGCCAGCATTGCCCGCGCTGCCGCCGACACCGAGGATGAACAAACGCCCGCCGCGCTGGCGGATGGCGGCGAGTTCGTCCGCGCATTTTTCGATGGCGGCTTCATTCAATTGCGCCGTGACCTGCTGGACTTCAGCCAGAAATTGTTTTGTGAAATTCATGAGAATTTCAAATTACGAATTTCAAATGGCAAATGGAAGCAAAGTTTGCCACCGGGGCCATGATTCATGCGCGCCGCCGGTTGAATTTCCCTTTCGCCTTGGCGGGAAAAATCGCACATCCGACCGGAAGCCTCCGAATGCCTGCCGGAACCGGGTATTTTCCTTTAGGCGAAAGCAATTTTCCTTCAGGCCAAACCATTTTTCCTACAGGTGAAGCGACTTTTCCTTTAAGCGGAAGCGCTTTTCCTTCAGGTAAAACCCGTTTTCCTTTAGGTGAAACCGTTTTTTCATCAGGAGAAATCATTTTCCCTTCAGGAGAAAAGGCTTTTTCTTCAAGCAAAGACATTTTTCCTTAAAGAAAAAGCGGTCTTTCTACAGGAAAAACCGCTTTCCAGACTGAAATCCATCCAAAAATGAGGCGTTTTGGCGGTTTTTCTGCTATTTGCCGGCTTTGGACGCCAAAAGACGTTCCAACTCGGCCAAGCCCGCAGGTGAACCCATTTCGTAAAACCGCTCCGGCACTTCGTAGCCCGCCAGTTGCTTTTCGCGAACGAGTTTTTGCATCACGTCAGCGAGATCAAATTTTTCTTCAGCCGGAAATTTTTCAAACACGCTCGCCTTGAACAGGCTCAAGCCGTAGTCAATGTGCCGCATCTCCGGCAGCTTTTGTTTTTTGTCGTAGATTTTTATTTCGCCGCCGGCGAAGACCACGTTGCTCGTGTCGTATTTGCCTTCGTTGCGATAGACCGTCATCAGTCCGGGCTTGCCGCTGTGATGGAAAAATTCCGCGACGGGCGCGTAGGGAATCGGCAGATACGAATCGCCGTAGAGGATGAAAAATTCCTCGCCCAGCTTGGGCAACGCGCGTTTGATCGCGCCGCCGGTGCCGAGTAGTTTTTCGCCGTCGAAGGAATACTCCAACTTGATGCCGCAGGCTTCGCTGCCGAATTCGCGCTGGATCATCTCGCCGAGAAAGCCGATGCACAGCACGGCGCGGCGGATGCCCTGCGCGTGGAGCATCTCCAGTTGATGCGCGAGAATCGGCCGGCCCGCGACGGGCACGAGCGACTTGGGAATTTTTTCCGTGATGGGCCGCAGCCGTGTGGCGAGTCCGCCGGCGAGAATGGCCACGGGAATTTTTTCCATCGGCACGCTCACGAGATGACGAGTTTCGTGCCCTCAAAATCAAACCGGAAGCGCACTTCCTTCAGGCCCGCTGTGCGCATGGCGTGGCGCAGCTTGGCCTTGTCCTCCGCGTAAAACATCAGGAAGCCGCCGCCGCCCGCGCCGATGAGCTTGCCGCCGAGCGCGCCGCTGGCCAGCGCGAGGTCATACCATTCGTTGATCTTGGGATTGCTCATGCCGCCGCTGCGCTGTTTCTTGCGCTGCCAATGCACGTCCATCAGCCGCGCGAACTCGTGCAAATTTCCCGTTTCCAGCGCAACTTTACTTTGCAGGCCGAGGTCTTTGACGAAGTGCAGATTCTCGATCATGGACTTGTCGTCCGATTTCGATTTCACGTCCTGCTCCTTCAAGATGGCCGAGGCGCTGCGCGAATAGCCGGTGAAAAACAAAAGCAGATTGTCTTCCAGATTGTCGCGCGTCTCGTCGGAAACTTTCAGCGGCCACGCCTCGACTTTGCCACCGGGCGAAAAATTAAAGCACGTCAATCCGCCATAAGCCGCGATGTATTGATCCTGTTTGCCAATCGGCTCTTTCAGCCGGTTCAGCTCGATGTCACACGCCTGTTCCGCGAGTTCGGCAGGATGAATCAGGTCTTTCTTTTGTGCGTGCAAAGCCTTCAGCAACGCGGTGGTGAAACTACCGGACGAGCCGAGGCCGGTGCCGGATGGAATGTCCGCCATGGAAGCGACTTCGAGACCGCGGCCATCCATGCCCAGCGCGGCAAAGGATTCGCGCAAAATCGGGTGCTCCAGCTTGCCGGCGTTCTCGACCCGCTCCAGCTTGGAGTATTTCACGATCAAGTCGGGCGTGAAATTTTCGTGAACGGTGATGTAAACATATTTGTCAATCGCGCCGGCGATGAGGAAGCCGCCAAACTTCTCGTAATACGACGGCAAATCCGTGCCGCCGCCGCCGAGGCTGATGCGCAGAGGAGAACGTGAGATAATCATAGTTTATTGCTGATAAATTTTTTCCACCACTGCCAGTGCCGCTTTGGCTTCTTGCAAGCCAGGCACGGGCGTTCGTTTCAGTTTGATGTCCTCGAAAAATTCGGCCATCTCGATTTTCCACGACTCATCACCGCGCGGAAATTCCCAGATGGTTGTCTCCGGCGGCCCCATTTGCGGGAGCATTTTGTAGCAAGTGAGTTTTTCCAGCCCGTAGCTGCCGCCCAGGCCTTCCCAATGCAGCTTGGCATCGCGCCCGTAGATTTCGAGGCTGAACAAATTTTTCCATTCGCTGCAACTGACGTGCAGCCACGCAGTGTTGCCAGCGGCATTGCGCAACGAGAGAAACGCGTTGTCATCCACCGGCATCTTCCAGAAATACGTCGTGGCGTGGCCTTCGACCGTAGTGAAGTCGCCGAGAAAAATTCCCGCTAGGTCAATCAGGTGGACGCCCTGATCAATCAGTTCGCCGCCGCCGGAAATTTTTGCATCCGCGCGCCATTCCTTCTCATAGCCGAGGCGACCGCCATGACCATAGCGTCCGCGCACAAACATCATCGGTCCCAGCGCGCCGCTTTTGAAAAGTTCCACCGCCTTGAGTGCCGCCGGATGATAACGGTGGTTGTAACCGACGCGCACGAGTGCGCCGGATTTTTTGGCGGCAGCTTCGAGTTCGTCCAATTCCTGCGTGTGAATCGCTGCCGGTTTTTCGACGAGGACGTGCTTGCCGTGTTTTACCGCCGCCAGCGCGATGGGCGCGAGCATGGAGTTGAGCGTGGCGATGAAAACGACTTCGACCTTCGGATCGGTCACCGCGTCTTGGAAATCGGCGCAGGCGCGACCGCTCTTGGCAAGCTTCACGAGTTCCTCGGCGCGCGGCAAATTGGTGTCGCAGGCGACGACGAGCTGCGAACCGGCGGACATTCCCGTCAGACGCTTTTTTCCGATGAGGCCGCAGCCGATGATGGCGTAGTTCATGTCAAAATTTCTTCCCGCGATCTTCGGGCACGATGCGGCGCAGAGTGTAAATATCCGACTTCATGAGATCCTCACGCCGCGCGGGAAGATTCTGCCACGGATCCCACGGCGCGCTGATGAGTTTGCCGGAAATTCCGGCGCTTTGCTCCGACAATAAAAATTCCACGAGGCCGAGAACTTTTTCCAGCTTCGCCGCGTTGTCGTGCGACATTTTGGCGGCGGATTCAAATTCTTTTTGCCCCGCGAATTTTTCGCCGCGCGCCAAAACTTCCTCCGTCATCTTGGTGAAAATGGCGCCAGGCGCGATGGCGTTGATGTCTGGCGGATTGCCCGCCCATTCGGACGCGAGCATTTCGACCAGCCGGACAACGCCCGTCTTCGCCACGCCGTAAGCCGCGAAGTTTGGACGCGGACTGGTGGAGCCGCCGCCGGAAAAACAAATGACCTTGGCGCGGCCAGGGAATTTTTTAAGCAACGGATAAAACGCGCGAATCGCAAAAAAAGTTCCGTCGAGATTCACCGCGAGATTTCTGCGCCACGCGCGCGGGTCAATTTCCATCGCCGGACCGATGGGTTCCTGGATGCCCGCGCAGCAAATGAGGGCATCCAGGGAATTCCATTGCGCCGCAATTTTTTCCGCGCAACGTTCCACCGCGCTCCAATCACTGACATCGCATTGAAAACTAAAACCAGCCTGCGGCGAGCGGGCGAGGCGGCAGACCTCGTGACCGCGCGCGGCGAGCGTGTCGGCAAGAAACTTGCCGATGCCGCTGCTGCTGCCGGTCAGGATGATCTTCATTGGCGTGTTTCGTAAATCCACTGGTTCTGCTGCAACCATTGGAGCGTGCGGCCGATGCCCTGTTCAATCGTCAGCGAGGTTTTCCAGCCGGTGCCTCGAATTTTTTTGGTGTCGAGAAAAATGAACGGGTTGTCGCCGACCCAGCCGCGGGCGCCGCCGGTGTATTCCATTTTTGGTTTCAAACCGAGCGCGCCACAAATGAAACCGATGGAGTCGTTGACCTGCACATATTCATCACAGCCGAGGTTGTAGATTTCCACGCCGTGCTTGGCTTTTTTCGCCGTGCCTTGATTGATGACGTGCAGCATCGCGCTCACGCAATCCTGCACATACAAATAACTTTTCCGCTGCGCGCCGTCGCCAAGAACTTTCAGGCGGTCGGGATGTTCGAGCAGCTGTTTGTAAAAATCAAAAATGTGGCCGTGCGTGTAGCGTTCGCCGAGAATTGATACGAAGCGGAAAATGTAGCCCTCGAATTTGAAGCCTTCGCAGTAGGAGGAAATCATGCCTTCGCCGGAAACTTTGGACGCGGCGTAGAGCGAAGTTTGGATCGGAAACGGCGCGGTTTCCGGCGTGGGAATTATTTCCGCCTCGCCATAAACACTGCCGGTCGAAGAAAAGGCGATCCGCTGGATGCCGTTGGCGCGCATGGCTTCGAGGACGTGATAGGTGGCGACGACGTTCTGTTGCAAATCCTTGCCCGTATGATTAAGACCGAAGCGCACATCGGCATTGGCGGCGAGATGAAACACCATGTCGCAACCGGCCATCGTCCGGGTCAGTCCGGACAGGTCAAGGTTATCGCCTTCGATGAGCTGGAAGTTTTTATGCTTCAGCGCGCCGGCGAGAAATTTCCGCTGGCCGGTGGAGAAATTATCCCAACCGACGACCATTTTGCCATCGGCCAGCAACCGGTCGGTGAGCGTGCTGCCGATAAATCCGGCGGCACCCGTGATGAAAATTTTGTCCATGATTGGAACGCGCAGTTTAACGGGGACGCGGGAATCCTGCCAGCGTTTTCAACGCCGCCGGGGCAGAGCTTGAATTCAGCCGGGGCCGCTTATACGCTGGCCGGACATGAAAGCGGCTTTGGCGCAAATCAACACAACCGTCGGCGACCTTTCCGGCAACGAGGCCAAAATCCTCGCCGCCTACGCGCGCGGCGTGGCCGCCGGCGCGGATTTGGTGTTGCTGCCGGAACTGGCGCTGACCGGTTATCCGCCGCGCGATCTGGTGCTGAACGACGCCTTTGTCGCCAAAAATTTAGAGGCGCTCGCACGGTTGGCTAGCCAGACCGGGCCGACGGCGCTCGTCACGGGCTTCATCGGGCGCAATGAAATCCGACCGGGCCGCAAGGCAACTAACGCTATCGCGCTGCTGCAAAATGGAAAAATTGTCGCCACGCGCACCAAGACGCTGCTGCCGACCTACGATGTTTTTGACGAAGACCGTTATTTCGAACCGGCGACGGAAAATGCGCCGGTGGATTTTTGCGGAACCAAAATTGGCCTGACCATTTGCGAGGACGTTTGGAACGATGAAGACTTTTGGGAAGACCGGCGTTACCGCCGCAACCCGGCGACCGAACTGGTGCTGGGCGGCGTGAAGCTGATCCTCAACGCCTCGGCCTCGCCGTGGCATCTCGGCAAAAACCGGACGCGGCGCGAACTACTTTCCCGGCTGGCCGCGAAAGCCAAGTGCCCGGTGGTCTATTGCAATCTCGTCGGCGGCAATGACGAACTGGTTTTTGACGGCCACAGTCTCGCCTTCAATAGCAGCGGTGAACTGCTGGCCGAGGGCAAAATGTTTGCGGAAGATTTCATCGTCGTTGATCTGGAATCAGCCAGACCCCAAACACCCGCCGCGCCGGTGGACGAGGAAATGATTTACCGCGCGCTGGTGCTGGGCACGCAAGATTACCTGCACAAATGCGGCTTCAAATCCGCCGTGCTCGGCTTGAGCGGCGGCATTGATTCGGCGCTGACGGCCGCCATCGCCACTGCGGCGCTGGGCCGGGAAAATGTGCGCGGTGTGGCGTTGCCCTCGCAGTTTTCCTCGCAAGGCAGCTTGGACGACGCACGGAAACTCGCGGAAAATCTCGGTATCGGCTACGACGTGATTCCGATCCAGCCGCCGTTCGTGGCGGTAAAGGAACAGTTGAAATCCATTTTCGCCGGCCGCGCGGAAGACACGACGGAGGAAAATATTCAGGCGCGTTTGCGCGGCGTGATTTTGATGGCGATGTCGAATAAGTTTGGTTCGCTGCTGTTGACCACCGGCAACAAGAGCGAGCTGGCCGTGGGCTAC
>Ga0208507_1002214_pt1 | contig 10155 bp, 7 predicted proteins | sample CryBogCBH12Aug01_FD_184626 | JGI IMG/M metagenome (GOLD analysis project Ga0208507, IMG submission 184626) | Freshwater microbial communities from Crystal Bog, Wisconsin, USA - CBH12Aug09.1 (SPAdes) (version 2) | ecosystem: Environmental > Aquatic > Freshwater > Lake | place: Crystal Bog...
CTTCCTTTTCCAGAAGGCGAATGGGGGCGGCGATGTGCCCCGGCTTGTTTTCGGCAAACAACGATATCTGATGAATCTTCATGATGTCCGCCTGTCGATCACACGCTTTGCTTTGCCCTCGCTGCGCTCGATGGAATTCGCCTCGACCAGCGCAACCTTTACCCGGATTCCCAACACATGATCGAGCGCGCCCTGCAGCCTGGAGTGCAACTCCTGCAACGCTCCAATCTTGTCGTTGAACATCTGGGCTGTTACCTCAACCCGCACTTCCATCTGGTCCAGTCCGTGCTCGCGCGTAAGCAATATCTGGTAGTGCGGCAGCGTGCCCTCAATCTCCAGCAGTGCCGACTCCACCTGCGATGGAAATATGTTGACGCCACGAATGATCAGCATGTCGTCGCTGCGTCGGCCGATGCGGCCAATCCGCCTCAGCGTACGTCCGCACTCACACCTGCCTGCAAGAATCATGGTGATGTCGCGAGTGCGATAGCGAATCATCGGCATCGCCTGTTTGCTCAGGGTGGTCAGCACCAGTTCGCCTTCACTTCCATCAGGAAGTGGCTCGCCCGTCGCTGGGTCGACAATCTCCGGATAGAAATGATCTTCAAAGATGTGCAACCCATTGTGCTGCCGGCATTCGCAGCCCACGCCTGGCCCAATAATCTCCGAGAGTCCGTAGATATCAAATGCTTCAATGCCACTCTTGTCCTGAATGTGCTTGCGCATGGACTCCGTCCATGGCTCGGCCCCGAAGATTCCAGCACGCAGCGGCAGATCTTTCATGTCCACGCCGAGTTCAGTGGCGCGCTCAATCAGATGCAGAAAATAAGTGGGTGTGCAGCACATCGCCGTCACGCCAAAATCCCTCATCAGCATGATCTGCCGGTCGGCGTGCCCGCCGGATGCTGGAACCACCGTCGCTCCAAGTTCTTCGGCGCCATAGTGGGCGCCCAGGCCGCCGGTGAAAAGCCCATAACCATAAGCGACCTGGATAATGTCTCCACGATGCAATCCGCAGCCAGCCAAACAGCGGACCAGCACTGAGGTCCACACATTCACATCTTCCTGCGTATACGCCACTACAATGGGCTTGCCTGTGGTTCCGCTTGAGGCGTGGAGGCGCACCACATCCTTCATGGGACTGGCAAACAGTCCAAACGGATAAGTGTCTCGCAGGTCACTCTTCACCGTGAACGGCAGCTTTGCTATGTCTTCAAGCGTACGAATATCTTCTGGCGTCAGTGCGAGTTCATCCATGCGTGAGCGGAACAGCTTTACATGCTGCCAGGACCGCGTCACCACTTCTTGCAGCCGCCTCAACTGCAGATCGCGCAGTTCGGCAACCGGGCTGTAATCCGGCACGCTCGCTGGATGACAGTCGACGGCGCTTGCTTCCAGAATGGAATTCATCTTTCCTGCCCAGCGGCTTGTCTGACCGCTCGCCCAATCCGGAACGAGACCATATTCGCTTCGTGCAGTTTCTCGGGCAAGTTGCGCTTGAGCGCCTCAGTCCATGCTTCAATTGAAAACGGCAGGTGCAGGCTCAGCACTCCCAGAAGCGCCACGTTCACGCTCTTCTTGTTAGGTAAGCTGGATTCGTCAATCTGAGCGGGTTCAATGAGGACGCCGCCCTTGCCCAGCGCCGCCGCATTCACCGCAACTTGGTCCGCGGCAATAACAAGCAGAAAATCCGCCTCTCCCTCCGGCACCATGGGACTGAACACGCGCTCGCCAAAACGCACATCACTTGATACCGAACCGCCGCGCTGGCTCATCCCATGCAACTCGCTCTTCTTCACATCAAGGCCCGCGCTGAACGCAACATCTGCCAGGATGTCAGAGGCCTTGATCACGCCCTGTCCGCCAAGTCCCGCGATCACTACGTTAGTTGGCTTGCTGCTCATTGCACCTCTCGTACTCGCGGATCGAGCGAACCGCCAGCAAACATTCTCTCCGTGTAATCACAACAGAAAGCTCGGGTGTATCCAGGCATCTTCGAATCAACTCTTCAAACTTCGCGGGGTCCTGCGTGGGATCAACCACATGAACATTGCGCACACCCAGTGAGCGCACAAGGTCCTCGAACACCACCTTGCCTGTCTTCGCGTGTGCCAGCGTGCGGCCTGTCCCCGGATGCTCCTGCATGCCTGTCATGGCCGTGGTCCCGTTGTCCAGAATCAGCACCACATGGCCGCTGGCTGGCGGGTTGTAGACCATCTCAACCAAACCGGTAATGCCGCTATGTATAAAAGTGCTGTCTCCAAGAACGCTCACAACGCGCTTCGCTTCTTGCGGCGGCAGCGAGTGGCGCAAGCCCAGGCCAACGCCGATAGCTGCGCCCATGCAAACCAGTGTGTCCATCGCCTCGAACGGTGGCAGCACTCCAAGGGAATAGCAACCGATATCGCCCGCCGCTGCGATGCGGACAACCAGGACACAATGCGGGCGGCTTGCCTGGAGCGTGCTTGGCCTCCGGCGACAAATCGCCTGCCAGAATGCGGCGTACTCTGGAACTGTTTAACTCGCCGAAGCGGAAAATCTCTTGCTTGGCCTCCACCGCGATTCCCGCGGTCCGCGCGGCCTCTACCAGGTACGGATCGCCTTCTTCGATGACGATGCAACGCTCAACGCTCGAAGCAAAGGCACGCATCTTCTCCAAAGGGAGCGGATAGGTCATTCCAATCTTCAATACACTGGCCTCGGGTGCGGCTTCGCGTACGTATTGGAAGGCAACGCCTGAAGTGATAATGCCCAGTGTGGAGGAGCCTGAAACCATCTCGTTCGGCCCCGCCTCGCCGTTCCAGGCAGCAATCGCCGCAAGTGTCTTGCGCAACCGCAGGTGTGCCGGACGCGCATAGGCAGGAATCATGACCCGTGAGGGAAAATCGTGTTCGAAATGCGCCGGGTGCGGCGGCGGAATCGCAATCGTTCCGCGCCGCACAATCGTCTTCGAGTGGCAGACGCGCGTCGTCATGCGCAGCAGGACAGGCACCTGCCACCGCTCCGATATCTCAATGGCGCGGAGCGTGAATTCGTAAGCCTCCTGCGAGTCAGAGGGCTCAAGCATCGGTACGCCTGCAGCCACCGCATAGCGGCGATTGTCCTGCTCGTTTTGGCTTGAAGCCATCCCTGGGTCGTCCGCCGACACCACAACCAGAGCGCCGTCCAGCCGGATATACGCCACTGTAAACAAGGGGTCCGCAGCCACATTCAGCCCGACATGCTTCATCGTTACAAGAGCGCGCGAACCGGCAAATGCCACGCCGATGCCGACTTCAAGCGCCACTTTCTCGTTGGGCGACCACTGTGCTCTTCCACCCAGAGCCTCAAACGTCTCAAGTATCTCTGTTGAGGGAGTACCAGGATATCCCGTACCAAGTGTCACTCCGGCATCGAAGGCGGCTATTGCTACCGCCTCGTCACCGCTCAGCAGGGCTGATGCATTCTGTTGCTGAATAGATTCCAAGCTGAATGCCTGTGTAATTAGATTCTTTTCGATAGTGTACACCTCTGCTGAAGCCAAGGACGCCGCGAGCATTCAAGTGATCGACCGGCTTCGTAGAGGATGCCGCAGAGACGCATTCGGCAGCGTGACTTGGCTCACATTACACTGGAAGCGGAGCAGCGTCCGGGGAGGTAAGCCGGTCCTGAAGCTGCCCAATCCTGCGCCAGTTGGCCTCAAACCGGGAATTATGCGCAAAATTTTGCGCGTTGATTAGAGAATGGAGTAATGTTGGCTATCTATATGTGTTTCGTCGCTATTGGCTGCAAGATATTGTTGTTTAGCGGCAGAGGGGTGTGTGACGTTCGTTGCCCTGTGGAGAGCTGGCTCTTGGGCCCAGACTACGATCGGCGGGCTTCTGAACAACCACGCAGTTTGTGAATTGTATGAACGTCAATCCTGACAGGCCTGGTGCCATTATCAAGCTCTTTCGCGTGCTGGTGATCTTCCTGACTGCGTTCCTGGTTCTCCAGTTGATCAGCATTTATCTCAGTTGGCCGCAACAATTGATTCTAGGAACCGTGAGCGTCTTGCTGGGGCTGATTGTAAACCGGCTATCAACATCACGAGTGGTCACTGTGGCGTTGATGCTCATCTCAATGACCGCAACCCTGCGCTATGGCTGGTGGCGCGTACATCTGTTGATCGATTACTTCTCAGACCAGTCAAACAATCGTATAGGGATAGATTCGGCATTCATGCTGCTCCTTATCGCGGCAGAAGCATACACCGTGATGATCATGTTTCTCGGCTATATGCAGACGGCATGGCCATTGCAGCGAAAGCCCATCCCCATGCCTGCCGACGACACTCTATGGCCGCATGTGGATGTGCTGATTCCTACATATAACGAGCCGCTATCGTTGGTTCGCTACACCGCTCTTGCCGCAATCGACATTGATTATCCACCTGAAAAACTCCATGTATATATCCTGGATGACGGCACCCGCGAGGACTTTGCGGAATTCTCTCAGATGGCTGGAGTCGGATACATTACGCGCGAACAGCACAGCCATGCCAAGGCAGGGAACATCAATCACGCCTTGACCACAATGAATTCGCCGTATGTGGCCATCTTCGATTGTGACCATGTTCCTACTCGTAGTTTCCTCCAGATGACCCTTGGCTGGATGCTTGCAGACCCACTTCTTGCCATGCTGCAAACGCCACATCATTTCTATTCTCCAGACCCATTTGAGCGTAACCTGCTGCAATACAAGACAATCCCTAATGAAGCGGAACTGTTCTACGGCATTGTGCAAGACGGCAACGATTTTTGGAATGCAACCTTCTTTTGCGGCTCCTGTGCTGTACTGCGCCGTTCAGCCCTTGACGAAGTGGGCGGAATTGCCACTGAAACGGTGACCGAGGACGCGCACACCTCGTTGCGGATGCAAAAGCGCGGCTACAACACTGCCTATATCAACCTTCCGCAGGCAGCAGGTCTTGCCACGGAAAGCCTCGCGGCCCACGTGGGACAACGCATCCGTTGGGCGCGGGGTATGATCCAGATCTTGCGAACGGACAACCCACTATTTTCCGGCAAGATGAAGTTCACCCAGCGTCTCTGTTATTTCAATGCTATGGCGCATTTTTTGTATGCGGTTCCGCGGCTGGTCTTTCTCGGAGCGCCGCTGGTCTACCTTCTGCTCGGGCGCACGATTATTCCCGGTTACTGGGTCGCTATTCTTGTATATGCGCTTCCCCACCTTGTTCTGGCTAGTCTCACAAATTCCAGAATTCAGGAAAAACATCGCCATTCCTTCTGGAATGAAATCTATGAAGCGGTACTGGCGCCGTACATCCTGGCTCCAACCCTGCTTGCGCTCATCAATCCCAAACTGGGAAGCTTCAACGTAACTAGCAAGGGCAATACCTTGGGCGAGACACAGTTCGACAGCAAGATCGCCGCACCAACAAAGTGGATACTGTTTCTGAATTTCCTCGGCATCCTTGCAGTCCCATATAGATTGCTGGTTACAGACCAGCAGCATACCGGCGCTGTGCTCATGAACCTATTCTGGATATTGTTCAATATGGTTATCCTGGGCGTGGCCGCTGCTGTTGCCTATGAGCAAAAGCAGCGGCGTGAATCCGTGCGCATCGAGGCCAGGATTCCCATACGTATCGACTTGGCAGACGGTCGTCAGATAGAGGGCATGTCGATTGACATGTCGATCGGCGGCGCCTCTATCGAGTTGTCCCAGGACGCGGAATTCGCATCTGGTGACACTTTCAAGCTGGCCTTTCCCAAACAGGCAGGAGATGCGGAGATCGATGCTGCAGTTGTGGGTATCAAAGGCAAGGAACTGCGGCTGGCATTCTCACTCCCAACCATCAGAGCGCAGGAGACTTTGACCAGGGCGCTTTACTCACGCGCTGACGCGTGGATTGGCTCACTGGACAACAAAGAGGCAGATCGACCGCTCATCAGCCTTGGGCGCGTCATCCGCCTCTCCGTCTACGGGATCTATCAGGTACTCAGGAGCCTTATTCCTGAGAGAGATACGGTTGCCAAGGCAGGATCGGCCTCAATTGTAGCCCTGATATTCACGGCTTTCACTCTGGGCGCTTGGAGCCAGTCAAATTTGGCAAGCCAAGTTCCCGGCACTCCTAACACAGGCAAGCCTGATGCAAGACAAGTGCCCTATTTACCTGCAATTAATGCTCCTGCCCGGCGTGCCAAACCACCTCTAGACCCGCTCAATGGTGCGCCGATCGAATCTGCCTCTAATAATCCTGCCGGTACACCTCAGGTATTGAATCTGAAGGATATGGGCCTGACCCATGCCATGGAATTGCGTGGCCCGCACTCGTACTATTCGCTTCATTTCACCCTATCCAATGTGCTCGTACCCCGCCATGCGAATCTCAAGTTGCTCTACAGTTTCGACCCAACCCTATACCCACGTATGGCCTCGCTGGGGATAATCCTTAATGGAATTGCGATTGCTACAGTTCCAATCACGCTGCAGCCTGACTCTAGAAATGGATATCTCTCGTCGGATATTTCAATTCCGGACGCGCTGCTCGTGCGCAGCAATACACTCACATTTGAGTTTACTGGCAACGGAGTTATGCAGCGTGAAGGGCAAGCGCGAGAACGTGTATATGCACGTATAAGTCCTGTTACTCGACTTGAGGTCACTGGCGATCGCCTTTCATGGAAGAGCGACCTAAGCCAGCTTCCCCTTCCGATATTCGATCCCGATCTACAAACCGCGACAACCGTCCCGTTTGTCTTCCTCTCGCAGCCTAGCCTGAAGACATTGCAGGCTGCAGGGATTCTTGCGTCGTGGCTAGGGATGAATGTCAGCACAAAACCAGTTCATTTTTCGGTTTCAATCGGACAGATTCCGCCGGGCAATGTTGTCGTATTTTCTGACAACCCATCGCAGTTGCTCAGCGCCTTGCAGATTCCACCAGGCGCCAATGCGCTCTTGGCTCTCAGAGCCAATCCTTCAGACGCATATGGTCAGGTTCTCGTCGTGGCAGGAAAGAATGAAGATGAAGAGCTCGCAGTAGCGCAAGCGCTTTCGATTACGAAACGAACATCGTCCTTGACTCCGTCAGAAAGACCTTTGTTGAATGGAGATACTGCGCAATTTCAATCTTTAACGATCCCCGCAGCGCGTAAGAGAGGTGACGCACCGCGATGGTTGCCGCTCAGCCGTGCCGCTCAGCTGACAAACTGTCAAAGTCAGAATGACCTTCAGAGCGACGGCTCAAATCCCATTCCCATTTATTTTCATATTCCACCGGACTTATACTACGGCGAAGAACAAAATGTTCAGATGCATCTCCATTACAGATATAACGCTTTGCCGCTAGCGCAGGGGTCCGCATTGCGCGTCTTCATCAATGGAGTGCTGATCAACGAAATCCCATTAGCGCCAGGGCCGGGACAGTTGGAAGGACAGCGGACGATTCTTGTTCCGGTAGCTAACCTACGGCCGTTTGGCAATACAATTCTGTTCAATTATGACTTCATTCCCGCAAGAGTCAAAAAGGCACAAGACCCCACGATGCGGACCCTTCGAGGAGAGATACTCTGTAACTCGACTCTCGACCTTCATGGGCTTGCCTTGTGGACAAGCATGCCAAATCTCGAATTATTTGCCAATGCCGGATTCCCGTTTACGAGGTTGGCGGATCTATCTGAGACAACGGTTGTTCTCCCAGTAGCACCGAGTTCGGATGAAATCGCTTTGTATCTCCATCTGATGAGCCAGTTCGGCTCCCAGACTGGTTACCCTGCGCTTCGAGTGTCTGTCGCCGAGCCTAATGCAATCATTGATTCGGGCCGGGACTACCTTATTTTGGGAACCGTGGCCAATCAACCGGCGTTCAACTCGCTCGATTCCTTACTTCCCGTAACATTGGAGGCAAATGGAGTACATGTTAAACAGGCACAAGGCTACCTTAGCTCTGCATCCTCCATCAAGAGCGATGCGGTCCAATGGATGTCGGGGATGCTCGGGAGACCTATTGCGCCTGAATTGCCTTCAAATGGACAAAGAATTCCCGACGCACTGATCGAAGAGGTCGTATCTCCGTCTTCGCCAGACAGGTCGATCGTGATTATTGAACTCAAGCAGAACTCTTCAGCAGATCTTTTTGCCGATGCACTACTTGAACATTCACAATCTCAAGACATTACTGGATCAGCCACTTTGCAATTTGGCTCTGAGCTAAAATCGTATCAACTTAGTGTCGATGCCTATCATGTTGGGGACATTACGCAGTTTAGAATTATGCGGATTTGGCTTACGCAGCATTTCCTGCTGCTGCTGTTTGTTGTCACTTTGCTAAGCTTTTTGGTCGCCTATTGGGTGTATGGCTGGATGAGCTTCCATGCACACGAGCGATTGAGGTTGGCTCAATCAGTCAAGTATCCCAATAAGTGAGGCGGTCGCAAAGTACACGAAGTATATAAGTCGTCTAGTAGGGAAGGGATAGGCTGACATGTTAGATTGCCCTTCCCCGATTCTGATGTCGAACACAATCAAGGTATGATGGCCTTCATGCCTAAATCAGGTGTGAACTCTGAACCTGGATTAGGCATGTCTGCTGCTTCGAATACAAGGCGGATCTCTATACTTGGAGGCCGCACTACCTAATCTAATTCCAGGTTCAAGCTGATGAGTCTATCCTATTTCGGTTGGCCAAGTCCTGGGTGACTTGCAAGATGCTTTCCGGACGGCCAAGATCGCGCCATTGATATTCGTCAGCGCGGAAGGCAATGATTCTTTCTCCCGTTGCTGCCATACGAAGGTACGATTCAATGATGGAGAATGCGCCATCCTCTATCATCTTCGTGAACAGCTCAGTTGAGATGATGTGGATACCGGAGAAGGCAAACCGGTGCAGGGGGAGACCTGCTCGCACGACCGCGGGCTGGGAATCGCGTTTGACATAGCGGCCGCATAACAACCCCTGCTCGTTGAAGTTTAGATATCTGGAGGTTACGCGGTCTTGCACTGCGAGGGTAGCGAGAGCAGCGTGATCTTTGTGGAATTGCACCATTCGCGCAAGATCGATTGTGCTTAGAACATCGACGTTGTGCAGGATGAAGGGCTCATTCAGATTTGCGGTTGAATCGAGGAAGAAGTGCGCGGCATTCTTGAGTCCACCGCCGGTGTCTAGTAGAGTCAGCTCTGGCGAGATTTCAATCTGCATGCCAAAATTGCCATTTTCGTGAAGATAATCGGCAATCATATCGGCGTAGTGATGTGTGTTGACAATGACTTCGGTGACACCGAAGCTTCGCAGACGAAGAAGTGTTAACTCCAATAGGGTTTGGCCAGCAATAGTTACCAGAGCCTTTGGACGATCTTCTGTGAGGGGCCTCAGCCGTGTGCCCAGGCCGGCAGCAAGGATCATCGCTTTCATTTGCCCATCTTCTCCAACTCAATATGCCTAAGAGCCACTTCCAACCCACTGTTATCCTTTAAATGCCTTGCTAACTGCTCTGCAAGATACACCGATCGATGCTGTCCACCAGTGCAGCCGAACGAGACCATAAGGTCTTTGAACCCGCGGCGCTGATAACCAGCCACACTATCATCCACGAGCGACAAGACGCTGGCTAGATACTTATGCACACTCCCTTGCTGATTAAGATAGTCGGCCACTTCTACATCCTTGCCAGTTAGTTGTTTGAATCGCTCTTCACGCCCTGGATTTGGAAGGCTGCGCGCATCGAAGACATATCCACCGCCGTTCCCTGACTCATCAGATGGCATTTGGCGGTGGAAGGAGAAGCTGAAAATCCGAACACGCAATGCCTCACCTGAGGAGACCAAGCCGAGCAGTGCCGCCGATTGTGACATGTTATGAAGAGCATTCATCAGGGTGGGCAAAGCGATGGGGAGCTTAACGTGATCTCCTAGCCATCGCAAGCTCTTAAGTGCGTAGGGGACACTCTGCAGGAAATGCGCTTTACGCTCATAGAATCCTCTGAAGCCGTATGCCCCGAGTGCCTGCAGGATGCGAACATAGACATACGCGTAGTAGTGTTCCATGAATAATTCGCGATCAACCGGGATGAAGCCTTCTAGACAGTCGAGATAGCAATCGAGCAGCTCTTGCCGTAACTTCGGTGGCAAGTCAGCCTTCCCATCGAACAGGAGTGACGCTATATCATATTGCAG
>Ga0208507_1002219_pt1 | contig 10134 bp, 11 predicted proteins | sample CryBogCBH12Aug01_FD_184626 | JGI IMG/M metagenome (GOLD analysis project Ga0208507, IMG submission 184626) | Freshwater microbial communities from Crystal Bog, Wisconsin, USA - CBH12Aug09.1 (SPAdes) (version 2) | ecosystem: Environmental > Aquatic > Freshwater > Lake | place: Crystal Bog...
TTATTTTTGCAGAGATTGCGGATTACGGTTCCCGCCGCCGGGTGGCTGCGAAAATAAAGCCGCTCAAGCCGATGCCGAGAACGATGGCCGTCAGGGTGACATACATCGGTTGGTGGGGAACGTTGAAATCATATTCCACCGTGTGGTGGCCCGGGGTGACATAGACCCCGCGCATGAGGAAGTTGCAGCGGAACAATTCGGCCGACCGGCCGTCCACCGTCACTGACCATTGCGGATCATATTTGTCATTGAGGAGCAGCACCGCCGGGGAGGTGGCTTCAACGTTAAGCACGATTCGTTTTGGCGAATAGCTTTGGTAGGTCACGGTGCCGGCATTGGTTGTGCCGGGGGAGGGCACCGGCAGAGGTTGGGAAACCAGCACGGTCAGGCCGGAATCAAAATTAGTGGACGCCAAGGTGCTCAGGATGGCCGGACCGTTGGTGATGACCTGCCAGTTTGAATATAGGGCGGCTCGCGGCAGGGCACCGGTGAACTCAAAGAGGGCATAACGTCCATCGTCCTTGAGGGTGGCCGTCAAATCCGAATACTGGCGCGGTTGCGTGACCCCGGGTTTGGGAATGATTTCAAAACGCTGGGCGATGCGGAAACGCCGCCGCCCGGGGTCGAATCCGTCGTTGAGGAAGGACAGAGTGTCCACATTGCCCATGGGCAGGCTACAGGCGGTGGGGCCAAGCAGGTAGCGGGTATTGCTCAACTGCCACATCCGCGCCATCAGATACAGACTCTCAAAAGTGCGAGGCGCAAAGGTGGATTCGTAGGCGATGATTTCGGAACTGGGCCGGGGCCGTTGGACGACATCCAAGGACTGGACATTGTAATAGGGGAAAAGCTGCTGCAGCCACTCAATGCCATAAACACCGGAAAACGTCTCCATACCTTCGGCCGGCCGAAAGGGGGCACCAGGCAGGGCGGCCACGCGATGTTCATACGGTTGTTCGGTCAGAAACTTGACGACGGGGTTCAAGGTGCCGACTTCATATTTGTCCACGTAATTCCAATAGATGGCAAACGGCAGATCCGCCCGGCAGAGGTCAAACACCAGCAACCCGCCGAGCAACCAAGCCCCTAGTTTGGCCCGTGGTCCGGCGAGCACCCCGGCCACAATCAAAATAATCAAAGTCACCGCCGCGCAGAGAAGCAGGGCAAACCAAGCCGCCTGCCCGACGCTAAAGTCGGCAATTTGCCGGGCGGTTTCCTGGTCGCCAAACCCAACCTTGCCGAGGTAGGCCATCAAAGACGGCATTTCCGATGAATAAATGAGCCAACCGAGCAAACCCGCCCCCGCCAATCCCAGAGTGGCCAAGGTCCATTTGCGGTCAAAACCAGATACGCGGGACCACCAAGTACTCAAGTCGGCGGCGGGAATGGCGGGATTGAGGAAACGGCGGCTCAAATCATGAACCCCATACGCGCACAAAATGCTGATAGCCCAAGAATAGACGAGCACGAATTTGACCGGGTTACGGATGCTGGAAAAAAACGGGAGTTTGTAAATGGTATGGGCATATAACCCCAAAGGATCAAACCGGCCCCAGGCCAGAAACACGGAACCAATCAAAACCAGGAACCAGAACCAAATATATTTTTGCTGGGAGGAGTCTAGGACACATTTTTCCTTCCTCCGAAAAGACTGAGCCACAGCCCAGGCAGCCAGAAGGGTGACCGTGATGCCGGCGTAATTTTGCCCGCCCGCGAAACGCATGATGAGGCCGGGGCCGGAGGGAATGGGGCCATCCTTGCCACTGTCAAAGAACCGGTCAATTTCCGGGGAGCGGCCCATGCCGCCCCAATATTCGCCACCCTGATAATATGGCTGCCAGATTTCCGGCATGTTGTTGGGGGTGTCCATCTTGTAGCCAAACACGCCAGGTACAAACAAGCCGAGTGTCTCCACCTTGGGCAGACTCCATTGGGTGGCCCAATCCCAATGGGCGGCCGTGCTTTCCTGACCTGAATCCATGCCGGCCACGCCCTGAATTTGGGTGCTAACCAGCGCCACAATTGTTTGGGCCGCGATGAAGGCGGCAAAAATGGCCACCACGGCCACGCGGGCGATTCCCCGGCCGCATTTGACGAAGGTGGAGCCGTCGCCATCAGCCAAGGATTTAATAAATATATACGCGGCGATAAACAGGCTGAAGATGGCGCCGATGTCGGATGCCTCCATGATATTAATGCCAACGCATAATCCCGCCAGCATCCAGCGTGCCCAGCGAATCGCCCATGGTGTTGCCGCATGGTTCGCCATGACCAAGGCTAGGGCAAAAAAGTCCATGCCGATGCCAATTTGTTGGGAACCAACCCCCCAACAGGCGCTCGAAAGGAAAACAGAGTTGAGCATGGCGGCCAGAGCACCCACCACGGCGGCCAAGGGCGTCAGTTTCAACTGGCGGAAAAAAGTCCAGGCTCCCAAGCCTAGAATGAACAGGGCCAGAGGCGGTAAAAACTTGGCCCAACCCACCGGGCCAAAGGCCCAGCGGATCAAAGCATTCAAATCTAATGGAAACGAACCGCCGTTGTTGCCGATGTCATTGAGATCTAACCATGTGCCAGAAAAGGCCGCCGGCAGATTTATTGATTCGGCCATTGCTTGAGCCAAGGGACCGTCATTGGAAAAATGCACGCATCCCGGTTCAAAACTACGCCAGAAAATAAACAACAAAACGAGGAGTAGGCCGCCAATCTGCCAAAGCCCGTTGCTTTTAGTGGCAGAGGATTGAAGTGAATTTTTCATTTGACGGTTAAAATTATGATTAACGGCGATATTTTCATTATGTGCGAACGTAAGATAATGCTTCGCCGCCAAATGTTCAATCTATGGTTGCTCTCCAGCATGGCTTTTCATATGCTCAACTGACACATGGGGCTTGATATTAACGATGTGTTATTTCTGATCGCCGCGAAAAAACGGGGACTCTCTCTGGGAGACACCCTGACCATCGGTCGGCTGGATTTGAACGTCTATCCGGCCAAATTAAGGCAAATGCTGGGTCAGGCGGGATTGCCGAATGAGGCCTTTTCGCCAGATGTTCCAGATTCCGGGTATTCTGAACCGTTTTTTCTGAGCCTTGGAGCCCGAAGCGTATCGGCGTTGGATGTTTCCGACTTCGAGGGGGCAAAATTTGTTCATGATCTTAATTTGCCGATTCGAGATGAATTGAAACAGCGGTTTGATTTGGTTTACGATGGCGGCACTTTGGAGCATGTCTTTAATTTTCCGGTAGCCTTGCGCAACTGTATGGAGATGGTACACGAAGGCGGTAGGTTCATCACCCATACTTGTGCTAATAATTGGTGCGGCCACGGTTTTTACCAGTTCAGCCCGGAGTTGTTTTATAATGTGCTGTCCGAGGATAACGGCTTTGAAGTGGAGCGGATGATCCTGCACGTGGTCGGACCCTATAACCAGTGGTATGAGGTGGCCAATCCGCGGGATATCCGGTCACGCGTGGAATTATTCAACGCCTTTCCTTTACAACTACTCGTGCAAGCGCGGCGCACCAAGATTGTGCCCATGTTTACAAAAACGCCGCAACAGAGTGATTATGCGGTTCGCTGGGAGGAACAGACCCGTACTGGGGTGAATCCTTACAAGCTTACGCGGCCGGCCATGTCCAAAGTACTGCCGGGCTTGGCGCGGTTGCAAAACGTGCTCAAAATCGGGTGGGGGATCTGGCACGGAAATTCGTTACGCAATCGGGTGAAGTTCAAGCCGGTTTCCAAATCATGAAAAAACTGTCGGCCAAAGAACAGGCAGCATGGTATGATGCCAATTATTACAAGAACGTGGTTCAGACCTTGGGACCCTGGCATCGGTTTCTCCTTACCGATCTGATTCATGAGTGTGCACCGGAAAAACGTCTAATAGAACTTGGTTGCGGCCAGGCAACCGTGCCCCGACTGTTGGTTGAAAAAGGCAAGCTGCTGGCGGAAAATGTGTATGGCATTGATCAAAGCGGCGAGGCGATCAAGTTTGCTCAACAAATGCTGCCAACCGGGCATTTCCGCACCCACGATATTTACGAACTGGATTATCCACCGGATTATTTTGACCTCTGTTTGATGCTCGAAACCATTGAACATCTGGAAAACCCAGAGGTGGTTCTGAGAAAGGTATATAACCAACTAAAGCCCGGGGGATACTTCTACATATCATTTCCCAATTATTTGCACATTCCATGGCTGGCAGTTCGCCTCTTGGCCGAATGGCTGAACCACCCCAATTGGATTGTCTTGCAGCCTGTGGACAAAATCTACTCAATATTCGGAGTGAAAAAACTGGCGGCTGAGGCCGGGTTTGTCTTTGATCTCGCTGTCGGCAGTAATTATGGCCCGCCCGTTTTTTATCCTTTGGAAACGGATGGTTTGACGACGTTCCTGAATCGTTGTCATATGTGGTGGTGGTCATTCCATCCAATCCTCAAATTTAGAAAACCAAACTGATTTTGACGTGAAAAAATCAGCGGTCATCACCCTAGCCATGGGCCGGGCCACGGAAAATCTGGATTACACTTTCTCCAGCTTCGCCCAATGCCATGGTGTAGAGTTGCATGCGTTTATTGTTGGCAATCAACTTCCACAGCGGCGCATTGATGGTATCCAATACCATCTTTTACCCTCGGTGCCGGATTTTTCCCATTCGCTGCGCGAAATCTATTTTCGCCGCATGGAGGTGCTGGATTCGCTGGGCGTTGATTACGCGCTGACTGTGGATTGTTTTGACGTACTGTGCTTGCAGCCGTTGCCTCCATTTGCACAGTTGCTGGGAAATGAGGATGTGGCGGCGTGCGTGGAACACCAAGGCAGCCGGTATCTGATGGGCCTAGGTTATACGCCCAATTTTTTAAATGGCGGAGTGTTTTTGTGGAATGTGCCGCGCAGCCTCGACATCCGGTCCGAAATCCTCGCGCGAGGGCGGTCACATTACCGAACTATCGCAGATGACCAGCATTGTATCAACGAAGTCATTCATGCACATTACCCTGACCGGTTGCGGATTCTTCCTTGCCACTATAATTATCGTGCCTATTTAAATAAGAAACAAAAAGGTTGGCCGACGGTTTCTCATCTGAATGGTGTGATGATTTATCACTGTTCGGCCTGTATTGACGAGGCAAAAGCGAAGGCCCCGTTCAAGGCTAGGCCCGAGTTGCTAGATTTGCCCAAGGATAATGGGCCGCTGGATGGGCGGCAGCAATTCTGGCGGCGTCTACGCAACCGGTTTAAGCCATGGGTGATCAAATAATAGTCGAGTGACGCCTGGTTCATCGGGATTGCCAAAATGCCCCGGCTGAGTAGTCTGGGAAAAATCTCCCGCTGAAAAACCATGAAACGCGCCAAAATTGCCAGTCTTTTCCGCATCCAACCTGGGAAAAAATTCCGGCTACACGATTTTCCCACGGATTTCGGCCGACACAAGCCGCTCAAGCATTTGCAGGGGGAAACACTGACGGACGACGCGCGGGCAGACGTGCAGACAAATCTGGATAAACTCACCCGGGCTCAGGAATTGCTCTATGCCAACGGCACCCGCTCGGTGCTGATTGTGTTTCAGGCCATGGACGCCGCCGGCAAGGATGGCATGATCAAGCATGTGATGTCCGGCCTGAATCCGCAGGGGTGTCAGGTGTTCAGTTTCAAAAAACCGTCCGATGAGGAATTGCAGCACACGTTTCTCTGGCGCTGTGTGCGTTGCCTGCCCGAACGCGGGCGCATTGGCATCTTCAATCGCAGCTATTACGAGGAGGTGCTCGTTGCCAAAGTGCATCCGGAAATTCTGGCCCGCCAAAAATTGCCGCCAGGCAAACGCGGTCGCGCCTTCTGGCGGCAACGCTATGAGGATATCAACCAGCTTGAAAAGCATCTCGCCGCCAATGGCACCCTGGTGCTTAAGTTTTTTCTGAACCTGTCTAAGAAGGAACAAAAGAAACGTTTTTTGGAACGGCTGAATCAACCTGAAAAAAACTGGAAATTCAGCGCCGCCGATCTGGCCGAACGCCGGTTCTGGGGCCAATATATGCAGGCTTACGAAGCGGCCATCAACGCCACGAGCACGGATTGGGCTCCTTGGTTTGTCATTCCCGCCGACCAGAAATGGGTTGCCCGCGCCGTCGTCTCGGCCATTGTCTCCCACGCCATTGATTCGCTGCGGCTTCAGCCCCCGGCAGTCTCGCCGGAACAGTTGAAAAGCCTGGCTGCCGCCCGCCGCGAACTTTTCAAATCCTAACCCAATGCAGCCAAACGACAAAGTGCCGTTCGCCCGTTGCCGCGAAGCAAAAAACATGGACAGCCTCCAAGAATTGGATAGAATTTTGCCGATTATGAAATCTGACTCCTTGAATATGGTGTTGAACATCGTGCTCGCGGTGTTTGTGCTGCTGGCCTCCAGTTGCGCGTATTTGACCTTGTCGCGCACCCAGAAGGTTCGTTCGCTCAATCAAATGGCCGGCACGGCCAATGCCCTGCTCGTGAAAACCCAAAATTTGCTGAATGATTTGAATGCCTACAACCAGCATTCACCCAATCCGGAACTGACTCGCGTCCTTTCCGGCTTTCAGGCTAAACCCGGCAACCAATAAATTCCATGAGCGAAAACACCACTTCTTCCCCAACTCCCGCTGGCGACGTCTCTGAACGGTTGGCCCTGCTGGAACGCCAAGTAACCATTCTGCTGGTTGCCCTCATTTTGGTGAGCGGCACGCTGGGGGTATTCTTTTACCGTCAGGCGAGCAACCTGAACAAGGATTATGAGACGGTTGCGCCCCAGGCCCGCCAAGTGATCGAAGTTTACACCAAGAACCAGCCGGCCATCCAGCGGTTGCTCACCTCGCTGGTGCAGTATTCCCAGACCCACAAGGATATCGTGCCGCTGTTGGAACACAACGGCGTTCTGAGTGCCCCCGCCGCCAAGAAGTAACCGGCTTCAGACCGTTACTTTGCCGCCGCAGTTCGGACAGTAGTTCGACTGCGGCGGTATTTTTTTGCCGCAGGTCGCGCAATCCCGGTGGGCTGCCTTGTGACGGCGATGGATGATAATGTTGCGAATGTAGGGAATCCACGTAAAGGCGTAGGCAAAGATGACGACGGAATCTTTGAGATAAAACAAGCCATAGGCCAGCAGGGTCACAGAGCCAGTGAGGCTCAGCCACCAAAACATCTGGGGCACGACCACTTGTTTCCGCTTTTCTGTGGCATACCATTGAACAATGAAACGCGAGAAGAAGACCGCGTTCCCAAACCAGCCGACGGCTTTCCAAGCATTCCAAGTCACGCCCAGAAATTTGCCGTCGTGCCAGATCAGGTTGGTCAGGTTGTCCATCGCATTATTTAGCCGGAATCATGTCGGCAACGCAAATCACTTTGCTTCAGACTTCAGCAACACGGTTTGGGTGGGGAAGGCCATTTCAATTTTTTCCGCGTCGAACCGTTGTTTGATCTGCAGGTTAAACTCCTGCAGGTCGGCAAAGTGCGCGTTCACATCGGTGCCGTTCCAAACGTGAACAATCAGGATGTTCAGGGCTGAATCGCCGAATTTGTTGAAGCTGATGATGAGATCCAGGGTGCGGGGATTGGCTCGGAAAATCTCCTCCAGCAATCCGGTGGCGCGCTTCACTTTTTCCACCGGGGTGTCATAGGTCAGGCCTAGGTTGAACTCGGTTTTGATGCTGGGGCGGCGGGTAATGTTGGTGATGATGGCATTGCCCATCAGTTTGTTGGGCACGGTCACGTGGTGGCCGTCCAGGTTGCGGATGCGGGTGCTGCGCAGGCCGATGCCTTCCACAAAACCGTCCACGCCCTCTACCTTGATGCGGTCGCCGATGTAAAAGGGGCGGTCGAGAAAGATGGCCACAGCACCGAACAGGCTGGCCACGGTGTCCTGTGCGGCCAAGCCCAAGGCCAGCCCCCCGATGGAGAGCCCGGCCAGCAGCGATTTGATTTCGATCTGCAGATTTTCCGCCGTAATCAGGGCGGCGGCGATAATGATGCCTGCCTTGGCGACCTTGCGGAGCACGGGAAATAGCTGTTCGGCAAACACCCGATCTTGGGGGGAAACTATCCGTTCCCGCCAGAGGCCCAGCAGCAGGTCGAGCAGCTTCAGCGCCACGTAGGTCACGGAACAGGCGACCACGACAATGAATCCGCGGGAAAGGTAAAGCTGTACCCGTTCCGGCCAATCGAAGATGCCCAGGCCGACCTGCAAAAAGATTACCAGCGTGACCACCTTGACCGGCCCGTGCAACAATTCCAGGAGCAGGTCGTCGTATTTGGTTTCCGTCCGGTTGGCCCAGCGTTTAACCCAGACATTTACAATGTAATCCAGCAGCTTCGCGGTGTAGAAAGCCAGCAGGATGTAAATGAGCGAGGCGAGATATTTCCACAGCGGCTGGCCCAGCACATCGTGTTCGCGGAGGAAGTCCACCTGATCCAGGCCGAAGGTCAGGGGGTGCAATTCATTCCCGGGGTCGGGCTTGGTCGGCACGGTTGGGGCAGGGGCATTGGCGGTTCCCCGCACTTCCGCCCAGACGGCCCAGCCGGCGGTGGCCAGCAAAACCACCAGCAGGAGCCGATAAATCCATTCAAATCGCCAGCGCATAATTCAAGCCATTTCCAAAAAGCGCATGATGGTGTCGCCGTGCTTGAGCTGTTTGGCCTCGGTCCACGGGGCGGACAGTTCCAGCGTGTCGCGCTTGGTGTGGCCCAGCACAAACCGGCCGCCGGGGGCGAGCAGCCGGGGCAGGTTTTTGTCGTCCAGCAACTGCTGCGCGAATGACGTGGAGCGGCGGTTGACATTCTTTTCGCCATACGGTGGGTCGGCCAGAATGAGGTCAAACTGCCGGCCGCTTTCGGCCAGTTGGCCCATCACGGGAAAGACATCCTGTGTGCGTGCTTCCAGCCGGCCACCGTAACCGGCCGCCTCGGCATTGCTGCGGATAAATTCTGCGTGGCGGTGCGATTTTTCCACGCACATGACCGCTTCTGCCCCCCGGCTGAGGCATTCCAGACTCAGCGCGCCGGAGCCGGCGAACAACTCCAGCACCCGCGCACCTTCCACGCGCGCGCCGAGCGAGTTGAACACCGCCTGCTTGACGAGATCGGGCGTGGGGCGAACATCCAGGCCTTTGGGGACCTTCAAAATTCGCCGTGCGGCCTGGCCACCGGTTATGCGCATGAAATGAGGATTGAAATTGGAAACGCCGCTGCGGTCACTTGAAAATCTCCGCGAAAAACGCCTTCATGTCTTCCCAGGAACGCCGGTCGGCGCGGGCATTGTATTTGGCGCCTGGAATGGCCTCGCCCACGTCCGGCTGGGTGAAGCTGTGGACGGCCCCGCCGTATTTGATGAGCCGCCAGTCCACGCCGGCGTCGCGCAACTCGCTTTCGAAGGCGGCCAGGTCGGCCGGTTTTTCAAACGGGTCATCGGCCCCGTGGCACACGAGCACCGGGCATTTGATGTTGCGGCCATCGGCGGGCGTGGGCGAATCCAAGCCGCCGTGGAAGCTGACCACGCCGCTCATTTCCGCGCCGCTGCGGGCCAGTTCAAGGACGGTGGTGCCGCCGAAGCAATAGCCGATGGCGGCCACGCGCCGGGGATCCACCAGCTCATTTTTTTTGAGTTCCGCCAACCCGGCGTTGGCCCGGGCGCGGAGCAACTGGCGGTCGGTCTTGTATTTGGTGGCCTGCGCGCCGGCTTCCTGAATGTTGTGCGGGCGGATACCCTGGCCGTAGATGTCCGCGCAAAAGGCCACGTAGCCGAGTTGCGCGAGCATTTCGGCGCGGTGCTTTTCGTAGCCGGTCAGGCCGAGCCACTGGTGGACGATGAGCACGCCGGGGCGCGGGCCGGTGACGGCGTCGTCATAGGCGAGATACCCTTCGAGGGGCGTGCCGGCTTGCTGATACGTCACCACACGGGTGACGATTTTGGCCGGGGCGGAGGCCGCGCAGGCCACCGTGAGCAGAAGGCACAGAATCTGTTTCATGGCGTGAGCTTAACCTTTTTTGGCGGTGGGGGCAATATTTGCCAGAAAGGCTGGAAGGTTCGAGTTGACTCAAATTAAATGTTACCGGGAGTGGGGGGTAGACGAGGCGTCTGCCGATACGTTGACTCATATTCGT
>Ga0208507_1002220_pt1 | contig 10134 bp, 11 predicted proteins | sample CryBogCBH12Aug01_FD_184626 | JGI IMG/M metagenome (GOLD analysis project Ga0208507, IMG submission 184626) | Freshwater microbial communities from Crystal Bog, Wisconsin, USA - CBH12Aug09.1 (SPAdes) (version 2) | ecosystem: Environmental > Aquatic > Freshwater > Lake | place: Crystal Bog...
TCGCAAGGTTTAGACTTTCATCATAGTATGGCAGATCTCGAGTCATCTTATCTTGCGGCTTACTTACTAAAGCGTATCTCCAGCGGTGGAGTGAAAAATAGTCTGGATACTCTAATTCTACATCCAAGACGCGGTTGAGTTCATTACGTAGAAACTTTTCTGTATTCGTTAGGTCGTCATTAACATGTTCTTCTGCCCATATGTTACTCGAATTCACAACAAGTGTAGTCTTAGTTGAATCTCGACCAGGCTTCGATGAATTAACGGCTATCCATTCAATTGGACTATTCTTAACTTTGGCAGCAATCCATGACTTATCCCATGTTTTATGGAATCCAAACATCATGGTAAAACATGCAAGAAATTTAGCATTACGCAGGGGTGCGCTTAGTGGTAAGAAATCATTGAAGAGCTTGGAGGTTTGAATAGGTGGAGCAGTAGAAATCACTATATCAAATTCACCGAGCTCTTGGTTACTTATATCAGTTAATTGCCATACGTTGTTATTTCTTTTTGCCAGGGGTGCTACCTCACAATTGATACGGATGGAAATACCTTCAGCCATTTTCTTACATAGGCTATTCATTCCAGGGCATGCCACATAATGTGGTTCAAACCATAATCTCGTACTCGTTTTCTTATCAGCTTCTAGGGTTATTACTTTCCCTTTCCATTCTGATACTATTCCAGAGTTTATGTAATCAGAGATGAAGTGAGAAAAATGCTTATCTCTGACTGTAAAGAATTGGGTTCCATGATCGAATTTGAAAGCGTCTGCAGTACGTGTCGCCATTCTACCACCGACTCCTCGTGATTTTTCAAAAATTACGACGTCAAAAACATCTTTAAGTCTATTGGCAAGTGTCAGTCCTGACATTCCTGCACCAATAATAGCTATTCTTTTTTTCATACGTTATAATTTTTGAAATAACACAAGCTACTTACCTTAATGTTATTTCAAGAAGACGTGAACGTTTCTCATGCTTAGATTTTCTGCCGTAAACACGTTTTCTCCAATTGATAAAACTTTTTGGTTTTAGATTTTTACGCATGATAGCAATTACTTCGCTTTCACTAAAACCAGTTTCTTTTTTAATTTTATCGAAAGATACGTCATCAGCCCAAGCTAATGCTATAATCGAACTTTGTAATCCTTCAGTTAATTTCAGTTTCATTCGTAAAATGATATTTTGATCCAAGTGGAATTATAAATTGTTTACTTGTTGATTTCTTTAGGAAGGTGAGTGGTAGCATTTAAAGCAGTATCTACTGCTGTAGGAAACGGCTCAGCTTCCATTAATCCTTCTTTGTGTTGTTTTACATGTACGGTTGTCATCGTGCCTGATGCCACCGTTGTCCATTTTCCTGCTCTATCTTTTTCGAATGTAAAAGCATATGTTAAGCTAGTATCATTTACTTTCTTTATACTAGCAGTTACGCGGACGAGATCTCCTAGGCGAAGAGGTCTGATAAAGCTACACGTAGCATCACGTCGTGGCCAACCATACCGAGTCCCTTCATCTGTAGTACGCATGATTGGTATACCCTGTGCACGAAACCATTCATGTTCGCAAATTTCCATCCACCTATAAAAATTTGAAAAGTGCATGAGACCTGCCGCATCCGTTTCGTGAAACTCTACACGGCGGGTTATGTAAAAGGAGGAATCGGACATTAAGCTAACTAGTATCAAAACATGTATTTGTCAAAACGCTCAAAAAACGAGCTAATCTTAGAAGTCAGGCAGTCTTTCTCGTGCCTTCGCCTTTAATATATTTAAAAAGGATTGGAGTTTAGTTTCAACATGAGGCATCAACAGAGTTCATGGTTCTTTTTAAGGCTGAATTCCTTGATACCGAAAGAAGCTCGAGCCGTCATTATTTCTACACGCTTAATAATTTTTTAATTACTAAAATATACCCCTAGTCCTTAACCTCATGAAAAAAGCTAACAGTTATCTTATAACGACAGCGCTATTTTTTACACTTATATCCGTTGTCCTAGCACAAACTCCACCTCTTAAGGTGCTACTCATAACTGGTGGTTGTTGTCATGATTACGTTCATCAAAAGGATATTTTAAAAGCAGGGTTAGAGCAAAGAGCTAATATTAGTGTGACCCAGTTGTACTGTCCTGATGCAAATACGCATCCTAATTTAGCCTGTTTGACTGATCCTAATTATGCAAAAGGCTATGATCTTATTATTCATGATGAATGTGGAGCGGATATAAAAGATAAGAACCAAGTAGAAAATGTGCTCAAGCCGCATCGGGAGGGTATACCAGGAGTTAATCTCCACTGTGCTATGCATTCCTATAGGGTTTCACCTGATTTTGTAAAACCGATGCAACCAGGTTCTGAAAATGCACTGTGGTTTGATTACTTGGGTTTACAATCAAGCGCACACGGTGCTAGAGCTCCAATTAATATTAAATTTATACCTCATTCTAGCCCTATAACAGCAGGTATGTCAGATTGGACTACAATTGATGAAGAGTTATACAATAATGTACAACCGCCTTCCAATTTTCCTAATCATGCGCCGCTTGCGCGTGGTACCCAGATGCAAAAGCAAAAAAATGGAAGCGCTAAGTTAGCTGATTATGTCGTTGCTTGGACTAATAACTATGGCCCTAAAAAGGTGCGTGTGTTTAGTACTACGATTGGGCACAGTAATCAGACGGTGAGCGATCCACGTTATTTGGACTTGGTAACCCAGGGTGTTTTATGGGCTGCAGGAAAATTAGATGCTGATGGAAAGCCTTATCCGGGTTATGGTAAAAAATGATTAAATAGGCTTAGACTATTAAACGTAGTCGTGTTGAACCTAAGATAAGCTATCTAATACCTAGCCTAGGGTGTATATCAGTGATGCGTTATTACCCTATTCATTTAGGTATAACTAAGCCCTTGTTTGTAATTTGGCCTGTTTTGACAAAGACAGGAGGGGATAAGTGTAGATTTTAATTACATACTTCATTTTTTAACATTCAAAATATGTAATCTATTTTTTTACAATGACTTATGAGTTTATTGTACTAAAATGTGCTCTAATATAGTATATTGAGGTTCACCCGATAATACGTACACAGTTTAGGTATTAGTTATTTGGATAAGATAAATTTAGTTCGTAGTCGAGAGGACTCTTATAACCAAGTGATGAGTGTGATCTCTTTCGGTTATAGAAGCCCTCGATGTAATCAAAAATCGCTGCCTTGGCCTCATCTCTTGTTCTAAACGTGCATCGGAAAATCAGTTCATGCTTAAGCGTGCTCCAAAAAGATTCCATTGCAGCGTTATCATAGCAGTTTCCTTTGCGACTCATTGAAGCTATCATTCCATTTTCATCTAATTGAGTTCGATAATCTTCGCTCGTGTATTGGATCCCACGATCTGAGTGATGGATGAGTCCAGGCTCCGGTCTGCGACGTTCTATTGCCATTTTAAGAGCACTCAGTGGTAAACGTGTATGCAAGGTCGAGTCCATTGACCAACCTACTAGCTTACGGCTATAGCGGTCCAATACGCCTGCAAGATACAACCATCCCTCATGAGTAGGTATATACGTTATATCGCTTACCCAGACCTGATTCGGACGTTCTGGCAGCGGCATATCTCGTAAAAGATTAGGTGCTATGGGTTGATCATGGTTACTGTCCGTAGTGCGGACTCGGTAACGGCGTTTCGTACGCCCTATAATCCCAACTTCACGCATTAACCTAGCTACTCGGTTATGACCCACGCGTATCCCACGATCTTGTAAGTCTTTTGTTATACGCGGGCTTCCATACGTTGCTTAGGCTCCTCTCGTGGATCTGCTTAATCTCCAAAAGAAGCGTCTTATCAGACGCTTCTCGTACAGACTTAGCCTTTGTCCAATCGTAGTAGCCACTACGTGATACACCCAGCGTTTGACATAAAACTGTGATGCTATGTTCAGCACTTATCGTTTTTATTAGGGCCTACCGCTTTGGTGGTGTTTGCGAGAGTATGCCCGCTGCTTTTTTTAGTATTTCACGCTGCTCTGTCACTCGAGCCAGCTCCTTCTCTAATCGTTTAACTTTTTCCTTATATTCTGCGAGCGTTGTCGGCTCTCTCTCAGGTTCTACTTGTTTGATCTCTTTCATATCTCGTCCCCACTTATACAGATCAAATACGCTCACTCCTAGCTCTTTTGCAGTAAATTCTGCAGATCTTCCGCTATTCATCCACATACGTATGGCTTGTTCTTTGAATGCCTTATCATAACGGTTATGTCTTTCTCGGATTATACTTTCGTTTTTCATGTTCGGTTATATGGTTTTTATAACCTAAACCCTGTCCGTTAATTCGGGGTAACCTCATAACACAATATTTATTTGGTTATTTAAGTTTATTACTATCTGCTTTCCATACGGCTTACTGTTGTATGCTATACGTGAGTTAAGACTATGGATATTTCGTTTATCATACCACTTTTCAATGGGATTCATTTTACAAAGCCCATGTTAGAAAGTCTTATTCGAACTATTCCCTGTGATATAAGCTATGAGATTATAATCGTAGATAATGCATCGACAGACGAAACCAGGGAGTGGTTAAAAAACTTAACTCAACCCAACCTAAAGATTATTCTAAATGATTTAAATATTGGGTATGCTAAAGCCAATAATCAGGCTGCTATGGAAGCGAGTGGTAAATACCTGGTGTTATTAAATAACGACCTACTCTTATCTGCTCACTGGTTTGAGCCTTTGTATCAAACCATACAAAATTATAAGACAGTTATTGTAGGTAACGTTCAACTTTCCTCACGCTCGGACGGAGTGGACCATGCGGGTATCTTTTTTGATTGGTGTGGTTGGACCTATCATTTTAAACCATCAGTCGAGTTTATAAAAAATCAAGGAGTTTATGAAGTTCCTGCTATTACAGCTGCTTGCGCAATAGTTGATAGAGCTTGGTTTATAACCCAAGGAGGATTTGATGAAGGATACCTCAATGGATATGAGGATGTTGATTTGTGTCTTAAAGCTAAATCCCAAGGGTATAAAATTTTCGTAGCCGCAAAAAGTATCATACATCATTACGGTAGAGCCTCAGAAGGTAGACATAATCATGAAGAAGCTAATTCCCTAAGGTTTAAGGATAAATGGTATACCTATGCTGTAGAACTTTCATCAATTAAACCGTCAACTGATAGCTAAGTTCGTTAGTTATATTCCAATCCTAAGCTAAATAGAAAACGACGCGATCCTCGAATGCATACCGTCTTAGTTCAGTCATATAGCTTTTTATACCTTCAGGGTTATCTAAAATATTGTACCACTCCCAAAGACTATAATTTACCATTGATGGCTGGAAAAATGGCTTAACGCGCAATTCTTTAAATCCTACTCGTTGAGCTATATCCCAAACTTGTACTAAATCTACGTCTTTTTCTACCCACCAATCCCCGAAGTTATGTTCTTTAAGAAATTTGACGGTTTCAGGGGAAGTCGAATGACGAGAACCTGGCTCAACAAAAACAGCTCTGCCGCCTTCTATTAAAACTCGTCTTAATTCTTTCAGTGCCTTTTCGTAATCTTTAATGTGATGTAATGAATCAAAGCAAAAACTTTGACCAAAGAAATTGTTGTCGTAAGGTAGGGTATGTCCATCTGCTGTGCTTATATGAAATCTAAATTTATCGATACGAGCATCTACTTTTGGTTTTAATTCAGCTACGTGGACTGCTTTGGGGTCTACATCAAAAGCATAGACATCATAGCCGAATTTATTAAGCCATTCACTCGTCCAACCTGTACCACAAGCAAAGTCTAAAACGCGTATATTTTTTTGTTCTGCATCAAAAGCTCCTGCACCCAAGGCGAAATCAAATAAGAGACGTGCATTATCTCTGCCTGGTGTTTTACCAAATGGGTAGTTGATGGCCTCATTAATACCTGAGATTGCTGCATTCTTATTGTCTAAATCTTCTTTTGGTGTGGAGTTCACGTTTTAATAGGTATTGCAGGGTATCTGCTTAAAGAACAACAGATGCGATATTTCTATTTTACTTCGTATAAAGAAGCGTAAGAGCCTAAATATATTGGTTTAAGTTGTGGGACGTTTTTAAGGTTAAGGCCAATTTGACCTAAGCCAATAAATAGGCTTTCTGGTCTATTTGATTCATAATTATGGATTTCGTAATTCAGATAATTTTTATCGGAGGCTTGGCCTGATAATACGAGTAATGGGTACTCCCAATCGTCATATCCGCATACTAGCGCAATGGATAGCTTATTATTATTTTTAGCCTTCAAAATTTGGTCTATTAATAAGTAGTCTTTCGCGATCTCAGGACGATTATTGAAATATGCAGAAATTCTAGTTTGTTGGAATATAGTAGGAGTTGTAGGTGATATAAGAGGCCTAGATGCATTTACTAATAGTGCAGGCAATGCACTTAGACCACATAGTATTAGTAATCCATTTTTGAGATAATTAAAACTAGAACTATCTAGTTGATTCCCAGGATATATCCTTCTTAGTGCACAGCATACTAGGGGTATAGAAAGAAAGAAAAAGGGTGTATGTAATCTACTTACCCAAGGTTGCCATTTCAGCATTAAAAAAAATAGACCTAGTGAGAAACTAAGACTTATAACTAACAGTCGCTGCTGTTTTGCGAGGAATTTGAATGAAATGAGTAAGAAAACTAAAGACAGTATTCCTAGTATGAAATGAATAGGGTTTCCTGCGTGATCTTCATTTGCCCAGTAATACGTGAGGTAATTATAGCCAGGGGTTGTAGTGCGCCTATCATTTAAACTATCACCTAATAAATGCTGCATACCGGAATGAAGTACCTTATTCCACGTTTCATTTGGTAAGGATAAATGAACCGCAGCATTTCTTATAGCAATTGAGGTGAAGCCTCGAAGTGATTTATCCTCATTATTCTGTGAACTTGATTCTAAACGAAATCCTATAAAGTGATCGTTAATGGTCCTTATCCAGTAAGGCGATGAAACAAGTGCTCCAACGCATAAAACAAGACTTAAACGTTGGATTTTTTTTTCTAGCTTAAATGAAGTGTCTTTATGCCAAAACTCCGAGATAGCGAAGATTGTGCCATAGCTTGAAGCTATAAACAAAAAAGTTCCCTTACAATAAAGACCGAGTCCTAAAACGGTGCCTGCCATAAGTGCTGCATTTAACGTCCAATGACGACTTAATTTAAGTAAAAAAAGTACGAATGTAAGACTTAGGAAAGTAAGCTCTGAATCATTCTTGCATCCTGTAGCCTGGAATATCGCCATAGGAATAAGTGAGGCGAGTAATGCACCTAGAGTTTGAAAGGTCTTAGGTAAGCCTAACTCTTCTATTATTAAACTTACTAAGCTTATAGAAAATATATAGTAACCCCATGACAGTAAGTTTACATAGGTATCTGCTCGGGATAGTATATCTACATGCATCATAGCTTCTTCGGCTAACGGTGGCATGTAGTTTTGCCTTGGTATTTGGGTAGGATAAAAACTAATAGACTGGTTATTCATCCAGTGTACAACTCGACTCATATGATAAGTCATTCCATCCCAAGTATTAGGTGGTGCTCCAAGGGCGACAATCAAAGTAAGTACTGCAACGAATATGAGTATACTTACTTCAATACTAATAATACGAATATTTAACTGTCTGGCTAATTTGCCTTCATGTCTCTTTAGCCATAATGTGATGCACAATACAATCGATAAGCTGATCCATAATAATGCTATTAGGGTATAGTTTATTAGGTGAAAGAGGGAGAGTAATTCTGTAGAGCCAGCAACTGCTAAGAGAATAAACGTGCCTGCATAGGGAATACTTTTGATTAAACTGCCCGTCGATTCACGTAGAGTGAATATAAGTAGTATCGTACAAAAAAAGGGTAAAAGTCCTAAATAGCTTAGCATACTATGAGTAAAATAGGATAGCTTGATTACTATCTGCTAAATAAATGTAAGTTTAGATGCTTTTAGTTAGGATTTTATAGCACGTTTCTGTTTTCGCCAAACAATCTGTGTAGATACAGAATAATTCCAAACTGAGCCAATCATTGCACCTACTAAGCCAGCAATCCACCAAGTTGTTTGATGTTGGAATAAGTATTGGGCGAGTAGTACGTTAGTATAAGCACCTATTGAGCATATTAATATAAAGAGGATTACCCCTTTTACAAAACGAGATCCTTTAAGTCTTCGATCGCTATAGGTGAGAACATTATTAATACTAAAGTTTAGTATCATTGCTCCTGAAGATGCGATTGTTTGTGAAATCCAAAATTCTTTATGAAATAAACGTATACAGCTAGCGAGTACTGATAAATGTAATAGCGCTCCTATAGCACCAACCATAACAAAGAGTATAAATCTAATGGGTACTATTGTTCCGATAGTTTTTTCTAAAAGCAGAAAAAGGTAATCTTTAATCACATTTCCATCTAACTTACTCTCACCGGCAACACGTACTCTGAAATCAAAAGGTATCTCTTTAACACGTAGCGGTTTTGGTGAAGAAGCTAAAATATCGAGTAGAATCTTGAAGCCTTTTCCAGAGAGTTGGTGAATCGTTTGCCAATGAGTTTCACGTCTGAGCATGAAGAAACCACTCATGGGATCCAAGATCTCGCAGCGTGATATTTTCTTACCAAGTCTTGTAGCAAATAAGCTCATGAACTTACGAAACCATGTCCACTCCTTAGAGATGCCTCCTCCTGCTATATAACGAGAGCCTACAACGATGTCATACTCGTTTGTTGATATCGCTCTTAGCATTTCAGGCAAGATACGCTCATCATGTTGTAAATCGGCATCCATGACTGCTATGATGGGTGCTCGTGTACTAGACATACCTTCTATACAGGCCGAAGATAAGCCGCGTCTACCTACTCGACGTATATATCGAATGCGAGTGTCTTTAAGCGCTAGGGCTTGTAGCTTTTCAGGCGTACCATCAGTTGAATCATCGTCAACAAATATGATCTCCCAAGAGATTGAGCTCAGAGCTTCATTAATTTTTTCTACCAGAGGTCCTACGTTTGCAGCTTCATTGTAGGTAGGAATAACTATAGCTAGTTCTAGCATGATTATTTTGTAGCTACACCTAGAAGCAGATGGCCTAAGTTGTTAACAATAAAATCAGGCTCTATAGAGTCGATAATATCTGCAATACGCCAATTAAGTGCGGCAGTGAATGGAGCAGAAAACATAAAAGACTTAACTTTTACAGTATTAAAACCTGCCTCGCTTAGTGTCTGCTTTAATCGGTATTTTTTATATTTGGTTATATGCTGCTCCTTGTAGGATAATTTAGATACCCGATTAAGGACAGTTTCAAGAATTGGCCAAAATGCACCGTAATTAGGTGTGGTGATGATGAGTTTACCTCTAGGTTTCAATACACGTAGGCATTCTTTAAGAAGAATCTTAGTCTCCTCAGGACTTATATGCTCAATGAGTTCAATTGAAGTAATTATATCAAACGAGGCATCATCAAACGGTAGATTTCCAGGACTCATCAGTTTAAAATCTACATTACTTTGGCTATATTTAGATTTCGCGTACGTAATTTGAGCATTAGCTATATCGACACCAATGCTCATTATGGTAGGAGGTAAGTTTCCTACGAAAGTACCAGGTCCACATGCTACGTCTAAATGCTTACAGGAATTAGGAAATTCTGAGAATACTTTTCGAAACTTTAAATGATGCCACTTACTCTGCATTCCTGTATTAAGTCTATAAATATCATCATAATAGCCTACAGGTATTGAATCGTAATCGTAATCTGCTGAGTTATTGTCTGACATGAGTTTATTTATCCGTACGCTTCCAAAGTTCTTTAAACAAAGCAGATGATGGGGCGATTTTAGAAGAAACTAAAGGAATTAATTGAGTTGATTCTAGAGTATATTTAGTGGTAACACCTGATCTGTCAGGTAGATTAAGGTGAAGTGAGTTTACCCGTCTCAATATGCCGCTATATGAATAGATTAAGATCAAATTATCAGGTGTTATTGGTATGTATCTTGGACTTTCAAGTTTACTAGGATTAGAAGTTTCAATCCAATACTTAGGCTTCCATGCCTCGATTTTATTATTCGAGGCTTTAAAATCCCATAGTTCAGG
>Ga0208507_1002222_pt1 | contig 10130 bp, 7 predicted proteins | sample CryBogCBH12Aug01_FD_184626 | JGI IMG/M metagenome (GOLD analysis project Ga0208507, IMG submission 184626) | Freshwater microbial communities from Crystal Bog, Wisconsin, USA - CBH12Aug09.1 (SPAdes) (version 2) | ecosystem: Environmental > Aquatic > Freshwater > Lake | place: Crystal Bog...
CAAAAATCAAATCCAACAATCGCGGGACGCTTCTGGCCAGACCGATGATTTTGGGATCGAGTCCCATCGCGTTGACATAAATGGCGTCCATCAGGCCGTTCAAGCCATTGTAAGACATGGCCTCAGTAGCGCCACCCAACCCCCAAAAAAAACGCCGGCGGGTCGGAACGCTCGCCAAGGACGTTGCGGTCACGGCCTGGCTTGATTCAGCCGGGCCGGCTTCTGCAGGTGATCCCGAACCGTTGGACATAAGGAACTTTAACTGACAACTTGCAAATGGTCAGCCGAATATTTCCTTAGCTTAGGTTTTGACAGCACCTTGGTGTTCACGAAACCTTGGCGCGCTTTCAAACTTCCCAATACCGGGTGCACCTTGTCATTTTCGCCTGCCGCCGGGTTTTCGATTTCCAAAAGCCGTCGTGCAAAGATTGCCGCAGATGGATTCGTCTGCGTGCGATTTGCCAGCTTAACCTGGCAGATGCGCATCATGCCCAGGCCGAATGATTTTTCCACCGCCGCCGGCACCGCCTTCCATTCGGTTTGCCAGGAACCGTTGCCACTCCCGAGAATGGTTTGCCATCCAGCCGGCGCCGGATCAATGACTGTCTCCAGGAGCGGCGTTGGATAGTCGACCGAGGCATCATGCCAAAGCCAGCAGTCAAATGGTTCAAAGCCCGCGACCAGCGGATGCCCCGTCATACATTCGGTGAAATATCTGTGCCCCATACCGCCGGGCACAATAGAGATTTTGTCACCGCCAATTTCATGGTCACCAGCCGGCAATTCTAAAAACACCGCCGTTGCGCCCAACTTCACCGATGTTTCGATGGCCGAACGCTGTCGCTCATATTCAGCCTTGGAATCCACTAAGATTAAACCACTGGCTTCTGACGTTCCCTCGAAAGCCGTCTCCAAACCTAATTCCCCGGCCAAAGTGGCCGCCGCGCCAGTGGTTTCACCGACGATGAACGCTAGGTGCGCAGGCATTTTTCCTAATGCCGGAAATATTTGGATTTCCTGCGCATTGTCACAAATCACTTTCCCTCGTTCATCGGTCAAGGCCAACCGCACGCAAGCGTTCGTCCGGTTGTTCACTTTCGGCAACTGGAAGCGAATAATTCCCTGGGCCGTTGCTGTGCACTTGAAAACTTCCGCTTCGGCGCAACCGGTTTGGGTGATTTTTCCATCAATCTCCAATTGGTAACGAATTTGGGCGCCAGACAAAACGTCCTGCGTATCATTGCAAATCCACGCCTCCATTTCCAAGGTTTCGCCGCCGAACCAAGCGTGGCGGTCGGTTCGCAGTGAAACCATCAGCGGTTCCAGCGCACTCCGATAGGCAAAGTAAGCCGCTTTCGGTGTGCGATCCACATCCATGATCGTTTTCATCCAGCCGCACGGCCAGGCGTCGATAAAAAGGTGAATGGCAAAAGTATTCATCCGTGAGTCGCGACGAAATGCTTCCGTCATGAGCCGCGTGACCCAGGCTTGGTGTTGCTGGCTCGCAGCAATCCACCCTTCCGGCGTGGTCTGGGCCGGATACCAGAGGTATTGGAACCGGTTTGTTTGCGATTGCGTCAGTTTGCTGGGACGCCAAGGCGCGCCGATATTATCTCCCGGCAAAGGCAGCCAGCCGGCTGGATAATATTTGCGCATGACTTCGAGGCTATCGAGACCTTCAGCCCCAAATTCACCGCAACCATAGTGCCAGCCGGGTTTGACAGGAATCCAATGCCCGCGATTTAGAGCCCCGATGCCGATGGCGTGGCCGATATACCAGCCGCAATAACAGTGGTTGTCCGGCATCCCGTAATTTGTCGGCGGATCATAATCGCCGTCCGCGCATTTGATGACCCGCTCCGGATTGTTCATGTGCACAATGCGGTTGGCCATGTCGAAAAAATGTTCGAGTTCGTCGCGCGTTAGGTTGCGGTGCGGACGACCTTGGCCGTTGGGAAAAGGTTCGTTGATGTAACTGATGAGCACGTTGCTGGCATGCGGTCGGACCAAACGCTCCATTTCTTCCACCTGGCGGAGCGTCTCACAAAATTGACTGCGATGCAGACAGCCGAACAACGGCAAATCGGTCTGGGTCATCAGGCCAAGCCGGTCGCAATATTCATAGACCCCGCGCTGCACCGGCCGCTGCGTGAGCCGGAGGAAATTCATGTTGCATAATTTTGCGAGCAGGATGTCGTCTATTAATTGATCCCAATCCGCACGGAACACGCACATCTGCTCATGCCCCATTGTGTTCGCCCCGCGCAGACGAATTTCCCGGCCGTTAAGGAGGAATTTTCCCTTCGGAGTTGAATTCTCATCCTGTATGAAAGTCCTCATTCCGAATTGCTGTTGGCGGGCATCGCAAAGATTGCCGGCCACATCCAACAAGTACACTTGCAACTGGTATAACCACGGTGTTGCTGGTTCCCAAAGCCGGGCGTGCTGCATTTCAAACGAAAGCCGGAACTGGTTCACCTCGGGACCGGCATGCTGGGGAATGCTCGGCTTGAATTCCTTGTCCAAATCCCCATGCCCGCGAAATTCATTGGTGAAGGGTGAAAACTTCCGGTCGCGAAATAGGATGGCTTTGAAATTCTGTCCAAATAGCGATAACTCAAATGAGACCGGCGCGTTACTTTGGTCGCAATTCCAAACTTCAATCCACGCTTCCGCTCGATTCTCCCCCGGCAGCGGGCGGACAAACAAATCCCGGATGAAAAGCCGCGAACGCGCCTCGATCCGAACTCCCTGGCAGATGCCCATCCCGGCCGGACAATGATGCCACCCGAGTTCCGGATCGTCATACCCAAGACCGGTCGCCGCGTATATCTTATCCCCGTCCAGCGTATCCCCATTTACTCCCCCGACCGCGCCAAGACATGGATAATCATTTTCAACTTTAACCAGCAAGACGTTTTCTCCAATTCGAGCGTGCGGAGTAAAATCAAACTCAAACGGCGCAAAGAATCCCTCATGTGAACCCAAAAAAGCCCCGTTGACGAACACATGCGCTTTGTAATCCACTCCATCGAAAGACGCGAACAACGAACCCTTTGCCATCATTTCCGTTGTAACCTTGAAAGTCGTCCGATAAAAAGTTACGGCTTTGCCCAAAGGCGGGCCATAATGTGGAATGTTAACTTCCGTCCACTCGCCGACGCCGCTCAAAGTGGCAGCGAAATCTTCTCTGTCTGAAGCCGTTTCCTGACGCCAATTGAATTTATCCAGACCAAGTGTTATGCGGGTTGATTGAACCTTCGGCGCTTGATCCGCGAGATACTTGGCCATTTGCTTGCGTTTGCGGGTCAGTTCAAGGCGCAATTGCGAGGCGGTGCTGGTTCTGCGCAACGGCTTGAATTTGTTCACACCGGGAATTTTATCCAGCGGCAACCGCCGATTGGGCAATGGCAATGGCTCGGGAGCAAGCAGTTGTTGATTGCGGGAATCAAACCGCTTGACCGCAATTTGAGCAAAAATGTCCGTGGCTGAGTTCATCTAAATAGAATAGAGATATTTGTCTTAGTCTATCCTTGATGAAAGCCGTTTTCATTTCGCTTTTTTGGATTGTTCTTTCGATTTTTTAGCGTCGCCAGATGTTTTTAAGGAACCAGACAGCCCAACAGATCTTTGTATTTACAACCAGACAGGCCGAACGGCTGACCATCGGTGCCGATAGATTTGGAGAATTCCGCCACCATGCTTCTGGCTCACGCGATCGTGAAGTTCCTTGATGTTCTTCGGCTGATCAGCCCGGCATACGAGCGTGGCGTCTAGTGTGTGACCGATGATGAGATCTCCGCAGCCTGGCGTAGCAATCAAATGGTTCGGATCACGGGAGGCTGCGAGTGTGCGCTTCGTATTGGGGAGCAAGTGCCGCGCGGCTCCACGGCCAGAGCCGTGTGCCCGAGCCGCCGGCCATGATCATGGCGTTAGGAATTAAAACTAGGCGCTCTCCAAGACGAGATTCGCGTATTGCGTGGTGTCCCCGGTGCGAATCAGGCCAATGGCATGGGGTACACGTTTTTTGAATTCAACATGCGGTTCGTGGGTCAACTCGATTCCCTGCAAGGCCTCGGTGAAAGCGGCGCGGGTCTTGGGATTGTTTGCCTTTAGAAACTCATGCGCCATCCACGCCTTGCCAATCTGGCAATTCGGGCGAATGGCGTTCAACAGTTGCAACACCGTCGGAAGATCATCCACTACGGAAATGTCCACCGTTTCAATCGCCGGCCAGAACGGAAAACCGCGATCGGCGATGACGAGGGTGTTGGTGTGCCGGACGCGACTGAGAAGTGAGTTGATTTGCGGATTGAGAATTCCAGTTTTGAGCATAAGCCGGATTTGAGAGGTGAGTCAGAAACCGCGCAGATCGGTGCTGCTGCGTTTGGGCAGACCTGACGCAGGCGTGCGTTTGAGCACCAGATACTCGATGCCGAGTTCCGCGCAGTATTCGCGCTTGCCCCCTTTGTCCCCGTCTTCATTGACGACGTAAATATCCGGTTTCAATCGGCGTATTTCTGGGTCGGCATCCACCCAGCCGGAACCCGTGGTGATGAGCGCCTGTTTCACATACTTGATGGAGCCGACGACGTAGCGCCTCTCTTCTTGTGACAATAGTGGATGTCCCGGCCCCTTCAAAAGCCGCACATTCGCGTCGCTACCGAGACAGACATAGAGATCACCGTATGATGAAGCCTCTTCGGTGAACCGGACATGACCGGAGTGAAACCAGTCGTAGCAGCCGGTGGCCACGACCTTCTTTTTACCCGGCGCGGACGGCATGGGCGGGGGCCCGGGAAAACCTGCCAACTCATCCGCTGTGAACACCCGTAAGGCAATTTTGTTTTGGCGGCAGAAATGTTCCCGCGCCGGCCTTGCGGTCACCTCCCGGTCAGCCCAGATGTCCGTCCGCAAATCGGGAACCGCCGGCAATGAATCCTGCGAGAGTTGCCCACTGAGCGGAATCACACGGCCAACATAACGGACTGCATTCAGAAAATATTCGCGCTCGACCAGAGAAAACTTTGGCGGTTTGCCGGTGGCCTGCTGAATCGCCATGTCCGTCCAGAGCAGTACCGTCAACTCGCCGAGTTTCGAGGCCTCTTCCAGAAATCGCAGGTCGCGCGACTTGAGGTCGTCAAACCCGCCAGAGGCAATGATTTGTTTGGGAGCGCTCATTTTGGGGAAACCCGGACGTTGGCGTGAAACGCTCCAGGAACCGGCTTTTCCGATACAACAATCAGATAGCCACCGCCACAGCCGGAGTACATCGCGCCCAAATACTGCTGCTGATATGCCTTGAGAATCGGCATCAGATCCAGGCGCAATGCCGGATGCTGCACGATGTGCGGCATTAGCGTCTCCCAGCATCTCATGTTCAGGTTGAGCGATGCGCCCAGTTTTTTAGCATCCTTTTTTAAGATGGCGTCGTAACAGTCCCGACCGGACTGGCCAAGTTTCGCAACCCATTTCGGCTCCAGTTTTCTTACCCCGAGTGGACTGTAACCATCGGGGCGCGGCTCGACGGGGAGCAGATGAATAACGCGGCTCAACCACTTTGCCACCTTCGGCGAGTTGCACGATTCGATGTGCGAGGGGAAAACCCCTCCTTCAACTTTGAAATCGTAATCGAGGCGGTTTACCCCCGGGTATACGAGCCCGATCATGTCCTGCGAACCGCTCGGCTCGGCCTTGCCTTGGTTCTCGGCCTCGTAAAGCTCGCGGACCAGTTCCGCTGGGGGCCGGTCAGGCAGCCTCTTCTTCCATAATTTCATGGCGATGGCGCGCGTGCCACTGGCAATGCCGGACCGATCCATTGGACGGAAATCCGGGGCGATTTGCACGACAACCATCGAGCCAGGCGGCTTGGGGTTGTGCCGGTTGACGAACGGCTGGTCAATCCAACCGCCGGCGAGTTGCAAGCGATTGGGAATGCCACCGAGCAGTTTTTTTACGGGCGATAATTTCATGGGAACCAAGGCACCAGGGGCTAGGAGGTGAATTTCCGGTCAGGAAACTCCTGACCGGTATGAAAGGAGCTTTCAGCCAACGCCCACGCGCTCGCCGGCCTTTCGTTTCTTGTATTGGCCGTAAATCCAGTGGAATGTTTCTTTCAAACCCTTGTCGAGTTTAGTGTTTGGCTCCCAGCCGAGGACTTGCTTGATAAAAGTGTTGTCTGAATTGCGACCAGCAACCCCCTGCGGCGCGCTCAGATCGTATTTGCGGTTCATCTTCACGCCCGCGATTTTTTCAATCTTCGTCAGCAACGTGTTGATGGAGACCATTTCGCTTGAGCCGAGGTTGATGGGCGTGGCAATCAATTCGTCACAGTGCATGATTTTGTCGATCCCAGTCACGCAGTCGTCCACGTAGCAAAAACTGCGGGTCTGCTCGCCATTGCCCCATATGGTGATGTCCTTCCTGCCGGTCTCAATAGCTTCGATGACCTTGCGACAGAGCGCAGCTGGGGCTTTCTCGCGGCCTCCATCCCAGGTGCCATGCGGGCCGTAGATGTTGTGAAAACGGGCAATCGCCGTCTTCATCCCACGTTCGTGCCAGTATTCCTGGCAAAACTGCTCGGAGATCAGTTTCTCCCAGCCATAGCCGCGTTCAGACATGGCCGGATAGGCATCGGATTCCTTGAGAGGACGAACATTCGGATCTTGCTGCAACAAGGTGTTGTAAGCGCAGGCAGAGCTTGAGAAAAAGTAACGGCGCGCGCCGGCACTGTATGCCGCTTCCACCATGTGGGTGTTGATGAGGATGGAGCGCAGGCACTCAACGCGGAATCGTTCAATGAAGCCCATACCCCCCATGTCGGCGGCAAGATTGTAAACCTCCGCTGCGCCCTCGCAAACGCGTCTGCAGTTATCCTCAATGCTCACGTCCAGGCAAAGGTTCTGGACGCCGGGCACGTGAATATACCACTCGTAAAGCGGCTTCTTGTCCACCGCGCGAATGTTGGTAAAACCCTTCTTCTTGAAATACAGGGCCAGATTGCCGGCAATGAATCCGCCTGCGCCGGTGATGACGATCAAGTCCTCCTGCTTCAGCGGGGCATCCTTTTCGACAATGCGTTTCTTTTCTTGCATAAATATGGTTTCGGTTAGTCCTGACTTTGAGCATGACGATTATTCCCATGCCATTATGACCATGACCAAAATACCTTCGACAAGGCCTAGAGGGAATGGCTATAGTTTGCCGGTGCATAGATATTATTGACTTAGTCCTATGAAATCAAGAGTTTCTCCACCCGCTCCCGGCAAGACAACGCCGGATTTTTTCTCGACTGACGTGGCAACGGCGCGACGTTTTTATCTGGATCTAAATCCATCGAAAAAACTCCCCTTGGTGGTGGTTTGCGGCGGACTCGAACATTGCACGCCGGATTACGCCATCCGACGCGAGTCATTCCCTTTCTACTCTATTGAATATGTGGCAAGAGGGCGCGGCGACGTAACCCTCAAAGGAGCCAGATTCCAGTTGCATCCCGGGTGTTTGTTTTCTTATGGACCGGGCATTGCCCATCACATCACCGGCACCGCCGCCGATCCGCTGGTAAAATATTTCGTGGATTTTACGGGAACCAAAGCTGCCGCCCTTTTGCGTTCCTGTGAATTGTCGCCCGGCATGGCATCGGAAGTATTTCCCCCCAATGTTCTGCAACCACTCTTTGATGAACTCATCCAGGTTGGGTCGCATCCACGCCGCGACGGTGCTGCGTTGTTTACCAAAATGCTGGAGTGTCTGTCCCTTCGAATCACGGGGGCGCACGCGCCGCTTGCCAGCGCGGAAACGCTCGCATTCACCACCTATCAGCAATGTCGCCGCCACATTGAACAGCATAGCCTGCGATTGCGGACCTTGGAGCAGATTGCGGGCGAATGCCACGTGAACAGCGCCTATCTGTGCCGGCTGTTTCGCCGCTTCGACCAACAGACGCCTTATCAATGCCTGCTCCGACTTAAAATGAACCACGCGGCCGAACGCCTGCAACAACCTGGCGCACTGGTCAAACAGGTGGCGGAGGACGTGGGCTTCTCCGACCCGTTTCATTTCTCCCGTGTGTTCACCTCCGTGTTCGGCCTTTCCCCTGCCAATTTCCGGAGACTGCGGTAAGAAACCTTGATTGGTTCAATAAGCAAATCGATGTAGTATTGTCAGCAAAAAAGTCAGCAAAGGCGTGGTGAGAGTGCTGGACGTGGACCTAGAACATCCTTGGTTAATCGGGACAGTGTGACGAGGTGGGCAAGGCAATTCCGGCGTCTGTTTATTTGACACCAAGGGTGATTGGGTTAACCTGCCGTGTTCATTTATCGAGGCAAGTTCGCAAGGGCAAAACCTATCGACTTGTCTTAAGCCGGTATTTTGCCGCTATCAAAACCAGAGTTGCCAGCGCTCCCAATTCATTTGTCGTCGGCTCCGGTGCCGTCAACACGGTAATGTTCATGCCCCACGAAACCAAGGTAGTTGGCCCATCGCCAATTCCCAGATTCGCGCAATATAAGGCCCAAGCCCCATCCGCTGGCCGCCCTTGAAACTCTGCCAATAATTCCGCAGGTTGATAGTTGCCAAACAACGGCATTAAGCTCGTCTCGCTCTGGATTAAATTGGGAGAATCATCTGCGAACGTGATATTCATGCCCGCGCCGGCTGCGCCAAAACCATCCACCCCCACGCCCGGTTCGTTCATGAGCACCACCGACGTCCCGTCCGGAGCCTGCAACGACACAAAGAGATCGCCGTTGTAACCTCCCACCAACCACAAGTTGACCGTCAGATTAATCACCTTGTCGCCAGATTGAGCGAGGTTAAACCTTTCTAGGTCCAACACCCCAACCGGGTTCCCTTCGGGAATTGTCACACCCGGATAATAACTTACATTCAACGTGGATTCGCCCGCCGTCACTCGGGCTGCCAAGCTGATCGCCAACAGCATAAACACGTTGATGATTGTTTTCATTTTTTGATAATGGCGACCAGACATGCGGCTCACGGCTCCCAAAGCAGACGGTAATAAGCCGCCCCCGGCAATATTCCGCCAAAATCGGGAAAAGTATCCACCACTTGAATCAACCCATTGGCACCGGCCGTATTGGTTGACACATCCAGCCAGTTGGCACCATCGACCAGATTGGTAGCCCGTTGCGCCACGTAAACAAAACCAGGAATTCCATGGAACGATGCGGTGATCTGATTTGACCCCACGTCCATCGTTGACGGCGTTTGCGTTCCAACAACAAACGGGTTTACCACGATGTTGATGATTCCGTCATTTGTGCCGCCCTGGCCGTCACTGATTTGATAATCAATCTGATCGTTCTTTTTCGCACTGGTGACATAAAGGATTTGATTGCTGTTGGCAGGTAGATTTACTCCGTTGGTCGAGGTGGCAGGAATGCCCGTTAACGTCACCCTGTCGCCATCCACGTCACTCCAATTGGTCGCCACGTTGGCCAGAAAAATATGCAGTCGCAAGCCTGGCGTGTAGCTCAAGTTGTAAACCGCCGCCACCGGGGGGTGATTGGTAACAATTTGTGCAAATGCATTGGTACGGCCAGCATGGTTTAAATCCCCCAAATATTCCGCTACAATCTCATTGGTTCCCCGTGGCAAATTGGCTATTACCTTGCTGCTGGCCACTCCGCCACTCACTAAATTTGTGCTTATGCCGACGCCCGCCGAACGGAAGATCACCATCCCGGTCTCATCTTCCCCAAATGTGGCGATGAAAACTGTGGGGCTGTGGTAACCCGATGGATTGTTTGTTGATGACACAACCATTGTTGTGCCCGCTTGGGCGATAACCAAAATGTTGGTTACACTTCCGATGTAATTCAAATCGGAAACCGTGGCCACGACGGTGTAAGTTCCAGCATTGGTCGGCGCTTCAGCAAAACCATTATAAGCAAGATTGACCATCAATCCCGAAGGTATCGTAACTGCGGAGACTGATAGCGCATTGCCAGTGAAGTTTTGGTTCAAATTACTTAATACGATCGTCGCCACCGCCGGGCTCACCACTTGCACGTTGGTGCCGGTGCTGGCCGGGCCGAAGCCGGGCGTGCCGCTGTAGGCGGCGCTCACCGCATAACTCCCGGCTCCAAGCAGGTCAGGCGTAAAGCCGG
>Ga0208507_1002229_pt1 | contig 10117 bp, 10 predicted proteins | sample CryBogCBH12Aug01_FD_184626 | JGI IMG/M metagenome (GOLD analysis project Ga0208507, IMG submission 184626) | Freshwater microbial communities from Crystal Bog, Wisconsin, USA - CBH12Aug09.1 (SPAdes) (version 2) | ecosystem: Environmental > Aquatic > Freshwater > Lake | place: Crystal Bog...
GACTCCGGCGAACTGCTGTGGCTGAGTGAGCGCGATGGCTGGGCGCACTTGTGGCTCTACGATGTCGCAACGGGCAAGGTGAAAAATCAAGTGACGCGCGGCAACTGGGTTGTGCGCGAAGTGCTCAGGGTGGACGCGGCGAAACGTCAGGTTTGGTTTCTCGCGAGCGGCTTGCGTGCGGGCGAAGATCCGTATCAACATCAGCTTTGCCGCGTGAATTTTGACGGCAGCGGCTTCGTTCAACTGACGCAAGGCGACGGCGACAACTCGGTGGAATTTTCGCCGGATGCAAAATATTTTATCGCGAAATATTCACGCGCTGATTTGCCGACGGTTACCGAATTGCGCCGCAGCGACGATGGAAAATTGATTTGCGAACTCGAACGCGCCGACGCATCCCAACTCTTGAAGTCTGGCTGGACAATGCCGGAACGCTTTGTGGCCAAAGGTCGCGATGGCAAGACGGACATTTATGGCGTAATCATCAAGCCTTCGAATTTTGATCCAAAGAAAAAATATCCAATCGTCGAAGAAGTGTATGCGGGGCCGCAGGATTCGTTCGCGCCGAAAAAGTTTGGCCGGTTGCTGCGGCAACACACGCTCGCCGAACTTGGCTTCATCGTCGTGCAAGCGGATGGCATGGGGACGGACAATCGCGGCAAAGCGTTTCACGATGTGTGCTGGAAAAATTTGCAGGACGCGGGTTTTCCGGATCGCATCGCGTGGATTAAAGCGGCGGCGAAAACGCGGCCGTGGATGGATTTATCCCGCGTGGGAATTTACGGCGGTTCCGCTGGCGGGCAGAACGCGATGCGCGCGCTCCTCGACTACAATGATTTTTACAAAGTCGCCGTGGCGGATTGCGGTTGCCACGATAATCGCATGGACAAACTTTGGTGGAATGAGCAATGGCTCGGCTGGCCGGTGGATGAAAGTTACGCACGCAGCTCGAACGTGGACGACGCGCACAAGTTGCAAGGCAAGTTGCTGCTCATGGTCGGAGAGCTGGACCACAACGTGGATCCGGCTTCGACGATGCGGGTGGTGAATGCTTTGGAAAAAGCGAACAAAGATTTTGAGATGCTCGTCATCACGGGTTCCGACCATGGCTCGGCGGAAACGCCCTACGGCAGCAAGCGGCGGGCGGAATTTCTTGTCCGCAATTTGCTGGGCGGCGAACCATCGGCGCGCTGATTTTTGCCACAGAGACACAGAGAAATGGCTTCGGTCAAATTTTTCTCTGTGTCCTCTGAGTCTCTGTGGCTAGACTCGCTATATGCGCTACCTGATGAAGCAAAAGCTGTTTTGTTTCGGTGATGATTTTACCATCAAAAACGAGGCGGAAGAGGATGTGTTCTTTGTAGACGGCAAGGTGTTCACGCTCGGCCAGAAACTTTCTTTCCAAGACCTGAACGGCAAGGAGCTCGCCTTCATCCAGCAAAAACTTTTGTCGTGGGGGCCGACTTACGAGATTTACCGCGAGGGCGAACTCGCCGCCGTCGTGAAGAAGGAACTGTTCACCTTTTTCCGCTGCGCGTTCACCGTGGATGTGCCCGGCCCGGACGACATCGAGGCGCAGGGCAGTTTTACCGACATGGAATACACCTTCACGCGCGGCACGGAACAGGTGGCCGAGGTCTCCAAGCGCTGGTTTTCTTTCTCCGATACTTACGGCGTGGACATAGCCGACGGCGAGGACGATGTGCTGATTCTTGCCAGCACCGTGGTCATTGACATGGTCTGCCACGGCGACGGCAAACGGCGCTGACCAATTCAGAAACGTAGAAACAAAAAATCCCCGACTGGTTGGGAATCGAAGGTAGATTTTTTCTTGCCCAAGCGCCTGTCCTAGTTAGCGTGGAGTCCATGAACCTTTCAGATTTGATCTTCACCGGCTTCAACCGTCGGGTGGCCGCCCTGGACAAACGGACCGGCCAAATCATTTGGACGCAAAAACTGCCCAAAGGCCAATCCTATGTCACGCTGCTGCTGGATGGTGGCGTGTTGATTGCCGCCGTGGACGGCTACATGTATGGCCTGGAGGCGCTCACCGGCCGGCAGATCTGGTTCAACGAAATGGCCGGCTTCGGCACGGGAGTTACCTCGCTGACATCACTCAACGGTTCAGTGCAAAATATTTCGGCCGCCGCCGCCGCCAACGCTGCGTCTGCTGCGTCTGCCCAATCGACAGCTTCCACTGGCCACCCGGGTTCCGTCTGAGAACAGTGCTGATTTTCTTGCCACAGAGGCACAGAGAACACAGAGGAACTTCGTTTCCATAATTTTTCTCTGTGCCCTCCGTGTCTCTGTGGCTAGAATGATTCCATGTCTGCTGAACAACAACCGGTGCCCGTGGCGCCGAACCCGGAACGCAAAACCCTGGACGACCGCGCCAAGATGACCGAGCTGGAACGCATCCGGCACTCGTGCGCCCACGTCATGGCCACCGCGATTCTTCGCCTTTGGCCTGATGCCCAATTTGCCTACGGCCCGCCCGTTGATACTGGTTTTTACTACGACTTGGAATGCTCGCACCGCATCTCGCCGGAAGATTTTGAGAAGATCGAAGCGGAGATGAAAAAGGAAATCAAGGCGAACAATCCCTTTGAAAAAATCATCGTCACGCGCGAACAGGCCATCGCCGCCGCGTCGAGCGGTCGCCTCGGCGGTCTCGGCGAACGGCCCGGCAATGCGAGCAAGTTCAAGCTCGATTTGCTCAAGCAGATTCCCGAGGGCAAACCGATTTCCTATTTCAAGAACGGCGATTTCGTTGACCTCTGCGCCGGGCCGCACGTGATGCGCACGGGCAACATCGGCGCGTTCAAGCTCACCAGCGTGGCCGCCGCGTATTACAAGGGCGACGAAAAAGGCCCGCAACTCCAGCGCATCTACGGCACGGCGTTCAAGAACAAGACCGCGCTCGACGAGTATTTCAAGATGATCGAGGAGGCCAAGCGCCGCGACCATCGCAAGATCGGCGCGGAGATGGGGCTGTTCGCGATTGACACGGAATTTGTCGGGCCGGGCATGCCGCTGTGGCTGCCCAAGGGCACGGTGCTCGTCGAGGAACTGGAGAAGCTGGCCAAGGAAACCGAATTCGCCGCCGGCTATGTCCGCGTTCGCACGCCGCATCTGGCCAAGGAGAAAATGTATAAGACTTCCGGGCATTTACCGTATTACGCGGAGAGCATGTTCCCAAAAATGGAAATGGACGAACACCGCGCCGACCGCAAGGAAATCGAGCAACGCATCGCCGAACTGGAGAAACAACTTTCCGACCACGCGAAGAAAGAAGCTGGAGCTTGACCGCGAAATGCGAACGGGATTCAACGCAAAGACGCGGAGGCGCAAAGACCGGACTATTTCCACGGAGCAACCACTTTGCAACCCATGCGCTCGAATGGCTTGGTGTCGCGCGTGACGATGCGATGGCCGCGTGAACGAGCAATCGCTGCGATGAATGAATCGCGCAATGGCAACGGCCCGCTGGCTTGGGCAGTCAGTTCTCCCCAAATCGCCGCTGCACGGGCGTCAAAATTCAACACACGATATTTCCGGGGCAGATCGGTGGCGATGCGCTTTATTCGTTCATAGTCTTGATGACTTGGCGGCAGCGAATGAAAGCCCAGCCATACTTCGGCCAGGGTGATGGTGGTGACGAAAAGTTGTGCGGGATCTTGAACCCGATACCAAGCCATGAATCCATCATTGGGCAGCGGCTTCTCGGTTTCGCTGACCGCGTTGGTGTCCAGCACGAAGTTCAAAACTGGAAGGGTTTGACCAAATCATCCGGCATCCGGGGCGGCTGCCAGTCGGTCGTCAGACGAACCGAATCGTGCCACGCCAACAGCTTTTGCATGGAACGGCGGGCCGAAGTTTTGCGCCGTGCCGTGCGGGGCGTTCTAGCAATGCCATTCGGCTGCCGGGCGTCCAGCCAGCCCAGCAATTCCTTGGCCTGACGTGCTGACAGCTTTTTGACTTTTCTCACTGCTAGTTCAATCGCGCTCATACACGACAAATTAGTCGGGAAATTATTTTGCGCAAGCCGGTTTTGAGTTCGATGCCGCCGATGCCGCGTTGAACGACCAGATGGACGCGCTTGTGCCGCAGTTCGCCGCGAGCAACGCGAAGTTTGTGGAAGACTACAACAACGCCCGCATCATCGTGGATTCGGTTGGTGGCAAAGCGAAAGCCAAGACGCCGACGCCCAAACCACCAAGTCCGTAAGGAAAAATTGAAATCAGAAAACGCGACAGCCTCCAGAAATGGAGGCTGTTTTACTTTTCAGAAACTCACAGCTTGCATAGCCAGCTCGTAATGGAGGAAATATGCTCTTCGTCTGTAAGATTCGCGGCGTTTTCCAAACGCCCCCGCTTGAGCATGTCCCAAATCTCTCCAGCCATTTTTGTTTCAATTGCCGCTCCGATAAAGAACGTGTGTGGTTTGAGCTTTTGCTTGGCGAAAGCCTCATGAATTCGATTCAGCGCAGTGCGGGCAGTTTTCCAATGCTCATCCGCTCCGGCAGGGTCAATGCCGCCTTTAAGTTCGCCAAGCGCAATATAGGCAGATGGTGTCTTGATAATTTTGCGGCTCATATCGGTGAATGAACAATTGAATAATAACAAGTCCACGTTGTTCTTCACCAGCGGGACGGTGACGTTATATAGCAGTGTTCTCGGCCCTTGCGCCGCATTCCACGAAAGTCCTCGAAGCGACAGTTCTACGTCGGTCTCATCATCTGGCAATTCTGCCCACTCTTTGGTGTCCGCATGAAGCCAATGACTTTTTATATCAGCCAATTTCAGACAGGCGAGAATGGCGCGGGTGAGCTTCTTCTGCGCCATGAAGCCTCCGACGTTTCGCATCGAGCCGCCCAGTGTATCGCCACGAGTCAGCAAGAAACGAAAAACCAGTTCCTCGACAAAATCCACACCGGCAGATTCAAGGAAGTTTTTAATTAGACCACTTACCGCTTCACGTTTGTCGGAATCCTCCAAATGATTCGTTGCTTTGTCCGACACGCCCGCTGCCGTGAGCAAGGCCGACTGGATTTCAGCAATCTTCATCAGGTCTGCTGGAGCTTTAGCTTTGCTGGCAGCCGCTTTCAATGCCCTGGCCTGTGCAACGAATGGAGTTGCCCGCCGATTCTTTTCCAAAGCAAGCGCAACGAAACCGGCTCGCACAGCTTCGTAGGTTGTTTTAAGGCTTTGGCCGGATTTGAGGTGTTGTTGGTATGGTTTTGGCATAGCTAATTTTTTCGCCAGAGATACACGCACTTGCGCAAAGCATCTCGACCATGCGCGCCCATCTGTTGGCTGCTGTTTCCCTTTCCATTTGGGAGAACAAGAATTTGTTCGACCGCAAAGCCGAGTTGCTCGGCGATTTCCGAAAGAATGATGTCCACGGAAATACTAGCTCCGGCATATCGGACATTGTCGTTCACCATGATCAATGGTGCTCCGCTCTTAAGCACCCGCGCTGACTCGAAAATTACACAAGCCATCTCATAAAAATAACCACGCACCATGCGGGGAATCCCGTCGTTGTTGAGCAGGTCGAGTTCTTTTTGAGAGTCCAAATAGGCGAGAATGCTTTGCAGCAACGGCTGATTATCAGCAGCAGCAACGGCTGCCTTCCATTTGGGATTTAGTGCAAGCAAGTCTTTGGCACGGTTTTCGACGGTGCAGCTCAACATTTCCTGTCGGAGTTTTACTAGACCATCTTCACTGACGCCGAGGAGCGCGAGTTCCAGTGCGTAGGTGCGCGTGTAGTCGTAGCGATTGCAGTAGGGTGGAGAAGTAATCAGGCTGTCGTAAAACTTGGCTTTGAGTTGTGGCAAAATGTCGAGGCACGATCCGCCGTGCAGTTTGACTTCTGCCTTCGAGCGAACTTTGGCAAATAAATCTTCGGGAAGTTCTCCAGATCGCAAGTCGTCAACCATCTGGTGCAGCTTATCGGTGATGGCTTTGTCAAAAGCCAGAATCTCGCCCTTGTTAAAAATTTTCTTCCCTTGGCGTCTGCCCGAACGATAGTCCCAGCGCAAATACTGTCCGTCCTTCCGCGTGTAGCTGATGTTTTCAAGGATGCAAAGCAGCGCGAAAAGCAAAACCGCCTGCACTCGTTCGCCTTCTTGTTCTGATGCCGCAAGGAATTTCCCCATTGAGTCCAATGTCTCAGCCGGATATGCACCACGGGTAATTCTCAATTCGTTGATTGGCTTTATGGTTTTACTTTTTCGCCACGGACGTTCGTCTCTCCAAAAAGCGAGTCGTTTGATATCTGCGTCTGTCAAATCCAAATCAATGAGCTGCTTGGTGGCTATGAGGGTTCGGCCAATCGGCAACAGTTCAATGCCCTCTGATTTCATGCCAAGTCCACCCGCAGCAAACATAGCCGTGCCACTTCCGGCAAATGGATCAAGCAAAATGCCCTTTGTTATCCGATACTTGCTTAACAAATGCTCAATCAGACCGGCAGAGAATGCTTCTTTGTATTTGAACCAGCGATAAACGGCTCTTCCCTTGTTGGCTTGAAAACTCACCAACGCGCGTGTCAGCGAATTATCAACGCACAATTTGTCGGCCCAGCGTATTTCAGCCTCTAAATTTAATTTTTCAATATGAGCAAGAGCTTCTGATATTTCACGCGGCAGTATCTCGTCTGCGTCACGGGGCTCAATTTCGAGGGTAGGCGGCGGTGCGATATCGAGCACAGACGTAAATTGTGTGCGATATGGAATGGCGTCTTCGTGAAGCGAGCCGTTTTTCCCGTTTGAATGTTCACCGTTCGCAGATTGAAAACCAAGCTTCCCCTTTTTCTTCTGGGGCAAAGAATAAACAGCACGGTCTTTGTGCGCCTTTTTATTCGGCGTCTTTCGTTTGACTCGCTTTGTCTGTTTAGCAATGGCCATGCAACGATTTTGCGCAGAAAGAGAATCATCGTCAATCTGCGTCCGCTTGTTTCGCCAAATCCTGCCGCCGCCGGATTCGAGATTTGCCTTAACGATTCGCGAGCGTTACGATTTTGCCATGTCTGCCATTTTGAAAGACGAAGAATTTGTTGCCGTTGAAGCCGCCGTCAAAGCCGGCGTTGCGCCGCCGCCCGTGACGGCCGCGTTCAACGAGTTGTCCGCGTTGCGCGCGGATTTGAAAAAGCTGGGCGAGCCGGAGAGCTATTACCTCAAGGCCATGAACTGCCCGCATCATCACCGCATCTTCGCGGCGGAACCGCGCAGTTACCGCGACTTGCCGTTGCGTCTCGCGGAATACGGCACTTGCTATCGCTACGAGCAGAGCGGCGAGTTGTTCGGCCTCATGCGCGTGCGTTCGCTCAACATGAACGACGCCCATATCTATTGCACCGAGGAGCAGTTCGCCGACGAGTTCCGCGCCGTGAACGACATGTATCTAAAGTATTTCAAAATCTTCGGCCTCGAAAAATATCAGATGCGCTTCAGCACGCACGCGGCGGAAGGGCTGGGCAAGAAATACGTCAACGAGCCGGAATTGTGGAAGAAAACCGAGGACATGGTGCGCAAGGTGTTGATCGAATCGGGCATCAACTACGTGGAGGTCGCCAACGAGGCGGCGTTCTACGGGCCGAAGATTGACGTGCAGGTGTGGAGCGCCATCGGCCGCGAATTCACCATCGCCACCAATCAGGTGGACTTCGCCGTGCCCGCCAAGTTCGGCCTGACCTACCGCGACAGGGACAACTCGAACAAGACGCCACTGTGCATCCATCGCGCGCCGCTGGGCACGCATGAGCGGTTCATCGGCTTCCTCATCGAGCATTACGCGGGCAACTTCCCGCTCTGGCTCGCGCCCGACCAGGTGCGCGTCATCACGCTCAACGACGATGCGGCTTTGATCGAGTATGCGAAAACCATCGTGACGGAACTGCGTGCGAATATGGTGCGCGTGGAATCTGATTTTTCGGCGACGCCGTTCAAAGCGAAGATTGCCGATGCCGAAAAAACCCGTGTCCACACGATGCTGGTCATCGGCGGTCGTGACATGGAAGCGGGCGCGGTGAGCGTGCGCCTCCACCACGGCGGCCCGCAAGGCGCGAAGCCGAAGGCGGAAGTCGTGGCGGACATTCTGGCGAGCATCAAAGCGCGCCGGGCGTAACTTATGAACTGCATCGTCACTGCTGGGCCGACGTTCGAGCCGCTCGACGACGTGCGCCGGCTGACGAATTTTTCCACGGGACGGCTCGGCACGGAGCTGGCGAATTTTCTCGCGGCGCGCGGGCATAAAGTCACGCTGCTCATTGGTGAATCTTCGACTTATGCGGGCGAACGCAAGGCGCAATCGGTAAAAACATTTTCCACTACGGCGGATTTGCGCGCGAAGCTGAAAGCGTTTTCGGGCAAGAAAGTGGACGCCATTTTTCACGCGGCGGCGGTGAGTGATTTTGCGTTTGGACAAGTTTTTACGGAACCGAAAGCTGGTGAATTTTCTGCGCTCAAGGCTTCAAAGAAAATCTCCACGCGTAAAGGAACATTGCTGGTCGAGCTTTTGCCGACACCGAAAATCATCGCGGAACTGCGCGGTTGGTTTCCGAAAACCAAAATCGTTGGCTGGAAGTTCGAGGCGAATGGTAAGCGCGCGGACGCATTGCGTGCGGCGGAAAAACAGCTGACGGATTGCGCGACGGATTTTTGCGTGGCCAACGGTCCAGCCTACGGCAAAGGGTTCAACTTGGTTTCAGCGGATGAGCAAAAACATTTTGCAGATGCGCAAAAATTATTTTCTGCTCTGGCAAAGGCTTTTTAGTCAGGCCTCAAAATTCTTCAGGTGTTTCAGGCCCCATTTCATCGGCAGCCAGCCGATTAAAAATGACAGCAGCACGAAGGCAATAATACTCGCCGCCGCCCAATCGGTGCGGCCGTGCAAACCGTCACCGCCAAAAACCAGCAGTGCAAGCGAGGCGATGATGTAAACCGAACTCATTACGAAACACAGCGTGCCACCGAAGCCGCTGACGATTTTGTTGGGGTTGGTTTCTTTCACGTTCGGAAATAAAACGCCGAGGCCGACGGCGAGGCCGTTGAGTGCAAAGGTCATTACCGTGATGACCGCGCCAAAAAAGGCGACATCCGACCAGGGCATTTTTAGCAAATAGCACGAGAGGGTGACGAGCGCGAGCGTGACGGCGAGCGACGCGACGCTGGCGAGCCAGTATTTCGTCATCACGATACGCGCGAGTCCCATCGGCGACATGCCGACGATCCACATGCGCCGACCTTCAAGTGAAAATTGCGGGAACACGAAGCGCGTGGTGACGGAGGCGAGGTTGAATGCGCACGCGCCAAGGTTCAGAAAGGCGACGGCGTGAATCCAAAATGGACCGGAAAGTTGATGCGTGAAATTGCGGAGGTTGATGATGTAAGCGCCGAGCAATCCGAAGAACATCACCGACTGGCCCCATTGCGTCGTGTCGCGCCAAAACATGCGGATATCTTTTACCGCGATGGCACGCGTGTCGGGCGTGAGCCAGGACATTTTTTCAAAAAACTTTTCCAGCGCACCGGGTTTGGAAGAGCTGCGGGCTTCGTTCGCGCGCAGAAAATTTAATTTGAATCCGCCGCCTGCGCGGCTTTGCACCGCCGAGGCCGTGTCGTAAAAAAGATTTCCGAAGCGTGTGAACGCCAGACTGCCAAAAAAAAACGTGTTGCTCAGGAGCACTAGCGCGAAAAAAATGGCGTTGTCCGTGATGCCTTCTGCCCATTGCAGCACGGCGCCGGAAAGCCAGTAGCTCGGCAAAAACGGAAACATCGTGAAGCGCGTTTTGGCGAGCAAACGGTCGAGCGCTTCGAGCGTGCGTTTGTCGAGAAGGTCGTCATCCACGGGATTTGATTTCCACCAGAATGCAACAAACGCTAGCAATACCAAGGCAAGCAGCAGTAGGAGGATTTGGAAATTTTTCCGGTCGAGATGGCGGCCAATGCCGATGGCGAGCGCAGATCCAAACACGCCAGGCAAAATAATAAACAGGCCGACGAGCAAAACGGTCAGCGGATAAAAATGCCACGGCACATCGCGCACGAGGCCAAAGGCGACGAGCAGAGGCGCGATTAAAAACAAAAACGCCCACGACGCGAGGATGGATGACT
>Ga0208507_1002231_pt1 | contig 10109 bp, 15 predicted proteins | sample CryBogCBH12Aug01_FD_184626 | JGI IMG/M metagenome (GOLD analysis project Ga0208507, IMG submission 184626) | Freshwater microbial communities from Crystal Bog, Wisconsin, USA - CBH12Aug09.1 (SPAdes) (version 2) | ecosystem: Environmental > Aquatic > Freshwater > Lake | place: Crystal Bog...
ACTGTTGATCCACGCATCATTAAATTTCCTGCATGCAAATCAACAAAAAAACTATCACGATTATTTTTTACTAATTCTGCAATCAAATTTAATGCTTCCTTCATATGTAAATTATTATCAACATATTGATATGCACTATCTTCATCAGATACTGATGAACTACCTCGCCCTAAAGGACGAGGTAGTTCATATATCTTTGGAAAATGTTCATTTTGATATTTAGAAATCAAATTGATATATGCTTTATATGCTGCGTCATTACTAGAAAATAATTTTGAAACATATGGTTTTCCCTGTTTGGTGTAAACATCTGCATATTCGCCCTGACCCAACAGTTCCCAACCATTATTTTCAAGAATACTTTCAGCATCTTCTCTATACTTTGGTCTGGTAAATTCAAAAAGTTCATCATATTTCATAATTAATTTCTTTGTTATTGTTTATATTTAATATTTATCTTGACATTGTTTCAAAATCATATACAGTGTAATTACTGAATTGTTCGGTTGGTGTCTAATAATTCCGTTATGAAGGTAAATTAAAATGTCTAAATTTGACAATGATGATTTCGGGCAAAGAATGAAATCATATGAGTTCCATGAAACCACTAGAAAATTCATTCCATTACTCCCGATCTATGCGAGAATTGATGGCAGGTCATTTTCAAAATTCACAAAGGGTCTTGATAGACCTTATGATACTCGTCTAACAAATGCCCTTGTTGATGTGACAAAATATATTGTTAAAGAAACAAATGCAAAAATAGGGTTCTGCCAATCTGATGAATTATCTTTTTGTTGGCTTGCAGACAAATATGATTCAGAAATTTTCTTTGATGGGAAAATTATGAAAATGACAAGTGTTCTTGCATCTATGGCGACAACAAAATTCATGCATATTCTTATGAATCATGAAGATAAAGATTTTGCGAAATATGCTGATAAACTTCCACAATTCGATTGTAGAGTTTTTAGTATGCCAAACAAAACAGAATGTGCCAACGTTTTTCTATGGCGTGAAATGGATGCTTGCAAAAATGCAATTTCGATGGCGGCAAGTCATTATTATTCCCATAAAGAACTTGATGGGAAAAATGGTGCTGAAAAACAGGAAATGCTTTTTCAGAAAGGTGTGAATTTTAACGACTATCCTTCTATGTTTCGCAGAGGGCAGTTTGTTAGAAGAGAAAATGTAGAAATTACATTGACTCCCGAAGAACTTGATTCCATTCCAGAGAAACATAGACCAAATGGTCCTGTTATTAGGAGTAAAGTTGTTGAAATTGAAATGCCAATTTTCAGCAAAGTTACAAACAGAGTCGAAGTAGTTTTTGATGGTGCAAAACCTCTCACAGCGTGAGAGGTTTTTTGTATAAATAATTCTTTATAGTAAAATTTTAAGGATTGTTATGCGTTATTATGAATTATTTGAAACAAACAAAACTCAAATATATGAAGATAATCATGTTTATGGTGTTAAAATAATTTTTAACAAGGAAGCAAGATTCGAAATGTTTGGTGTTACTATGAAAGGTAGAATCAAATTATCAAAAAATAGTAACAATAAACTGGAAATTAGAGTTATTAGATTATCTGATGAAAACGAAAGCAGTTATCCGATAGGTGTAAATGGTCAATTAAATTTATCGATGGGATCTGCGGAAGAACTCGGTTTGGTTGCAAATAATAGTTATCGTTTAGAATCAATTAAATCAACTTTATGGACTATAAAATCACTAAATATTGATAATAGTATTAGAGTTACTGGTCCGGCTTTTATAACAAAACCATTAGAAACTAATGACTATGATGATTTAACAACAATGAAACAAAATTTTATAGTTGTTAATTATTTTTTTCATATGAACAAAGCATTTGAAGATAAATTAAAAAAATTAAATATACAAAAAATGGGTATAGGCAATGATGGTCAATATATAATTCTTGATCCTTCATGTTCAATAACAGATTATAATTATAGAATAAATTATGGTGATAGATCATGTTTTTTCAATCTTTCTATATCTGATTGTAAAGAATTAGGTTTAGAAGAAAGTGCAAGATATTTAGTAAGAGAGCATCCATCATTACCAAAATGTTATATTATGGTAAAATATAATACAATCACAAAAACAAGTCAAAAAGATTATTTTTCTGTTCCTGCAGTTACTATATCACCATTCAGAAATTATATGTTTTCTAGAGAAACAACCGAAAAACAATTTAGAGTTGATGATAATACTTTACAGACAGCTTGGGTCGATTTTTATTCTAAGGCGAGAGGTTATTATCCTATAATTCCAATAGCAGTTGTTACAAAAATAAAACAACATATTAAATCATTACGACCACAACCAGTTTCAAAAGAAGAATTAATGCTTGCTATTAAAAAAGAATTTGCAAAATATTTTAATAAATCTCCTGATGAAATGACATTTTAAGGAATTACAAAAAACACAAAAAGAATTATATCAAAAATAATTGACTTTATGAATCATTATGTGGTATAAATAATGTTATCGATACAGAGAGTAACGATAATTTTCATATAATAATTAGGAGATAATTATGGGTAACGCAAGATGGGATTCCGATTCATGGAATCAATATTCAAGTACAACACGTTCTTTAAGACAAGAAGAAGTTTTTTCACGCAGACAAATTTCTGAAGCATTTGATCCTGCAAAAATTCAATTTAGAGAATCATGCGATTCTGAACAAAATCCACAATCAACACCAATTATTATTGGATTGGATGTAACAGGTTCAATGGGATTTATTGCCGATGCTTTGGCAAAAGAAAAATTGGGACCATTAGTTGAAGACGTACTTCGTTTACAGCCAGTTCGTGATCCACATTTTATGTTTATGGGAATTGGTGACATTGGTGATCAAGCACCACTTCAGGTTACTCAATTTGAAGCTGATCTGAAAATTGGCGAACAATTGCGAGATATTTGGTTAGAAAAACATGGGGGCGCGAACGATTCTGAAGCATATAACGTTCCTTGGCATTTTGCAGCAAATTATACAAAACTTGATGCTTTTACAAAAAGAAATAAAAAATCGTATCTCTTCACTGTTGGGGATGAACAATGTCCTCCTGATTTATCTGCAAGTGATTTATCAAAAGTATATGGACGTCACTTTACAAGTGGTATTTCAAACATTGATTTATTGGCTGCAGTTCGTGAAAAATATCATGTTTTTCATATTATTGTTGAAGAAGGTGATTATGCAAAAAGACATCTTACTGATGTAAGACGTAGTTGGAATAATATGTTAGGTGAAACATATGTAATCAATATGCCTAATCATAAAAATATTTCAGACCTAATTGTTCAAGCAATTATTCGAACAGAAGCAAATGAACCACAAGTTCTACATGAACGTGTATTAGATTTAACTTAAAATTAAGGAGGCGAAAGCCTCCTTTTTAATTACATCTCGTAATAATTATTAACCATAACGGATCGATATTCATATCTTTTTTTAAATTAAGATTATGTTCTATTAGCCATTTTTGTTGAACATCATATGCTTCCTTTTCTTGTTTTCCAGTACAAGAATATTTTTTATGTGATGCATCTTGTAAAACATGAACTATTTCATGTAATAATATTGATTGATCTCTAGGATTATCAGGATTGAAATTTTTTGTTAACCATATTGTTCCATTTTTTTCTGCCCCGTAAATATATCCTTTATGATATGAATTATCCATTTTTTGTAATTCTTGTTGTGTTGTTTGGATAATCGTTGGGGTCTTAGTCATTGGTAAACCAGTGATATCACTTGCATAAATCATTAAAGACAGTATAAGATTTTGAATCATCTATAACCTTCACAAAAATGTAACATAATTATTTATATTTTCCTTGACTTTTTATAATTTAATATGGTAGCGTTATGTATCAAAAACTTTAGGAGTAAATTTTATGAAGAAAGTGTTTACTGCAATCGTTGCAGCTATGTTGGTTTCAAGTGCATCTTATGCTGGTGATCTTAGTTCAATGATGCGAGCACAGGCACAACCTGATATTACAATTTCGTTGGGATGTGGTACAGCCGGTAAAGCCAATTGTGGAACTGTTGTTCAGCGTTTATCAGCAGAAACTACAACCAGTGGTGTTAATTTAGAAGCCTTTACATCAAAAGGTTCAGTCGAAAGTGCAGTTGGTGTTTGTATCGAAGCAATTAATGGTGCTGTTGGTCAACGTGATGCTTTTGACTATGTAACAAAAACATCACCAACACTTGATCGTAGTTTGCCTCCTTTTGGTTGTGCAAATAAATTTCATTTAGTTGGAAGTCCAGTTTATCCTTATTATGGATATTTGGTCGCAAGATCAGATGCATCATTTAGTTCAATTCAAGGAATTGTTCGATCAGCAAAACCAGGCAAATTTATGGAAATTTCAGGTGGAGAAATTGGTAGTGGTGGTCAAGTCACAATCAATAACATTTTGAATGGCAATCCTGAATGGAAAACATCAATTCATATAGTCTCATTAGATAAAAATGAGTCCATGCGAGCATTGGATAGTGGAAAAATCGATGCTTTCTTGATTATGGATGGTCCACAATCAGAAACAATTAAGGCTATTCGTGAAGCAAAAGATAAGGATTCTGGTAAAGAACTTTATAAATTTGTAGAAATCGATCTTTCAAATTCATTCTATAGAAAATCTGTAGATTGGAGTGGACAGCCATTGTATTATGAACAAAAAATTCCAGTTGCTGGTTTGTTGAATTCAGATAAAACAACAATTGCGACAGATGCTGTTGTTATTGTTGGACAAAAATTCTACAGCTCAAACAAAACACCAGTCACGACTCTGGAGTTGGCAACTGATAAAGCACAATCACCAATTCGTGCGGATTTAAGTGTTCCTATGTCTTGGAGTTCTACCAATCGTTAATATAACTTTTGGTTTAAAAAGGAGGCCTTCGCCTCCTTTTTTGTCATTTTTTCTCCTTGCTTTTACATTAATATGTGTTATATTTGTTTATCATAGTTATGTTTGGGAGTAGTTGCGGTGACAGATATTATATGCGGTGGTCTTTTTGGAGATGAAGGAAAAGGTGTGACAACCGATTATTATGCTTCAAAGTATAATGATTCTTTAGTCATTCGTTATAATTCTTCAGCCCAAGCAAGTCATACGGTGACTACGCCAGATGGTCGTCGTCATGCATTCAGTCATTTTGGATCCGGAAGTTTTAATAATTCAAAAACATATTTGAGTAAATATTTTTCATCTCATCCTATGCTCTTTTTCAAAGAAAAAGAAATTCTTAACAAGTTGGGTGTAAATCCTATTGTATATGCGGACAGCAAAGGTATTATCTCAGTTCCGTATGATGTTTTGATCAATCAAATTCTTGAACAATCTAGAGGGAATAATCGTCATGGTTCATGCGGTATTGGTTTTAACGAAACAGTTGAACGAAATTTAATTGATGAATTTTCTATTAAAATTGAACATTTGCCATACAAAGATCATTTGATTTATGTTCTTGAAAAAATTCGTAAAGAATATGTTCCAAAAAGAATGGAAGCATTGGGAATTATTGAACATTATGAACCAAATAAAAATATGTTTGATTCAGACAATATTTTATACAATTTCATGGGTGATTTATTAGATTATAAAAAATCTATTATCATTGATGAAGAAAGTACATCTATCGTTAAATCAACTGAAAATATTATTTTTGAAGGTGCTCAAGGATTATTATTAGACGAAAATAGTAAATATTTTCCGCATGTCACAAGGTCATCAACTGGTTTAAAAAATGTTGTTGACATTGCAAATACTTTCGGTATTGATGAATTAAATGTTAATTACATCGCAAGGTGTTATATTACTAAACATGGTAATGGACCTATGCCTTTTGAATGTGAGAAACCATATGAAAATATTGTTGATTTAACAAATATTCCAAATGATTGGCAAGGCAGTCTCCGATTTGCTCCATTTAATTTTGATTTATTAAATGAAGCAATTTCCAATGATTTAAAACATAAAGAAAATTACAAAGGAACAATCACAACTAATTTAGTTGTTACTTGTCTGGATCAAGTTGATGAAAACATTAGGGTTATTTTAAATGATTCTGAAATCGTCATGGAAAAACATAATTTCATTATTTTGTTGAAAGAAAAGTATTCAAATCTTATTTTGAGTTATGGACCAACAAGGGAAACAATTGTCTTGACAACATAGACAACTGTGGTATTATTCAATTTCACTTTAATAGGAGTTAAAAATGTTTTATCTAACTGTTCTTGTTTTGGTTTCGATTGTTTCAGTTGATCATGATAAAGTTTCTATGATTATCGCCAATGGTTCAAACGTTACTGTTCCTGTAAAATAACAAAAAATTGGGATTGATAACTTAGTCAATCCCAAATCCTAACTAGGAGAATAAAAAATGTCCCAACAATATAAAAGTAAATACGTTAGTGGTTTTTTGATGATTGAAAAAAACTTTAAAATTCCAGAAGAATTAATGGATCGTTTACCTTTATTCGATTCTGCCATTCAAGGCAAAGAACATAACAGAGATTTTGTTTTTGAATTGGCGGCAAAAACGTTTGGTGAAGAAGTTGCACTACATTTTGATAGATATTGCGTCTTCGTTGATACTATACCAAAATCTGAAGATATTTTTAATGGGGTTTATAAAGAAATTCCAAAAGATGATATTTCATTACAGTATTCATTAGCTTGTCATTTAGCATATGATCTAAGAAGTATTTCACTTGAAAAAGACGGAAAGAAAATTAAAAATCCAGAAAAATTGATTAGTTCAATGGATAATACATTGCGATACATTATGGATTATTTTTGTCCTGAAATGATTGTAATGTTTGCAAGGACAACACTCGCATTGTTCCGTATTCCAATTGAACCAACTTCAATGAAACACTGGAAAGAATTTTCCGAAAAATATAAAGATATAATTTTACTGGCTTGACAATAATATGATTGGAGCAAAAAAACTAAATGTTACTTTTAATTTCATCAGGTCAAGGTCCAGAAGAATGTGGGTGGGTTGTTAAACAACTCACTCACTCTCTTATTAAAGAAGCAGAAGCATTGGGATTAACTACGTCCATCGTTGATGTTGTTGTAGAAGGTCATCCAAATACTTATTTCTCTGCTATGATCGACATTAAAGGTGATGACGCCTTTTGTAAATCAATTTGTGGGACTATGCAATGGATTGGAAAGAGTATGTTTCGTCCTAATCATAAGCGTAAAAACTGGTTTGTGAGTGTATCACAAATTCCAGAACCAGAAACCATGCCTGAATTAGATGTCAAAAATTTGGTGTTCACAACTATGAAATCTAGTGGTCCTGGTGGGCAATCTGTAAATACAACAGATTCAGCAGTTAGAGTTGTTCATACACCAACAGGATTGACCGCAACTTCACAGGAAGAAAGATCACAACATCTTAACAGAAAAAATGCCACTGCTAAATTAGCAAGAATGATTTTTGAACAAAATCAATCAAAATTATCTGATGCTGAAAAAATTAAATGGAATTATCATAATACACTTGAAAGAGGAAATGCGATTCGTGTGTATAGCGGCGTTAATTTCAAAAAGAATTGATTAAATATATTACCATTTTATTACAAGGATATAAATTATGAAAACAGAAAAAATTAAAATTTTAGATTTAAAACCATCACAAATTTCTGTTGGTATGCTTGAGGTTGAACATCGCATGAAAGATTTTGAGCATATGTCCCAGGATGAATTTCATGAATATACCCTAAAACATCCAGTTCCTGTTGTTGATTCTGGTCATGGTTTATATATTATTGATCACCATCATTTATGTAAAGCATACCATGAACTTGGTCATAAAAATGTTCATTTTACAATTACAAAAGATTTATCAAAATTATCTAGGGATGATTTCTTCAAAGAAATGGACAGCCGCAATTGGATTTTGCCACAGGATCAATTTGGAGTTGCCCGTTCATATGGTAATATTCCTATGAATATTCGTGGTATGGCAGATGATCCGTTTCGTTCTTTGGTGTGGAAACTGAAAGAATTGGGTCATTGGCAGAAAGTAAATGTTCCATTTGCTGAATTTAAAGTTGCAAATTATTTTCGTGATAAATTTGTTATTGAAAATACTATGGAATCTTTTAATAGTGTTGTCACTTTAGTAATTGATTATATCAAAAATAACAAAGAAACATTAGCAAATATTCCAGGTTTTGCTTGACTTTACCTGAAGGTATGATATATTTAATTCATACCTTCAAGGAGAAAGCAAATGTCTAAATTGAAAGATGCGTTGATTGATATTGATGAACAAGTCGTTTTTGACTATCAAGAAGGTGTTTTCAGCACAATGTATGATGGTGGTATTTTTGCTGACTATTATCGCAAGAAATATCAGGAATTTGCAGAAAATTTTGGGCCAGCATGTCCTGGTAAATGTGAAACATGCTCAATTTGTGATTAAATCAGTGGAGTTTTAAAAAATGCTATATGAACTTGTTCTTATCACATCGTTAAGTAGCGAACCTCATGCTGCAGGTCCATATTCGCAAGTGGTTTGCGAAGCTATGAAAGAAAATATGAGTCAAAAGGCTTTCCTACTGGATAATCCCAATGGTCATGTATTTTTTGTGGACATGAATCCTCTTCATTCAAAAGAAGAATCTGAAAATATTCAATCAAAAATTGATTACATGGAATTACAAAATATCAGAAATCATTTTTTCTGCCTTCCAGTAAGGAAATAATGTATATTAAATTTGAAGATAATAAATGTTATATTAAAGCCAGCCCAACAATAGTAAATGATATTCTCGATTGGTGTGTAGATAACTTAAAATTTTGGTCCACTTATAATGTTGGTATTGTCCTTCATGGTGATGTCGGAATTTCTGCCAATACTTATGATTATTGGAGAAATAATCGTCTCAATATACGAAATTCAATGGCTATTAATGAAATATGGATAGGTTTCATTTTTTACAACAAAGAAGAAATGATGCGTTTTAAACTGGTGTGGAGTTGAATTGTGACTGGTGATAATATTATTAAATTGTGTTTAACATTCATATATGGTTTATGTATTATAGCGACGATCGTGTTTGGCTGGAATGTCCCATTAATTGTAAAAATATGCGATGCATTTTTTCCATTTATGCTTTTATTTCAAAAAGATTTCACCACATTTTTGTACCAAATGATTGGGACTAAAGTTGTGATTATATCAAATGGCGATATTCTTTTATATGGTCCTGAATTGGTAGATTGGCTTAAAGAAAATAACATTCGGTTCTATAATATGTTTCTTTATAGTACAAGTTCAATTCGTGAACATAGATTTACATGTTATTTTTTATCAAAAAAATCAGCAATGCATTTTAAAATGGTATGGAATTAACTTGACATTATTATTTTTAATGATATGATGTAAAATCATGAAAGAAGAAAATAAAAATATCAAAGAAAATTCCGTATACAAGGGTAGCGGCGTATTCTTTTCAAGTGACAGCCACATGGGCCATTCCAATATTATAAAATATTGCTCACGTCCATTTGCAGATGTAAATCACATGGATGAACATTTAATTGAACAATGGAATAACACAGTTGGACCAAACGATACAATATATCATTTGGGTGATTTCTCATTTGGCGATCATTCAAAATATTTAAATCGTTTAAATGGTAGAAAGATCCTTATAAAAGGCAACCATGAAAAGCAACCATCAATAAAAGATGGCTGGACATATATTCATGATTTCGGAACTGAAATTAAATTAAATGGTTTGTCCATTACACTATGTCATTATAAAATGTCGGTGTTCAACAAATCCCATCATGGTGCTATTCAATTTTATGGTCATAGCCACGGAACTTTATTAGGCAATAAACAACAATTAGATGTTGGTGTTGATAATGTTGCTAAGTATGGTTTAGGATATCGACCTGTATCATTAGATGAAGCATTAAAAATTATGAAAACTTTACCAGATTTTAAGCGTGATGATTATCATGGCGATTAATTAAATCATTACATATTTCTTTAAATCTATCTATAAATATTCAAAATATGTAT
>Ga0208507_1002232_pt1 | contig 10106 bp, 9 predicted proteins | sample CryBogCBH12Aug01_FD_184626 | JGI IMG/M metagenome (GOLD analysis project Ga0208507, IMG submission 184626) | Freshwater microbial communities from Crystal Bog, Wisconsin, USA - CBH12Aug09.1 (SPAdes) (version 2) | ecosystem: Environmental > Aquatic > Freshwater > Lake | place: Crystal Bog...
CCCGTTCGTCGAGGAGATGGAGCCGCCGGTGGTCACCGTCACCGCGCCCGCGTTGATGGTCGTGTTGCCGCCGTAGGTATTCGTCCCCGCCAGCGTCACCGCCCCCGAGCCGTTCTTCGTCACCCCATTCGTGCCGCCCATGTTCGCCTTGAGGGTGTAAGCCACGCCAATGTTGTTGAAGGTCACTCCGCCCGGCGACATCACCGCCCCCGGCGTCGCATTCGTCACCGTCGAACTGCCGATCAGCGTGTCATCAAACTGCACCGCCACTCCGTCCGCATACAGCACTCCCGACCCGTTGGTCGCCCAATTGATCGTGGCGGTGTCCCACGTCCCGTTCGCATAGCCCTTCCACGTCAATGGATTGGCCACCGACGTGCCGCCGGCCCCCACCACCAGTTGCAGGTTGGTCGCGTTCAAATTCAATGTCGCATTGGGCAAGGCGCTCTGCGGCACAAAACTGCCGCTCCCCACATAGCCGTTGCCAAACGTCATCAGCGTGTAAGTTCCCGTCGCCAACGTCCCCAGCGGCAGATTCAAGCTCAACGTGTTCACGTTCGTCAGGTAGAGGGTGTTCGACACCGACACCAAATCGTTCCCCGAGTTCTGTAGATCGTAATACAGAGTGTTGCCGTTCAGATTCAAATTGTTGGTCAGGGTCAGCGTCCCAATTGTGCTCAACCCGCCCGGCGCCAGATTGGCTCCGCTGTTCAATATCACGCTGCCGCCGTTGGTCCCGGTGCCGGCCAGAATGACTCCGCTGGACAAGGTCAGCGTATTGGTGGAGGCGGAAGCATCCCCGCTCACCACAAATTGGCCGCTCCCGCTCACCGTGGTATTCGTCAGATTTCCCGCCAAAATGCCACCGTTCTGATAGAAGATCGAATTCTGCCCGCCTAAAGTGATGGCGGAAAAATTAGTCAAAATGCCGCCCGGAAATAGTTTGATAAAGTTATTCGCCGCCGTCGGATCATTGCCGATTTGCGCCGACCGACCGCCCAAATCCAACACCGAACCGCTCGTGCCACCGCCCACACTGACCGAGTTATTGGCACAGTTGGTTAAGCCAATATAAACACTCAGACCGGAGCCCGGGTTCAGATACACCTGACCGCCATTCGTGATAATCAACACATTGCCGAAAGAACCCGCGTCCTTACCGACGTAAAGATTGTTTGCGTTGGTCACCAAGCCGCCCGCATCCACCCGCACCACAGTGTTTGAGCCGGGGTTCGGAGGACTGCTGCCACCACCACCAATCGTCAAACCGCTGGTGCTGGGGAGAAACGCCAGCGTGGACCGGTTGCCGGCACCATCCGTGCCGCCCACCACCAGCGTGGCGTTAACAGCCCCGCGTCCCACCGTGGCATTGTTGACAATAAACGCCTGGCCGCCGTTGGTGATGGACATATAGGAGTAGGCGTAGGTGATAAAGCACATGTTCGTCGTCATCCCACCCTGATCAATCCGCACCCAACTGTTGGAACCGCCGCTGGGGCCCACTGTCAAACGATCATTACTGAAATTCCACACTGACTTGACACCGGCAGCGTTCGTGCCGCCAATATAAATACCGTTGTTCGTGCCTTGGTTAATCGTGCCGGCTTGGGGGCCGCCACTCCTCAACCCCGCACTGACCACCTGACCGCCGTTGGTGATGATAAACTGATTACCCACGCAGGTAGCGCTGCCACCGACCACAATCGGGATATTTTGACCGGTGAGGTTGGTCGCAATCAGGGTGCCGCCGTTGACGGTGAACACGTTGTTCGTCGCCACCCCATTGCCGACATACAATTGAATAATGTTCGTCGCGGTGTTGCTGTTGTAGGCTGGCGTGGTGGACCACCACACGGCACCCGGATTCACGCTAGCCTGCAAGTTGTTGGTCGCATTGCCGAAATACACAAAGGCCGTGGCACCGGCGTTCGTCGCCACGTTGAAGAACAGGTTAGTGCCGCCGTTCATGCTCCAATTTCCGTTCATGGTCCAATTGCTATTAGAAACCACCGCAATGCTCGCCGCATAACCGACGCCGGTGCCGTTGGAGGTGATCAGCGTGCCGCCGCTGAAATTGAAGATGGAATTGGTAGCGAAAGTATTATTAGTCACCAGCAGCGTCTGGAGGGTGATGGATGCGTTGGTCAGCAGGGTGAGCGTGCCGGCATTCGTGGGGCCGACCATCAATTGCGTGGCAATCAGGCTGCCGCCATTGGTGACAATCAGCGTGGCCCCGTCAATCACGTCGCTGTCGGCGGACGTCCCATAGGCGGTGCTTAATATATTTGTGCCGCTCGGCCAGTTGGTGGACTGCGCCTGAACCACGGCGGGAGCGAACAACGCCGCCACCAAGGTCATGATTAAAACAAGGAGGGTTTTCATAGGAATAACGAGGGGATGATTTTGCGGTATTAAGTCTGGAAATTAAACAATAGTGTTTCTATTGGGTCTGTCGCCCACGACCCTAAAAGGAAACCATTTCAATTTTCCTCCCGCCCCACAAATTAGCAAGTCCTTTTTCAGCATTCTCTGGAAAGCGCAGCATCACGAGTCAATCAACCGCCACCCCCGGTTTCAACAGGCAACGGCAGGGATTCCGCTGCGGCCGACATGCAAAACCCGCCAGCGCGATGGCCGTGGGGTGGTGGTCGCGAGAAGAGTGCCAGCCCAGTCATCCGCGCGATTCCAAATATCAGCCAATTTTGTAATTGTTACCCAGCGAGCGGAGTTTAGACTGAAATGGTCATTATGAAAAAACTAGCCATAGTTATCGGCGTTCTGGCGGTGCTGGGACTTTTTGTTTTAATCCTCATCGCAGCGGCGGGCGGGAGCTACAACCACCTCGTCAAGCTGTCACAGGGAGTGGACAGCCAATGGGCGCAGGTGCAAAACGTCTATCAACGGCGGGCCGACCTGGTCCCCAATCTGGTTGCGACGGTTTCCGGGGCGGCCAATTTTGAGAAATCCACGCTGACAGAGATAACCGCCGCGCGGGCTTCGGTCGGGCAGATGAAGATTGATCCCAATACCGCGCCGAGCGATCCCGCCAAGCTTGCCGCATTTGAACAGGCGCAAGGCCAGCTGTCGTCGGCCCTGTCCCGCTTGCTGGTGGTGGTGGAGCGATATCCAGATTTGAAAGCGACCGGGAATTTCCGCGATTTGCAGGCCCAACTGGAAGGGACGGAGAATCGCATCAGCGTCGAGCGGCGGGATTTTAACACCGCCGTGCAAAATTACAACACGGCCATCAAGTCATTTCCGGCGGTGTTCTATGCCGGGGCCTTTGGCTTCGGCTCGAAGCCATATTTTGCCGCCAGCACCGGGGCCGAGACGCCGCCCAAAGTGTCGTTCGATTTCAATCAACCGGCACCGGCAGCCAAACATTGAACCGTGCGACGTTTCGGCGGCATCCTGATGTTGCTCGGCAGCCTTCGGCTGTTTGCGGCGGAAATCATCCCCCCACCGCCAGCGGCCTATTTCAACGACTATGCGCGGGTAGTCCCGACCGGAACGGCGGCGCGGTTGAACCAGACGCTGGAAGATTTTGAGCGGCAAAGCTCCGACCAGATTCTGGTAGCCGTTTACCCTAAGATGCAATCGGACTCTTCGGTGGAGGATTACACAGTGCGGGTGGCGCGGTCGTGGCAGGCGGGACAGAAGGCCAAAAACAACGGAGCGGTGCTGTTCGTCTTCGTGCAAAATCACAAGCTGTTTTTACAGGTTGGCTACGGACTGGAAAGCGTGCTGCCAGATGCGCTGTGCAAGCGGATCATTGAGGAACAGATCACCCCGCGTTTCAAGGCCGGTGATTTTGACGGCGGCCTGACGGCGGGGGTGCAGGCGATCCTGGCGGCGACGAAAGGTGAATACCAAGGCACCGGATTGACGGCGAGGGAACAGCAGACGGGCAATGTTCAAAATGGAGGAAACAATACGATTTCATCCCTAGTTCTTATTTTACTGGTGATTCTGTTTGTATGCTTCCGCTTTTTCTTCATCCCCTTTGGCGGCATCTTTTATTCGGGGAGCGGACGGTCAACCGGCGGCTCATTCGGCGGCGGCGGTTTCTCCGGCGGAGGTGGCGGGGGTGGATTTTCAGGCGGCGGCGGCAGCTTCGGCGGGGGCGGCGCAGGAGGGAGCTGGTAATCATGCGCCCGAAAGCCTTTGCCAAACATCTGCACCACGACAGCGTTGTCGCGGCGATCCGGGACGCGGAACACAAGACCTCCGGCGAAATCAGGGTCAGCATCAGTCCCAAGCATATTGACGATGCGGTGGCCACCGCGCAGGCGGAATTTTTGCGCCGGGGCATGAACCAATCCCCGGAACGGAACGGGGTGCTCATTTTCGTAGCCCCCCGCGCGCACAAGTTTGCCATCATCGGTGATGAGGCCGTTCATGCCAAATGCGGGGATGATTTTTGGCAGCAGCTGGCGGACGCGATGGCCGGATTTTTCCGCAAATCTGAATTTACGCCGGGCATCATCCACGGGGTGCAAAAGGCCGGCGAACTGTTGGCGGAACATTTCCCGCGTCACCGGGGATGATGGACCAAGTCCCGTCCGTCCCGCTCAGTTATCAGGGCCGCCATGGCACTGGCGGTGAAACTGGAATATTTCCCTCAAGTTAAAATGGCAGCGCTCCTCATTCGGCAACTCGATAAGCGGGCTTTAACATGGTAAGATCCTGGCGACAATGATGCCGGCCAGACAATCCGAACCACCAACCATACCGATAGCCGGCATTCCACCGGTGAGCACCGGCCAACCCCGGCGCAGGGGCGGCGCTTCATGGCAGGACACCTTTGCCGCCCTACAGCACCGGAATTTCCGGTTGTTTTTCATTGGCCAACTCGTGTCGCTTATCGGCACGTGGATGCAGAGCACGGCCCAAGGCTGGCTGGTCTATCAGTTGACCGGTTCCAAGATTCTGCTGGGCACTGTGGCCGCCGTCGGGATGCTCCCCATGCTGCTGCTCTCCCTCTGGGGCGGTTCCGTGGCCGACCGGCATCCCAAGCGCACGGTGATTTTTTATACCCAGACCGGAATGATGCTGACAGCCTTCGTATTTGCGGCTTTGGTGGGCAGCGGACACATCCAGACTTGGCATATTCTTGTCCTCTCGGCGCTGGGCGGCGTGGCCATGGCCTTCGATATGCCTGCCCGGCAGTCGTTCATGGTGGAAATGACCAGCACCGAACACCTGATGAATGCGGTGTCACTGAACAGCTCCATTGTCAATGGGGCGCGAGTTGTCGGCCCCGCCGTGGCAGGTTTGCTGATGGCGTATACGGGCATCACTTGGTGCTTTATCCTGAACGGGGTCAGTTTCATTGCGGTGATCGTTGGTCTGATGATGATGCGACTGCCCGTGTTTAAGACCCCGGAAAAACCACATTCCACAGGGCGTCATATTTTGGAAGGGTTTCACTATGTAGCCAGACATCGCCGCGTGCGGATCTTGCTGCTGCTTTTTGCAGTGGTGGGCGTCTTTGGCTGGTCCTACGCGGTGCTGCTGCCCGCCTACGCAACTGATATTTTGCATGTGGGGGAAACCGGCTACGGCGGGCTATTGAGCGCCAACGGCTTTGGGGCCCTGATGGGTGCGCTGACGGTCGCAACATGGGGCAACCGGATACGGCCACGGCTGCTGATCCTGGGAGGATTATGGTTGTTTTCAGCCATGTTGCTGCTGCTGGCCGTGGTGCGCTGGTATCCGCTGGTACTGCTGTGCCTGATGGTCGGAGGCTGGGGAATGCTTCTCTATTTCTCGACAACAAACACACTCATCCAGAGCAGCGTGTCAAACGCAATGCGTGGTCGGGTGATGGGCATCTGGGCGGTGGTGTTCGGGGGCATGATGCCCTTGGGCGGCCTCGAATCAGGCTTCCTGTCGCAGGCCGTGGGCGTGCCGTGGACAATCACCGTGGGGGCAGTGATTTGCGCCGGGGCGGGGCTGGTGACTTGGTGGGTGGTTCGCCATAATCCCACAACCCCGGGTGGACCGCAGGCGTGAAAACAGTCAGTGCAGATAACGCTGTCAGTGGCGTAAGTCGTGAACTACAGCAGCACCAGCTGACTTCCCGCCGGTTCCCGCAGGCTGCTGACGCCCAGACCCAGCAGCCGGAATTCTACCCAGGTGGCAGGAGTGCCATGGCGCTGACCATGGTGTGGAAAGTCCGCCACAAAAACACCATATAAACTTTAAGCGACGCCGAATCATTGGATATGGCCCATGCTGGGTTTACGCGGGTTATCCGCCGGTTTCCCCGAATAATCCAAATCCCGGCGCCAGGGAAGCAGGGCTGTCAAATCTTTGCCCCGCCCTGCCCCCGCAAAGTAAACAGTGGGTTTATAGGGCGGTTCGTCGCCAAAGGCGGGATGGGCGTAATCTGCCGGCGAGAAGCCGCCGAGCGCGTGGGTGTCCATACCGAGGCGGGTCTGCCATTCGCTCCGGCCGTCCGGGACTTCAAATGTTTTTTGAAAATGAATCTTCGGCGCGTGCGTGGCCGGATTCCAATAAAAATTGTAGTCGAACTGATTGCCGAAGCAGTGCGGCCGCTGACCGTTGAGCAAGCCCATCAGGAAGACGCAGGCGTTCGTGGCCCCGGTGGTATTTTGCACGACGACATTGTTGAAGAACAGGTTGCTGTAGGCGTAAACGAGCTTGCCGTCCCAGGATTGGCGCAGCCATTTTTGGTGCGGCGCGTCCGCGTAGTTCATCTGCCACTTGGACAAATTGGCGGCCTCGCGCAGATAGGTGGAGAGCTGGAGGCCGACGCCGAGATTGTCCTTCAGGAAGTTGTGAACGACGCAAGTCTCGGCTGAGTTTTGCACCGAGATGCCGATGCAATGGGTCTGCGTCCGGCCGAACATGGTGGAGGTGCAGGGCCTGGTGCCCTCGACGAGGTTGAATCCGATGTAACTGTGGAAAGAGATTTCCGCGCGGATGCCTTCACCGTAATTGCCGGAGACGTAATTGTATTCGATGACATTGTTGCAGGGCCCGTCATCGAGCCAGATGGCGACGCCGCCGAGGTTGCCGATGAACCGGTTGCGGCGGATGGTGTTGCCGTTGCCAACGATTTTGGTGCCGCCGGTGCCCCATTCCTTGTAACCGGCGAGGTCGTTGCTCTGGACGAGATTATTCTCAATCAGATTATCCGCGCCGCCGGTGGCGAAGCCGAACTGGCCGTTCGCGCGAAAGATGTTGTCGTGAATGTGCGAGTGCTTGGTCTGGATGCCCAGCCCCGACCCGGCGCTCGAATATTCGAGGAGATTGTCCCGAAATTCGATGCCGACGCCGTTAAGCGTGACCATCGCATTCTGGTAGGTGTTCCGGACGCGGCGAAAAACGAAACCGTCTATGACCACATGGTCGGCGCGCACCTTTAGGAGGCTGGACTTGACGGTGATTTCCGTCGTCGCCGTGTCGGGAGTCATGCCCGGGGGAAGCTTGAGCACATAAATCGCGGGATTGGCCAGCGTCGAGGAAAAACTGTAATCAGCCGTGGGAACTTCCTTGTTTGGGACGCAGCGTTTTCCATCCACAAAGACTTGTTCCGACCGGGGCGCCATGTCCCAGCGGCCATGATCGTTGTTGTAGGGAGATGCGGTGCCGAATGTTCTGGTCCAAAGGTTTTGCGCCTGTTCAACCAGACGCCAATCCCGAACACGCTCGGCGCCGTCGAGAATGACTTCTTGTTTCCGTGCCGCTTTGATCACGATGGGTTTGCTTGGCGTACCGGACGAGCGAAGCAAAAGTTCCTCCGAATAGGTGCCAGCCAGCACCGTCACCGTGTCACCCGGCTGGCTGGCGGAATCAATTCCCTTCTGGATGGTTCGGAATGGCTGTGCGGCCTTGCCGCTGGCGGAGTCGGAACCGTTCGTGGCGACAAAATAATCGTTGGCACGCACGGGCACCGCGCACAGGAAAATAAATAAAAGGTACGATGCTGGTTTCACGGGTGTTGGAGTAAGAGTGGCGTGGAACGCGTAACTTACTTGGTTTTATCTAGCGCTTCGAGGCTTTTCCGGTGGAACTCGAAGACCTTTGGCCCCAGCTTTTGATAATACAGCTGCGAATTATGCGCCACGCCGGGCACGACTTCAAATTCGTGCGGGATGCCCAGCTGGGTCAACAGTTCGTGCAGATCCTGATTCCGGGGCAGCAGGCTGTCGAGCGAGCCGCAGCCAATGCGAATGTGCGTCTGGCCACGCAACTGGCCGGCGTTTTTACGGGCCAATTCGCGCGGATTCTCGGCCATCCGGCGCACGTTGTCAGCCCCGAACACCCCGAAGATCGGTCTCTCCTGGAGAACGTTCGTCACGTTTGAATCCATCAGTGCGCCCGCATTGATCACCACCGTTCCAAATAGTTCGGGATACTTGAACCCCAAGTGCGCCGTGCCGAAGCCGCCCATCGAATAGCCCTCAATCACCCGGCTTTCGCGTTTGGCAATCGTGCGATAGGTGGCGTCCACGTGCGGAATCAAGTCTTTGATGATGACACTTTCCATCGGGCACTGGCCGTCGCTCGCATCGCAATAGAAACTTTTCACCATGCCGTTGACCAGCACGAGGATAACCGGCGGCAGCACACCGGCTTTGATGGCGGCCTCGACGTGCGGAACAAACATCATCGCGCCGGCTCGCTGGTTTCCGCGCATGCCGTGCAGCCAATAGATTACCGGGTAGCGCTTAGGCGTAGCCAAAGATGAAGGCGAAGCTGTCAAGTGGTTTCGTAAGGCTGCCGAACAAGGTAACACCTTCGCGCAAAGTTGCCTTGGTGTTTGTTACAAGAACGGACAAGGCGTGACCAAAGATGACAATGAAGCCGCAAAGTGGTTTCAAAAAGCTACACGAACGCGTTTTTTGCTTGGCTATAATTACTACAAAGGAAAAGGCGTGCCACAAGATTACGGTGAAGCCTTCAAGTATTTTCGTGAAGCTGCTGAACAGGGAGACACAGAAGCGCAACTTTGGCTTGGTTTTTGTTACAATTTTGGACACGGCGTAGCCAAAGATGACAGTGAAGCCGTAAAATGGTTTCGTAAGGCTGCCGAACAAGGCAATGCTGAAGCGCAAAGCATCCTCAAGAAAGTTGATGCAGGGGGAACGAAATACTTTTGGATTTTCGTTGTAATAATAGTTGTTTGGGTCGCCTACGTAATAATATCCACTTTATTATCACACTAATTTGACCATGAAACTCACTGATTTCGGCAGCATCGCTGCCAAGTTGATTGCTGCGGTAATGCTGATCGCCGCCCTTGGCCATCACCATTACGACTACTACACGCTTTTGCGCTGGGTGGCCTGTGGCGTCTGTGCGTTCACCGCATTTCAAGCCATACAGAGCAAGAAATTCGGCTGGCTGTGTGTTTTCGTCATCGCGGCACTTGTGCTAAACCCGATTGCCCCGGTGCATTTGAAACGCGACACATGGGCAATCGTGGATATTGCCGCCGCCGTGCTGCTGTTGGTGTCAATCCCCATCATGGACGCTCGCAAGGCGAAGTAGAGTTTTTAACCTAACTGGATAAATGCTTCAAAACTTTTTAGTGCTGGTTGGAATTGCGGTTGTGGCTTTTGTTATCACCATTTGTTTCTGGAACCGGAAAAATTGGGTTGAGTTTAATGAATGGTGGAATGCCGAGGGTTTTCCGATTTGGGCGATTATCGGCTTTGGGCTGGTAGTTCTCGCGTTCGCAAAAGACTGGTTGCGCTGAAATGTCAGGCCAAGAAACTAACAGCGCCACTAGTTCAAGTCTTGCTCAATTCTGATTGTTTCCAAAAACACCGTCTCGTTTAACCGGCGGGACTCCAAATCGGATTACGGGCGAAAATCCCCTCCCCGGTGGCAGGGCGTGGGGACGGGTCGCCTCGGTGAAAAAAGGGATTCCTTACCATCCTGCCGGACACTTACCACAATGCCCGCCTAGCGTCGCGTGGCTTCGCTGGACGCGCTTTGATTGGCCGGGGGGGGGGCAGTCAATGCCGTGCGCCACGATACCCGCAGGCGTGTGCTGCGCTGCGTTGGTTGCGCGTTTGGCTTGCGCATGGCGCATGACAGCAGCCACCGGTTTCTAGCCTTGTATGACTTTT
>Ga0208507_1002235_pt1 | contig 10099 bp, 6 predicted proteins | sample CryBogCBH12Aug01_FD_184626 | JGI IMG/M metagenome (GOLD analysis project Ga0208507, IMG submission 184626) | Freshwater microbial communities from Crystal Bog, Wisconsin, USA - CBH12Aug09.1 (SPAdes) (version 2) | ecosystem: Environmental > Aquatic > Freshwater > Lake | place: Crystal Bog...
CGGCGAGGCCGGGCATGACGAGTTCCGGTTGATTGCGAGCAGCGGTGATGTTTTCGCGGTAGCCGGGAATGAACTGGAACGCCATCCAGCGAAACACATAATCCGTGATGGACGCAGCGTTGCGGATCTCGGGATTCTTGGTGAAGCCGCTCGGCTCGAAGCGCTGGTGCGCGAATTTCTTGACGAGCGCTTCCAGCGGCACGCCGTATTGCAACGCCATGCTGGTGAGCGTGCCGATGCTGTCCATCAAACCGCCGATGGTGGAACCTTCCTTGGCCATGGTGATGAATAATTCGCCGGGCTGGTGATCGTCGAACAGGCCGACGGTGAGATAACCTTCGTGGCCGGCGATGTCGAACTTGTGAGTGACGGCCGTGCGCGTGTCGGACAAACGGCGGCGCAGCGGCCGGCCGGATTCGTCCTGTAATTGTTCGACCTGCGCTTCGAGTTCCTTGATGCGGGCGTCGAGCGCGGGAGCAACGGCGGTTTTATCGCCGGCTTCATTGGTCTTTTTCGTATTGAGCGGCTGCGAGCGCTTGGAGCCGTCGCGATAAATGGCGACGCATTTCAAACCCATCTTCCACGCTTGCACGTAGGTGTCGCGAACTTCGGCCACGGTGCATTCGTTCGGCATGTTGACGGTTTTGGAAATTGCGCCGCTGATGAACGGCTGCGCGGCGCCCATCATTTTCAGATGCGCGAGATAGCCGATGCTGCGCTTGCCCTTGGCGGGCTTGAACGCGCAGTCGAACACGGGCAGATGCTCCGGCTTGAGGCCGCTGGCAATGGTCGCGCCATTTTCCTCGACGTCTTCAATCGTGTCGTGCTTCTCGATGTGCGCGATGATCTTGGTGACGGTCGCGGCATCGTAGCCAAGGCGACGCAGCGCATCCGGCACGCCACGGTTGACGATTTTCAACATGCCGCCGCCGGCGAGTAATTTGTATTTCACGAGCGCGATGTCGGGTTCCACACCAGTGGTGTCGCAATCCATCAAGAAGGCAATCGTGCCGGTCGGCGCGAGCACGGTGACCTGCGCATTGCGGTAGCCGTGTTGTTTGCCTTTGGCCAATGCGCTGTCCCAGGTTTTGCGCGCCTCGGTTTTAAGGTAATTAAATTCCGCGCTCGGCTGGATGGTTTCAACGGCCTCGCGGTGAAGTTTGATGACGCCCAGCATGGATTCAACGTTGTCCTTGGCGACGGGATTCGGCACACCCGCGCAACGCGCATCGCGGTAACCGGCAAATGCACCGATGTTCGCGGCGATATCCGCGCTTTGTTCGTAGGCGTGACCGGTCATGATGGCGGTAATCGCTCCGGCGAGCGCGCGGCCTTCGTCGGAATCATACGGCAAACCGTAGCTCATGCAGAGCGAACCAAGGTTCGCGAAGCCGAGGCCGAGCGTGCGGAAGATGTGGGAATTTTCCGCGATGTCCTTCGTCGGATAGCTCGCATTATCCACGAGAATTTCCTGCGCCGTGATGTAAATGCGCACGGCGGCTTTGAACCGCTCAATGTCAAAGATGCCGTCTTCGTGTTTGAACTTCATCAGGTTCAAGGAAGCGAGATTGCACGCGGTATTATTGACGAAAACGTATTCGCTGCACGGGTTCGTGGAGTGAATCGGCTCGGTGCCTTTGCAGGTATGCCATTTCTGAATCGCCCCGTCGTATTGGATGCCTGGGTCGCCGCAGATATGCGTGCCTTCGGCGATTTTATCGAGCAACACGCTGGCGCTTTTTTTCTGGAGCGGCTTGTCGCCTTTGACGGTCTTCGTCCACCATTCTTTGCCAGCGAGCGCGGCTTCAAAAAATTCGTCGCTGGCGCGGACGGAAAGATTTTCGTTCTGATACATCACGCTGCCATAAGCATCGCCGTTGTAAGAACCGTCGTAGCCCTGCTCGATCAACGCCCACGCCTTCTTCTCTTCCTTCTGCTTGGCGTCAATGAATTCTTCGATGTCGCCATGCCAATCGCGCAGCGTGTTCATCTTGGCCGCGCGGCGGGTTTTGCCGCCGGACTTCACGACGTTCGCGACCTGATCGTAAACTTTCAGGAAGCTCATCGGGCCGCTCGGACGACCGCCACCGCTCAATTTCTCGCGGCTGGAACGGATCGGCGTCAAATCGGTGCCGGTGCCGGAACCATACTTGAACAACATCGCTTCGCTGTAGGCGAGGTGCATGATGTCCTCCATGTTGTCCTGCACGGACTGGATGAAGCATGCGCTGCCCTGCGGATATTCGTATTGCGTCGCGGCGCGCTCGGCGATCTTGGTCTTTCGATTGTAGAACCAGTTGCCCTTGCTCGAATTTTTGCCGACGCCGTATTCGTGATAGAGACCAACGTTGAACCACACCGGCGAATTAAACGCGCCGTATTGGTTCAAGCAGAGCCAGGTGAGTTCTTCGTAAAACACTTCGCCGTCCGCCTTGGAGAAATAGCCATCGGCGATGCCCCAATCGGAAATCGTCCGCGTGATGCGGTGGATGAGCTGGCGCACGGAAGTTTCGCGCTCGGAGGTGTTCTGCTCGCCGTAAAAATATTTCGAGACGACAACCTTGGTGGCGAGCACCGACCATGACTTCGGCACTTCGACATTTTCCTGCTTGAAGATAACCTTGCCGCCGTCGTCGGTGATCTCGGCGGTGCGCTTGTCCCATTCGATCTGGTCGAACGGCTTGACCTTGGCGTCGCTGAAAATGCGCTCAATGCGCAGCGACTTTTTGGTTTCGGATTTGGCAGGTTTCATGGAACGGGTCGCAGAAACTTTGTTGGGGCGGCGGCTGGCGGTTTTGGCAACCGGCGCCGAGACATCCTCACGGGCATCAATCATGGTAATCTCCAGGTTTAATTTTTATAACACAGCCGGCCAGTTTCAAGCGAGACAGAAACCCACCAGCACTCAAAAACCGCCAATTTTCAAGAAAAACGAGCTTTTCCTCAAAATTGCGAATCCCCAACTAATTGGGGAACGGCCGCCATCATGCTACCACCGGTGGTATCTTTCAAGAAAATTTTACAAAAATGTTACGCCAACGTTATTCACAAATGAAATCAAGCGGTTTTGCAGGTTTGTCCACTCAATTGGCGACTTGTTCTCACCGGTGAACAAGCTTTCAGCGCGGATTTTTGTCTGCACTAGGGGTGAACTAATTTAATTTCTGCGGCTGTTAGCACTCTCCATTGACCAGTAGGCAAATCGCCGAGCCAAAAATTGCCGATGCGCACGCGCAGCAATCGCAAAGTTGGATGCCCAATCGCCGCCGTCATCCGCCGCACCTGACGATTTTTTCCTTCGATCAATTCCAAACCGATCCAGCAATCGGCAACGCTCTTGCGGAAACGGATCGGCGGCACGCGCGGCGGAATTACCGGTTGCGGTTCCAGTAGCCACGCGCGACATGGCAACGTCTTGTGACCTTGAATCAAAATTCCTTTTTCCAATTTTCGTAAACTTTCCGCCGTTGGAATTTTTTCCACTTGCGCCCAATACTCGCGCTCGTGCGCGTGACGCGGATGCAACAGTTTTTCGTTCCAATGCGCCTCGTCGCTCAACAGCAGCAGCCCTTCGGAATCCGAGTCCAACCGGCCGATGGCATAAACATTTTTGGGAAAACCAAATTCCGCCAGCGCGCGGTTCGGCGAGCCGTCGCCCGTGAACTGCGACAGCACGCCGTAAGGTTTGCTGAATGCGATGAGCATTTCAAAAAATTTAACCACAAAGAGCGCAAGGAAGACAAAGAGAAATCAAATTACTTTAACCAGCCCAAATTTTTCTCTGTGTTCTTTGCGTTCTTTGCGGTTAAATCAATTTCGTGATCCGCAACATTATTTTCGACTGGTCGGGAACTTTAGTGGACGATTTACCCGCCGTATTGAAGGCGTCCAATTACGTCCTTACGCAGTCCGGCAAGACCGCGATGTCGCTAGAAACATTCCGTGCCGAATTCGCCTTGCCGTTCAAAAAATTCTACGACCGCCACACGCCCGACGTGCCGATGGATCAATTGGAAACGTGGTTTCATCACGAATTCGGCCAGTCGCAAGATTCCGTCGTCGAGCTGCCGCACGCCCGCGCATTTCTGGAATTTTGCCGCGCGGAAAAAATCCGCACGTTCCTCTTGAGCACCGTGCACGGCGATTATTTTGAGACGCAATGCAAGGTCACCGGCTTCGATGCGTTTCTCGACAAGCCTTACACCGATGTCTGGGACAAGCGCGAAAAAATCCACGAGATTCTCCGCGAAAATAATCTCAAGCCCGACGAAACGCTCTTCATCGGCGACATGGAACACGACATCGAGACCGCGCGTCACGGCGGCATTCATTCCTGCGCCGTGCTCACCGGCTACAACACGCTCGAACAATTGCGCGCCGCCAAGCCCGACCTCATCGTGGAGCATCTGGACGAGCTCAAGCGCGTGTTGCAGAAAAATAAATTCCATCTCAAGCCCGTTCAAATCGAGGACAACATCGAGCCGCCGCTCGCGACCGTCGGCGCGCTGATTTTTAATTCCAAAAACGAAGTGCTGATGATCCGCACGCACAAATGGTCGGGCTTGTGGGGCATTCCCGGCGGCAAGATTAAGCGCGGCGAAAGTTCGCTGGCCGCCTTGCGCCGCGAGCTTTTGGAAGAAACCGGCCTGAAAATCACGGACATCAAATTCATCCTCGTGCAGGACTGCATCAGCTCGAAGGAATTTTACCGCGACGCGCATTTTGTCTTGCTGAATTACACGTGCAAGTGCGTTGCCAAAAATCCGCGCGTCGTGCTGAACGAAGAGGCGCGGGAATTTCAATGGCTCAAACTCGCCGCAGCGAAAAAGTTGAAGTTGAACAAGCCGACAAAAATTTTGCTCGAAGCCGTTTTCAAATCCAAAATCCAAAATCGCAAATCGTAAATGTCACAGATTTCCATCGTTGATCTTGAAGTGTTTTACCGCGTCGGTGTGCCGGATGCGGAACGCGCGCAGCCGCAGCGTTTGCTGCTGACGGTGACGCTGGAATCCGATTTTTCCGCCGCCGCGAAAAGTGATTCCATCGTTGATACGATTGATTATTATGCCGTCACGCAAAAGCTTTTGAAATTTGGCGAAGGCCGCGAATGGAAGCTGATTGAAAAACTCGCCGCCGACATTGCTGGTTTAATTTTAGCCGAGTTCAAACCGCCAGCCGTCACCGTTGAGGTGAAAAAATTTATCATTCCGCAAGCGCGCCACGTTGCCGTCTCGCTGACGCGGGCAAGGTGAACAATCAAATTTTTTAGCGGCCCATCAAGCTGTTAAGCTGCATCTTCAATCAAAAATGTAAAACCATTTGTTATTGAGTCGTCTTCCTATCCAGTCGTTCTTTATCCACCAATCATCTGGTGGATCCTCGCCAGACGAGCGATATAGATAACCCCAATGCTTGACTGGAAAACTACCGCCAACAAAAAACGTAACTGTCAAAATTCCGTTGGTTGTTCTGTCAGCCAAAACCACATAGGCCAACTCTGCGTCCGGGCCAGACAGAACCACCCGCGTCGGCGTGTTGGATACGACAATCTGGCCACTTTCCATCTGCTGAATAAGTGCGGTGTAACGCGGCATCACTCGTGCAAACCCTGCGTCCATCAATCGAGGCGAAACGGTTCTAGTGACAACCATAGTCGTCATACAAATTGCCATCGGAATAAACGCTCGAAAGCGCCAACGCCGCCAACAGGTAAACACACACACTATGCTGGCAATCCATGCCCCAAAATAGGCGACACTCACTGGCATCGTGAGCAGTTTAATCACATTGGACTGCCACCAATCGAATGCAAAAACCGCAAGAACTAAAACGGCGCAAATCGGCGTGACTATTTTTCCGATGGGTGGCATGTGCAGGCTAACAGATATTAGAACGTAGTTTTTGTGGCCAATCAAGTTTCATGGATTTCAGGTTGCGTCTGACGTAAATGGTTGTCGAGCCTCATTTATTAGGGTTTTGCTGCGTGTATTTCTGACCGTCCATCGTCTCCAGTTTCCAACCCATTTTGTCCGTAACAATTTTCACCGCGCCAGAAGTGCGCGTGTAAATCGCGGGAATTTTCGTTCGCTCCAGCCGTTCCTTCAAACTGCGGCTCGCACGGCGCGTGGCGGGAAATTCCGAATCCGCGATGACGATGACGCGCGGCTGGATGGCGTCAATCAGCGCGTCGCACAGCGGCTCGCCTTCCGTCGGCAAGCCGGCGACGACGATGTCGGCGTGCAAATCATTGGTGGTGGCGAGCAGATCGCTTTGCCCGGCGCGGCTCAAATCGGAAAGCAGCAAAACTTTCGTGCCGCGAAAATTTCCAAGCAGCACGAGCGGGCTGTTATCGGCTTTTTCAAAATTGTCTGTCGCGTTGGGAAACAAAACCTGCCAGCAGCCGACATTGTCGCCGCAATTCAAAAAACTGTGGCGCATGGACGGCTTTTCAAATGCAGCTACGGTGTCGCGGTAATTTGAAGAGCGAAATTTCACCGTGCTCGTCCATAGTTCGCCGACGTGAAAAAGTTGGTCCAGAGTTTGCGCGCCGCCGATATTTTTCATGTCGCCTTCGGTCAGGACGAGGCGCGGTAGCGTGTTCACGCCTTGCGCGCGCAGAAAATCTTTGAGCGTGAAATTGACCGCGTTTTCATTGCCGCAATTGATGAGCCAGTCGTTCGCGCGTCCGTCGGCGTCAACGTAAATCGCGTGGCCGCCATTGAGCGGCAGCACAGTCAAATCGGTTTTGTCGCGTGACGATTGCCATTGCCAGAAATAAATTCCGCCAATGAAAAATAAAATTGTTGCGCCGGAGAAAATTCTTTTCATCGTTGAAAACCAGCCGCTAAAAATGGCGATGACGGCGGCGTAATAAATCGCAATCGTGGCGAGCGACGGTTCGGGAACGTAAAAATACGCGCCGGGAATTTTGGCGGCCTCAACGCTGACCCACGTCATCGCGACCATGAAAAACCACGCGGCGTGATTGAACAATTCGGTGAACCACGGCAGCCAGTGGCCGCACACGAGCGCGCCGAGATTGGCCATGAGCGCGAACGTGCCGAGCGGCACGGCGAGGATGTTGGCGAAGGTCGAGACGGGGCTGAACAGGTGAAAATATTTCGCCGAGAGCGGCAGCGAGCCAATCCACGCAGCGAAGGAAAGTCCGCAGTAGCGCGCGAATTTGCGCGCGAGCCAGCGACTGGATTTTTTCCAGCGGGAAATGAGTTCGTCCGGTAGCAGTTCGTCGGGTTTCAGCAGCCGGTCGAAGAATTCATTTAATTTTGGCAGCATGAGCGCGATGATGAGCATGACGAAAAAGGAAAGTTGAAAACTGGCCTCGAAAAGCTGGAGCGGATTCCACAGCAAAATCACGAACGCGGCGGCGGCGAGTGAGTTCAGCAAATCGCTCGGACGTTTGAGCGCCCAGCCGCCGAGGACGATGGTCATCATCACGGACGCGCGGATGGCGGACGGTTCCCAGCCGGTCGCGGCGGTGTAAAACCAAATGGTCGGCACGGCAATCGCGCCGCACCACGCGCGCGAGACGCGCAGCGCACGGAGCAGGGCGACAATCATGCCGGAAAGCAGCGCGATGCGAAGGCCATCAATGGCGAACATGTGCATCGTGCCGGCGCGCAAAAACGGTTCGCCGATGTCGCCAGTGAACGCGGTGCGCCAGCCGAGCGTCATCGCCCACAACAAGCGCAAAGGCTCGTCTTCATTGGGTAAACCGAGCGCGAGCGTGGTCTTTGACCAATTTAAAAAGCGGTCGGTGAGCGGTGGTTTTGGCAGAACTGGCGGCAATAATTTCCAGTCGTTGGTGGACTCGGCTTTAAGCTGATAATAAATACCGCGCGTCGCGAGATAAGTTTCAAAATCAAAAAGTCCGTCGGCGAGCGGCGGCGGCGGGCGGGCGATGACGCCGGAAATTTCCACGTGCTGGCCGGCAAAATAGTTTGTATCGAGAATGCCGGGCGTGATGACAATAATTTCGCCAGCCGCGGGAATAAAACTTTCTGCGCGCTTGATTTCCGAGATGCGGACGCGGGCGACGTTGCGCCAGTTTTCCGTGTCGTCGCGAACGGTGATTTTGAGGCGCGGCGTTTCGGTGAGTTCGCCGCGAATGGCGACGATTGCAGGATTATTGCCGAGTTGTGTGCGTAAATCATTTGGCGAAATGACCGCGGTCTGACAGACGAAATTTGTCCAGCCCGCGAATATGAGCAGCGGCCAGAAGAAAAATGGACGAAGTTTTGCGACAATAATTGAGAAAAATAAAATTGCCGCTGTAATTCCAAGGAGTGTGGCGGGCGGCGGTTGAAAGATTTGCGCGAGCAGCAGGCCGGCGGCGTAAGCAAGAACGACGCTGACGAGCGGACGGTTCATTTCACCAATGCTTTAATAATTTTCCGATGCCCCAAAGTGACAGTAGTCCGATGGCAGCGCCGGTGCTGTCAATCAATACATCGGAGACAAGCGCCGTGCGTGAGGAGACAAAAACTTGATGGAGTTCGTCGCTGGCGGCGTAAAGGAAAACAATGGCGAAAGACAAGCCAGCTTCGTCCCACCGCCACTTGCGTTCGCCGCGATCACTCTTTTGTGGCTGGCGTATCGCGCGCCAGAGGAGCAGGGCGAGCACGGCGTATTCAGTCAGGTGACCGAATTTTCGAAATAGATGGTGGATGAGTTCGATGTGCGCAGGCGACATCTGAGGAAACAACCAATGCAGTAACGGTTCGAACAGCGAAGTGGTGTGCTGGTAGGACTTGGTGTCGGCGGACGCGGAAAAAATCAGGCACATCCACGCGAGCGGCGGCAGCCAGTATTTAAGCAGGTTTCGCAGTTTCGGCACGCGGAATGAAAGCGTGATTTTGGCGTTGCGGCAATCCGAAATTGAAATCTCACCAAGATCCAGTGCAGCTTTACGATTGCCAAGACGCGGCGGATTTGGCACAGAAATGCACCCGATGAAGAAGCTTATTTTGCTATTTACGTTGTTGCTGGTTGTGTCCGGCGTTCGTGCGGCGTTGCCGCAGCCGGACTTGATTGCGCAAATTCATTTTGCGGGCGCGCAAAAAATTTCCGCCAGCGCAAATGCCAACGCGTTCACGAATGAATTTTGTTCCGCCGAGGCGCTAGCCTTGCGCGCACAGACGGCGAATCGTTTATCCATCTGGCTCGCAGGCTGGCTGCAAAAAAACACCGGTGTGACGGTCGCGGACGGTGCGGCAAAGTTACGTCCGCTGTTCGATGACTTGCAGAAGTCGGAATGGTTTTTGGTAGCGCGTGCGGCGGCGAGTGGTCGGCCGCAAGTGGCGATTGCCATCAAGCTAGATGCCGGCCGCGCGAAGTTGTGGCGGGAAAATCTCAAGGCCATTTTGCCGTCCGGCGTTGTCGAATTTTCATCCGGCATTATGGAGTTCAGCTACGGGACGAATAACGCAGCAGTTTGGGCGCACGCACTGGCTCAAAGATTTGACACGCCAGATGCCAATACGTGGCTTTCAACGGACATAAACTGGCCGCGCCTCGCGCAATGGTATCCTGATTTGAAATCGCTGGGTTTGCCGGAAACGCAATTCACCGTGACCGCGCCGGATGACAATTTGCGTATCAACGGCAAATTTTATTTTCCCGAAAATCTGGCGCTGAACCTTGAGCCGTGGCGCGTGCCGACGAATTCATTGCACCAGCCGTTTGTGAGTTTTACCGCCGTGCGTGGGTTTGCGACGTGGTTCGCGGCGCAGCCGTGGGCGCAGGCTTATCAAATTTCGCCAACGCCGAATCAGTTTTTCACCTGGGCGATGGCGCAGATTCCGTATCAGACTTTTGCGGCGGTGCCCGTGGCGGACGCGGCGAGTGCGTCGGCGCAGGCTTACGCGCGCTTGGAACCCATGGTTCAGCCTCCAGGTGGTTCAGCGGGAATGTTTCTGGGGGCGTCCAAACTCACGTTGACGAACAATGAAATTTCTCTCACCGGCGTGCCGTTCGTCTCGCCGTTCATGCGTGCAACCAAAGAGTCGTCGGGACAATTTCTTTTAGCCGGAGCATTTCCGAACACGCCGCGTTCCAAACCGCTGCCGCCGGAATTGTTCCA
>Ga0208507_1002237_pt1 | contig 10090 bp, 1 predicted proteins | sample CryBogCBH12Aug01_FD_184626 | JGI IMG/M metagenome (GOLD analysis project Ga0208507, IMG submission 184626) | Freshwater microbial communities from Crystal Bog, Wisconsin, USA - CBH12Aug09.1 (SPAdes) (version 2) | ecosystem: Environmental > Aquatic > Freshwater > Lake | place: Crystal Bog...
GTCTCCGCCTCCCGCAGAATGCGAATGATCTGCTCGGTCGTGTGATGTGTCTTCTTCATGATGGTTTTCCTTTCTTTGCCCGAAAACCATCCCATCAGCAATGGCCTACTTCATAGGGGCCCAATCAGGCTCGCCCTCACCCGTCCCTTCGGGCCACCCTCTCCCATCCGATGGGCGAGGGGCATCTCCCCAGCACTGAGTGGCGCGCCCTACCCGTTCCAAGGTTGTCAAAGAACTACTCTGGTTTTAATCCGGTTCAGACGGTTTTTATCTGCCAAAAGTCATCGCAGTGCAACGGATTCAACGAGAATTCATTTACGCCGATCAGCGACGACTGTCAAAAAGATTTTCCAGAAAATATTGCGGGGGGAAATTCAGACACGAATTAACACGAATTGGCACGAATAATCGGGCGGCGAGGTGGTGTGCCCTACCTTTCCCAAGGTGGTCAAAGAACAATCCTTAATTACGGCACCCACACGAGGCGGTAGAACCGCTGTTTGCCCAAGGGCGCGGTGACCGCCGGATCCGTGTCGCTGAAGGTCGCAACGCCGTTGCTCATGGTCGTGGGCGGATTGCTAATCGTGTTCCACGAATCAGTGAGGTTATCCTTCCACTGCACTTGATAATGGGAACCTGCGGCCGGAGTCCACTGTAGCAGTGCACCATTGGCATTGATCTGAATATTTTTGAATTTGACGCTAGCCGGCCCGGGGAACAGATTGCCGTGGTCAAAATCTACCGCGAGCGAATAGGTGGCCGCGCCACCACCGGTATTTTGAACGCCGAGGAAATACAAACCACCCGGCACTAGAGGCGGCGTAGAGTTGGTGGTGTCCAAAACATTTGGACCGCCAAGCGGACTGGAGAATAACAGCGTGTCATTGGCCGCCGGCGATGTGGCTGGTGGCGTGTTGGTGCTGAACCAAAGGTTCAGCGCACTGGCAGAGTTAAGAATGTTTGTGGCAAAGCTGGCATTGGCCGGCACAAAGATCTCATACCAAGTAATGCTGTTACCAGCGATTGTCTTGTTGTAGTTCGTTTGAAAACCTTGAAGATACGGGTAGCCCTTAATGTTTCTCACTCCCAACTGCCAGCTCAACAATTCGGGCGCGGGATTCGCGGCTCCGGCACGATTATCCATAATTTCCAACTGCCGTGTGCCTGCCGGACTTTTAGGAGCAAGAACCCATATGTTATTTATGTAGTCATAGTATTGGATGAAGCCACCGTCTGCAATCGGTTGCTCGGCTTGATAATATAGATTGGTAGGGGTTGTCGGCACAAATGGAGTCGGCGCGAACTTAATCGGCGTAGTCGTCAGGCTTTGATCTTCCGTGAACGTCAGGTAGTCATATAGCGCCTGTCGGGCAAAAACGGTATAAGTCCAAGCCGTGAAAGGATTCGGGTTGGTGTTTTCATTCATAACAATGGTCACCAACGTAGATGCACCGGGACCATAAGGTATGTTGAAAGTGCCGCCAAAACTGATATATCCCGAATCAAATATCTTTACCCCTTGATAATAAACCGTCATCTGGTCAGGAATTGCATACATTTGGTAATTAATAGCAAGGGTTCCCGAAGTCGCGCCGGTATCAATCGTCTTTGGCTGAGGAGCCGCCGAACCGCTGCTAGTCACCGGAATCGTATTGGTAATATAGGTGCTCAAACCGCAGCCGTTGGTGCTGGCATTGCCACGATTTTCCATCAGCAGAGAACGCGTGCCGTCTGGGCTGATGAGATGAAATACCAGGTCGGAAATGCGCGGATGATCCACCCGCAGGCCGACATTGATACCGACGAATGCATTGGTTGAGCCAGGCAAAGTGATAATATCCGTTGTCACTGCGTCGTCTAAAAGAGGCACTGGCCCGCTGGACGTAAAATTCGTGGTCTCCGTTGACCAAGACGGATAGGATAAAGTCACATCCATCTCCACATTATTATGTGAAATGCTATCGGGATTATATATGCCAATATAATAATTTCCCGGCGCCAGCGGCGGGCCGATGGAGATAGTATTGGTAAAATAGCTGCCAAAAGGCTGGTCCAACACAACCAATTGATCATAATTGTTTGGCAGCGTTGGCTCATAATCGAATCCTACCGCCATATCCAGCCCCGCATACCCATCTTTGTCAGTACCAACTACTGTGAGATTGGTGTAGCCAGGAGGGACAACCACTTTTACGTAAACCCAAGAAAGAGGCGGTATGCTAAAAATAAAACTACCAGTAATATTTGTTGTTTTTGGCTCAATTTTCAGCAAGTAGTTGATAACGCTGCCCGTGTTGTTTGTCGCATCATCCACTTCCGTCAATATCCATGGCCCGACAGCAGCGGTCCCAACATAATTTGTCAATGTGCCAGGCCCATCGGTATATATGCCATTGCCCATCCCACTATCATCATAACCTAAACTCCTGTCGGTTACCGGCCCCAACCCATCATGGTTGTTCAACACCACGTTGATATCATTATGGCTCAAGACACCATACAAATCACCGAAGTTCTGGTGCGTAAAGCTGTTGGTAACAACAACCCGCTGCGACTGCATGGGATATAAGGCCAGTCCAAGAACATTAGTGTAGCCGGGATGCGTATTACTGCCATCGGGCACAGACACCGGCAGATTCACGCCATTGACATATTGGTTGCCATATTGATCCAGCGAGCTGAATGGGAGCAGACTAAACGCCGGGATAAAGTTATAGGCTGCCCCCATCTGGTCTTCGCATTTCACCCCGACATAATAGACATTCCCATTGCTCGAATTAATAAAAGAGACAATCTCTTGCCCTCCCCGGCTCAAGGCGGCGGCATCACCATTAAGGCCATAAATGCAATTGGAAATCACCTGCGAATCCAAGTTCGTCAGGTTGAAGGCATTCGTATCGCTGGGGTAGGTAGCGACATAAACATCAACATCCGGCGCATCCGGGCCGCCGGCCAGCAAGCCTTCGCGCGAGACGGAAAGCGTGTTCGCACTATAAATAGTGAACGCGGCATTGGTGAAGGTGGTCGCATTGCTAACGACATAGAAACGCCACTGGTTGGTCTGGCCAATATACAGCACGGCATTGGTGGCAAAACCCCAGTTTGTGCCAAAAGGAATAAGGTTGGTGCTTAACAGCGGAGCGTTCGCCCCTGAAGTCTGGCCAAAATTAAAAGTTACGACACTGCCACCCAAATCAGTAACCTGCGGTGTGATGAACGGCACCGGCACACCCGGCGTAACAGCGAGGCTGCTGCTGGCATTGTCGCCACTGGCTATCACCAGCGCAAAATCCTGCACGATGTTGGTCTGCTCAAGGGTGACGGCGTTCACATTGACGCTGCGACCAACAACAGTGACAGAATAACTTGCCCCGAGCGGCAAACTGGGCGTCGGAATTATAAAAACATTTTCCACATTGTTAATGACATCATACTGCGGCGCGTCATTAGTCGTGCAAGCCTTGCTGGCCGGCGGGCTGCTGTTGTCAAAATAGTTGCCGTAATAAATCTCGCCGGTGGTCAGGTTAGTGACGACCAAGTCAAGATTATTGACCAGTTTGACGGCAGAGACGGGATTACCAGGCGGATCAGTCCAAGCCAGCGTGATGCGCAAGGGCTGCGTCTTGTCACTTGGGTTCACAATAAACGTCCGGCTATCGCCGGTCGCCAGCACATTGGTCGGGCTTTGGTCCAGGAAATACAGCGGGGAGTTGGCGGTGTTTAGATTTTGAGGAATCGAGTTGGGCAGTTGCGGAACACCCCAGCCCTGGTAGTTTATATCTAGATTTACAGCATAATTATATATGCTATCCGTCACCCGGGCACCGTTAATGAGCATCGCCTTGAGCAGCGCCGGGCTCGGCGTGAGGTGCAAGGTGTTCGTAAAGAAATCCTGCATCAAGGCCAGCGTGCCAGACACCGCCGGCGTGGCCATACTGGTGCCTTGATCGTAGAGGTAATATGGTCCCAACTGTGCGTTCATCCCTTGTAATACCTGGATGAAGTTGTCGTCATTGGTTGTTACAATGGTTACGACGATATCAAAATACACAAGGCCGGTGGTGGTATCCGTTACGAGTAAAGATAAACTGCCGTTGGCTTTAGCCGCCTGCAAGTAATTTACGGGGCCATCCGGCGGAATGGAAACCGTGTTATTATTCTTATAAATCTGATAGGTGGCAGGCAAATTAGTATCAATGCTAGCACCGGTGGAAACATAAATCCCCAAATTTGGAAATGGAAACGCCGATAAAAAGTTGGCACTTATGTCTACGGCAATACTTGCGGCATTGGGCGGAACTGAAAATGTAAATGGGCTATCATAACCAACATCCACCGCCCCGTAGGAGGGGTAAACATCGTAAATGGGATAGTGATAATTAATATTGTTCCCATAATACGCATTGGTCGCCTGCCATGTTGTCGAGCGCGTTGAAACCACCATTGTTCCAGGTGCCACTACATCCGGCTTGAACCGCCCGTAAGCTCCTTCCGTACCCACGCCCACATTGCCCCGCGACGAATAATATGCCACCTGATTACTGGAATCCGTTCTCGGGTAGAAGAGTTGATCGGGAACGCCATTGGAATTGTAGGTATTGCCGTTATAATAGGTAAGAACAACATTCGTTATTTGACGATATTGCTCCAATGCACCTACGGTGATGACATTTTTGGCCGTGCCCGGCGATGTAATGGAACCAATTTTGCCACCCAAGCCATTATTACCGCTTTCGCCATCATTGCCCGCCGCAAACACAAACAACACCGGCTGCGGCCCGGTGCTCTCCGGCACCGCATCGCGAACCGCCGCGTCATAGCTGGCAGCACGCAAATCATACTGCTCAATTACATTACCAAATATATCTACACTAGCCCAACTGTTGTTCGAGATCAGCGCGTGATTCTTAGCCGGCTGCTCCTGCAAATAACTGTCAGATGTTGCAAGCGGATCATTTCCGAGGGCGCCAACGGAATACAACTTCGCTGCCGGAGCTTTACCCCGATATTGCAGAGGTGAACCGGGGTTGGGAGAACCACTAGCAAAAGTAACGGTGGTGGATTCCAACCCACTCCCGGCAATACTGCCCGCCACATGGGTGCCGTGACCTGCCGTATCATAACCGCTGCCTGGATCATCTAAAACTAAACGACTAAAGAAATCCGGATGGTTGGTGTCCACGCCGGTATCATTTACTTCCACCACCACGTTGGAACCAGTGAGGTTCAGATAATTGGCCGTTGTCGTGGGAGTGGTTGCCACGCCCAGGGTCACGCGCGACAAATCATTCGCCGGCTGGCGTTCACAGGCCGGTTCCACCCGATGCACGCCCGGCAACTGCGCCAGCACAATCCAGTTGGTCGGCGGATGCACCCGCACCACTTGACCAAACGGGGAACGGTCGGTGGAAACAATCGTCCCGCCAAGGTTTTCAATCGCCGCTTTGGTGGCCGGCGCGCCATTGGCAAACAAGCCGAGAGTTAAATCCATTCCCTCAGGCAACGCCTTTTGCTGCACCGCCAAGCCCAGCAGGGTCAGTTTTGATATCGGTGGTTTTTTTGGAAATCGCGACCATGAAGCCGCCTGCGATTGAACCGATTGCGCTTGCACCATTGCTAGTGGAACTGACGAGATTTTGAAATATGGCGCATACGGCAACACCGCCAGCACCTGCGGATTAACGGACAACTTCGCCGCGCCCGCCGCCGAAAGCCGGACGAGATACGCGTTGTTCGGGATGTAAGAAACAATCTCCGCACCAGCGCCCGCCAGCGCCGCACGGAACGCCGCGCCGGTCACGCCGCGCGCCTGCACAATGAACGCCCCCGGTTCGCCGCCAGCCTGCAGGTGTTGGGGAATGGACAAATCCACTTTGGCATCCGTGTCCACCAAGGCGTTCTCTAGCAAAATAGCATGAGCTGTACCAGTTAACTGGCCAATGGTTTTAGGAGTGTTGGCCAGCCGAAAGGGAAACGGATTGGTAACGGAAGCCGGCGACGGGCTGGATTTTACTACGGCAAAGGTTTGGTTCGTCGCCGACGGCGACGTGGGGGCGGACGCGGCAACGGCACGCAGCGCGGGCGCGTTGGGTTTTGCCACCGGTGAAACGGCGCGCTCACTGCGCGGCCAGCTTAGCCATACCGCCGCCACGCCTAGCAGGCACAAAATTAAAATTATCCGGCGCATTTTCATAATATCTCACTTTTTCTGCAAAAAGCCATCGGCTTAAAGCCAGCAGTTTCTCAATTTTTATGCTTCATTCAGCCTTCGTTCTTTACCTTTTCTTTACTTTTTCTTTACCAGATATTGCCGATCTTTACCGGTCAATCCGGGCCCAGCACGTTGTAACTTTCAATCGTCGTGGAATAATTCGTACCAATCGCGACGCCCGCGAAATTCGTAAACACATTCTGGTTCACGCGGAGGACGGCGCGGGCGGCGCTCTCGGCCACGACCTGATAATTCGTGACCATTCCAAAATTGGCACCGCCAACAAGGTTCACTGAATTGGGCGCAGGGCGCAGCGCCTGGCCATAGCAATAAATCACATAGCGCGGCGGGGTGGCAAGGCGCAACAGGCCGAGCGATTGCTGCGGCAGCCACTCGTAAAGCGCGTCGCTGATGTTGTTTGTGTCCTGCAGATTCAAGAAAGGCGACTGCTCCGTCAGCGCCGGGGCGCGCAAAACATCCCCGATATGCTCAAACACACCACTTACCCCATCAGCATTAGTTATGGTCGCCCGCGCATCATTGATGCTGGCGACTAACCGGCCGACGGCTGAATTGCTGGGGCTGATCCCCGCCGGAGAAACTATCGGGGTTGCTACATTGTTGCTATTATTCAAAACCACCATGCCGCTGAACAGCGCAGACCAAGCGGCGAGGCCGCGATCCCAGTTGGTGCCACCGGAACCCACGTTGACCGGCAGCGTGCCATGGCGACCGTTATCGTTGATTTTGGTGGTGAACAAATCAAACAGGTACCGATCTGACACCGGCAGAGAATTGATGGCATCAAAATACAGATTGCTGGCAGATTGCGTGTCACCCGTCCATTGCACCCAGGTGTTGGTGCCAACGTTGACATTGTGGCCGTCATTATTAGTTAGAATGTCGGAAGCCTTGAGATAAACCGTCTGCCACGGCGTACCGCGATGGATGCGCCCCAGCCAGCCGGGCGTGGGGAATTTATTTGTCGGAAAATCCCAGTTATCCGATCGCCATACGCCGGGGTCTTGATATTGCAGATTATAGCCACCCAGCCCGACATTGGTGCTGTTAAATGCCAGCGCAGCATACAATCCCCACGGTGAAAAACGATTGGTGAAGACATTGATATCCGGCTGCGTCACCCCTTGAAAAATGTCGTTAGTAAAGCGTAGGCCGGTCAGGTTGGTTCCGGCACAATACAAATCGCTGGCAAGATAATGCACGAGCGGATCGTTGGCCTGCCAGTGGGAGTAATTATACACCGTCCGCACGGCCGTATAAGGCGCCTGCACTATCAAGTTGGTATTATAGTAAGCTTTTCCGCTGCCAACGGGATATTCATATTTGCCGGAAGGCGACGTAAAAAATCCGTTAAAGAATTGCGCTAGAGCCGCCGGAACAGTCAATCCAGTCGGCATATTCGGTGGAGCAACCCAAAAAGCCTGCCCATAACCATTCGGGATGGCTAATCCCAAGGAAACCATCACCTGATTGAACACGCCCGACGGCATAGATTGTGCGGTAAACCGATTCCAATTCGCCGTATTGGCATTGGTGCTCCAAATATTCATTTTTTGGCCGCTTTGCGTATAGGTTGAATCGGGATCGATCAGCCCGCCCAGTCCACTATGAGGTTGTGAATCTTCCGGAAGGCTTAAATCCATGTTCGTTGCAGTCAAATCAAAGTTGGTGACCGGCAGGATAAAGTGAACATAATCAATCACATGGTTGTTGTCCAAGACGAACATCTGCAACTGATTCGTCGCCAACAAATAGAAGTGCGGCAAAGGTGGAGTCAGCCCATTCTGGGGGTAGCTGAGGGTGTTCGCCGCAGTCTGCCAACCCGTCCCATTCCAATCAAAATACTGATTGGCATAGCCGGCATTATAATAATTAAAACGATAAACGGCAAAAGGTGGACCAGATGAACCATTTGTAACGCTCGTATTTGTTGGCCCCAGATAAAAATTTGTGCTGACGATAAAAAACGAATTCGTAGCAGGGAGGCTGATCTGGGGGGCATTGTTGCTGGCTTGCCAGCCCGTGCCCGGCCAGTTATTGGCCAAGATGGTATTGGTTATGGATATGTCTTTGTTAGTTTGGAGCAGGACGTTGTAGCTGGAGACAGGGGTCGCGTCGTTGGTTATCGTTTCGCTAAAGTTATCGCGGGCAACAATGGTGACCGGGTTGGGATACGTATTTGCGTAGGAATTCCAGAATGAATAGCCGATTGAATTACCGAGGATAAACAGATACATCTGGCTGGTCGTAAACGTATTCGGGGCGTCGGTCAGATGCGCCTTGCTAAGCTGCAATTTGCGCGTAACGGTCGCATCATTGCGCATGGAAAACTGGTTGAAGGCGGGCAGCCCCTTTTTCGCCCCGATGATCCACGGCACGTCATAAATATTGACTGTCTGAGAAACCGGCCCGGCAACGGCAGCAGCTCCAATCGCATTGGTCGGCTGCGACAAAACAGGGTCGGACACCCCGCTTACCGTAGAAACATAGTTATAGCCGGCGATAAACAATTCTCGATCAGTCCCATTTTGGACGACGTTGAAAACCGGCCGGAACACCGACGGATAGAAATTGGTAGACGTGGCGTCATAAATGTTCGCGGCGAGCTGGAGCAGCCGGTTCACCGCCGGTGAATAAACAAACCGGTTGCTGATCAGCACGGGAATATTTGTGAAACAGAGCGGCGCATTGGTGCCAAACATCGCCACATAATTATTGGAGTCGGCGGCCAGCCAACGGGCCGTATAATTCGTCAGCAGCCGGTTCGCGGCATTGGTGAAAAACCGCAGCGGCGTCCACGCGATAAGATTCGTCTCCGCCCCGGGAATCACCACGCCGTTGGTGGCCAGATTGTCGTAGTTCAAATTCATCCGAGGATCGTCAGCCGTGGAATCCGTGCCGATCTGGTCGAGCAGCTTGTAGAACGTGTAAACATCGGAATTCGTGGCGCCCAGCAGGCGGCTGACAAAATTGGTGGAGGATTTTGACCCATCAAACAACTCGGACGGCAGATCAAAGAAGCGGTTGGTGTTGTCGGAACCGGCCCAAGGCAACGTAGTCGTGTCAGCGTATAGGGCGATATTGGTATCCACCGTAGTTTGCAAAGGCCCGTCGCTATAGACATCAATGCCGGAAGGATAATTGGCAAAGTTGGTAGTAAAATAACTATTGGCGGCCGCCAGCAAGTTATAGTTGTAGCCATAACGCCAGGAGAGCAGCGACCGGGCATCGTCAAAAGCGACCCCCCCATTAGCACTGTCACTGACAGGCCAGTTATATTGGTAATTGGGAGCCCATTCATACGCGTTCAAGTCAGCCAGAAAAGCCGCCAAGTTCAATTCCCAAGAGCCGACACCCTGGTTGCGAAAGAATCCGTCGGCGGCGCCAAGACCGGTGTTTTTCGTCTGGTTATGAATATAATTCAAATCGAGGGCATTGCCGACGGGCTGGGCGAAAAACGCATAGCGGGCCACGAACCGATTGTTGGGGCCGGGAATCAAATCCGGCCGCTCCAGCACGCCAATCCATTCCGGGTCGCCCGCGACCGAAGCAGTGCCGGGGTCGTCCCGGCCATTGCGGTTCAGGTCGAGATAAAACCGGCTTTCATACGATTTTAAAGTGAGATTGGTCATCATAACGACCACGCGGGGCAGAATATTGCTAATATTAAACGGATTGTAACCCGGCGGCAGGTAATTGGTGGACGAGAGTAGGTGAAAATCGTACATGCCGGTGTTGGTCGTGAGCACGTTGGCGACGATTTGCGCCTGCGCCGCCGCGAGCGCGGAATCCGCCGCGAGCCGCGCCAGGGTGGTGTCCGTGGCGGTGGTCACCGCGCCGCGCTCGCGCCGGGACATG
>Ga0208507_1002238_pt1 | contig 10088 bp, 9 predicted proteins | sample CryBogCBH12Aug01_FD_184626 | JGI IMG/M metagenome (GOLD analysis project Ga0208507, IMG submission 184626) | Freshwater microbial communities from Crystal Bog, Wisconsin, USA - CBH12Aug09.1 (SPAdes) (version 2) | ecosystem: Environmental > Aquatic > Freshwater > Lake | place: Crystal Bog...
GACGCCGCCGCGCGTTCCCCAATCTTGATTGATGCCATGATCTTAACGAGCCTCCGGGCCATGAAAGATGGGGGAACGCGCGGCGGCGTCAGCGGGGAGTGGCAAGGCCAGGCGCAACAGATTGGCGGCCATCGACTTGCCGAGATTGTCGCTTCGCAAGCTGGCGGTGCCGCCGCCGCCAAGGGCCTGCTGGCACACAAACTTCAGCGCCTGAAGGTTGGGCAATTCATAGCGGCGCACCTCGCCGCGCACATAATCGCCGAAATGCGCCTTCACCGCCTCCGGGGTAAGCCCGAGCAGCAAGGCATCATAGATTTCCGCATTGGGCGCAAACACACTGATGTCGCAGGTGTCGCCCTTGTCGCCTGATCGGGCCTGACAAACCTTGTACAGCGGAATGGTTTCGAGGTGTTGATCTGGCGCGGTCATAGGCCTCCCTTTCTTTATAGCATGAGCATCGGGGCCACCGGGCTGGCGGTGCCTCCGACTATCTTGAGCGGATTAATTGTGAGCATCCCCTGCAGCGAACGATGCCGCAAGCTGCGGAGGTCGAGCAATTCGAGGAACAGCACGCCATCTTCGCGCATCAGGCTGGTGTGCAGCGGCAGGGCCGACCCGGCGATCCCGGATGGCACCATCTCCACCGCGACATTGTCTGCCCCGATGACCGAGAAGCGATGGTGACGGATCCATTCGATACATTCCGCCGCCAGCCCCGGCCACGAGCGCTGGTGGCGCTCGCCGGCATCGAAGGCCTCGACCGAGCCGGTGCGAACGAGCAGCGCGTCGCCCGGCTCTGGCCGCAAGGATGCCTTGCCCAGCGCGGCATCCAGCATATCGACCGTCACCGCCTCGCCGGGATCAAGCCAGAGGCGGCTCTCGGGAACGACATCGAGCGCGAGGGCCCGCGTGACAATCGGTGGGATCGTTTCCACACCAAGGGCGGCTGCCCCGTTGCTGGAGATCGTGTCGGCGGAAACATCGCCGAACATCTTGCCATCGCAAAAGACGTGGCACAGCGCGTCGATGTGGGTGGTGCCATGGGTGGCCAGCATGATGACGTCGTCGGAAAATCCGAAGCCCTCCACCTCGCTGCGCGCCCCGGTGAAATAATCGCCACCATCGCGGCGCAGGAAATGCTGCGGCGGTTGGCGCATGGGGGCGGTCAGCCCGGCGCCATGGCGAATCGGCATCGCCAGCGACAGGGCCTGATACAGGCGCACGCACTCCAGCCCACGCCGCACCGCCGCATCATCGATGTATCGGAGAGCGCCATCCCGGGGCGATACAGATGTCATGGCGAAACCACTTTCCTTGGAGCTCATGCGTCAGGGCGCTGCTATCAGTAAAAGAAGAGGGGGCAGGCGACTATTCCGCCCTTGATAAGGAGGATTCGCCATCCCAAAAAATGGCCTTTGGATGCTAAAATCGCCTTAATCCAAGACCTTCTGTCTGTCATTCTCCCGCAGATATGTTCTGTCTTGATCGAGATATGGCGAAGTATCCAAGAAACGTCAACGAGATGTTGACGGTTGCGCCCGATGCGGCCATTCATAGGCTACCACGAGGCCTGATGATTCGAGGGTTGCTTGAGCGCATCGCCGCTGGGCTACTCCTTGGCTTAGAACAAGGTCGATTTCGGGAGAGCGATTTTGATCAACGTCAGGGATGCGATGCGGCGCGCCGCGGGATGGTTTCAGGATCGTCCCGCCATTATCAGCGATGATCACGTGATCACCTTTGGCGAGGCATGGGATCGCGGTATCCGCCTTGCCAATGGCTTGCTGGCCTTGGGGCTGAAACCCGGCGACCGGGTGGCCGTTCTCGAAGAGAATTGCCTTGAGGCCTCCGATTTCTTTCTGGGCACCGCCATCGCCAATCTGGTGCGCGTGCCACTGTATAAGCGGAACAGCCGGGAGGCCCACGCGCAGATGCTGCGCCACACGGGCTGCCGGGCGCTGGTGGTGTCGGGCAGCGTGGCCGACGAAGTGGTGGGCCTGCAAGAGGACTGCCCCGATCTCGCGCATGTGATCATTCGCGATGCGGGCTATGGGCAATGGCTGGCCGGGCAATCACCCATCGATCCCGACATCCAGATCGATCTCGACGACTTTTATATCATTCGCCACTCGGGCGGAACCACCGGCCTGCCCAAGGGCATGGCCTTCTCGCATCGCGCCTGGATGAACACCGAGCGGGACTGGACCTACCGCCTGCCCGCCATCGAACCGGGCGATCATTGCGTGCATGTCGGGCCGATCTCGCATGGCTCGGGCTATCTGTTCGTGCCGGTCTGGATGAACGGTGGCGTCAATATTCTGGAGCCCAAGTTCGAGGCCAGCCGCGCGCTGGATCTGCTGTCGCGCTATGGCGGCTATTTCTTCGCCGTGCCGACGATGATCAGCGACATGCTGGCCGAGGCACCGGGCAAAAGCTGGAGCTTCCCCAAGCTGAAGGCGATCATCATTGGCGGCTCGCCCATATTGCCCAAGACGGCGGTGGATGCGCGCGGTCTGTTTGGCGAGCACCTCCACCAGATGTATGGGCAAACCGAGGCCACGCCGGTGGTGTGGATGACGCCGAACGAATGGTTCAACGGCCCCGAGGGATCCGAGCCGCTGCTGGCCGCCGGGCGGGTGATGCCCTTCGCCCATGTGGAGGTGCGCGACGACGATAATCTGCCCGTGGAAAATGGTGTCGTCGGCGAAATCGCGCTGCGGGCCGATGGGCAGATGCAGTGCATCTGGAACGAGCCGGAACTCACCAGGCAGCGGCTGGTGGATGGCTGGGTGCTCACTGGCGATGTCGGCAAGCTGGATGATTACGGCTATCTCTATCTGGTCGATCGCAAGGACGACATGATCATTTCGGGCGGCTTCAATATCTGGCCAGCCGAGCTCGAAGTGGTGATCGCGGATCTGCCGGAGGTTCGCGAGGTGGCGGTGGTTCGCGCGCCGCACCCGCGCTGGGGCGAAACGCCCGCCGCGATCATCGTGCTGCACGAGGGCGCCGAGCTGACCGCGCAAACCGTGATCGACCTGTGCGCCGAGCGGCTCGGGCCGCTGAAGCGCCCCACGCAAGTTGTTTTCAGGCATGAGTCTTTGCCCCGCACTCCCGTCGGGAAAGTGCAGCGGCGCTTGCTGAGAGAGCAATTCTGGGCCGATACGAACACGGCTCTGGCCGGTTCATAAGGCGGCCGTCAGAGCATCCCATCGACGAAATATGGAGTAGCTAAAGTGGGCAGAAACGAAACCGGCCTCTTCATTGGCGGTCGCTGGGTTGAAGCGCATGGTCAGGAATGGATCGTGGCGATCGATCCCGCGACGGAGGAAGTGTCCGGTCGCATCCGCGCAGCCGATCACATTGATATCGATCGCGCGATCACGGCGGCGCGCTCCGCTTTCGACAATGGGCCGTGGCCACATCTAACGCATAAGGCGCGGGGCGAGATCATCCGCAAGGCGTCGGCCTATCTGCGGGATAATCTGCAAACCATCGCCATGACGCTAACCTCGGAAATGGGCTCGCCCATTTCGCAATCGCTGGCCGTGCAGGTGCCAAGGGCGTGCCAGATATGGGAGTTTTATGCCGATCTGGCGGAAACATACCCCTGGACGGAACGGCGCCCCACGTATGATTCCTTCAATGCCGGGTTCGATCTGATTGTGGAGCACGCGCCGGTGGGCGTCGTGGCGGCGGTTATTCCCTGGAACGGGCCGCAGATCGTGGCCGCCATGAAGCTGGCCCCGGCCCTGATGGCTGGCTGCACCGTAATCCTGAAGCCCTCGGACGAGGCGGCGCTCAGCTTTGCCGCGCTGGCGGATGCCTTTACCCACGCGGGCCTGCCCGAAGGGGTGCTGAACATCGTGCCCGCCAATCGCGAGCTGAGCGAGGTTTTGATTTCGGACCCGAGGATAGACAAGGTCTCGCTGACGGGCAGCACTATCGCCGGCAAGAAGGTCGGAGCGATCTGCGCGGAAGCGCTGCGCCGCTGCTCTCTGGAGCTGGGAGGCAAGGGTGCCGCGCTGTTGCTGGAAGACGTCGATCTGGAGGCGACGCTGGCCGGCCTGACGGGGCCGATGGCCTTCATCAACGGGCAGGCGTGCAATGCGCCGACGCGGCTATTGATCCCACGATCCCGCTATGCCGAAATCGTGCAAGGATTTGCCGATACGCTTGGCTCGCTGGCTTTTGGCGATCCCAAGGACCCCGCGACCTTCATTGGCCCGCTCGCCTCCAAACGGCAGCGCGACCGGGTGAAGGGCTTTCTGGATATTGGCATAAGCGAGGGGGCGAGGCCGGTCGTCGGCGGCGGCCTGCCCGCGGATAAGCCACGCGGATGGTATGTCGAACCCACCCTGTTTGCCGATGTCGATAATGCCATGGCCATCGCCCAGCAGGAGATTTTCGGCCCGGTATATTGCGCGATACCCTATGAGGATATCGATGATGCCGTGCGTATCACCAATGATACGCCCTATGGCTTGCAGTCCAGCGTCTGGACGGCGCATCCCGATAAGGGGGTGGCGGTGGCCCGGCGCATTCGCTGCGGGATGGTCGGGGTGAACTCGCATACGCTTGATATGGCGGGGCCCTTTGGCGGTATGAAACAATCCGGGATTGGCCGGGAATGCGGGCCCGAGGGGCTGGCCGATTATACGGAAATACGCTGCATTATGCCGCCCGAGACTGTCGCGTAAGCATTCGGATGATGCCTTGGGGGGCGAGGGGTTGTTATGTCTCTGGCGTAAAAGTCAGGCCTCGCCCACCAGCTGGGGCGCGGCTTGACCCCCTCGCAAACGGTCTATTAGGCTTCACCCGCCGCCGCGAAATGGGCATCCTCGCAGGCTGGGGCGCCGCAGTATATGGCGGCGGTGAGGAACACTTCGTCCAGCTCCTCCTGGGTGCAACCAAGCCGCCGGGCCGCCGCCAGATATATCCGCAGCTGCCTCTGGCGATTGGCCGCCAACAAGATCGAAACAACCACCAATACCCGGCTTTTCTGGTCGAGCTCGGGATCGTGCCACAGAACGCCGAAATAATAGTTCGTCTTCAGACTGTCGTAGACGCTGGCCGCGCCGCCCGTGTCCGAGGGCGTGGCTGCCTCTTCGCCCAGAATGGCGCGTCGCAGGCGCAACCCCCGTTCTTTCAGCACTTCCGCCGACACCGGTTCCCTGTTCTGATCCTCGCTGGCGGGCAGCGGCGGGTATTCTTTCAGCGCCTCGCGGGCGGCTTCAACACAATCGGTGCCGGCGCCAGCGCCAAGGTAAAAGCTGATCGTTGCCAGCACCTGCCGCATCTGCCTGCGCGTCACCCCGTTTCGGGCCGCGCCCAGCACATGCGCCTTGAAGGTGTTGCTCCTGGGGCTGACCGCCGCCGCCATCCCCACCACGCACATCGACCGCAGAGCCGGAGGGAAAATCTTGCGCGACCAGATTTGTGCATAGGCGCATTCGTGCCCGAACAGGTGGTGATACTCGATGAGGTCGTCTTCACCGGCGAGGGCCCGCCTGACGTGATCTGGCCCGAGAATCTCCTCGCGCAGGGCGATGCCCTTTTGGTAATTCGCCTGATTAGCAATGAACGGCATGCATAAATCCTTCGGCAAACAGCACTGGTCGCATAGCGTGGTCCTCAGGCCCCCTGCGTGATGAAATCGGCGCAGCGTTCGCCAATCATAATGCAGGCCGCGTTGGTGTTGCCGGAAACCATCGACGGAATGACCGACCCATCGGCAATCCTGAGATTGGCCAGCCCATGAACGCGGAGCTGCGGATCGGTCACCGCCATATCGTCCTGCCCCATCTTGCAGGTGCCAACGTGGTGAAAGGCGCTGAAGGCTACCGAACGGGCATAGTCCAGCAGCGCGTCATCCTCGACCAAACCCGCCGAGGGCGCTTTCTCCTTCGCCCCGAGCGCCTTGAGCGGAGCGGCGCTGCCGATGCGCGCCAGCAGCTTCAATCCCTCGACCGCCACCCGCCTGTCGGTTTCCGTGGTCAGATAATTCAGGACAATGGCGGGCGCATCACGCGGGTCTGCCGACTTGATACGCACATGGCCGCGACTTTCCGGCCGGTTTTGATAGTGGCTGAGATGAAAGCCGGAAACCGGGTCGAGCTTCGCATCGAAGCTGGTCACATCAAAATGCCCGAAAAAGAACTGGATGTTCGGGTCTTCCAGCCCCGGCTGCGTGGCCGCGAAACCTCCGACATTGACGGGGCCCGCCGCCAGGGGCCCGCTCCGGGTCAGTAGATAACGCAGACCGGCCAGGCCTTGTCTGATCGGGTTGCTCAGGATTGCATTCAGCGTGTCCGGGCTATTCGTGGTGAAATTCCGTTTGATCAGATAATGATCCATCAGATTTTCACCGACGCCGCGCAGCGGGTGAACAACCGGGATGCCCTTGTCGGCCAACAAATCCGGTGCGCCGATGCCGGATAGCTGAAGCAGCTGCGGCGTGGCGAAAGATCCCGCCGAGAGGATGATCTCCCGGCGCGCTTTCACGCGCAGGGTCTTTCCGCCCCTTTCGTAGAGCACGGATGTGGCCACACGCCCCTCGAACTCAATCTTGAGCACGAGCGCCTCTGTCTGGATCTCGAGATTATGCCGCTTCCTCGCGGTCTTGAGATAAGCCTGCGCGGTGGAAGTGCGTCGTCCGTTTCGCGCCGTCAGCTGATAATACCCCGTGCCGGTAAGCTCGCGGGTGCAAAAATCCTCTCGCCGGGGCAGTCCCACGCTTTCGGCGGATGCCAGCGCCGCTTCAAACAGCGGCGTGCGCCATTTCATATCGGACACACCCATCGGGCCGTCGGCGCCATGAAATTCACTCTCGCCATGCTGCTGGGATTCGGCCCGTTTGTAGAAGGGGAGGACGTCGTCGTAGCCCCAGCCCGTTGCGCCCAGCTGAGACCAGATCGCATAATCGGAAGGCATACCGCGCACATAGACGAGGCCGTTGATCGAACTCGATCCGCCGAGCACCTTGCCCCGCAGGGCCGGGATGCGGCGGTCGAAGAGATACGGCTCCGGCTCGCTTTCGAAATGCCACATATATTTGGGGTTGGAGAGCATTTTCCCAAAGCCAAGGGGCACGCGGAGCCAGGGGTGGTCATCCTCTGGCCCGGCTTCCAGCACCAGCACGCTATTTTCAGGCTTTTCACTCAGCCGCGCGGCCACCACCGCCCCCGCCGATCCGGAACCGATGACAACATAGTCCCGTTCAATTGTCTCGATCTCCACGCGCTCCGCTCCCTATCCTGATAGCATTTTGCTATTCTTTGCGACTGCTCGTCTTACGCTGCTTTGGCCGGTGAGGGGCCACTAATCCCACATGGTTCCGCCATCGACATTGAGCGATTGGCCCGTAATGTTGCGCGATTCCGGCGAGACCAGAAACAGCACGCTTTGGGCAATATCGGTGACGCTGTTGATGCGGCGCAGGGCAACATCCTGCGTCAGCTCGCTCTTCACTTCCTCAAGCGTGCGGTTGGTCTCGCGCGTGCGCCGCTCCATCCAGTCGATCATCATTTCGGTTTCGGTCATGCCGGGGCACACCGTATTCACGGTGATGTTGAAGCCACCGAGCTGCACCGCCGCGATCCGCGACATGATGGTGATCGCGCCCTTGGTCGAGGCGTAACAAATATTCGAGGTGTTCTTGTAGCCCTTGCCGGCGATCGATCCGAGATTGACGACCCTGCCGCCGCCCTGCTCGCGCATCCATCGGGCGGCGGCCTGCATCATGAAGAACGTGCCCTTGATGTTCACGTCCACGATCCAGTTGAAATCCTTGATCGTCATGTCGAAGAAATCGATTTTCCGGGTGACGCCGGCATTATTGACCAGAATATCGATCGAGCCGAATTGTTTGGCGATGCCGTCGACAAACTCGCCGATCCGCTCCAGCTGCGCGACGTCGAAGTCGATACCGATGGATTTCGGGCTGACTTCACGGGCGGCCTCTGCCGTCGCTTCCGAGCCTTCGATGTCGGTGGCGATCACGATCGCTCCCGCCCGGGCGAGCGTCAAAGCGATTTCCCGCCCGATCCCGCGTCCGGCCCCGGTCACAATCGCCACCTTGTTGTTTATTCCGCTCATTGGCCCAGCCCTCCCGTGGCGCGATTGCCCTTGTTCGCCGTTAGACGCATGGGTCATTCTTCGATTTCATGGTGAACACATTCACCGCGGCGGTTTCGGGAGGCATATCCCCGGCGAAGGGTGCCTCGTTAAAGATCTTATGGGCAATCGAGCGCATTTCATCGCTCAAGGCTATTCGGGAGAAATCCCCGAATAGCAGCGCATTTTTCTGATCCGTGTCGAAATCGCCAGATTCGGCAACCTGTTCCGGGCAGTAATAAAGCCGGTAGCGCAATACAGGATTGGACATCGCCTCCTGAAACAACGCCTCAATCTTTTCCTCACCCGCCATGATTTTCTCCGTTATCAGATGCCCGAATAGTAGCTTTTCCGGTCGACAAAATCCTTTGCGCTGATTTCCGCCTGCTCATCATCGCGCTTGGGTTTTCCCATCTGCGCCACCGCGGGCATGACCTCGCGTGAAAACAACTCCACCGAACGCATTTGCACATCATGCGGCAGGCCGATGTCGAACACGGCATGGATATAGGTCATGCCGACATCGCTCAGCCGCTGCAGTTTCTTGATACACTCATCAGGAGTGCCGACAAGCAGGCGGTCGCGCCAGGAATTCAGATCCGGCTCGCCGCTATAGGGTATCGGTGTATTCCTGCCGGCAATCGGATCGATGCCGGAGCTCAACGCGCGGGAAGATCGCAACTGATCGCGGAATTTTTGCATATACTGGTCGATCTCGGCTTCGGAATTGCTGCAAAACGCAAACCGCGTGGTCGAGCGTTCGATCTCGTCTACCGCGCGTCCCTGCCTTTTGAGCGCGGTGTCGATGAAAGCATTGCGCTGTTCGAGTTCCTGAAAATCGCCGCCGGTTCCGGTCATGATATGCCAGCCATTCGCCAAAGCCGCCCGGATCGATGGTGGCGAGGTGGCCGCCATCCAGATCGGAATGGGCTGCTGAACCGGCTTGGGGAACACCGAGGTCGAGCCAAACGACCAGAAGCGGCCTTCGTGGCTGAAATCGTCCATGGTCCATGCTTTTTGCAGGATCTCGTAGGATTCCCCGAATTGATCGCGATTGTCCTCCAGCCGAACCCCGAGCCGGTCGTATTCATAGGCCTGATAACCCCGCCCAATGCCGAAATCGACGCGCCCGCCAGACAGGGCATCCAGAGAGGCAATGTCTTCGGCCAATCGCAGCGGATGCCACAGCGGCAACAGCGCGATCGCCGTGCCAAGCCGCATTTCGGGAGCCACCCGGGCCACATGCGCGAGGAAAAGAATGGGGTTGGGGAAAGAGCCATAGTCGGAGAAATGGTGCTCGGTGAACCAGACGGCTTCGTAGCCCCTGCCGTTGGAGATATCGATCATCCGCATGACTTCGCCATACCGTTCGGCATAGGTCGTCGCGCTGGGGGAGGGCGGCGATAAAAACATATGGGCTATTTTCATGGGCTTTTCCTCGCTCCTGATTATTCGGTCCTGTGCTGAGGGCCGCTATTTCTGTTCGATGGCGGTTACGCGCTCGATGACGTGCTCGAGCTCGCCGGTCAGCGATTTCGGCTCAAAGAGGTGTGTGAGGTCGAGGATTTCATCGACGTGATCGCCAAATTCCTCGATCGTGATGCCCTCGACACTATCGCGTAACCAGCCCTCGCTCTGCATGGTGAAGGTGCGGGCATAGCGCCCGGCCAGCGCCGAGATGGCCTGACCCGAGACCTTGCAATCGCTGCTGGCGAGATAAAGCGTGGCGGCGCTCACGGAATCGAACGTCATGCGCGGCCACAGCTGCTTCTGCAGCCCGACTGCCAGCGCGGCATCCGGCCCCACTGCCGGGTTTTCCGTGCTGATCAAGGTTTTGGCATAGGGCAGGACCGCGTTGGCCCGGATCCCGCAATCCTCTCCTTCATAGGCCAGACAGCTCGTCAGCCCCAGCAGGCCCGCCTTTGCCGCAGCGTAGTTGGAGTTGGCCTTCATGCCCAAGCTGGCGGCCGAGC
>Ga0208507_1002241_pt1 | contig 10084 bp, 9 predicted proteins | sample CryBogCBH12Aug01_FD_184626 | JGI IMG/M metagenome (GOLD analysis project Ga0208507, IMG submission 184626) | Freshwater microbial communities from Crystal Bog, Wisconsin, USA - CBH12Aug09.1 (SPAdes) (version 2) | ecosystem: Environmental > Aquatic > Freshwater > Lake | place: Crystal Bog...
AACTCGGAAGTGAAACCGCTTAGCGCCGATGATAGTGTGGCACTTTGCCATGCGAAAGTAGGGAATCGCCAAGCGCTTGAAAAAACAGCCCCCGCCATATCAACATGGCGGGGGCTTTTTTTTGGCTTTTGATTTGACAGCCGGAAAGGCGACCCTATCGGGATTTTTAGTGGTCAGGAGGCTAACGGCACATGGCTTCCGCCAGTTCGGATTGCCGTCCCGCTTTGTAAGGGGTTTGTTTTAGGCGGTTGGCTATTATAATAGCTTTCAGTTCGTCGAGGGCCTGTCCAAAGTTATCGTTGACGACAAGGTAGTCATATTCCCGATAGTGGCTGATTTCTGCTGCGGCATCACGCATGCGCCGATTGATGGTCGCTTCGTCGTCTTGGCCACGGTTGCTGAGGCGTTGTTGTAGTATGGCTGTTGAAGGCGGCAAGATAAAGATGGATAGGCTGTCAGGGCGTTTTACCCGAATTTGCTGGGCACCCTGCCAGTCGATTTCAAGAATCACGTCGTTGCCTTTATTGAGCTGATCGGCAACGGTATTTTCTGCAGTGCCATAAAAATTATCAAAAACATGGGCATGTTCAAGGAAGCTATGCTGTTCTAGCATGGTTTGAAAATCTGCAAGGGATACGAAAAAATAGTCTATGCCCTGCGTTTCACCGGGTCGGATAGCACGTGTTGTGTGTGATACGGAGACCGATAGTTGTGGCAGTTCTGCCACTAATTTTTTGACTAAACTGGTTTTGCCGGCACCTGAGGGCGCGGAAATAATATAAAGGTTGCCTTGGCTCATAAATTGCTTAAAAATAATATTTGAAGCGTCATTTTAAAATGAAATTTGTATTTTTCCTAATATTGCATAGCCATTACAGTGCTTTGACAGGTGCTGGGCTGGGTGTTGTCTGGCATTGTTTTGGTGCATCCGTATTGGTTGGTGGGTAAAACTAGCTATGGGATACAACGAATTGCCTCTATTTTCTGATGAACAAGCTGGGTTTGTAGGATAAATTAATTCCGCTATTGTAGGTGGTTGACCGATATAATGGCTACTGTATTTGTTTACTTTTCAGGTAGAGCCTTTTCTTGATGGTTGTTATGGCGCGTTTGCTGCTTATTGTGTCTTTGGGGATTCTGCAATTGTTTGCGCCCTTTACGCACGCTCATGCCAGCGAAAATTCCGCCCGCTTAGGTCTGCATATTCCAGGATTGGAAATGCTTGGTGCAGACGAAAAAACTCAAGTTTCCACTTTGGCAGAGGGTGGTGAGACGGACTGTGATGTGGTGACGGTCGATGCCGGGATTAAACTAGGCCATGCTGTCCAGCTTTTGGTGCGCTTGGGTAGTGCTTTTAGTTATTGTTTACCTGTCCATGCGGCAGTATCGGGGACAAGGTTTTTTCTTTTTGACCACTCTACCTCCCTGTACGCTTTGCAGTTCATGCAAAGATATCCACCTGATATCAATAGTCCCCGTGCGCCCCCCTGTCCAATTCATGGTATTGCTTTAACGCGTCTAGGCTAACGTTAGCTCTAGTGATGTTTTGGTATTTGGTGGTGTTGCCATTGGGTCTATTTATGAAATTTATATTGTGCCGTTTAGTCAGTCATTCGGCTGTTTATAGTTCATCTTTATTGTATGCAGTTTTTTTTATAAGATTTTTTGCTTGTCCGTCAAGCTTGTTGTTGGCTTTCGGTAATGCTGCACACGCTGCCCCTACTGTTGAAGCGCTGGTTGGGCATATAGATCAGGTCGAGGTGGATGCTGACCTGAGTTTGGCAAAAATCATTGACATAACATTGGAACATTTTCCTGATACGGTTACTGTAGCAGCTTTGGAGCAAGAAGCGGCGGCGATTTTAGAACGCAGCAACAGCAGGACAGCAGGTGCTTCCCAAGCGGGTTTGCGCTATCAGGAGGCGACTAGCGGCACTTTGCATTATATTGATGCAACTGTGCAGGTGCCATTGTGGAATGTTGGTCAACGGGATGCACAAAGGAGTCTGGCTAATGAGGCGGCTGTCAGCGCCCAAGCGCAGGCAGAAGCGATCAGGTTACGGGTGGCAGGTTTGGTGCGTGGGGCATTATGGGATATGGCTTTACAAAATATCCGCTATCAACAAATTAAGGAGGAGCTGGAAGCTTGCCAAAAGCTTTACACCAGAATTGACAAGAGAGTGGCCTTGGGTGATTTGCCAAAGGCGGATTTATTGTTGGCAAAGACGGAATTGCTGCAAAAGCGTTCGGCGTTGATTTTGGCGGAAGCCGAGCTTATGCATTCGCGTAAACGTTACGCTAATATTACGCAAACCAATAAAATGCCGGCCAATTATCAGGAAAATTTGGCGGATATCAAAGAAATTCAAAGCAATCATCCGGCGTTACATTCAATTAATAGCCAAATCAAGCGTAAACAATCTGAGCTGGATAATCTTAAATTGGTCGGTTCTGGTCAAACTAATGTTACGGTAGGCGTGAACAGTGATGATTTTACAACCGATCCACGCAGTAATAAGACCGAAAGTTTCAATATTGGTGTGACTGTGCCTTTTGGTGGTAATGAGCATTTGCAACCGCATGTGGCGGCTATCTATGTTGAATTGAACAAGTTATTGGCTCAGAGAACCCAGCTGTATCGGGATTTGGAACAAATGCATCATGAGGCGGAGCATAATCTTGAGGTGAACCGTGCAGAATTGGCGATTGCTGACGAGCTGAAACAGGTTGCTGAACAACATTTGAGTATGACCAATAGCAGTTATGCGGCAGGCGAGATTAATTTGATGGATTTGTTAAGAATACAATCGAGAACCAATTTGGCCATTCTTAATGCCAAAGAAAGGGCATTGATAATGCAACGTGATTTGGCGTTTTACAACCAGGCGGTCGGAGTGATGCCATGAGTGGCTTGAAGCAATTAGGTTGGGCAGGGGCGCTTTGGATGCTGACGGGCTTTTATATTGCCCATGCAGGGCAGTCGATGTCAATTGTGCTTTCTGCTGAGAACATGAGTAATTTGGGTGTGGTGTTGGGTAAGGCTGCACCGGCCTCTGAGCTGCCTTTATTGGTTGTTCCCGCAAAGGTGGTTATCCCAACCAGTGGCGAATATGTTGTCAGCGCCGCCCAACCTGGCCTTATCACGCGTTTGCTGGCAGCGGTCAACGATACGGTTAAAAAAAACCAGTTGTTGGCGCAAATTGACAGTCCCGCTTTGTTGGAGTTGCAAGGGCATTTTTTAAAAGCGAACAGTCTGTTGCAGTTGGCTACGGTGATGTATGAGCGTGATAAGAAGCTGCTTCAGGAAGGCGTGATTGCGAGCCGAAGGGAGCAAGAAACTTTAAGCCAATATAATGCCGCCTTATTGGATGTGAACCAGTCCAAGCAATTGTTGGGCATGGCCGGTATGACCGATGACGAAATAGAGCAATTGGCTAAAAACCACCGTCTCCAAGGGCAGTTAAGTGTTTATGCGCCGATCAACGGTATGGTCATCGAACGTTTTACTGTAGCTGGCACACGCGTTGACAGCCTTACGCCATTGTATCGTATTGCCAATTTGGATGAGCTATGGCTGGATATTAATATCCCGCAAGAACATATTGCCGATATTAAGATTGGTGATCGGGTGGAAATTGAAAACATAGGCATTTTTCCTGAACCCTCTGATCTTGTCGATAATACGGCCATTATCAGTCAAATCGGTGTTAACGTAAATCCAGACAACCAAACTATTTTGGTGCGGGCAAGGATTAAGAACAGTAAGACTATCCAGCAGGTTGCCGCAGTCCGCGCCGGTGAAAAAATCACCGTGAAAATTATCCGCGCTAGTGGTAAATCGGCTTTTAGCATCCCCAATACAGCGATTGCCCAATACGAGGGCAAATCCCTTATCTTTAAGCGCACCGCAACTGGTTTTGAGGTTTGCCCAGTGACTGTTATTGCCATGCAGGCAGAAAAAGCCATTGTCAAAAGTGCTGCTTTGGGAGGCAATGAAGTTATTGCGGTGGGCGGCGCTGCGGCATTAAAGGCTAATTGGCTGGGCTTGGGGAGCGGTGAATAATGTTTCCCCTAATCCGTTTTGCCTTAAGCCAGCGCTTGTTGATGATGGTTTTTGTGCTGTTGTTGGTAGGCGGTGGTTATCATGCTTTCACCCATATAGCCATTGATGCTTTTCCTGAAGTTTCACCTACGCAAGTCAAGATTATTGTCAAGGCACCAGGCATGACACCGGAAGAGGTGGAAGCTAGAATTACCGCCCCTATAGAAGTGGAACTACTGGGAATTCCGCATCAAGTTATGTTGCGTTCAATCGCCAAATACGCACTGACTGATATTACAGTGGACTTTAATGAGGGTACGGATATTTATTGGGCACGGCAACAAATTGCCGAACGTTTGAACACGCTATGGGGTAACTTGCCGCCCGGTGTGAGTGGTGGCATTGCCCCTATGACCACGCCGTTGGGCGAGATATTCATGTTTACCATTGAAGGCGGTGGACTCAGTTTGATGGAACGCCGCAGTTTGTTGGATTGGGTGATACGCCCTGCTTTACGGACTGTGCCGGGGGTTGCCGATGTCAACTCTTTAGGCGGGATGGTGCGCAGCTTTGAGGTGATCCCCGATAATATGCGTCTGGCTGCTAGGGGTATTAGTATAGAAAAATTGTTGCAGGCTTTAAAAAACAACAATAGCAATGATGGGGCCGGTCGTTTGAGCGAAGGCGAGGAGGCGTTGATTGTCCGTGCCGAAGGTCGCGTCAAGACTTTGGTGGATGTCAGCGGCACGGTGATTGATAATCCAAACGGAATCCCCATTACGGTTGGCGATGTCGCCCAAGTTAAAATGGGGGCGTTGACCCGTTATGGCGGAGTCAGTAAGAACGGCATGGGCGAGGCGGTGGTCGGTTTGGTGTTGGGCTTGCGCGGTGCCAATGCTCGGCAGACCATAGCCGGTATTGAGGAGAAATTGGCACAAATCAGCAAGAGCTTTCCTGAGGGGGTCAATGCGCAGGTTTTTTATAATCGTGGCGATTTGGTCAATAAAGCGGTGGAAACGGTTGTAAGAGCTTTGTTTGAAGCGATTGTTTTGGTGGTGGTGTTGCTGATTGCTTTTTTGGGCAATTGGCGGGCGGCTATCGTTGTCGCGTTGGCTTTACCGTTAGCTGCATTGTTCACTTTTATATTGATGAACACGCTGGGCATGTCGGCCAATTTGATGAGTTTGGGTGGTTTGGCAATAGCTATTGGTATGTTGGTTGATGCGGCGGTGGTGGTGGTCGAAAACCTTATCACCCATATGGCGCATACCCAGACGGCACAACGGTTGCCCCGTTTGCATGTCATTTACCGCGCGACAACGGAAGTGGCCAGCTCGGTCACAGCAGGTATTCTTATCATTATTATTGTGTTTTTGCCGCTATTGACCTTGCAGGGCTTGGAAGGGAAATTGTTCACGCCGGTCGCTTTGACCATTGTGTTTGCTTTAAGCGGTTCATTGGTTCTGTCGCTGACAGTAATTCCTGTTATAGCTTCATTTTTGATGACTAAAGTTTCACATGAAGAGCCTTGGCTGCCTAGGCAATTGCAAAAGCTTTACCACCCCGCTTTGCTATGGTGTTTGGGGCATAACAAGCAGGTGTTTGTGGCAGCAGGGCTGTTGCTGGCGGTCACGCTGGTGGTGTTTACCCGCATAGGCAGCACTTTTATGCCCACCATGGACGAGGGGGATATTATTGTGCAATTGGAAAAGCTGCCGTCGATCACGCTCCAGCAATCACTGGTGCTGGATGGCCAGGTGCAAAAAAATCTGCTTAAACATGTCCCCGAAATTTCCAGCATCGTGGCGCGGGCGGGTTCCGATGAGCTGGGGCTTGACCCGATGGGACTGAATGAAACGGATACATTTTTGGTCTTAAAACCTAAATCGGAATGGCGTATGCGGACTAAGGAGCAATTGTTGGAAGTCATACGCAAAGTGATGGAACACACACCGGGGATAGCCTTTGGATTTACCCAGCCTATTGAGATGCGGGTATCAGAAATGTTGACTGGTACACGGGGTGATGTGGCGGTAAAGCTGTTTGGCCCTGATCTTGCCATATTGAATGACAAAGCCAATGAAATAGATAAGGTGTTACGGCAGATTAAAGGGGCCAGTGATGTGTTTGTCAAACAAAACAGTGGTATGCAGTTCCTTCAATTGAGTATTGACCGACTCGCGGCAGGCCGGATGGGGTTGGATGCGGTGGGTGTCGAAACGCTGCTAAAAGCACAAATTGAAGGCTTGACTTTAGGTATTGTGCAGGAAGGCAATAAACGTACCCCGTTGCTGGTGCGCGGCGACAGCAACACCGCTAATTTTGATAATTTGCAGATTACGTTGCCTAATGGTGATCATATTCCGGTCACTGCAATTGCAAGGTTGGCAAAAGTGGAGGGTGTCGTGGCGATAGGCAGGGAAAAAGGCCAGCGCTTCGTGGTGATACGTAGCAATGTGCAGGATCGGGATTTGGTCAGCTTTGTTGAGGAGGCACGCCAAGCGGTGGCGGATAAAGTAAAGTTGCCGACAGGTTACAGCATTGAATTTGGTGGTCAGTTTGAGAATCAGCAGCGGGCGGCGGCGACCTTGTCCTTGGTTGTGCCAGTGGCACTGGGCTTAATATTTATGCTGTTGTTTTCTACATTTGGCTCTGTCCGGCAAGCTATTTTGGTGCTGTCCAATATCCCATTGGCGATGGTGGGCGGAGTGTTTGCTTTGTGGGGGTCAGGGGAATATTTGTCGGTGCCTGCATCGGTGGGTTTTATTGCTTTGTTGGGTATTGCCGTGCTGAATGGTGTGGTTATGGTCAGTTATTTTAATCAATTATTGGCAACCGGTATGGCAATGGCAAAAGTGGTGGTGGTGGGGTCGGCACGGCGGCTGAGGCCGGTGTTGATGACTGCCTCGATTGCCGAGTTTGGTCTGATTCCGTTGTTGTTTGCCACTGGGCCGGGTTCGGAAATCCAAAGGCCTTTGGCGATAGTGGTGGTTGGTGGCTTGGTTTCATCCACTTTTTTGACCTTATTTTTATTGCCACTGTTGTTTAAATTATACGGGCAGGCCAAAACCGGATTTGAGCGGGGTCTGTCATGAGAGACCAATATTTGCTTACACTGAATATTCCGCAAAGCTTGGAAGAGGCAATGGTGGATTGTTTGTTGCAGTTAGAATCGGAGCTGGGTTTTAGCAGCTCGCCCGTCAATGTCCATCATCACCAAAACCTCGGGCTGTCGGTGGCTGAGCAAGTGACGGGGCGGCAGAAACGTGTCCGTTTTCAGATTGATGTGCGGGCACAAGAATTACCCGCCGTGCTGTTGCGGCTTAGTGAGGCGTTTGCAGGTTCGGGTATCCGTTATTGGGTGTTACCGATTATTGAGCATGGTGTGATGTGATGGTTACAGCGGCGGCTGTTTGTTGCCAATTAGTCTGACCGTTACCGTGTCGCCGACTGACAGCAGGCCGCATTGGTCGTGCAGTGCGTTTTGCCCAAAGTAGATTTTATTGTTCCAGTTGCGCAGCCGGTTGAGCGTGGACAAGGGTTCTTTGCCGGTGTTGCCGGTGTTGGGGTCAATAGCGGGCACGGAACAGCGCGAACAAGCTTTGGGCAGACGGAAATCTATACTGCCAATGCGAATTTCGCGCCATTCATCTTCGGCGTATGCATTGCAACCGTCCACCACCAGATTGGGCCGGAAACGGCTCATGCTGACCGGTCTGTCGAGCGAGCGGTTAAGTGCTGCTAAGGAATGTTCAGAAATGATCAGGAACGGGAAGCCGTCGGAAAAGCTGGTTTGGTCTTCTGGCTTGGCGTACACCGGATCAACGCCACGGATGCAGTCGTCAGGCTGGTACACTAACCGGCAGGGTTGGCCTAGAAACTGGCTTAGCCAGCTATCGGCTTCGTGTGATACGCACAAGGCAGGCCCTTGGTGATGCCAAACGGTGCTGCTGATAAGTTCTTCGCCCGATGCTTCCAGCGGTATCGCCAAATCGGTCATGCCGGTGGCGGACAAAACCAGTTCGCTATCGGTCAGTAAGGTGTGGATTAGTGCCATGCGCGGCAGTTTGCGTTGGCTCAGGAACAGCCCTGAAGCGTCCACCAGCATCCATTTACGGTCGTATTTAAGGCCGGTTTTAGTGACTGGCCAAGCGGTCACGCTAATGCCAGCCAATGATTTGACCGGATAAATGAAGATGCTGGTCAGTTGGATGTCCATACGGTGCGCTTAGTCAGTAATTAAGGGTATAACGCGACAATATTCAGGCCCAAACCCTCAGGGAGGCTGAACATTAGGTTCATATTTTGTACAGCTTGCCCAGCTGCGCCTTTGACCAAGTTGTCAATAACCGAAAGAATTACAACCGTTTGTCCATTTTGCGGTTGATGGACTGCCAGTTGGCATTGGTTGCTGCCACGCACGTTACGCGTGTCAGGGTGTGTGCCCGTAGGCAACACATCAACAAAAGGCTCATCTTGATAGCGTTGTTGATATAACGCTTGCAGGTCAACTGCTGTTGTTAATGTTAGCTGGCTGTATAAAGTGGCATGGATACCGCGTATCATTGGTACTAGATGTGGCACAAAGGTCAACCCTACCGGTTGCTCGGCAATGCCGGCCAAACCTTGGGTAATTTCCGGCAGATGCCGATGCCCACTGACCGCATAAGCCTTAAAGCTTTCGCCAGTCTCGCTCATTAATGTGGTCAATTCTGCCTTGCGCCCTGCTCCGCTGACACCGGACTTAACATCAGCAATCAATTGCTGGAGGTCAATAAGATGGTTTTCAAGCAAAGGCAGAAAACCTAGTTGCACGGCAGTTGGGTAACAGCCAGGGCTGGCTATTAGGCGGGCTTTTTTGATCGCTTCCCGATGGAGTTCCGGCAAGCCATAGACCGCTTCGGCTATTAACTCGGGGCACGCGTGTGCCATGCCGTACCAATGCTCCCATGCATGCACATCCTGTAATCGGAAATCAGCGGAAAGGTCAATGACCTTGATCCCTTGTGCCAACAATTCTGGTGTCATGAGCATTGCCGTGCCATTAGGCGTGGCGAAAAAAACCACATCACAGCGTTTGAGCACTTCCAATTCGGGCAAGCTAAAGGCTAAGTCGATATGACCGCGCAAATTGGGATACAGTGCATCTACCCGTTGGCCTGCATCGCTACGGGAGGTGACGACAATCACCTCAACATGAGGATGCAGCACCAAAATACGCAACAATTCAACACCTGTATAGCCGGTGCCACCGACAATGCCTACCCGTACCATAAATATCCTATTCTGCTAGTGTTGCCGATTGTCCGGCGTTGGACATATTGTCCGGCGTTGGACATATTGTCCGCAAGCAATCCAATAAATGCGGTTATTATAGAGCAATGTCGTCAAATCGTTACACTAACTTAGCTTAATTGCGTCCCTTAATGCTGCTGATGGCTTAGCTACTAATTTCGTTGGCAGCCTAAGGGTATAATGTTTAAAATAGCACGATCAAACTGGAGAAAAGCATGAAAAAAGATTATTGGTCAGCAACATTGGTGCTTGCAGTATTGGCTACTGGGTGTGCTTCTATGAGCGGTTGGCATCCGATTATTGATCCGCGTATGGATCAGCATCCCGAAACAGTGCAGCGCGACATGGTGGAATGTAAATCACTTGCGGAACAAGCCTCGGACATCACTAAAGAAGTGGCGATGGGCGCGGGGGTTGGCGCGGTCGCCGGAGCGGCTGGGGGCGCGGCAATGGGTGCTGCAGCGGGTAGTGCGGCAACGGGTGCGGCGGTAGGTTCTGTTTTAGCTATTCCAGCAGGATTGTGGGAAGGTTATCAAGCCAATGAGGAATTCAAGCGGTCATTTAAAACGTGTATGCGTCAGCGTGGGCATTCGGTAGTTAACCGCTAAATAATATTACAGGTCGGGCATAACCAATTATATCCACAAACAGCGTGCCTACTTTGTCTGTATTTGCAGCGATAGTCCGAATGCTTGGGCTATTCTGAAAAATCCATAAGTCTTCTTTTCTGTCATGTCCTTAACCATT
>Ga0208507_1002245_pt1 | contig 10073 bp, 6 predicted proteins | sample CryBogCBH12Aug01_FD_184626 | JGI IMG/M metagenome (GOLD analysis project Ga0208507, IMG submission 184626) | Freshwater microbial communities from Crystal Bog, Wisconsin, USA - CBH12Aug09.1 (SPAdes) (version 2) | ecosystem: Environmental > Aquatic > Freshwater > Lake | place: Crystal Bog...
TAGAGATGACTGGAGGCGAGCAGCTCCACCCCCTCGGGCAGGGTGAAGGTATCGCCATGCCAATGCAGGATCGGCACCCCGGCGATATGGCGCAGCGGCCCGCTGGCGGCTTCGGCGTGCACGGTGATGGGATGGAACCCCACCTCCTGGGCCGGGCCCGGATAGACCCGCGCCCCCAGCGCCGCCGCGATCATCTGCGCGCCGAAACACACGCCCAGCGTCGGTCGGTCCGCGGCAAGGCGCAGGCGCAAGCGGCGCAGCTGGCAGGTGATCCACGGGTGGCTATCCTGCTCATACACGCCCATCGGCCCGCCCATCATGATCAGCAGGTCGGGCTCCCGCAAGTCGAGCGCGGCGAAACCCGGATCGGCCACGTCGATGCGATCAACATGATAGCCCGCCGCCTCGATCGGCTCGCGATAGCCGGCCACGCCTTCATAGGGCACATGGCGAATGATCAGGGCGCGCTTCATACCGGCATACCATGCCGTATCAGGCTTCCGGAAGGAAGTCCGGGACGGAGAGATAGCGCTCGCCGGTATCATAGTTGAAGCCGAGCACGCGGGCATTGGCGGGCAGATCGGGCAGCTTTTGCGCGATGGCGGCCAGCGTGGCGCCTGAGGAAATACCCACCAGCAGCCCTTCGCTGCGGGCCGAGCGACGCGCCCATTCCTTGGCATCGGCGGGATCGACCTGGATCACGCCATCGAGCAGCTCGGTGTGCAGATTGGTGGGGATAAAGCCCGCGCCAATGCCCTGAATCGGGTGCGGAGCAGGCTTGCCGCCGCTGATGACCGGCGAGAGCGTCGGCTCCACCGCGTATACTTTGAGGGCAGGCCACGCCGCCTTCAGCACCTGCGCCACGCCGGTGAGGTGGCCGCCGGTGCCAACGCCGGTGATTATCGCATCGAGCGGGGTGTCGGCGAAATCCTCGAGGATTTCCTGCGCGGTGGTTTTTACATGGATGGCGATGTTGGCCGGGTTGTCGAACTGCTGGGGGATCCACGCGCCGGGGGTGGCGGCGATCAGCTCCTGCGCGCGCTCGATGGCGCCCTTCATACCCTTTTCGCGCGGGGTGAGATCAAACGTCGCGCCATAGGCCAGCATCAGACGCCGCCGCTCGATGCTCATCGATTCGGGCATGACGAGGATCAGCTTGTAGCCCTTCACCGCCGCCACCAGCGCGAGACCCACCCCGGTGTTGCCCGAGGTGGGTTCGATGATCGTGCCGCCCGGCTTCAGCTCGCCCGAGGCCTCCGCCGCCTCGATCATGGCCAGCGCGATACGGTCCTTGATCGAGCCGCCGGGATTGGAACGCTCGCTCTTTACCCACACCTCGCGGTCGGGAAACAGGCGGGCAAGGCGGATATGCGGCGTGCCGCCAATGGTCTCGAGAACGGATTGCACTGTCATCATTAGGCCTTTCGGGTGGAAGTGGGCAAATGCGAGGCTGCCAGGAAGGCCGGAGCGGGGCTAAAGCCCGATCCGGTCCCAGAAGTCCGTGGCGGTGTTGATATGCGCCGCGCTTTGCCCATTCCCCGATATCGCCTCGCGCCACGATGGGTGCGGCAGGCGGAACGAGGACAAGGGCGGCGCGGATCGGCGGGGGCGGGATACGGAATTGCGGTTCATTTCGTTTCTCCATTTAAGGATCACGAAACCGGCGTTGTCGCCCAGGCTCCGTGCGCTTTAGCGGTTGGTGACGCGGAGCAAGCTGACATCCGTTATCGGTGAAGAATCATCGGTGACGGGTTGGCATCAAAAGCCGCGGCCGGGCCGTGGGGCGGAGGGCCTTTGGACTCGACGATTAATATCTACCAAATAAGTTGAGTATTGTCGAGCAACTGTTGGTTGCCCTGTGGCAAGATTTTTTGTTGCCGTAAAAATGCGGGGGCGGCACCGCCCGAAGTATCCGGTTGGCGGTGGTCGAGGGCTGAACCTCGCATTGCAGGGTTGAAAGATTTCGTTCGCGCAAACCGCGCCAAAATCCCGCGAGTCGACTTGACAGCGATATCTCTACCAAATAAGTAGACATCACGAAGCGTGACCACGGCTGGCCGGCCGCACGCGATTTCACGATATCCGGCTCGCGGCATTTTACGGGCAAGCAGCTTTGCTCCGCGTTACCAACGGCTAAAGCGCGCGATGCTCAGGCGACAGCGTCAGGCATCGTGTTCCCCAGCAAACAGGGGTTATACGATGCATACCACAACCAGCCCGGGCTAGGCCCGTCTGGCCACTGTTGCCCTGTCTCGGCCCGTCCTGACCACAGGCGGCTAGAGGCACTCGCAATTCGCCAGAATCAATCCAGCCAGTCGGCCCCGCATGCGCGGAGCTTGACCGCCGGCGTTCGGCCTAATGGCTGCATGTCAGTGCCGAGGGAGGTCGTGCATCCGACGGGTGAAGCCATGGCCGACTGCCCCAGATCATCCAGTCACATCACCATCAATCAAGTTCAGGGAAAAAACCATGATCCGCTTGTCATCGCATTCCGGTCGTCGCGCGCTTGTTGCGGCCTTGTTGCTCTCCACCTCGTTTGCCGCGCCGGTGTTGGCGAAGGACGCCGCCGCCGCTTCCGCATCCGACAATGCCGGGGCCGCTGGTTCCGAGGGAGCGTCTGCCAGCAGTGACTACCTCGACACCCCCGCTTCGGAAATCACCGTCGTTGCCCGCCACCGCAAGGAAAAGCTGCAGGAAGTGCCCCTCGCGATCTCGGCGATCGGCGGCAAGGAGTTGAGCACCGAGCATCTCGAGCGCGTGGCGGATTACACCTTCAAGGTGCCCAATTTCAGCGCCCTGCAGCAGAACACCCGCGTCTCGGGTCTGTTCATTCGCGGCCTTGGCGGCAATGCCAGCAACGATGGCGCCGAGGGCGGCGTTGGCCTGATCGTCGATAATGTGGTGTTCACCCATGTCGGCTTCAGCTGGCTGGATTTTGTCGATCTTGAAGGCATCGAAGTGGTGCGCGGGCCGCAGGGCACGCTCCTGGGCAAGAACACCACCATCGGCGCGGTGATCGTCAAAACCGCCCAGCCGAGCTTTGACCCCTCGGTCAATGTCAGCGCCACCTATGGCAACAACGATCTCTATCAGCTGCGCGCCAATGCCACCGGCCCGATCATCGCCGACAAGCTGGCCTTCCGCCTCACCGCCTCCACCGATCAGGGCGGCGGCTGGGCCACCAATGCTTATAACGGCGCAAAACTGCTCAACAACGATCGCTGGTCGCTGCGCGGGCAATTGCTGTACACCCCCAGCAGCGACGTGACCGACCGGCTAATCGTCGAGCATTATGAAACCCACGAATACAACAACTTCTACCCCGCCGTTGCCGACATTAACACCAATTTGAACACCAACGGCACAACCTTCACCACGCTTCCCAACCCGACCAACGCCAGCTCCCAGATCCCTAACCCCACCGGTCAGCGGGTGGATTGGCAATACAAGCTGGCTAATCTGTTCGGCTACACCAACACCAATTACAACAAGGCACCCTACAACGCCAATCTGGATAGCCAGGGTCGCCTGTCATCGAAGGTGGATGGCGTTTCCAACGAGCTGAACTGGGATCTGGGCGGGCCGGTTCTGACCTCGGTCACCGCCTACCGCCGCCTCAGCTTCACCCCCCACAACGACAGCGACCTGACGAACCTGCCGATCTTCGGTCAGGGCTTCAATGTTGATGTGAAGCAGTATTCGCAGGAATTGCGCGTCGCCTCGAAGAAGGGCGGCTTCCTCGACTGGCAGCTGGGCGCCTATTATCTGCAAGAGGATCTGGTCAGCAACCACCTCTATCAGTTCGGTCCCGATGCCGCCCAGTTCATCGGAGCAAGCCTCCCCGTCGCCGCTACGCCCGCCGCCGCCATCAGCTATGTTCAGGCGAACGTCCCCGCGGGGGCCCTTAACGGCGACGTCTACAGCGCTTTGGGTCAGGCAAATATTGATAGCATTGCCGGCTTTGCCCAGGGCACGCTGAACATCACCAAGCGCTTCACCGTGACCGGCGGCCTCCGTTACACGCAGGAGCGTAAATCGGCGAATGTAACGGGCTCCAATTCGGGCAACGGCGCTACCGGCGCGTCGCTGGCCGTGCAAAATCAGATTTTGGGTGCTGCTTTCGGCGGGGCAGGTTCGGGGGCTGGCGGCAGCTACGCGATCAGCGGCGAGCAAAACAATGGCTCGCTGTCGTGGCTGGCCAATCCCGCCTACAGGCTCACCGACAATGTGCTGCTCTATGGCTCGGCGGCCTATGGCGTGAAATCGGGCGCGGTGAACACCGCCGCCAACGCGGCGCAGCAGAATGTGCTGCTCATCCAGCCGGAAAAGTCGCTGGACTTCGAGGCAGGCGTGAAGACCACCTGGCTGAACGGCAAGGGCATCCTCAACCTCAACTTCTACAACGACACCATCACCAACTATCAGGATAGCGCGACCAATCCGTTGAGCCTGACTAGCGGCAACTACCTTGCCAATGTCGGCAAGGTGCGGCTGCGCGGTGTGGAACTGGAAGCCAGCCTGAGCCCGCTCAAGGGCGTGACGGTGTATTTCAACACGGCCTACAACGACGCCAAGTATCTGTCTTACAACGATGCCCCGGCGCCGACCGAATATCAGTACTCTCTGGCGCCGCTGCAGTTCGCCGACTACTACACTTTGCAGGCAACTCCGGCACTGACTCTGGCGCATCAGGCTCAGGAGCGTAATGCCACCCAACTGTCGCTCACGGGCCATCAGATCCGCAATGCACCCAAGGTTACGGTGCAGGCCGGGCTGAATCTTGAGGAGCCGATCGGTCATAAGCTGCTGGTCAATGGCTATGTCGACGCCAGCTATCGCAGCAGCGCCGCTCTGATCAACCCGCTGTCAATCTATGGCTGGCAGTCGGCCTATACGCTGGTCAACGCCGGCATCGGCCTGAAAACCGAAGACAAGGCCTGGTCGCTGCTGGTGTGGTCGAAGAACCTGACCAACAAGTATTATGCCACGGCCTACGCGCCCGCCACCTCTCTGACCCCGGTCTCCGAGGTCTTCGGCGATCCGCGCAGCTTTGGCCTCACCGTCTCGCATAAGTTCTGAGCCATGACCCGGAAAACATCAGGGCGCTTGGGCCAATTGCGCCTCGGTGCTTTCCTGCAAAGTGTCGGTCACCACGCTGCGGCGTGGCGGCATCCCGATGTCGATCCGGGCGATATCTTTCGCTTCGATTTCTATCGGGAGCTGGCACAGAAGGCGGAAGCGGCGAAGTTCGATGTGGTGTTCTTCGCCGACAATGTCGGACTACTGGGCGGCACGCCGGAAGCGATCAGCTACAGCCCACCGGTTTACTGGTGGGAGCCGCTGACGCTGCTGGCGGCGCTGGCCACCCACACCAGCCGGATCGGCCTCGTGGCCACCGTCTCGACGAGCTACATGGAGCCCTATCATGTGGCGCGCAAATTCGCCTCGCTCGATGGTTTGAGCAACGGGCGGGCGGCGTGGAACCTCGTCACCTCGGGCACCGATGCGGAGGCCGCCAATTTCGGCCTCTCGCATCAGCGCTCCCACGCCACCCGCTATGAGCGCGCCGCCGAATATGTCGAGGTGGTGAAGGGGCTATGGGACAGCTGGGATGATGACGCGGTGCTGGCCGACAAGGTCAGCGGCCGCTTCTTCGATCCCGCCGCTGTCCATCCGCTGAACCATGTGGGCCAGCACTATGCGGTGCGCGGGCCATTGCAAACCGGGCGGCCGGTGCAGGGCCATCCGGTGATCGTGCAGGCGGGCTCTTCGGAAGATGGGCAGGCGCTGGCCGCCGCCACCGCCGAGGTGGTCTTCACCGCGCAGCAATCGCGCGAGGAAGCCCGTGCCTTCGCGCAGGGGCTGAAAGATCGCGCCGAGGCCCTCGGGCGCGGGCGCGACGAGATTCTGGTGATGCCCGGCGTCAGCATCTATGTGGCCCCCACCAGGGAAGAGGCGCAGGCCAAGTTTGATGTGCTGCAGCAATTCATCGATCCCGCGGCCAGTGTGCCGGTAATCAAGGCCTTCCTCGATTGGGATCTGACCGGGCTCGATCTGGATGGCCCGCCCACCCCGCCGCCCTTCACCGAAGGCTGGCAGAGCCGTCAGCGCCTGTTCTATGATCTCGCTGTGCGCGAGGGGCTGACCGTGCGCCAATTGGTGGGCCGCATTTCCGCCGCGCGTGGGCATCTGGTGCTGATTGGCACCCCGGTCGAGATCGTCGACGAGCTGCAGGCATGGTTCGAGGATGGCGCGGCCGACGGCTTCAACATTCTCGCGCCGATCTTTCCGCAGGGGCTCGACGATGTGATCGAGCTGGTGCTGCCCGAACTGCGCCGACGCGGTCTTTTCCGCGAGGACTACGAAGGCACCACCCTGCGCGAGCATCTCGGCCTCGCCCGCCCGGAACCCCGCCGCCAGAGCGCCAGCGATGCGCGCTCCGCCGCCGCCTGAAGGATCGCCGCCGATGAGCCAGAGCATCGCCATTGCGCCAGAGGGCTCCTATGCGCCCGCATCACCGGCATCCGGGCCAGCTGCCGAGCCGCATCACCGCATCACCGCCGGGCGGCTGATCGCCTTCGCCTCGCTGGGGATGCCGCTGGCGGCGGTGGAGGTGCCGCTCAGCACCTATGTGCCGCCGCTCTACGCCAGCGCCTTTGGCTTTAATCTGGCCACGGTGGGCCTGATCTTCCTCGCCGCGCGGCTGTGGGATGCGCTGATCGACCCGGCGATCGGCCTGCTCTCCGATCGCACCCGCAGCCGCTTTGGCCGACGCCGGCCATGGATCGCGGTGGGCGGGGTGATCTTCGCGGTGGGCGCGGTGCCGGTATTTCTGCCGCCGGTATGGTTTGGGCCGGTGGCGCTATCGGCGGCGCTGTTCACGCTCTACCTCGGCTATTCGATGATCGCCACGCCCTTCTCGGCGTGGGGCGGCGAGCTTTCGGCGCAATATCACGAGCGCACCCGCGTGGCGACCTATCAGCAGGTGATGACCTCGCTGGCGCTGTTGCTGGCGCTGGTGCTGCCCAGCCTGCTGGTGCATCGCTTTGCCGGCCTGCCCCGGCTGCAACTGGCGGCGATGGGGGCGATGGTGCTGATCTTGCTGGTGCCGAGCCTCGCCATCGGTCTGCGCGCGCTGCCCGAGCCCGAGCCGGGGCCGCCCGCCACCGGCCCGATCCGGCTGGTGCAGACGCTGCGTCTGGTGCTGGCCGAGCGACTGCTGCTGCGCGTGCTGGCCTCGAACTTCGCGGTGCGGCTGGGGCAGGGGGTGCGCACCGCGCTGTTCGTGTTCTTCGTCAGCCATTACATGGGACGACCGTCCTGGGCGCCGGGGCTGTTTCTGCTGCAATATATCTTTGGCATCGTGGCCTGCCCGATCTGGCTGGCGGTGGGCCGTCGGCTGGGCAAAGAGCGTGCGGCGGTGGCCGGCGAATTGACGCAGGTGGTGATCAACCTTGCCCTGCTGCTGCTGGCCCCCAACAGTATCGCCCTGCTGCTGGGGCTGACTGTGGCGCAGGGCTTGGCGCAGGGCTCGGGCAATCTGATGCTGCGCTCGATTGTGGCCGATGTGGCCGATCAGCACCGGCTGTGGGCAGAGGAAGACCGCATCGGCCTGTTCTATTCGGTGTTCGCGCTATCCGACAAAGCCGCCTTCGCGGTGGCCGTGGGCGTGGCGCTGCCGCTGGTGTCGTGGCTGGGTTTCGATCCGCGCCATGCCAATCCGCCGCTGGTGCTGGCCCATTTGAAATGGGCCTTCGCGCTGGGGCCAGCGCTGGCGCATCTGCTGTCGGCGGCGCTGATCCGGGGTTTCCCGCTGAACGAGCAGCGCCATGGCGAGATCCGCCGCGCCCTTGCCGCCCGCGATGCCGCCGGGCTGTTTTCCGACCCCGCCCGCGAGCGCTGGCTGGCCGATGAAGAGTGCCAAGGCCCGGATCGGGCATGAGCGAAATTACGCAAGGGCTTGTCACCAGCGCCCCGGTCTCGGGCGGCTTCCACCTGATGGCCAAGCCCAGTGGCCCGGCCTGTAATCTCGACTGCAGCTATTGCTTTTATCTTGAAAAAGAAGCGCTTTTCCCCGAGCGCAACACTCGCCGGATGTCGCCCGAGGTGCTGGAGGCCTATACGCGCGCTACCATCGCCGCCACCCCGGCAGACCAGCCGGTGCTGTTCGCCTGGCAGGGCGGCGAGCCGACTTTGCTGGGCATTCCGTTTTACGAAAAGGCGCTGGAGCTGCAGCGCCGCTATGGCGCGGGCCGGGTCATCGAGAACTCGTTTCAAACCAACGGCACGCTGATCGACGAGGATTGGGCGCGCTTTCTGGGCGAGCATGGCTTTCTGATCGGCCTAAGCCTCGATGGGCCTGCGGAGATCCACGACCGCTATCGTCGCTATCGCTCGGGCGCGCCATCGCATCATCTGGTGATGGCGGCGCTGGAGCGGCTGCAGCGGCATGGCGTGGCCTATAATGTGCTCGCCTGTGTCGATCGCCATTCCTCGCGCCAGCCGCAGGTGGTGTATAATTTCCTGAAGGCGCACGGGGTGGAGTTCATCCAGTTTACCCCGGTGGTGGAGCGGCTGGCGGGCGCGGATTACGCTGCCGCCGGTTTCGATCTCGAAGGGCCCGCCAATATCGAAGGTGATGATATCGCCGCCGCCGAGGCCGCCCCCTTTGCCGTGCGCCCGCGCGAATGGGGCCACTTCCTCGCCACCGTGTTCGACGAATGGCGCCGCAAGGATGTGGGCCGGGTGTTCGTGATGAATTTCGAATGGGCGCTGGCGGCGGTAATGGGCGAGCCGGGCGTGGTCTGCGTGCATCAGAAGCAATGCGGCCGCGCGCTGATCGCCGAGCACAATGGCGACGTCTATTCCTGCGACCATTTTGTCTATCCCGAATACCGGCTGGGCAATCTGGCCAGCGATAATCTGGCGGCGATGGTCACCTCCACCCGCCAGCAGGCCTTTGGCGCGGCCAAGCACGAAACCCTACCCGAGCAGTGCCGCAGCTGCCCGCAGCTGGATCTGTGCTGGGGAGGTTGCCCCAAGCACCGCTTCCTCACCAGCCGCGATGGCGAGGCTGGGCTCAACTATCTGTGCGAGGGCTATCTTTCGGTCTTCACGCATATGCGCCCCTGGCTGGAGACCCTCGCCGTGCTGCTGCGCTCGGGGCAGGATCCGGCCGCGATCATGGCGCTGGCCCGCCCCGGCATTGGCTCAGGGCAGACGGGCGCGCCGCGCTGAATACTCCTGCTTTGGCGGGGCAAAGCAAAGTTGCGCTTGATCTGCAAATCTCAATCTAATAAGTAGAGATATACCGCGCGGGGATGGATGATCAGACCACCCGCGCGATTGCCAACCGCGAAAGCGCGCGATGCTCGGGCGACCACGCCAGGTGTCGTGTTTCCTCCATCGATGAGGTGATACGATGCGAATGCTCAATTTCTACACCTAGCGGCGGGGATCGCGTCTGGCTTTTCAGGCCAAGGCCCGCCTGCGCCCGCAGTGGCATCTCGGCCTTTCCCGTCCTGTCCGCGTGTTGCAGCGAGGGGCTCGCACCCAAGGGGCAGGCTCCCGCAAGCCGAAAATACATTCAGATTTCGGAGATTCTCCATGACCTCTATCGTTGCCACCTATCCCAACGCCAAAGACCCATCCTCGCCGCTCGACATCCGCCCCGTCACCGGGCGTATCGGGGCGGTGGTTGAGGGGCTGGTCCTCACCCCCGATCTCGATGAGGAGAGCTTCCGCGCGCTGGAGGCTGCCGTTGTCCGCCACAAGGTGGTGTTCCTGCGCGGCCAGCACCAGCTCGACAACGCCACCCACGAGGGGCTGGCCGCCCGCTTCGGCGATCCGGTGGCCCACCCCACCGTCCCGGTGGTCGAGGGCTCGCGCTACCTGCTCGAACTCGACAGCAAGGAGGGCTATGCCGCTTCCAGCTGGCACACCGATGTCACCTTTGTGGATGCTTATCCCAAGCTCTCGCTGCTGCGCGCGCTGACGGTGCCCGAGGCCGGTGGCGACACCGTCTGGGCCAATGGCGAAACCGCCTATGAGAGCCTGCCCGAGCCGCTGCGCCA
>Ga0208507_1002246_pt1 | contig 10069 bp, 7 predicted proteins | sample CryBogCBH12Aug01_FD_184626 | JGI IMG/M metagenome (GOLD analysis project Ga0208507, IMG submission 184626) | Freshwater microbial communities from Crystal Bog, Wisconsin, USA - CBH12Aug09.1 (SPAdes) (version 2) | ecosystem: Environmental > Aquatic > Freshwater > Lake | place: Crystal Bog...
ATGGGAACCGCCACCGGGCTGTAGGTGCAGCCGAACAGCACCTTCACCTCATCCTTGAGAACCAGCTTGTCGGCTTGCGCGACGCCGTTGGCGGGAGACCCTCCGGTGTCGTTGACCAGCAGCTCCGGAAGGTATTTCTTGCCGGCGACCTCGAAACCGCCCTGTTCGGTGTATTGCTCCACCGCCAGTTTCAACCCCTCCAGGACCGCCTGGGCCAGGGGCGACGTCGGCCCACTCAGGGCAATCGCGACCCCCACCTTGAAGGTCTCCGGACGCGGATCGGCGAAGACCTGCGAAATAAATCCAAATGTTGAAACAAGAGCCGTGACAACAACTAAAAAGTTTCGCGATGCGGACTTCATCTTGCCTCCGTCATTGATTGGCTGGCGACTTAAAGCCGGGAAGGTTTCAATATTTTACACACAAATTATGTTTAATAAACTTGACATATCAATTTTTTTTGTACTATTACACGAGCGTAAACGCTTGGGAAGCGGTCTCTCGTCAGTTTCAGAGGACATGTTATGCGCGGCATCATCAATCTTTCCGCTTTCTTGGCTCAGGCGAGACAAAATGACGACCTGTTGCAAATCGACCGGCCGGCCGACCCTTATCTGGAAATCGCCGCCGTCGCCCGCGCAACGGACGGCGGCCCCGCCGTCGTGTTCGACAACATCGTCGGCCATCCCGGCCACAGAATCGTCACCAATATCTTCGCCGACCGCCGGCGGATTGCCCGCCTGTGCGGTGTCGAGGCCGACTATCTGCCGCGTCACCTTGCCGATGCGGCGCTGGCCCCCATCGCTCCCGTCGAAGTACGCGAAGCGCCCAGTCAGACCCACGCGACACTCTCTGGAATCGATCTTTTTTCCGCCCTGCCTCTGACCCAGCAAACCGCGGAAGACGCCGGCTATGTCATTACCGGCGGCCTTGCCCTCGCCCGCGACCCCGAGACCGGTATCTTCAACGGGTCTTACCACCGCATGCGGGTGCTGTCCAAGGACCGCACCTGCATCACCATCCAAGCCGGCAGACACCTCCTTGAAATCGTCCGCAAATACCGGCGGCGCGGACTGAACCGGGTTCCCCTGACGGTCAATATCGGCGCCGGGCCGGCGGTGCTGCTGGCCTGTTCGGGCAGCACTCAGCAGACACTGACGCCCTTTGGCTATGACGAGTTGGGCATGGCCGGCGCGTTGCAGGGCGAACCGGTCACCGTTGTTCCCAGCCTGAGCCAGGAAGGCGCTTGGTCCCTCGCCGAAGCCGAAGTCACGCTGGAAGGCTATATCGACACCACGCAAATGGCCTCGGAGGAGGATTCCGGCGGTGACGGCGAAAAGGGCATGATGCCCGAGGCCGGCGGATATATGGGACGGGCCTGGAAAGTGTGGACGTTCACCGTCACCGCGATCACCCATCGCGACGATTTTCTTTACTGGTTTCCACTGGCCATCAACGCCGAGACCACCAACCTGATGGCCCTGCCCGCCGAGGCGTCGGTCTTCGACGCCTGCCGCCGCATCGGCCCATCACTGTTCGACACCTGCCAGGTGCTGCAGGCCATGCGGGGATGCCTGGGCGTTGTCATCCGCATCAATCGCAAGAGCTTCCGCGACGAGGGCCTGCAGAACAACCTGGCCTTCGGCGCCTTGTCCGCCCATTCCGATCTCGGTTGGGTGATCGCGGTTGACCGTGACATCGACCTAGGCAATGCCGACGATGTCCTGTGGGCGGTTGTGACCCGCGCCAACCTGAAAGAGGATCTGATGTTGTCGCCCCTGGCCAAGGTAAGCGGCATGCTGGCCGAAGGCAGCGCCGCCGGCCTCGGACGCAAAGTTTATATCGATGCCACGGCGCCATTCCGCGAGGCCGAACGCTATCAGCGCGGCCGTTTCAAAAACGTCGATCTGGACGACTGGCTGGGCATCAAGGCGGCAGCCGAACTGCGGTCGCGGCAAAGCGATTACATCAAATCCCTGCTGAACAGGGGTTATTGAGGAGGACAGCCTTGAACGCCCAGACCACCTATGACTACGGCCAGATCTCCGCCGACCTGCGCAACGGCCTGCGTCTGCGCTCGGACCCCATCGCACTGAAACTGCTGGAGGACCCGGAGGCGCTGGGCGCCATCCCTGGCTTGCGTCGCCCCGAGGCCGGCGTCCAATTCACCATGTGCCAACTGATAAGCCAGGTCCGCTGGCTTGGCTGGACACTGGGCATTACCCTGGACAATACGGTTCCCGGAAGCAATTGCGGCGGCGTCGCCGGCCTCAACGCGCCCGCAGAAAAATATCTCGACGGCACTATGTTCCAGGATGTTTGGTTCGCCACCAACGAAGCGGCTCGGTTGCATCAGGCGCAGATGCCGCGCGTTCCCGCCGGTCGCTATCACGCCCTGGCCGGCGCCCCGCTGGCCAAGGGTCGCCTGGACAGCCCGGATTGCGTCCTCATCTATGCCACGCCGGGGCAAATGATTCTGCTGATCAACGCCTTGCAGCACAGAAATTACATCCGCTGCGACTTCACGGTAACCGGAGAGACCGCCTGCGCAGATTCCTGGGGACGCGGGCTGACGGGAAAAAGCCCCAGCGTCTCCATTCCCTGTTATGCCGAGCGCCGTTTCGGTGGCGTCCAGGACGACGAATTGCTGGTCGCACTGTCGATGGAGCATTTGGTGGAAGTGACCGTCGGTCTTGCCTGGCTGGCCTCCCGCGGCATCCGCTACCCCATCCCGCCTTACGGCGTGCAATGTGACCCGGCAAAGGCGTTTCAGGTGAATTATGCGGGGAAACTGTAATTTCCGTTGGCTGTCCAGGACAGGAGATGACCTGGTTTCCTTGGCCTGGAGGGGATTGACCCGAGGGCCGACCGAAGACTTCGACCGGGCCGGAGCAGGCCGGCAGCTGCATTCAGCTAAGCCTTCATGCCGTTCGCAATCTTAAGTCTTCTGGCAAAACCGCAACAAAGGTGGCCGGTGGAAAACCACCGGCCAAAGTTTGGAGAGGACACGTCAATAGACAGGCAGCGAGACCATCGGAGACGGTCAGATGTGCCGCCTTGGGGAGAATACCACATAATTCGGTCATTAAAACACTAATCTACTAGTTTTTAGGTTGAATAACCGCCTGGGCGCGATGTAGGGTCAATTTTGATGTTCCGTCACCCGCAGCAACCTTTCAGAGAGCCCTTCCCAAATGCGAACTCGCCTGATCAGCCTTATGCTGGCCGCCGTCATGGCCATTCTCGCAGCTCCACCGGCCTATGCTGAACTGGCAAAGCCACGCATCGGCAAACAGATGGGCCTCGCCTACCTGCCACTCATCATTGCCCAGCACGAGAAGTTGATCGAGAAGCAGGCCGGCCTGCTGGGGGTCGACGGACTGGAGGTGGAGTGGCAACAGTTGGGATCGGCAGCGGTGCTCAACGACGCCATCCTGTCCAACAGTTCGGACTACGTCGCCGGAGCCAGCACCGTGGCCAATGTGCTATGGGACAAGACCCTCGGAAATCTTGACGTTCGGGGGGTGGTGGCGCTGGGCAATTTCGATTTCTACCTCAACACCAATGATCCCGATATCCGCACCATTCGCGATTTCACCGACAAGGATCGCATCGCCGTCAGCGCCGTCAAATTGTCGATCCATGCCATCCTGTTGCAAATGGCTTCCGCCCAGGCTTTTGGTGCCGACCAATGGGAGCGGCTCGACCGTCTGACGGTATCGCTGCCGCATCCCGAAGGCTTGGCCGCTTTGGTTTCTCGCCAGTCCGGAATCACCGCTCATCTGACCGGCCCGCCATTCCAGAATCTCGAACTGCGCGACAAGAGCATTCATCGCGTTCTCGCCGCCAGCGAGGTCCTGGGCAACGGCGGAGCCACCACCATGCTGTGGACCAGCAGCAAGGTGCGCAACGAAAATCCCAGGATCACCCGCGCCATCATCGCCGCTGTGAAGGAGGCGGTGAACCTGATCAATACTGACCGCCGCCGCGCCGCTGAGATCTATCTCGAGATGGAGAAGCCGGCGCTCAGCATCGACGATCTGGTGTCCATCATCGGCGACCCGGTCAGCAAATACACGGCGCAGCCCTACAACACCCTCAAGGTGGCAGAGTTCATGCACCGGACCGGCACGCTCAAGCACCTTCCCCAGTCATGGCGCGACCTGTTCTTCCCCGAGGGCGCCGAAGGCGACGGGAGCTGATGGCCGATCCGGCGGTTCCCCTCTGGCTGGCTGGCCGCGCCGGTCACGTCGACATCGAGACCGCCGCACCACTGATCGCCGGCAGCCATGCCGAGTTGATCGTGACCTACACGGCGGGATTCTTCGGTATCGACGACACCGGCGGCCTTCGGGTGGTGACGCGCTTCGCCAGCGACCTTGGGCAGCCGCAATTCGACGACCCGGCGGCAGCCAATTACGTCTCCGCCGAGGCCAGTAACGGTGCGGTCCTGGCCCTGCGCTATGATTATAAGGGCCATATCCGCCCCTGGGACCGGACCATCCAGGTCCGGGTTGTGCGCGGCTTCCTGAGGGAAGGCGAGCGGATCGCAGTGCGCATTGGCGACCGCCGCTTCGGCTCACCGGGCTTGAGGCTGCAAACCTATGCGGAAGAGGATTTCCGCCTCCGCGTCTTCGTCGATCCGGTCGCCACCGGCCTCTACGCCGAGGCGCCCTGCCGACACACCTTGTCCGTGGTTGCCGGGGCGCCAGCCGCCTGGCGCGCCGTCCTGCCCACCATGGTGCGGACTGGCGAAGATTTCCGACTCGGCATCCGGGCCGAGGATGCCTGGGGCAATCCGGCAGCCGCAGCCGCGGCGACCTTGCGCCTCGACTGGAGCATCGGCGGCCTGCCGGACACACTGCTTTGGCCCGATGGACAGTCAAGCCTGACGCTGGACGGCCTGTCACTGCCCGGCACGGGGGATGTCAGGCTGCTGCTGCGCGACAATCTTGGCGCCGTCCTTGCCGAAGCCAATCCGCTGCGGGTGACCGAGCGGGCCGCGCTTCTGCCGTTTTGGGGCGACCTGCACGGCCAGAGCGGCGAAACCATTGGCACGGGCACCGCCGAGTCCTATTTCCGTTTCGCCCGCGACACCGCCTTCCTCGACGTGGTCGGACACCAGGGCAACGATTTCCAGATCACCCTGCCCTTCTGGGACGAGCTCAACCGGCTGACCCGTGCCTTCCATCAGCCTGACCGCTTCATCACCGTGCCCGGCTATGAATGGTCCGGGAATACCGGGCTTGGCGGTGACCGCAACGTCTATTTCGCCGAGGAGCGGGACGAGTTGTATCGTTCGTCACACGCGCTCGTCTCCGACGAAGCGGACTTGGCGACCGACTGCAACACCGCCGACCGGCTGTTCGCTCAACTGCAGGACTTGGACGCTGTCGTCAATGCCCATGTCGGCGGCCGCTACGCAGACATCGCATTGGCCCACGACAACAGGGTAGAGCGTTCAGTGGAAATCCATTCGGCCTGGGGGACCTTCGAATGGCTGCTGCATGACGCCTTCGAGGCGGGACTCAGGGTCGGCGTGGTGTGCAACAGCGACGACCACAAGGGGCGTCCGGGAGCCAGTTCGCCTGGCGCCTCGCAGTTCGGCGCCTATGGCGGATTGACCTGCCTGCTTCTGCCCAAGCTCTCCAGGCCGGCGGTGTTCGCGGCACTTCGGCAGCGCCATCATTACGGCACCACCGGGGCCCGCCTTCACTTAGACCTTCGCGCCCGTTTCGCCCGCCCCGTCCGACTGTTCGAGGAAGACCCGGCAATGGGCGGGACGCTCTCCCGCTTGGAAACGGTGGCGATGATGGGCGACATCGTCCAAACCGACGCCGCAGAACTGATGCTCGAAATCGATATCCTTGCCGCTTCCGCCATCGAGCGGGTGGAAATCCGCCGCGGCCCCGAGGTGGTCGAAGTGATCCGCCCCTACGCCGCCGATCCCGGCAGCCACCGCCTGAGGGTGGTGATGGAGGGCGCCGAGTATCGCGGCCGCGGGCGCCAGACAGTTTGGGACGGCCAAGCCCTATTGGAGGGCAACACCATCGTGTCGGCCACACCGTTCAATTTCTGGAACCATGACAAGCCGTTGCGGTCGACCGCGGAAGGCTTGGCCTGGTCGCTGGTCACCACCGGCAACTTCGCCGGTTTCGATGTATTGTTGGCGGATGCCGCCGCCGGCCGCCTCAGGATCAGTACGCCGCACGCCGCCCTCGACTTGGACGTCGAAGCCATCGGGCCGGAGCCTCTGGTGTTCGAGGCCGGCGGCCTGGCTCGCAGGCTGTCCCTTCTGCGCCTGCCGGAACGGCTGGAAACGCGGGCGCTCCGTCTGACCAGAACCGTCGCGCGGGCGGCGGCGGGAGACACGCCGTTATGGGTTTCGGTGGTGCTCGAGGACGGCCATCAGGCCTGGTCGAGCCCGATCTACCTGATCAATTGAAATCAGCCGACTGACCCGGCGGCGGGCTGAAGCCCAAATCGCCCCGAGCGATTACCGCCTCGCGCCCGCCATGGCGCGACAACTGCTCCGCCTGACGCGCTTTCGCCAGGACATCAACCGCCTCGGGATCAAGAAGCGCGCGCAGCCGGGCCTCGCCCTCGGCCAGCACCGGGGCGCTGGCCGGATCGTCAGCAAGGTCACGAAGTTCCTCGGGATCGCTTTGCAGGTCGAACAGTTGCGGCCGGTAGAGCACGTAGTGGACGTATTTATAGCGGCCGAAACGCACCATATACGCGGCGGTGCGCGATCCCATGCCATGATATTCGGCCAGAATGTCGCGCCTCGGGGCCCCGCTCCGGGTCAGCCCGAACAGCGATGTGCCCGGCATGGCCGGATCGGGCGTCAGGCCGACTGCCTCGAGCACGGTCGGATGGAAATCGATATGGCTGGCCGGAATGTCCGTCACCCGTCCGGACGGGATGTCGGGACCGGCGAGGATCAGCGGCACCCCCACCGACTCCTCGTACATCGTCGACTTCCCCCAGAGCCCCCGGCTGCCCAGGTTGTCGCCGTGGTCGCTGGTGTAGATGACGTTGGTATCGCTGGCCAGACCACTGCGTTCCAAGGCCGCCAGGATGCGCCCGACATTGGCGTCCATGAAGCTCACCAGCCCGAAATAGCCCGCCAGCGCCACCCTCAGCTTGGCGTCGTCGAAATAGTCGTCGTAGTTGAACGATCGGGCATAGTCCTTCAGGAACGGATGGTCGGGACGCTGGGCCTTGCCGTAGAGTTTCGGCAGGGGGATCCGGTCCTGGGGGTAAAGGTTAAAGAACGCCTCTGGAACCTTTAGCGGAAAATGCGGGGCGACAAAGGAGACGAACAGCACCCAGGGCCGGTCGGACGGCTGGCGCGCCGCCGTCTCCAGCCAAGCCTCGGCGCAGGCGGTAATGTCGAGATCGTAGCGGTTGTAGGGGCTGAGCCCCGGCCCCGCCATGTTCGCCATCTTCCAGGACCCCTTGCGGGTCGGCAGTTCGTCGCGCACCAACCCCATCAGATCGCCAACCGCCTCGACCACATGCATGGTCTCGATCTCTTCGCTGAACCCGTGATCGTCGGCATGGCTGCGGAAATGCAGCTTGCCGATGGCGCTGGCCGTGTGGCCACGGCTGCGCAGAACATGGTGCCAGCTGGGCACGCGACCCTCGTAAGGATCGGCGTTGTCCCAATAGCGATGCTGATGAACATAAAGACCAGTGGCGAATGAGGCCCGCGCCGGCACGCAGACCGGGGTGGTGCAATAGGCGGTGGTGAAACGGGTGCCGCGGGCCGCCAGGGCGTCCAGGTGAGGCGTCTTCACCATGGCATGGCCGCCGGCTCCCAGGATCTTGGGATTGTGTTCGTCGGACATCAGGATCAGCAGATTGCGGCCGGTCATGGCCGCTCTCCTTCCGAAATGACCCTCACCAGCCCGGCCGGCGGATCGACGGCGACCCGCAAGCCGGTGGACAGGGCAACGGTGATGTCAGTCTTGAAGCGGTCGATCAGCGGCAACCCGGCGAAGGCGGCCCCCTGGGCCATGATCGGATTGGCGAAATTGAGCAGCAACGCCCGCGGCGCCAGCCCTCTCGCCACCATCTCTCGCAGCATCCAGGCGGTGGCGACGCCACCCTTGGCGGCGTTCAGCACCAGCACCGTGTCGACATAGCTTCGGCCGGCCAGGGCATGGCTGGGGCGCGAAAATATGCCGCGCACCAGATCGAGATCATAACGGGCGCTGAAATTATCGGAGGCCACCAGGGCGATGCCCTCGACCGGTCGGCCGATGCCGACATGGCCCAGAAATACCTTATCGCTCATTCCACCACCCTCCCCGCAAGGGCCGAGCGGACACAGGCCTCCATGGGCGCCAGTACCGGTTCATATCCGTAGCCGCCAATAATGTTGGTAAGCTTGGCCGAGTTGGTCAGCAGCCGCTTCCAGCCGTTGGCGACGCCGATCTGGCGGGCGTGCATCTGGTAGAAACAGACCCCCTCGAGCAACAACGCTCCGGCCTTCTCCAGCACCTCGAGGATGCCCATCCGGCGTGCGCCGGCTTTCAGCTCGGGCGAGGTGCAGACGATCAGGGCGACGTTGTCGTGGATCCGGCTTCCCTCCAGCAGGCGGGCCAGGGCAGACAGTTCGTGCAGCGACAGTTGCGGCGCCGCGAACACAACCAGGTCGAGGCGGTCGTCGGCTGGCCGATAGCCGGCATAGAAATCCTCGATTGCCGCCAGGTCCACCACCAGCTCTGGCGACGGTTGCGGCCCGCCGAAGGCCCGTTCGGCGGTTGGCGCCTCGGGCGTGACGCCGACCATGTGGTAGAGCGCCGTCGAACCGTAGCTGGCCAGCGCCGCGCCGAAATGCTTGAGTTCGTCCGAAGTGGGCGTGCCATCGATGCCGGTCAGCACCGGCACCTGCCAGTAGGACCCCATCCGCCGCCCGACAATGCCCCCCAGGACACCCCAGTCGGACAGCGACCGCGGCCGCTCGGCGACATGAACGCGGAGGCTGCCCCGGCGCCGTTCGGCCAGATGGAAGCCGTAGCGCGGTGCCCTGCCGGTCAGCGCGCTGGCGATGGCCGAGGGGCCGCCCTCGTAGTTGGTGCGGGCGCCGCAAACACTGTTGGCATAGATCGCCGAGCCGGTGTCGCCGAACGCAACATGTTCTCCGAACACCGGGGCCATGATCGTCTGGTAATTGATGCAGGTGTCGGCCATCAGCACACCCAAGGCCCGAAAGGCGGCGATGGTGCGCCGCTCGAGATCGACGAAGGCCTCGTCCTGTTTGAGGCGCCCGTATTCGGCGAGATCGGCGCCGCGCGGATCGGTGACGGTGGGGATGGTGACCCGGCGGTCCTCGGGCGCGGCGGCGGCCAACGCCTCCAGCCAGGCCACACCGGAAGCGCCGAGCGCTTCGGTATCGGCCATAACATGGGCCTGCGATACCGGGACCAGATCCTCGGCATCGAAGAATTGGCCGACGTCCAGAAGATGCTCCATGGCCCAGGCTCGAATCGGACCGCCACTGCCGTCCAGCAATGCTTTTTCGTCATCGGTGAGTTTCATGCGCTTTCCCCTACCATGGACGTACCAGCCAGGCGATGCCGGCAGCGGCGGCGATGAAGGCCGCCAGCACCGCCAGCGGCTTCTGAAAGCGGATGCAGGATGTCGCCTCCAACCAGAAGATGCGCAGCCCTCCCGCCAGATGGAACACGGCGGCCAACACCAGAGCGGCGGCCACCGCCTCTCGCCCCCTTCCCTCGGTCCGTGCCGACAGACCGTCGAAAGCGGACGGCATCACCAGCGCCAGCGCCAGGACACTGAGGTGAAAGGGCAATGCGAACGCCAAAAGGTCGCCGCTCCAGCGCTGCAAACGGGCCGACCAGCCCAGCACCCCCTGGCGTCCCCGCAACAGTCCGGCGCGGAAGAGGACTCGCCGCAGACCGAGACCGGCATGCAGCGCGGCGACCGCCGCCAGAACCAGATAGGCGGGATCCGCCAGCCCAACCGCCCGGGCATCGAGCGTCCCTGCCCCCCGCCCCAGGCCGGTCAGCAGGTGGACAACCAGCCCGACCGCCAACAACAG
>Ga0208507_1002255_pt1 | contig 10058 bp, 5 predicted proteins | sample CryBogCBH12Aug01_FD_184626 | JGI IMG/M metagenome (GOLD analysis project Ga0208507, IMG submission 184626) | Freshwater microbial communities from Crystal Bog, Wisconsin, USA - CBH12Aug09.1 (SPAdes) (version 2) | ecosystem: Environmental > Aquatic > Freshwater > Lake | place: Crystal Bog...
TTTGATTCCGTCAAAGGTAGGGGCGGCAGCGACGGCGAACCTGTCCGCAAAACGCCGTGGGCGGAAATTGCGTGGCAGTTGGGCGGTCAAAAAGCATTCGATGAAGTTGCCGAGCATGAGAAAACCAAAGAAGCCCCCGGCGGAGAAGTGATCCGCCGCTTGCTCCCCAAAGACAAGCCGTGCCTCATCCTGATGGATGAATTGATGAATTACGTCAGCCGCACCCGCAAGACTGGCTTGGGCGGCCAGCTTTACCATTTCCTGCAAAACTTTTCCGAAGTTGCGCGCGGCCTGGACAACGTAGTTCTCGCCGTCTCCATTCCCGCGTCCGAATTGGAAATGACCACGGAGGACATTGCCGATTTTACGCGGTTCAAAAAAATGCTCAATCGTCTTGGCAAGCCCATCATCATGTCTGCCGAGGCGGAAACGTCGGAAATCATCCGCCGCCGACTGTTTGAATGGGATGACCGGGCCGTTACCGCCGACGGAAAAATCATGCTGCCCAAGGATGCCTTGGAAACGTGCGCCGAGTATGGCGATTGGGTGGTTGAAAACCGCCAGCAGTTGCCGACGTGGTTCCCGCTGGACAGCGCCCGCGAGGCGTTCGCCGCCACCTATCCCTTCCATCCAACGCTCATTTCGGTTTTCGAGCGCAAGTGGCAGGAGCTTCCACGTTTTCAGCAGACGCGCGGCGTTTTGCGCCTGCTTGCCTTATGGGTTTCCCACGCCTACTCGCAGGGCTTCAAAGGCGCTCACAAGGACGCCCTTATCGGCATCGGCACCGCGCCGATGGATGAATCCTTGTTTCGCACCGCCGTCTTTGAGCAGTTAGGCGAGAATAAACTAGAAGGCGCAGTAACCACGGACATTTGCGGCAAAAAAGAGTCTCACGCCGTCCGGCTGGACGCCGAGGCCGACGACACCACGCGCAAAGCCCGCCTGCACCGCAAAGTTGCCACAACCATTCTTTTCGAGTCCAACGGCGGACAGGCCAAGGGCGAAGCCACCCAGCCGGAAATCCGTCTGGCTGTCGCTGAACCCGGCCTTGAAATCGGCCATATTGAACCGGCATTGGAAGCCCTTACCGAAGGCTGTTTTTACCTTACTGTTGAGCGCAATCGCTATCGGTTCAGTTTGAAGGAGAATTTGAACAAGCGGTTTGCCGACCGCCGCGCCAGCGTCCAGCCCGCCGATGTTGAGGAACGCATCCGGGAGGAAATTCAGAAAGTTTTTGCCGCAGGCGACGACGTGGAGCGGATTTACTTCCCGGAAAAATCCAGCCAGGTGCCGGATCGTCCCGCGCTGACGCTCGTGGTCGTCTCGCCGGACCAGTCCATGCACGATGAAAAAGCCGCGCTCCAATTCGCGGAGTCCATCACCCGCGAATATGGCGCATCCGGGCGGACGTTCAAAAGCGCGCTCATCTTTTGTATGCCGGAATCAGCCGAAGCGTTGCGCGAGGAAGCCCGCAAGGTGCTCGCTTGGGAGGACATTGACGACGAGGCACCCGATTTGAAACTTGATGACGTGCAGATTCGCCAGCTTGACGAAAACGTGAAGAAAGCGAAGCGCGACTTGAAAGAAACCATCTGGCGCACCTACAAGCTGCTTGTGTTGCTCGGCAAAGACAACACGTTGAAGAAGGTTGATCTTGGCCTTGTCCATTCCAGCGCCGCGCCGGACATTGCCACGCTCATCGTGACCCGTCTCCGGCAGGATGGCGATGTTGACAGCGGTATCAGCCCCAATTTCCTCGTTCGCAACTGGCCAGCAATGAAAGAATGGCCGACCAAGGCATTGCGCGATGCTTTTTTTGCGTCACCCAAGTTCCCGCGCCTTTTGAGCGCGGAAGCCATCAAGCAGACCATTCAGAACGGCGTCGCCAACGGCTTTTTTGCCTATGTCGGCAAAACCGCAGCAGGTGCCTACAAGCCGTTTTATTTCAGTGCGGCTCTACCAACTGCGGAAATCGAATTCTCGGATGAAATGTATTTGATTAAAGCCGAGGACGCCAAGATTAACGTTGAACCGCCCAAACTCACGGCGCTGCAAATTTCGCCGTCCGAAACGTCCATCTTACCCGGCAAGGAACTATCCTTTGCGGTCAAAGGCTTGGATCAACACGGGCGCGAAATCGCGCTCGCCAAGGTTGAATGGACGGCCACCGCCGGCAAAATTGACCACCAGGGAAATTTTCAGGCTGCCCAGCAGGAAGGTAATGCCACAATCACGGCCACCGTCGGGACGATGTCCGCCACGGCCACCGTCGCCGTCGCTAAGTCGCCGGTTAAGCCGACGCCACCACCGCAAAACGGTAAACTCGTATGGACAGGCGACGTGCCGCCGCAGAAATGGATGAATTTCTACACAAAGGTTCTATCCAAGTTTTCCAGCGGCAGAGGCTTGAAGCTAACCGTCAAGGTCGAAGCATCACCAGAAGGCGGCGTGTCCAAGCAGAAGGCTGAGGAAACCAAAACCGCGCTCCGCGAGCTTGGTTTGAATGAGGATTTGAAGGTCGAATAACAACAAACCATTTCAAATGCTTGGTCGATGCCCAAAATGTGGTTCGGAAGTTCTCGAAGGAGAGCAGGATTTTTATTGCCGGTCTGCCGGCTGTAAATTCAGGATCGGCGGAGTCATTCTTGGTCAGGTAATCCATCGTTCGCAGGTTGTAAAATTGCTTGCCCACAAGCGGACAGACTTGCTCTCTGATTTCATTTCTAAATCTGGGAAAAGGTTTTCTGCTTTTTTGGTTCTTGGTGAGGATGCGGAGAATCCAGCCAAAGTTACTTTTGAATTTCCGTCAAGCGATGAAACGCCGGAAGTCCTGGCAACGAGATCAGCTCAGGAACTAAAGACCGCCGGCCAAGAGCTGTATGAGGCCAAGAAGTATGCCGAGGCGATGCCCATCTTGAAACTGGCAGCCGAGGCATATCCCAAAGATGAATTGCTCTGGCAGCAATTATTTATCACCGCCAGGAATACCAACCAAACCGAGCAGGCGGTGGAGTTTGCCAAAGTTGGCATCCGGCATTTCCCACAATCATATTGGCTTTGGATGGAATTGGGCAACGTCTTGACGAAACTGGACCGTCTTGAAGAAGCTGAAAAAGCCCTCGATACGGCGGAAAAGATTGATGCCGATAACTCTTGGTTTTGGCGCTACCGGGTCAACCTGCATAAAAAAACCAAGAAAGAACAGAAACTATTTCAGGCATGGGAAAGACTTTCCAAGTTAGTTGAATTGGATGGAGAGGACTTAAATGCCGTAGGCATCGCCTACTATAATGCCGAAAACTACGCGAAGGCAGTTGAGTTCTACCGGCAGGCGGCAGCGAAAACCCCATCGGCATATTTGTTTTTCAATATAGGTCTGGCTTATGCCAATCCGAAAGTTTCCCAAGACGTAGATGCGGCTGACGCCTACCGGCAGGCTTTGGTTCTGGAACCAAAATATGAAAAAGCCAGACATTCTTTGGAATCATTAAAGCCAAAACTTGAAAACGTGGCGAAGTCCGCGCGCAAGCTGGCTGGAGGTGTGGCCTCTGGCAGCAACCAATACCAAAATTATTTTAGTCCGTATGAAGCCCTGCAAATTGAGGACGACGATGGGGTTGCTTTTGCCGACGTGAAGATGATTCAGCGGGCTAAAAAGCGCCTTCTTCAAGAGATTGAACTCAATGACGGCAAGGTGTCATGGCTAGATAATTATGCCCTCGATAAATCACGCGCCCTTGAGTTAGATGATGAACTCCTCGACGCTACCAAGCGCGCCTTCCATTGGGAGGTGTTTCAAAATAAGCAATTGCTCCGGTTTCTAACGCGCGGCGAGATAGAACACTTCCTATACTCGGATGATTATTTTCCAAAGGATGATCTGGAGCTTTTGGACAAAAATCGTGCTTTCAGAAATTTTTTAAGCAAACCCTTTGCCAATCAATATAATGTCATCCTGACGCGGGCAATCGAACAACGTGCATGGGAGGTGGTCGAGGCACTCTTTGATGGCCGACGCTGGGTGAACCCGGAAGATGAAGATATTTGCTTTTCTGGTGCACATAAACGCGTAAACGACTTGGTTCAGTTGATGCGGGCAAAGGCGGAAGAGGGAGCGAAACGCAAAGTCACCGTTGCCGAGGTCGAGGATTTGATACGCCAACATGGATTGACGAAATTATTCAACTTGTTGCCGGCAAATTTTCGATCAGCCCAGTCCGAACTGGTTGCCGAGCTTCGTCAGTTGGCCATCTCCTGCTATAACGAGCATGGCGACCCCGACTTGTCACGGGGCATTTTGCATCTCTGCAAAAGTTTTCAATTCAAAAATGCTGATCTGAACAAGCGGCTAGATGAAGACTTCAAAATCATTGAGGGTAAGATTGCGGAGGAACGCAAAGCTGAGGTAAAACTCACGTTCGGGTCGGATCGCCCATTTCAAATTACCAAAGAAGGTGTCCGGGACGGAGCTTTGTTTTTCCCAGCCGATACCATAAGGTTTTTGCGCTGGGGAATCACAGTGAATGGCCAGACCAATAGATATGAATATGTCTTGGTCGTGAAAAACAACCAAGGCCGACAAATCATGGCGAGTTGGTCAACGCCTAGGGCAGATGAGGAAAAGCAGACCAAATATTTCACATCGATGGTAGATGCCTGTTTCAGCTATCTCGTAGAATATGCCATCGCAGACATTCAAAATCAGCTGAGGGCCGGCAACAATGTCACTGTCGGTTCATGCACACTTACCCAGCAAGGGATCAAATTTCAAGTGCAGGGGTTGATTTTCAAAAAAGACCGCTTCATCCAGTGGGTTGATCTCGCCACGGAGATGAAAAATGGGGAGGTCATTATTTACAGCAAGGCCGAAAGAGGCGTTTCAACCAGTATGCCAATCAAAGACACGGACAATGCCGTTTTACTTCCGGCGCTCCGGTTCATAATGGAAAAACAGCACAATTAGCCAACACCAAATTATATTATGGAAATTCGACCGCCAACCACCAGGATACAAGTTCCCAAAATTATTCTCACCCTCGTCAACCAGCTTTACGAGTTGGAGCAGAAAATAAAGCGGCAGGGCGACACCAACAACTTGCTCCGCAACGTCAACAAAATGAAAGATGCGTTTGCCGAGGAAGGTTTGCCAGTGGGGGCAGGCAACGGTCAATTGCAGATGTGCCTAATATATGAAGACCCGATGGGCCAGCCCTTCAAAGAAACCCGAACCGATTTGGAGGCGACCATTTCCGGCGCGGGAACCGATAATCTCGTGGTGGTGGAAGTTATCAAACCCATCATTCGTTCAGTTTTGCGCGACAGCTCGGGTGAGTTGTCCGACAAGGACCGGGCACAATACACGCAGGTAATTCAAAAAGGCATTGTCATCGTCGAAACACAAAAGGAGAATTAAATATGAACAACATGATTAACTTCGGCATTGATTTAGGCACCACAAATTCCTTAATCGCCAAATTCGACAAGGGCACGGTGGAGGTTTTTAAGAATCCCAATGGATTCAAGGAAACCCTATCCTCCATCGTTGGCTTTCGCAACGACCGCATCCTCGTGGGCGAGCAGGCGAGAACCTACATGGAAAAAGATCACAAGAGTGTTGTCAGCCGGTTTAAGCGAAAAATGGGCACCACGGAAAGTTTCAAAATTAAATCACTTGGACAGTCCAAAACCCCCATCGAACTTTCGGCCTTTGTCCTCAAGGAACTCAAAAATTTTATTCACACCGGCGAGTCGCCGGAATCCGTGGTTATCACGATCCCGGCGTCGTTTGATATGGTGCAATCAAATGCGACCAAGGAGGCCGGCTATGCCGCTGGCTTCAAACAGGTGGTGTTGCTCCAGGAACCCATCGCCGCCAGCTTGGCCTACGCGAACAAGGAAAAGAATGTGGATTTGAAAAATAGCCAGTGGATTGTTTATGACCTCGGTGGCGGAACCTTTGATGTGGCGTTGGTAAAAATTGTTGAAGGTGAACTAAAAGTTGTTGATCACGAGGGCGACAACTATCTGGGCGGTTCTGATTTTGACGCGCTGATTGTCGAGCGCATCATCGCACCAGAACTTGAGAAAAAGGGAAAATTCAAAGACCTACTGGCCCAGATGAAAAGTGAGCAGGGTAAATACAACCGTCTGTGGCACCATCTTTTGCACAAAGCCGAAGAAGCCAAAATTGAACTGTCGTCAAAAACTTCCGCCGAAATCGAATTTAGCGTCGAGGACGACGAAGGAAATGTGTTGGTGGACCTGATTATTACGGTCACTCGTTCAGAGTATGAGGCGGTCATCAAAGACGCGATTGATACCACCGCCGAGATGTTGAAAAAAATCCTCACCCGGAAATCGCTGCAACCGCAGGATTTGAAATTTGTGCTTATGGTTGGCGGCGCGACCTATACTCCATTTGTGCGGAAACGCATCCAGGAGTTGCTTGGCATACCGGTTAACACCGGCATTGATCCAACCAACGCAATTGCCGTTGGTGCCGCATATTTCGCTGCCACCAAAGAAATTAACTTGGGCGACAAATCACCAAGCAAGCCAGCACCACTGGGAAACTTGCGGATAAAGGTTGCCTACAACCGCGCGTCGCAAGAGAAAGAAGAAATGTTCTCGGCCAAAGTCGAGGGTGACGTGACCGGATTATTTTATCGAATCACCCGCGAAGACGGCAGCTATGACAGCGGCTTGAAAAAACTCTCTGCACGCATCGTGGAGGATTTGCCGCTCTTGGAAAACGCCTACAACCATTTCGGCTTCACTGTTTATGACAGTCAAAACAACCCCGTTTTGACTGATTTTGATTCGATCCAGATTGCCCAAGGCAAATACAGTGTTGCCGGCCAGATGCTCCCGGAGGATTTGAGCCTCGTGAAAGACAAGGATGACGACACCACCCTCGCACGAATCTTTTCCAAGAATTCTGTTCTGCCTGCGAAAACAAAGGTGACGGTGGACGTCAGCAAGGCCGTGATACATGGCTCGGATGACCAAATTAGAATCATCGTCGTCGAGGGACCGGCGGATAATCATTTCACAGTGAACAAGACAATTGGTTATTTGGAGATTTCCGGCAAGGGACTCAAGCGCGACATCGTGCGCGGGACCGAGATCGACCTGACGTTTGAACTGTCTGAATCACGAGACCTGACAGTAAATGCGTTCGTGAATCCATCTGGCCCGGAGTTTTCCCAAATCTTCAATCCGACCAATCGCAAAGTGTCCGTGAAATCACTAAGCGAAGAAGTGCAAATGCTTGACGGGCAACTCGCCAAGGAAAAGGCGGAAGCAGTCAAAAATGAAAACTATGAAGTGGCCGAGAAACTCGAAAAACTTATCACTCCGATGCAGGAGCTTCAGGGTGAGGCGATGCTTTTAAGTCTCACGCCGGATGATGTAACAGATGACCGATATAAACTCGATGATCGTAAACGCAAGATTGCACAAGAATTGAACCAGTTGACCTCCGGTAAACGGCTGGAGCGGTTGCGCACGGAATACCAAGCGGCAAAAGTCGAAGTCACCGCGATTGTGAACGAGAGCGGCAACGACCATGAGCGGCGGCAGCTAAACGAAATCAATGCCCAAGAGCACACTTTCTTGGCGTCAACGACACCTCAGAAAATCCAGACCGCGATAGATCAGCTCTGGCACATTTCGTCTCAAATCCTCCGCCGGACGCCAGACTTTTTAGTCGGGTGGTTTCAGCATTTGGTAAGCAAGCGTGAAATGCTGAACGACCAGCTACAAGCCAAGAACCTTATCGAGCAGGGTAAAAAACACATCGCGGACGAGGATTTCGACAAGTTGTTGGCCGTGAATGGCCGACTTCACAGTCTGTTGCCGGAAACGGAAAAAGATTCAAAAGAAGCCCGTCATTTCACCGGAATCAGTTAAATTTACGACTAGGCGATGCGTTTATGAAAAATGGTTTGCTCTCCGCGTTTACTGTTGTTTGAGACGTTCAAGAAATGCAAGACGTGTCGGTTCAGGTCCCGGTCCGAGATTACAATTGAGACCGTCTGCTGTGACGCTCCGAAGCGTCGTTTCGGTTTCGCTCATAAGAGATTGTCCGAGAATATAGTAGCTTCGCTGACCTGAAATATAATCGTCAAGAACAGCCGCAAAGAACGGGGCTAACACAGGCGGCTTTCCCCCTTTTGTATGCACTGATTCTAATTTTTTTAGATCTAACGGATAGGCTCGCGGCTTCGGAAACTGAAAAAGAAAGTAACCACAGGATGAAGATAATTGACCTTCTTCCAACTTAAACGATGCTATTTGTTCAGGCGACGGACGAACTTTTATTCTTGTGCAGCCATATTCGCAAAGCATCATTCCGAATGGCGCGCTGGAATTACGCCAATTTTTAACAAACCGCTCAAATTCTTTATGCACCCAATTAGGAAGCCCGAAATAAGCAATTTCGTAACTCACTTGTGCCAAGTCTTCGGGAGTCGCCAGCGGCAACCCGGAGTCCCCGGACCCTGCTTTTGATTTGAGGAAGTCAAATAAACCCATAATAATTTTGGTGAAACCAAGACGGATTTTAGAATAAACGACCAACCTGAAAAAGCGTAAAATTTACCAAAGGTAATGATGCCGGACGAGGATTGACCGGCATCTATAATCTGGCGGCTGAATCATTATGGTTCAGCCGCCTTTTGCCATTCCCCTGCCGTCCAAGAGGCACAAGCAGCCGCTCGCTTTCAGCGTGGCAAGCCACCGCGCAACTTGTGCCACTTGTCCTTTCCCATTTTAGTCTGACCTTTGGCCGTCCGTGTTCCGCCGTGCGCCTTCGGCTTGCCCCATCCCCGCCAAGCCACGGCTCCCGGCTACTCCCGGCCGGCCATACGTCAGAACAGCGCGGCCCCGCGCCCCGTTCCACTGTTTGATTGAAACGCCCCTGTCATGCCTCATGCGAAAGCCATGAGTCACGCCAGTTGCGCCCGCTTCGCGTAGATGGTTTGGGAAAAATAATTCTTTGGATCGTTTTCAAGTCCATGTCCGCAGTGCTCCCCCTCTGCATCGGCTCGTTCTTTCGCCCTCACTAGCCCGGCTTCACAGGGGGCCGGACGTGGTTCCTCCTGAAGGCAACCTCCACTGGCCGCCCTGCTACGCGGGCTTTTTTCGTGAAGGGCGAAAGACCGGACCGAACAGCAGAGCACAAAAAAAAGACTATGAAAACGAATACAAACAAAAATCAGATCAAGGCTCAGAGCCGTCCCGAACAGTTGAGCACGAGCACGGGAAACCGACCGAAAATCAATCTGGAATTGCGCCGGGCAAACCGGGCGCTGGACACCGAGAAATTGCTGGCTTTGCTCCGCAGTCAGACACCGCGTTTTTTTGAATTGGCCGAAGTGGTTGGCAAGTGGGTTTGGATTCAGTTCACCGAGAAACAACCGGCAGAAGTCACCGCCGTTTTGGCCGAGCTTGGCTTTCATTGGAATAATGCCCGGCAGGTTTGGCAGCACCCCTGCGGCACGATTCAGGTTGAACCCGTGAAGCATGACCCCCGGAAGCGTTACGGCAGCCAGTTCGCCGCCGACCAGAAAGCAGCTTGAAAGGAGAACTCGCCATGAATACCACCGAAACTTTTCCGGGATTTGAAACGCTGGTGAAACCTTTCAAGTTTGCCGCCAGCCCCTACGAATACAAAGTGACCGCGCTCCGCGAATGTCCGACGCCGGAGAACTTGCAGCAGTGCGAGACACCCGACAAAGCCGCCGATTATTGGCGGATGCACATTGCCACCCATCCGAACTTTAACCCGGATTGCGAATGTTTGGCCGTGTTGCTTTTGAACACGCGCCGCAAAGTCAAAGGGCATCAAATCGTTTCCATCGGCACGATGGACACCATTTTAGTTCACCCCCGCGAGGTGTTCCGCCTTGCGATTGTCACCGCCGCCAGTGCGTTGATTGTCATGCACAATCACCCTAGCGGCGAAAGCACCCCGTCAGAGGCAGACATCAAAGTGACCCGCGATTTAATCCGCGCCGGCCAGCTTTTGAAAATGGAATTGCTTGACCATGTAATCA
>Ga0208507_1002258_pt1 | contig 10053 bp, 20 predicted proteins | sample CryBogCBH12Aug01_FD_184626 | JGI IMG/M metagenome (GOLD analysis project Ga0208507, IMG submission 184626) | Freshwater microbial communities from Crystal Bog, Wisconsin, USA - CBH12Aug09.1 (SPAdes) (version 2) | ecosystem: Environmental > Aquatic > Freshwater > Lake | place: Crystal Bog...
AACAGCGAGATGAAGAGGTGGCACGGCTGTTCTGGGAGAGTCGGAACGCGCACCGACCTTTCTCGGCGACCTGGGAGCGTGTCGCGCCGCCGGCTCGCGCCAAATGGACGCAGGTAGCGTCTGCTATTCGTGAATACCTGAAGGATGGTTCGCTCCCGACGTTTTTCGGGAAGGATTCTGACCTTACGTTCCTGTTCCGAATGGCTATTGGGGATCCGCAAAATGATGCGGTACTCCGGTTTCGCGAGTCGTAGGCTTTAGGCGGGAACAGATTACCGCGGCTTCGTGGACCTGCAGGTGTCATCGCAACGGTTACTTTCATAGTAGTGCTGTAAAGTCAGACCTGACATGAGTTGTCGGGATGATGGGTGTTTATCTCATGTATGGGAAACACCCATTGACGTATAGCCCCGTATGACGTATATTGAGTGAAATTCTGATGGCGATATTGCAGTTCGCCATCTTTGAAATGAGGTTTCTTGGCTATGCCACCATCTGTTTTTGATGCATTTCCGGAGTTGCTTAATGCGCCCCCCGCCTTTGGGCTAAGGGCGCAAGGCAAGCTAATTGTCGTTGAACAGATGGTTCGCGAAGGTAGGTCCTGGGACGAAAACGGGGCGGCAATCGGCTGGAGCGGGGAGGCTGTGGAGCGCCATTACGGTTGGCACCTTGAAGCTAGTGATGCTGAGTTGCAGGCACAGGCCACTGATCCAAGAGATAGATGCAGGTGAAGTCTATGGGTAATGGTTGGACGATACCGATGATTGCCGCTGGCACTTGTAGCGCCGGAGCCATTGTGCTGATCCGTGACTTGCCACGCTTCGCGCCGGGTATGCCCGCCAAGTCAGCCGGCTGGTATCACGGTCCCGCCCGTCTCGGGACGTCATATACGTCCAATCACTTCGTCAAACGCTTTTTTGATCCTTGCCGTCCATGGAAACTTCATTGCTTGGGATATGAGATCGTCCAGTCAGCCCTTCCGGTAATTCTCCTGGTGAACGACGTCGAGGATGTCGCCGGCAACGCTTTCTTTCTCGAATGCCGTAAGGACAGGCGGCAGGATATCGTCATCAGTATTGACGGAGCCGTTGCGCCGCTTAAATCGGCAGCTGCGGACAGGGGATGACATCGAAAGGGAAGCCTTTTGCATGATCGTGGTGTCCCGTTTACCCACAGGCCGCCCTCCGCCAGACTCTTGACGGTCGCTGCGGACGGCCTATGGATAAACCCCGGCAGCCAGGGACTGGCCTCAGCAACCCCAAAATGCGTGTCTGCTCACTGTGTCACCGGGAGGGCTCCAACCCCAAAATGCGAATAGCCAATATTAAAAACAAAGTCTAATGATAATTGTTTAGAATGGAGCGCATAATGACAGGAAGAGAACTAGCGAGTAGATGTCCTCTATTTGATGTGCTCAAAGATTATTACTGCGTTGAGACGCTCCGCAGAAAGGGAGTCTATTGCAGTGTTGATGAAAAAGTGATTGCCGAGTTGTTGTCGAAGGGGGTCTACCGTCAGGCCCAGTGGTCGTACTCCCCGCCACACGGCCGATAAGAAGACATTATCGGCCCCCTGACCACCAGTCGGCGGGGGCCACCCGTCGAAGGCAGAGGCGGATATAGCCAGATTGCGAGGTGAGACAAAAATGACGCAGGAATTGTGGCACCAGCAGATGACGATTTAGGGAAACTCTATGAAAATCTTCTTCGGCAAAGTTAAGGGTCCGGCTGTTTTTACCATCCTTGGCGGCGAGGTGCGACACGCTATTTTGAAAATGTTCGGCGTGGCCGGAATGAATTGGTTTGTCGGCATAATCCTGACGGAACGAAAGGTGTAGCTATGGCCGTTTCGTCAGCAACCGCTAAGCGTCATTTAAAGCTCATTGAATATCAGATCCGTGCGGCCTGGGATGTCGCGAGCAATTGTGAATCAGGGCCAGTAAAGCTGCAGGCCATGAAAAATCATCGCGACTTATGTAATCAGGCTGAACACCTTAAAATGATACTGCAGTGTTCACCGGAACAGATGAAAGCCGACGGTTGAGTGAGGTCGATATGTCTTTAAGTAATGGAACGGAATTTGAATTTAATGGCTACCGCTACACCGTTGCGGGGTTCCTGCCGCCTACGGCATACGATGCAACCGCCTACAGAGTTGTAAATGAAATGGGCGGTCAGGAAGTAATCGAAGCAATTATCGTTGAGGGCATTGTTGGCGGAACCATGCCAGAAAAAGAAGCCCTTGCGCATAGGGCAATGTCAGCCAGCTCGTATTTTTAAGTATGTGAAGTTCGCGCTGACATGCCGCTGGTTCGCTTTGGAGAAATGAGTTCATCGCCGGATGGTCCGGCTTAACTGGAGACCCAACCATGAAAAAGATTACTTTTCATATACTTGTTCTCGCCACTCTCAATGTCGGCTCTGCGTTTGCTGAGGATCAGGAATTTCTCCATCGCTATGCTGTTGCAGGCACCCCTGAGGCGAATTTTATAAACGTCAAGGTCACTCCTGCGTCTGGCGCGGCAACTGTGTCCGGAGCTGATCCGGAATTTCTCCATCGCCACGTTGTTGCAGACCATCCGGAAGCCAATTCGACGAACGTCGATATCAGGCGGTGAGACTCGCTTTTGAGAAACGAGGGAAGTGACTGAAATGTTGAAAATCCGCACCGAAGTCCGACCAAGTCAAATTGAAGGCGCGGGGATGGGGGTATATTGTATTGATTTTGTTCCTGCGGGGTCAATTGTGTGGGCATTTGATGAGGGGTTCGACTTGCGCGTTCCTGCACTGCCGACCGATCCTATTGCGCGCGAATTCGTAGAGACCTATGGATATCTTCAGGCGGACGGGACGCCTGGCTATGTCATCTGCGTGGACAATGCGCGGTTCTTTAATCACCTTCCGGCCGACAAGGCAACCTGCAGAGTGTCTCCTGATGGGGCAACTTTCGCGACTCGCGATCTTGATCCGGGTACCGAACTAACGACCGACTACGACACATTCTGTGCCGATGATCTAGCTACAGGTTATCTGGTTGGAGATGGTGCCTTTCCAAGGTCTGGCGGACGAGTGACCGCCGTTCCGCCAACTGGCCGTACCTTCGTCCATTTTGGGCGATCCATGCTTTTTGAGTTCGGACATAATTTGATGGCCAGAAACACACTGTCCCCTGTCATCCGACCTGGCGCGTCGAGCTCGCACCAGCTGGTCTGTAAGGAGAGGTATGTGACGGATATGCAAGATTTTATCACCTCAATCGGCTGCTTCTGGTTGTGGCTAATCCTTGCAGCTGTCTGTTCACAAGACGCAGACCCCTGCCTCGCTCGTGCCCGCATGCCTTGGATCAAGCGCGGTTTACCGGATTGGTTCGGTTGCTTGATTGCCATCATTCCGCTTGCGACGCTATGGACCGTCCTCCTGCTCGCCATTGGCCCACGGCCATGAGCGTCGCCCTGTTGTCAGCCCCCCCCAGAGCGCGGCGGACAACAGGGCGACGCTCAACGGGCACGAGATTTCGCCAGACCGGGCATCTGAATAACGAGGATCTACCTGATGACACAAAAGTCAGAAACAGCCGATGAAATCTTGAGCTCCATGCGGAAAAATGGGTGGATGGTCGCAGTCCACAATGACTATCGGCTGGCCGGGGTTGCGCACACCTTCTACGTCGCGATCATTCACGAGGCGGGCGGTGGTACCGGATGGGACCGATGGCAGGCTCAGGATATTGCGATGCTGACCGCCTGCGACAAGGTTTTGGTATACCGTCTCCCCGGATGGGATGTGTCTAAAGGTGTCGCCGCGGAGATCGCCGCCGCCAACAAGATGGGCAAGCCCGTCGAATACATTGATCCATAAGGAACCTGTCATGGGACAAGCTTCACCATCCAGTCGCCTGCGGTCTTTCCGGGCCAGGCATGGCATTAGCCAGGCCAAGGCGGCCAAATTGTGCAACACGCCTGTCCGCACATGGCAAGGTTGGGAATCCGAACATCGGGAGCCACCGCCGTGCCTGTTGTTGTTGCTGGATTACATTGATGTCCATGGGCCACTGAACGCGTCAGCCAATGCTGCGACTGACAGGGAAGGAGGGGAAGATGCCTGCCATTGAAATTGAAGAGGAAGCCCGCAGCAGGCAGTTGGTTGCCGCGTATCGCCGCCATTCTGAGAAACAGAAGCGAGAAGATGCGCTATGGGAACCGCTGCTCCGCATCATTGAACCAATGGCGGACCAAGGAGCCTCATTCAGCGAAATGCTCGCAGTTGCTGAACGGGATTTTCCGCATCTTGTTCCAGCCCTCAAAGTCGAACTCGGCCTGTAAGGAGCGCTTGTTGTCGCTAGATTTGCACTGGAGTTCGAACAAAACCAGGCTGCGCAGGACTTTCCGTTGGAGAACACGCGACCGCAGATAAGAAGATCTGCGAAGTTCCCTGTCTACCCTGTCGGGGGAAATCAATTCCGGAAATATACTCGCTGTTGTCGCCTTTGGTCAGGTCATATCGCCTTGGGTTGGTTGCACCATATCGACCTGGCGGTAGAATCAAAGAACATCAAGATTGGGTGTTTTTATGACCGCCACCTTTATGTTTTTCCAGGACGAGACCGGCACTTGGCGGGATAAGACCACCAAGAGGCAGGTTCGCGTTTGGCAAAGGTTTCTTTCTGGGCGACGCCTCGATTTACTTGCGCCCTCGCCGCTTGATTTTGACGACGAGGATCTTGCGTTGGGGTTATCCCGGCAGGCCCGGTGGAACGGTCAAACCAGGGGTGAGCATGCTTATTCTGTAGCACAGCATGCCGTTGAGGTGTGGCGCCTCATTTGTCGCAGCACCCCTGCCCCTCTATTGACGATGAGGTTGGAAATTGCGGCGCTCCATCATGATGATTCGGAGGGGCTTGGCTTCAACGATGTGATTACCCCGCTCAAACCGCTTTTGGGTCCCGGCTATTATCAGGCCGACGCCAGACTCCAGCAGATCGCGTTTATTAAATACGGCGTCGGGAATCTGACCGCTACCGAACGCAAACTCCTGAAACGGGCGGATCGGATCATGGCGGCGACGGAGGCATATCAGCTGGCGGCGTATTCGATTGACGAAGTGCGCGATCCTCGGATCCTTGGTAATTGTCAGGAGCCACGCAGGGACATCGTCATCGAGCCATGGTTGGCCGAGATGGCGCGGCAACAATTTTTGGCGGCGATCGCCTCGCAAAGGGCGAAAACGGTTTCGACCTCTGATGATGGCGGTGTGCCATGAGTTTGGTTCGAAGGGCCTCTTTTCAGATCTTACGCCGGAACTGTCCCCGTCCTGGCCCCTGTGGCCGGGCATTTCTCCTGGTCTTGAATCTCTCGGTTGGGGCAGGTATACTCCAGCGCATTATGGCTTGCTTCCGCAGGTCCTTATGGTTTGGGCGGTTTACCCCCTGACCTCGCTACGGCGATAGGCAACTGACCGAAATCAGTTCTGGTCGCGGGTCTGGTCCCCAGTCCGTTTCCTGGCCGGGAAGCCGGCCCATTTTAGTCCCGTCCGACATCGTCGGGCCTGACAACTCTACAACACATTCCTTACATGACCCCTGTCGGGGAAGGCATTGCCGTTCCCTGTCCGGGGGATTGCCGTGCTTTCTGTCGATTCTGGGGCATTCTCACTCAGTGTTAACGGAGGCATGCATGCCATATTTTTCCGTTCTGATGACTCGGGTTCGCACCCAAAGCGCCTGGGTCGCGGTTAAAGCCGATCGCGCCGCCCTCGCCCATGAGAAGGCGCGGGACGCGGTTACCGAGAATGATTGGATCCTTGACGACGATTATTTCCACGGCACGGTCGAAGACATCCAGAAGATCAATGCCACCGAGTTCCGTCGGTTGACGCAGGTGGTGACGCCGCCGGCAACGGCTGACGACATGAAGGTCCTGCTCAAACAGGCCTTCGACGCATGGCCGGCGTTCGACTCCGACGAGGAGGTGGACGGCGGTGACCTGGTGGAGTGGTTCAACGGGTTTCGCCGCGAAATTCAAAAGCTGCTCAACCTCACGCCGGCGGTCAATACCGATGGCGGCGAAGTCATGACAACTCTGGGAGAGGAGCAATCGCCATGTCGGTGATTCGGAAATTCCTCGACCTCTCCACGGCCCATCTGGACGACGCCTCACGGCACCTTCTCGATGAAGCCGCCAGAGACACCTTCGTCTCGATCAACAAGAGCGACCTCCCGAACGGGATGACGGTCGACGGGGAACGCGGCGGCCCTGCCGCTCAGGCCCTTATCGTCTATGTCACCGCCTACGGGTGGTATTGCTACGCCCACGACGACATCGGCGTTCTGGAGGAATCCGGAGTGCCGAAAGTTCTCATCGACATCTTCATCCGGGCCCGTAAGCACGGGTGTGACTACGTGATGTTCGATGCGGACGCCGGCGAGGATGAATGCCTCCCGACATTTGAGTCGTCCGACGCGGCCTGACAGGCTCCCGTCAAATATTCATCAAACCCTGCTGGGGATGACGTTCTCCCCGGTGGGAGCGGCGTTGTCTCCGGCCTTTTGCATTCACGAAAGGACAAACAAATGACGCAACATACTGAAGGCCTGTTGGCCCTGGTTCCTACGGCTGCCGATCATGGCGAGACCACGACGATTACCAGTTCGGACGGTTTTGGCGTGGCTTCCATTTCCTCGGCCGCTTGGGATGATTCCGCCGTCCTGGAGTTCCCCCAGGATCGCCCGAATGGGCAACGCCTGGTGGCGGCCTGGAACGCCTCGGTCGGCATCCCGACGATCGCCCTGGAACAGGGCATTGTTCAGGAGTTGGCGGCACTGGCCCGCTGCTTTCTCGATCTCATCGAGAGTGAAGGCAGCCTGGAAGCCCAGGGCCTGCCGTTGTCCGACGAGGATAACGGCTATCACGACGACTGGGTCCGTGTCCGCAAGGCGCTCGCCCTGATCGATGGGAAGAAACCCGAAGTCGTGCCGGAGAAAGTCAGGGAGTTCGAAGCTGCGGCCGATAGCTCCCGAACGGTCGATGCCAACACCACAGTGAGGATACCCTTGGTGGTCGGCGTCTATAGCCATAAACACGGCGACGACATCGATGTTCATGAGAACAATGAAGACGCGACAGCGGCGTTTGCCTCTATCGCACTGCAATTCTGGGGCGATCGTGCCGATACGAAAGCTCCGGCAGACCCCAGAGCATCTGGGTGGACCGACCAGCAGATCGTGGACGCCTACTTCGATGGAAATGAACGAGAGTTCATGAATCTCGAAGATAGAACCCTCCTGGTTCCGGTGGAAAGGCTACAGGAACTTATCCGGTCGCCGAAATAGCCAACCCTCGCCAAGGTTTTGGTGCAGGCCGTTGTGCCCGACGATCTTGTTGCCGTTACCTCGGCGATCCACGACGTCATCGTCATCGACAATGACACCATGGGTAACAAACTCGACTCTTTGCTGAACTGATCGAGCAGAACACGTTTTTTCGCCCTGCCCCGTTTCCCTGTGGAATCGGGGCATTTTTTTTGGATCGTCCGGTGGCTGGTCGGGGTGGTTGGGAAGATCCCGACCGTGGCTCCATTGCAACGAACTCACCATCTGGTAGCGTTTTTATTAGAGCAACGCCGGGAATTGATTCCTCAAGGGCCGGAGCAAAATGGAGGAACGGATGGGTTTCAAACTGGTTGACCGCGACACCGGGGCGCAGATCCTTCCCGGTGACACCGTGACCACATTTCGGGGGCAAATCGGCGTTCTTCAGGATTTCACGCCACCACGCCACACCACGTCCTCGGGACGGGTTCTGGTGAACCTGGGCGGGACGTTTGCCACCGAATGGTTTCCCAGCGTCATCGGCGCCGAAATCGTTCCGGTCTGACCCGGGGCGGCCTGGCGCCGCCGGTTCTGGCGTTGAGGTCGAATATCATCGCATTGGCGGGGAATTTTCGATGGACACGGTTGAGCGAGGCTTTGACCAACGGGATCAGATCGTGGCCCGAATGAGCGGGGCGGATATGCGGCAGATCCGCGAGGCCCTCGGCATGTCGATCCGGGCTGTGTCGCGCTACCACGGCCGGTCGGAAGGGAATTTCCGCCAGATGGAGGCCGGGATGCGGCCGATCCCAAAGGGAATTGCCGCCTGGTTTGACGCCCTGGACGCGTGGATCGCGGCTAATCCCGGTGTCCCCAAAACACGAAGAGATGTGCGCAATTTGCGATCATTGCAGAAGTAATCTGCTGGCGCCGAACGCGTCTGGTCTGCCCGACCTGAATTTTCACTCACTATCGCCATGGCAGCAGCTTCGCTTCAGGTTAATGGAAGGGCCTGCACCGGGCGAGGATTGGCGACCAAGTTGCGACAAGATCCTCCTGTGCGATGGTGAAGGAAGTCGGCAATTTAAGATCGTGCTGCATTGTTGGGGTGGGTGCCATGAAACCAGATTACGCATTTGTCTTTGGTCCTGAGCCGCTGGTTGACGCTGCCCGCCAATTCGCCACAGGCGCCCATCATGCGGTTGGTCAGGTTCGCAAATATACCGGCGAACCCTACATCTGCCATCCGGATGCCGTGGCCCGGATCGTCCGCTGTGCATTCGGTTCTCCGCAGATGATCGCCGCGGCCTGGCTGCATGATGTCGTGGAAGATACCGGTGTGACGCAGGAAATAATCAATGCGGCTTTCCCCGGTGATGTTGCCATCCTGATCGACTGGATGACGGACAAGACCGTCCTGGCGGATGGAAACCGCGCCACCCGGAAAGCGCTGGAGCGGGACCGGTGGCGGCGGGCTCCCGCGGATGCTCAGACGATCAAACTGGCCGATGCTATCGACAATTGCATCGATATTTCGGCACACGATCCCGCTTTCTCGAAGGTCTATATCGGGGAGATGCGCCAGTTGGTCCATGTCCTGGACAAGGGTAATTACGGCCTGCGGCGGCAACTCCAGCTTCTCCTTGATCAGGATGGCATCGGACGGGACTTTGCCGTTGGTCCTTCTCTTTCTCCTTGAACCAGCAGTGACTCACCGGGCCGTTGCCCCACGGGGCTGTTGCATCATCGGCGCCTGATAGGAAAATGATCGACAGTCGAAAGAAGAAACGCGGAGGCGGTATGGCGATCGACCGGGCAATGATGGCTGACGAGTTCACGCGCGCCAGGCCATCCGGGGGCTTTCGGCTCATTTATGCCGACCCGCCGTGGAGTTTTGCCAATTTCTCCGCTGCTGGCGAAAGGAAGAACCCCAAGGCGCATTATGGCTGTGAGTCGTTGGACGACCTGGCGCAGATGCCGGTTGGCTTGTTGGCGGGCCGCGATTGCGTCCTGGCGATATGGGCGACGTTCCCCATGCTGGCTGAGGGCATGGCGTTGCTCAAGGCCTGGGGGTTTACCTACAAGACCGGCGGGGCCTGGGGCAAATTATCCAAGACCGGGGAAAAACTGGCGTTTGGTACCGGCTATATCTTCCGCTCGGCCGCCGAGATCCTGCTGGTCGGAACAACCGGTCATCCTGAATGGGGAAACCGCCATACCCGTAATTTCTGGCCGGCACCAATCCGGGAGCATTCTCGCAAGCCGGACAAGGTCAGGGACGATCTTGCCGCGCTCGTGCCCGGTCCTCGCATTGAACTGTTCGCCCGCGAGGCTGCACCTGGCTGGGCGTGCTGGGGAAACGAGACCGATAAGTTCCGATCGGAGAGGAACGGCGGGACGGCCGATGGGGCCTATTTCGCGCTGAGTTAACGCAGAGCATTTGCTGTTGGACGCCCCTGTTGCTCGGGCCAGCAATTGCCCTGGGGTATGCCGCGCTCATGCTTTCGGCCTGCTGATGGTCGTAGGGGTGAATTTTGCGGGAGGATTTCGTGGGTATGCGACCAATAGACTGTGCGCCAGATATTTCCAATCGGACCACGGCGATTTTGCGGAAAGCAGGATTTACCCACCCCAACGGCGCCAGGGGGCTCCATCCAAATCGGTGGAGCATGATGGAATTGGGTGGAGGGGAATGGCGCCCCGCCCCAGGCTTCGACGCGCTCTTTGGCGTGGCCTTCGAACTCGGCC
>Ga0208507_1002261_pt1 | contig 10043 bp, 6 predicted proteins | sample CryBogCBH12Aug01_FD_184626 | JGI IMG/M metagenome (GOLD analysis project Ga0208507, IMG submission 184626) | Freshwater microbial communities from Crystal Bog, Wisconsin, USA - CBH12Aug09.1 (SPAdes) (version 2) | ecosystem: Environmental > Aquatic > Freshwater > Lake | place: Crystal Bog...
GTCCGCCTCCGCGACAAGGCAGGTCTCCGCATCGGCACTGAAGAGCAACGCCAGCTCATGATCGTCCCACGAACGGTAAAGCGTCGGCCATTCCTCGGCGGTGAACAGTTTCTGGCCGAGTTCAAACACCGGCGCGACATCCCGCAATTCCATCTCGCGGATTTCCACCGAGGGCAACGGCTTCGAGCGCTTGCGCTTGGCTTTAGTGCCCGCCTCCATATCAAAGCAAGGTTCTGGCCTTCGCCAAGGCCTCATCCAGTTTGCCGGCATCTTTGCCGCCACCCCGGGCGTTGTCCGGTTTGCCGCCACCCTTGCCGCCCACGATGGGCGCAATCGTCTGAATGATTTTGCCCGCCTGAATTTTGGCCGTGTATTCCGGCGTGACCGCCGCAATCAGCGTGACCGCGCCCTCCGCCGCGCCGCCCAGCACGATGACCCCCTGGAACTGAGACTTCAGCGCGTCCGCCACAGATTGCACCGTGTCGCCCGTGACTGCACCCAGATTGGCAAGAATGACCGGCACACCGTTGACCTTTTCCGCGCGAGCCGCCAGTTCCTTGGCCGTGCCCGCCGCTTCCTTCTGCTGGGCCGCACGCAAGGACTTCTCCAATTCTTTTTGGTGCGCGAGCAGCGTTTCAATTTTCTTTTCCAGCTCGTGAATGGGTGAATTCACCTTGCCGGCCACGGCGCGAATTAATTCGCGATCCAGCTTCATGGAGTCAAACGCGCTCAACCCGGCCACGGCCTCAATGCGCCGCACCCCGGCCGCCACCGCCGCCTCGCTGACGATGCGGAACAAACCAATCTCGCCCGTGGCGCGCGTGTGCGTGCCGCCGCAGAGTTCCATGGAATAGCCATTCAGCTTGTGCGCCTGGCCGCCGATTTGCACCACGCGGACGACGTCGCCGTATTTGTCGCCGAAGAACTGCATCACGTCCTTGCGATTCTTCACGTCGGCATGGGGCACTTCCGTCCAGGAAACCCCGGCGTTTTCCAAAATGCGCTCGTTCACCAGTTTCTCGATATCCGCCACCTGCGCGGCGGTCAGTGCCGCGCTGTTAAAGTCAAACGTCAGTTTCTCGGGCGTGACCGAGGAACCTTTCTGTGAGGCTTCCTGGCTGGCCACTTCATGCAGTGCCCAGTGCAGCAGATGCGTGACCGTGTGATGCCGCTGAATCGCGGCGCGGCGTTCCGCATCCACGGCCAGCGTGATGGTGGCCCCAGGTGACGGCGCATCGCCGCCCTCGACGAAATGGAGCCACGTGTTGCCGGATTTCTGGGTGTTGACCACGCGCCACAACTGGCCGCCGCCGGTCAATTCCCCGGTATCGCCCACCTGGCCGCCCATTTCGGCATAGCATGCGCTGGTGTCCAGCACCACCGCCGTCTTGTCCTTGAGCGACACCACTTCCAAAACCTTCGTCTCCACCGACAAATTGTCGTAGCCGACAAAATTCGTGGGTGTGGTCGTCTCAATCTGTGAGAGGGAGATGACTTCTTTCTTCTGGGCGGCGCGGGCGCGGGCGCGCTGTTCTTCCATCAATTTTTCAAAGCCCTCTTTGTCCACGGTCAGTCCATGTTCACGGGCGATAACTTCTGTGAGGTCGAGCGGAAAGCCCTGCTCGTCGTAAAGCTTGAAGGCGAATTCGGCGGAGACTTGGGGAGCGCGCCCGCCCCGGGCGCAGTTTCCCGCGCCCTCGCGGGAAACTTTGGGGGCGTCGCTTGCAACCGGTGCCTGTGGTGTCCACAGCCAGCGATAATCTTCCGCCAGGCCGACGATGCCGTTGTCCCAAGGATTGCGGCAGATATAATGAAACTTTTCTTCCAAATCTGAATCACCACGCATCAGGCGGTCAAAATTCTCCTCTTCCCAAACGTGGACGCCCTTGACGTTCGCCGCCTTGTTGATTTTGTGGGCCGTCGTGGACTTGATGCCTTGCAATATTTCCGCCAACGACCAGAAGACCGGTTTTCCGTCCTGGTCCTGCTCTTTGACTTGCGGCTCAAATAACAGATGAACGTGGTCAGGCATCACGCATGCGGCAAAAAGTTGATACTGGCGGTGATGGTGCGCATAAAGAATGCTTTCCAGCACAATGTCCTTTTCCGTGTCAGAGAGTTGACGCTTTTCTTGGGTGGCAAAGGTAACCATGTATTTGCCCCAAGGACGTTCAAAGTGCGGCAGATGGCGTTTGGAATATTTCGCGCCCCGGTTATCCGCCACGCCCGGGCCGACCGCGAGGGCGCAGTCGGCTGCGCCCGGGGCGGGCGCGCTCCCCATCATCGCTTCGACCTCGTCGTTGAACAGCGCGATTCCCTTATCCAACGTCTTGTTAAACGCCACTTCCTCGCGCTGAATGGTTTCCTGCACCAGCTTCTTCTTCGTGCGGATTTCGGGGAACACATCGCCCATTGTGTCCGCGAGCACATCCACCAGCTTGTAGAAGAACGGTTCCTTGAAACCCAGCGTGCGGCCATACCGCACCGCACGGCGCAGAATGCGGCGCAGCACGTAATTGCGATCCGTGTTGCCCGGCTGAATGCCATCCGCAATCGCAAAGCTCAGCGTGCGGATGTGATCCGCAATCACGCGGAACGCCACGTCTTCCTTTTCCTGCGCATTGTCGCCGGTGCTGCCGGTCTTCGGCAGCGTGGAGCCGTATTTCTTGCCGCTCAACTTTTCAATCGCGTCAAAGATGGGGCGGAAAATGTCCGTCTCGTAATTGGAAATCTTCGCCTTCGCAAAATCCTTGAAACCCTGCGTGCCCTGAATGATGGAGGTCACGCGCTCAAAGCCCATGCCCGTGTCCACGTGTTTCGCGGGCAGCGGACTGAACGTGCCATCCGGATTTGCATTGAATTGGATGAAGACCAGGTTCCAGATTTCGATGCAGCGCGCATCGCCCTTGTTCACCAAGCTGCCTTTGGTGTCGCCGGCGGGCGTGAGGTCCACGTGCAATTCGGAGCATGGCCCGCACGGACCGGTGTCGCCCATCATCCAGAAATTATCCTTCTTGTTGCCGTAAACAATGTGGACGGCGGGATCCAGCCCGGCGGCGCGGAACTTTTCCGCCCAGATGTCCCAGGCTTCCTGGTCGAACTCGCTCGGGTCGCCTTTGCTCGGGTCCGGCTTGTAAACGGTGGCATACAGGCGTTCCTTCGGGAAGCGCCAGACTTCCGTGACCAATTCCCACGCCCACGCAATGGCCTCCGGCTTGAAGTAATCGCCAAAGGACCAGTTGCCGAGCATTTCGAAAAACGTGTGGTGATACGTGTCCAGGCCCACGTCATCGAGGTCGTTGTGCTTGCCGCCGGCGCGGATGCATTTCTGCGTGTCTGCCGCGCGCGTGTCGCTGCCGGGGACTGCGCCGCCCCATTTGCTCACGTCGGCTTTTTTCTGGCCGAGGAAGATGGGCACGAACTGGTTCATGCCGGCGTTGGTGAACAGCAGGTTCGGCGAATCCGGCAGGAGGCTGGACGACGGGACGAGGGTGTGCGACTTCGACTTGAAAAAGTCGAGATACGACTGGCGGATTTGCGCGGAGGTCATCACGTTTGGATTAAAATGGCCGCGACATCAAGGGTCGCGGCATGGCGGAAAGTATAGCAGAAACGAAGCCCAGCGCGAGCGCAAGTTTTTGTGGCCCTCAGCGCAAACTTTTTTTAAAAATATTACTTGAGAAAACCGCCGCGCGGGCCGACATTCAGGGTGTAGCCAGACGGGATTGATCTTTGAATTTTGCAGAAAAATTTCCTGCCCTGTTCGTGATTGGTAACAATCCTTGAACCGTAATTATTACGATAATCCGGGCGAGCCAGGCCGGCCGCCGACATGCCTTCAATGGAAGTCGAACGCCGTCCGGCAAGTCCACATGTTGCGAGACATGTTCAAAGGATGAAGTTTCACACGGCAAGGGTGGGTTCTTTCCCCCCGGCCCGCTTCGGCGGGCCTTTTTATTTTGTAGCGGCGGTTGCGCCCGCCGTGCTTTCATTGGATGTTGGATGTTCCCTTTGGCTGATTTGAAATCCCCGGTTTAGAGTTCCGCCTTCAGGCGGTCCGGCCAGCGCGAGACCCAAGCCCGAACCGGCTAAAGCCGGAACTCCCAACTTGGGCGTTCGAAGTTGGATGTTTCCCCTCGCCCCATCGTTTTGCCTTTAGCATTCCGCCGTTAGCCTTTAGCCTTTCCCCATGGCTCGCGACGACCTCTTCACCACCCCGGCGGCACCCCCGACGGAGGAGACGCCCGCGCCGTCCCCCGACCCGGAAACGCTCCGCCACCGCCCACTCGCGGCCCGCATGCGGCCGCGCAGCCTCGCGGAATACGCCGGGCAAACGCACATCCTCGGCCCCGGCCAGTTGCTGCGCCGCGCCATTGAGGCCGACCGCATCCAGTCGCTGATTTTCTACGGCCCGCCCGGCACTGGCAAAACCTCGCTGGCCCAAATCATCGCCCGCCAGACCAAGAGCAAATTTGAGCGGCTCAGCGGCGTGGAGTCCAATGTCGCAGACATGCGCCGCGTGCTTGCCGGAGCTGCCAACCGCCTGGAAAACACCGGTTCCGCGACCATCCTGTTCATTGACGAAATCCACCGGTTCAACAAGGCGCAGCAGGATGTTTTGCTGCCCGATGTGGAAAGCGGCGTCATCAAGCTTATCGGCGCCACCACGCACAACCCGTTCTTTTTCGTCAATTCCCCGCTGGTATCGCGCTCGCAGATTTTCGAGCTGCGCCCGCTCACAGAGGCGGACCTGCTCGCCCTGCTGGAACGCGCCCTGGCCGATGCGGAACGCGGTCTGGGCTACCTGAAGATTGCCGCCGAGGATGAAGCCCTGCGTCACCTCGCCCGCGTGGCCGATGGCGATGCGCGCAAGGCGCTGAACTCCCTGGAAATCGCCGCGCTCACCACCGCGCCGGGGGCCGATGGCGTCATCCGCCTCACCCTGGCCGTGGCCGAGCAGAGCATTCAGAAAAAAGCCATCGTATATGACGGCGATGGCGATGCCCACTTCGACACCATCTCCGCCTTCATCAAATCCATGCGCGGCAGCGATCCCGACGCCGCGCTCTACTGGCTGGCGAAGATGATTCACGCCGGCGAAGACCCGCGTTTCATCGCCCGCCGCATTGTGATTTGCGCCGCCGAGGATGTCGGCCTGGCCGACCCCATGGCGCTGGTGCTGGCCATAGCCGCGCAAAGCGCCGCCGAATTTGTCGGCTGGCCCGAGGCGCGGATTCCGCTGGCCGAGGCGACCATTTACATTGCCACCGCGAACAAGAGCAATTCCGCCATCACCGCCATTGATGCCGCGCTGGAGGATGTCCGCTCCGGCCGCACCCTCGCCGTGCCGGAACATCTGCGCGACAAACATTACGTCGGCGCCGAACGCCTCGGCCACGGGAAAGACTACGCCTACGCGCACGACCATCCGGGGCATTTCGTGGCCCAGGATTATCTGGGCGCGGCCCGGGTTTATTACGCCCCCACCGACCAGGGTGTGGAAAAGAAAATCAAGGAGCGCGTCGAGAAATGGCGGGCGCAATTCGCCGCCGCCCGCGCCCAAAATCCGCCGCCCACCAGCCCCGCCTGACCATGGAACCTGAATTCGACGAAATCGCCCTGGCCAAGACTGCCCTGCGCGCCACCATGCGCATCGCGCTGGCCCGTATCACTCCCGCCGTGCGCGAGGTGGAATCCATCTCGCTGTGCGAACGCCTCCAGCCCCAGCTTCGCAGTGCTGGCATCATTCTGTTTTTCGCCCCGCTGGCGTCCGAGCCGGACATCTGGCCGATGCTCGAAACCGCCCTGGCCGATGGCAAGACCGTGGCGCTGCCGTGGTTCGATGCCGCCAAGCAAAGCTACCGCGCCCGCTGCGTGGAGGACCCCGTCTCAGAAATCGTGGCCGGGAGATTTGGCGTGCGCGAGCCGGCGGAATCCTGCCTGGAAATCCCCCCGGACGCCTTCCACTTGGTGTTGGTGCCGGGCCTAGCCTTTGATCTGGCGGGGAACCGACTGGGCCGTGGCAAAGGCTATTACGACCGGCTGCTGAAAACCGTCCGGGGCATCAAGTGCGGCATCTGCCACACGCTGCAACTGACCCATCAGATTCCCGCCGAACCGCACGATGCGAAGGTGGATTTCATCTTCACCCCCGACCGCTGCGTCCGCGCCCGGGTGTAGTGTGAAATGAGGATGGAAGATGGAACGTGGAGTGCCCTCACGGCTTCAACTTTAACTGTTGTCCCGCTTGGGCAACCCGACCGGAAATGATTCGCTTGCGGGCGACTACTCGTGCTGCGAGTCCATGCTGCCCAAGCCGTTTTCCCAGCCTTGGGGCGCGTTCCACGGGCGGACGGCCGCATTCTCCGGGTCGGTCGTGGCGCAGCCGCCGCCCAGCACCAGCACCGCTCCGAGGAGGAGCAGAAAAATGCAGGTGGCGGCCGAAAACTTCATGGTTGCAAATCAGGAGGCGGGATGCGCAGGCGATACCACGTCACCCTCGGTGACCTGACCCAGTTTCCAGCCCGGCACCAAGTTGGCGATTGCCCGATCTTTTTGGAGCGTGCGGACAATGACCTTGGCCACCAGCTTGCCGTCCCGGCTCACCAGCAGTTCACCGTCCTGCTGCAAGCCCTGGGTTTCGCCGATGTCTAGCACCACAAATTCCCATTTCGGATCCACCGTCACCACCCGGCCGCGCAAATCCGGCGGCAGCTTCACATACTGTTCCGGCCCAATCAATCGATCCAGTTGGGCCTTCAGCCGATCCCGGACGCGCTGCAGCACAATTTTTTCGTCGGTGATGGCGGCGATTTCCGCCTGCGAATCCTTGAGTTGGGCGTTCAGCTTGTTGACCTGGTCGGGGGTGAGGTTGGTGGCCTTGTAGGCGGCCAAATCGTTCTGGGCGTCATCCCGTTCCTGGGTGACCTTGGTCAGCTTGGTGTTGAGTTCGTCGGCGCGGCGGGTGGCGGCATCGGCGCTGGCGAGGGCTTTATCGCGCTCGCTCTTGGTGTCCGCCAGTTCCTGCTGGGTCTGAAGCAGTTCGCTGCGGGTTTTCACCAGCACCTTGTTGGTGTTGGCGAGCTGGGTGAGGGCGGTTTGCTTGGCCGATTTTTCATCGTCGCGCTGTTGCACCAGCACGGGAATCTGTTTCGAGAATTCCAAATACGCCAAAGTGCCGGCCCCGAGGCCGGCCAGAATGGCCACAATCAAACTGATGCGGAGTAACATTGTAATGCAGTTTTTCTGAGACTAAACCGCCCCGCCGGGAGTGTCAACGTCTTTGCGCCTTGAAAATTTCCCGGTTCGGCCCATCTTGACAGGGAAATTGCCGCCCATGAAGCTCCGCCACCAGCGCCATCTCGCCTATTGCACCAACATCCACCGGGGCGAAACCTGGCCGCAAACTTTCCATGCCCTCCAGACCCACACCCTGGCAGTGCGCGACCGGGTGGCCCCGCGCCAGCCCTTTGCCATCGGTCTCCGCCTGGGTGCCCGCGCCGCCCAGGAACTGGCCGATCCAGCCGAACTGCTCGCCTTCCGCCGTTGGCTGGACAAAAACGCCTGCTACGTTTTTACCATCAACGGTTTTCCCTACGGACAGTTCCACCATACCCGCGTGAAGGAGGACGTTTACCGGCCCGACTGGACTTCCCCCGAGCGTTTGGCCTATACCAACCTGCTGTTCGACCTGCTTGCCAGCCTCCTGCCGCCCGGCGTGGAAGGCAGCGTCAGCACCCTGCCTGGGTCGTTCAAGGAATTTCATCTGACTCCCGCCGCGCACCAAGCCATTCGCCAGAACCTCTGGCACGCCGTCGAACACATCGCCCGCGTCAGTGCCCAGACTGGCCGTCAACTTCACCTCGGCCTGGAACCCGAACCGCTTTGCCTGTTGGAGACAAGCGCGGAAACCCTCCACTTCTTCGACCATCTCCGGGCGGAACATCCCGGCGACGAACGCCTGGCCCAACACCTGGGCGTCAATTACGACACCTGCCATCTGGCCGTGGAATTTGAGGAACCGCATCACGCCCTCACCCGCCTGGTGCAGCACGGCATTAAAATCAGCAAAATCCACCTCAGCTCCGCCCTCAAAACCCGGCCCACCGCAGAAGCCCGCGCCGCCTTGCGCGCCTTTGCCGATGAAGTCTATCTGCATCAGGTTGTCGTGCGGGACGCCGCCGGTGCCCGCACCATTTACCGCGATCTCCCGGAGGCGCTGGCCCGTCACCCGCAAGCCGAAACCATGGAAGCCGAACAATGGCGCATTCATTTCCATGTGCCCCTGCACGCGCCCGCCGCCGCGCCATTTGAAAACACCAACGACCACCTGCTGGGCGTGCTCGACCTGCTGGCCGCCGACCCAAACCTGTGCCCGCATTTGGAAATGGAAACCTATACTTGGGAAGTCCTGCCGCCCGAACTGAAAACCGGGGACGTCGTGGATCAGCTCGCCCAGGAATACGCCTGGACGCTCGCCCGGCTCGCAGAACGCGGGTTGGCCTGAAACGGTGGCGGCGGGCATCTTGCCGGCCGCAGAGCGGTTGACACAAACCCGTTGGGGTTGAGCTGAATGATTTACAAAACCACCCAGGGTAGCCCGCGTGGCGGGCAACCCTGGGCTGAATGCCATTACCTCTTTGGGGTAGCGGAATGACGTGAAGGGGTCATGAAGGGGTCATGAAGGGGTCAGTCAATATTATTGTGCTATTTTCGACATTGGCGCGGCACCTGGCAGCCTTCGGGGTAACAGCCGGTTGGAAACGCTGATGCGCCCGGTGCTGGTGTTCTTGCGGGATGCCCACCGTCACCGGCTTTTTCAGTTTTCGTCCAGCTTTGGCCAATTTGTGAATTGACGGAAACACCCGGGGCGTGGATTTTACGGGCGTGAAAATTCAACGCGCCCTGCTCTCCGTCTCCGACAAAACTGGCCTTGTCGCCTTCGCCCAAACCTTGGCGGCCCAGGGCGTGGAACTCATCTCCACCGGCGGCACCGCCAAGGCCCTCCGGGAGGCGGGCCTGGCCGTGAAGGACATCAGCGAGCACACCGGCTTTCCCGAGATGCTCGATGGCCGCGTGAAGACGCTGCATCCCCTCGTCCACGGCGGCCTGCTCTACATTCGCGGCAATGCCACGCATGAAAGCGCCGTGAAAGCGCACGGCATCACGCCGATTGATCTCGTGGTGGTGAATCTTTATCCCTTTGAAGCCACGGTGGCGAAGCCCAACGTGAGCCTGCACGATGCCATTGAGAACATTGACATCGGGGGCCCCTCCATGCTCCGCAGCGCCGCCAAGAATCATGACAGCGTCACGGTGGTGGTGGATCCGGCTGATTACGCCGAGGTGTCCGCCCAGGTCGCCCAGACCGGCAACACCACGCTGGAACTGCGCCGCAAACTGGCCGCCAAGGTCTATGCCCGCACGGCCGCCTACGATGCCGCCATTGCCGCGCATTTGCAGAAGGAATTCTCCGCCGATAAAAACGCCCTGCCACAGGTGCTGACCATCTCCGCCCCGCTCGCGCAACCGTTGCGCTACGGCGAAAACCCGCACCAGACCGCCGCGCTCTACGGCAAATTCCACGACTATTTCCACCAGCTCCACGGCAAGGAGCTGTCCTACAACAACATTCTGGACCTCACCGCCGCCGCCGCGCTCATCGCCGAGTTTCGCGCTGACCCGCCGACGCTGGCCATCCTCAAGCACACGAATCCGTGCGGCGTCGGCCAGGGCGCGAATCTCCGCGAAGCGTGGGAAAAAGCCTTCGCCACCGACAAGCAGGCGCCGTTCGGCGGCATCATTGCCGTGAACCAGCCGCTCGATGCCGCCGTAGCCGAGGCCATCGCGGAAATTTTCAGCGAAGTGATTGTCGCGCCGGATTTCTCGCCGGAAGCGCTGGCCATCCTGCAAAAGAAGAAAAACCTGCGCCTGCTCAAGGTGACCAAAGACGTGCTGTCCGCCCAGCCTTGGGATGTCCGCAGCGTGGGTGCCGATTCCTATTTGCTCCAGCAGCGCGACCTCAAGACCACCGGCGTGGCCGA
>Ga0208507_1002263_pt1 | contig 10040 bp, 10 predicted proteins | sample CryBogCBH12Aug01_FD_184626 | JGI IMG/M metagenome (GOLD analysis project Ga0208507, IMG submission 184626) | Freshwater microbial communities from Crystal Bog, Wisconsin, USA - CBH12Aug09.1 (SPAdes) (version 2) | ecosystem: Environmental > Aquatic > Freshwater > Lake | place: Crystal Bog...
ACTTAATTCGTTTTTTTTTATTTAGCATTGCTGCTTATTTAATAAATGTCAAAACAAATATTTCAAAACAAAAAATTAAATTGATCATGGCTGACATCAAACCATCTGTTGCTCCAAAAGCATCTTCTGCAGTTCAACCACAAAGAAGTAGTAATTCTATTTCATGGATTGCACCGTTAACTTGTATTATTTTAGGTTACATCATCTGGCGTTTTGTAATAGGCGCAGACAGCAACTTTACTGCACCTGATAAAGCCGGTGGATTCTGGCCTGACCATCATGGTCCTAAAGGAGCATTTGTAAAAATGTATGAAGGTGGTATATTGGTTCCTTTGTTGATTGGAGCGTTTTTAACGGTTATTACTTTTATTATCGAAAGATTACTGACTGTTACTAAAGCAGCAGGTACAGGTAATATCACAGAATTTATCCGTAAAGTACAATTCCATTTAGCCAACAGAGATCTTGACAAAGCGGTTGCTGAATGTGATAAACAAAAAGGATCTGTAGGTAATGTAATGAAATGTGGTATTCATAAATATAAAGAAATGATTACTACCGAAGGATTAACTACTGAACAAAAGATTATTGTTATTCAAAAAGAAATAGAAGAAGCAACTGCTTTGGAATTACCAATGCTGGAAAAGAATTTAGTATTCCTTTCTACTATTGCTTCTGTAGCTACCCTTATTGGATTGTTAGGTACCGTAATGGGAATGATTCGTTCTTTCTCTAAACTAGCTGATTCTGGTGGTGGTGAAGCTGCTCAACAACTTTCTCAAGGTATTTCCGAGGCATTGTTCAATACTGCATTAGGTATTGGTACTTCTGCTTTCGCTATTATCTTCTATAACATTTTTACTACTCGTATTGATGCTGTAACTTTCGGTATTGACGAATCAGGATTTACATTAACGCAAAGCTTTGCTGCTAACTACAAATAGTAGTTACAAAAAAGTTTTATGGAATTAATGAAGATCTGAATCTTAATTACTGAAAATTAAATAAATTAAAATGGGTAGGCCAAAAATACCACGAAAAAGTACGTCAATAGACATGACCGCTATGTGCGACGTTGCATTTTTGCTGTTATCATTTTTCATCTTGACAACAAAGTTTAAACCTGCAGAAGCAATTGCAGTAACAACTCCAAGTTCTGTTGCCTCTAAAATTGCACCTGATAAAGATGTGGTTTTAGTAACAATAGACCCAACCGGTAAAATATTTTTATCGATGGGTGATGATAAATCAGACGTTTCAAAGAAAGAAGCTCTTGCAGATTTAATTATGCAAACCAAGCAGATTTCTTTTGACAAAAATAAATTTGCAAAGGCACACTTCTGGGGTTGTTCTTTTGGTCAGTTACCGTCCTTTTTAAACATTCCGGAAGAAAACCGTAAAGGCAATTTGCTTTCCGGAATTCCAACAGATACTACTAAAGGTACAAATGAAGTTTATGAATGGTTGAAACTGGTAACACAGGTTTATTCCGGTCAGAAAATGAATTTGCTGCTTAAAGGAGATAATGATGCAAAATATCCTGCTTTCAAATGTGTGATAGATGCATTTAAGAAAAACGATTTGATGAAATTTCAAATGGTTACTAATCCTGAAAGCATTCCTGTAGGTTCTGAACTATGGAAGAGTAATATGAAGGGCTTAAAAAGAGACGAATAAATAATAGTATTTAAAAAAATAAAATATTCCAGCTATGGCAGAAATGGATACCTCGTCGGGAGGCGGGCACAAAAAAGGGCCGGGAGTAAAAAAAGGTAAAAAATTATCAACGCGGGTAGATTTAACTCCAATGGTGGATTTAGGTTTCTTATTGATAACCTTCTTCATCTTCACCACAACAATGAGTCAACCAACGGCTATGAAACTTTTCTTGCCGAAAGATTCTGATTCAAAAGATCAGAATAAAGCAAAAGAATCAGGAGCTTTAACTATTTTGTTGGGTAAAGATAACCATGTGTTTTATTACGAAGGAATGATGGACAATTCGAATGCTTCTTCTAAGTTTAAATCAGCAAATTTTGGAAACGGAGATGATGGCATCAGAAAAGAAATCATGCGTAAAAAGGCTAGTACTATTGAAAAGGATTTAGTAATAGTAATAAAACCAGGAGCTGATTGTACTTACAAAAATGTAGTAGATGCGTTAGATGAAATGTCCATTAATGATGTAAAAAAATTCGCATTAGTTGATATAACTGACGTTGAAACACAATTGATAAAAATAACGGAAGCAGCAGGTACTCCTAAATAATTTATGGAAATTATTTAATTGTGCATCTCTTTCAAAAACAGATATAATCATGGATATCAATAAAATATTATCAGCCGATTTTCTCGATATATTATTCGAAGGAAGAAATAAGGAATACGGAGCTTACGAATTAAGAAAAACGTATAACAAGCGTATTACATACGCTTTAGTTGGTACGGTAGCTATATGTCTTTTATGTTTATTAGGCTCTTTTGTTGCTAACAATGTAAAGCATAAACAAGCTGATATAGTAGTAGCAGATGTGGTGCTGGATAATGTAGCTAAAGAAGAAAAAAAGCCAGATATTCCGCCACCACCACCACCAAAGCCACCAGATCCGCCTAAAGTGGAAGTGGCAAGGTTTACTCCTCCTAAGATTGTAAAAGATGAAGAAGTAAAACCTGAAGAGGAAGTAAAAGAACAAAAAGATTTAGATAAAGCTAAAATCGACAACTTTAATCAAAAGGGTACAGAAGACAACAATATTGTTGCTCCTCCTGTTGAAACTAAAGGTACAGGTACTGTAGAAGCTCCTAAAGAAGAAAACTGGGATCAGACATTTACCTCTGTTGAAATTCAAGCTGAATTTCCTGGTGGAGCTGCTGCCTGGGAAAAATATCTGAGAAGAAATCTGGATGAAGCAATTCCTGGTAACAATGGAGCTCCAGCCGGAACTTACACAGTGGTAGTTTCTTTTATCGTTGATAAAAACGGAAACATTAGCGAAGTAAGTGGCGCACCTAAAGGTGGAGGAGCTGATTATGGAACCGTAGAAGAAGCTATCAGAGTTATTAAAAAAGGACCTAAATGGAGTCCGGGCGTACAAAACGGACGTCAGGTTAAATCCTGGAGAACACAAAATATTTCCTGGCAGGTTCAGGATCAATAATTGTTGTTTTAATATAATTTGCAAATCCTCTCATCATTATGGGAGGATTTGTTGTTTATAGGAATACAGAGGAGACAGGAGGAAGGAGTTAGGAGATGGGAGAATACAAGTTACTGGTTACTGGTTGTCAGTAAAACAATACAAACAGGAAACCAGCAACCTGTAACTTGTATTTTTACTATAAATATCTTTTTAAGAAACATCTTACAAATAAAAATATGTCGAAATTGTTGGGTTGGGATGATACTATTGTTGCTCTTGCTACTGCACAAGGTGTAAGTGCTATTGGGGTGGTAAGAGTGAGTGGAACTGATGCTATTGGTATTATTAATGATTTATTTCCATCAAAAGATTTATCTATACAATCATCTCATACTATTCATGTGGGAATGATGAGAAACAAGGAAGAACTGCTGGACGAAGTAGTGGTATCTTTATTCAAAAATCCTAAGTCTTATACCGGAGAAGATACTATTGAAATTGGCTGTCATGGTTCTCCTTTTATTCAGGAAAAAATAATTCAGGCTATTGTTAGTAAAGGTGCCCGTATGGCTAAGCCGGGCGAATTTACACAAAGAGCTTTTCTGAATGGCAAGTTAGATTTAACACAGGCCGAAGCCGTGGCCGATTTAATAGCCAGCAATACCGAAGCTAGCCGTAGAACAGCTTTGACCAATATAAGAGGTGGATTCTCGTCGGTATTATCCGAACTGAGAGAACAACTATTGAAACTATCTGCCTTAATAGAACTAGAGCTGGATTTTTCGCAGGAAGATGTTGAGTTTGCCGATAGAAAACAACTTAGAGATATCATAAGTCTGTTGCAATATCAATGCAATAAACTATTGCAGTCTTTTGTGTTGGGTAATGTAATTAAACAAGGTGTAAAAGTGGCTATTATTGGTAAACCTAATGCCGGTAAATCAACTTTACTAAATACTTTACTGAACGAAAACAGAGCAATAGTGAGCGAAATAGCCGGTACTACCCGTGATACTATTGAAGAGATTCTGAATATTAAAGGAATATTATTCCGATTGATAGATACTGCAGGTATCAGAGAACATACTACCGATGTAATTGAAATAATGGGGGTAAAGAAGAGTTACGATAAAATGAACGAAGCCGATGTGGTGGTTTATTTATTCGACAAATCGGACACGCCTCAGCAAGAACTGGAACTGCTGGAAGAAAGACTTTCGACTGCTAAGATAAAGTACCTGCTGGTGGCTAATAAAGCCGATATAAACAGTATAGAGCAGAATGAATATAAGACCATTAAACCTATCATTAAAATATCTGCTAAAGCTAAAGACAATATAGATAATCTGATAGAGGAGCTGTTTATATTAGCGGTAAATCAGGATATAGAAAAGATGCTGTAATAGTAACCAATGCCCGTCATTTTCAATCACTGGAACGACTGAGTAAAGCATTGGAAGAAGTACAGAGTGGAATGAACAATAATATACCCGGCGATTTACTTTCGCTGGATATAAAAGAAGCCTTACAACATTTAGGTGATATTACTGGCGAGATCACATCAGAGGATCAGTTAGATTTTATCTTTTCGAAATTCTGCATTGGAAAATAGGAGAAGAATATTCAGAAGTAGTAAATTATTATTTTATTTTTTAAAAAGTTTATTTCTAATTACCAAACCAATCCTTATATCTTTGCATCCTTCTTAAACGTTTCTTTTCTAAGAGTTGTTTAAGTTCTTTTTCCATTCTAACGAACTGCTCAAAAATGTTTGCTGAAAAATATCCTGAGTTTATATGTTAACTGAATAATTGTAAATCATTTAATATCGTTTCGCGGAAACGCAGCACGGATAACAAATACCGTACTACAAAAGTTTATTTGGATAGTAAAGCATCTGCTCTACTTAGTACTTTTATGTAACCGATATTAAAGTGTTTTATACACTTCAGCAAGTTGGTTATCTGCACAGAAATATTTTAATGGATCTCCTCAAAATAAGGATTGTATCCAGATATTATCTTTCAGTATAAAAGTTTCGGGAGATATAATAAATTTAATTTTTTTAGGATTTCAGATTTTGGAACAGCACTGATTTTTAATTTGACTCAACTTGCGCAACAGGATTATAAGCATAAAAATATTATATAGCATTCCTGTTTTGAGAATGGCATAGAATATAGAATATATGGCATTCCTGTTTTGAGAATGACATAGAATATAGAATATATGGCATTCCTGTTTTGAGAATGACATAGAATATAGAATATGTGGCATTCCTGTTTTGAGAATGGCATAGAATATAGAATATATGGCATTCCTGTTTTGAGAATGGCATAGAATATAGAATATATGGCATTCCTGTTTTGAGAATGGCATCCCAAACGTAATAATGGTCTGTTTTAATTTCAAAATCGTATAAAATTAATTTAATAACCGAATTGCAACCTTTTAAAAGACCAGATGATAAGAAATATTATTTTCAGAAAACAGTACATGACTAAAAAACAAAGTAGTGTGTACATTTTATTACAATAAATTAAATTAAACAAAATGCTTAATGGATTAAAAATTTTCGGAAACCTGTTTCACGACAAAGGAATGTCCAGACAACACTTATTAGGATTTTCGTTACTACACAGGTAAAAACTACCTAAGATAATTTACAGTCAGGAATTACGTTAATAGTGTATCGAAGAAACTATTACTATATCATTAAATTTGTATAATGAACTTCTCCAGTCAATATCTGAATTGAGGGAGGAAGTTCGGTTATTAAAAAACGGCAAAAAGAGTAAGACAAGTCATACCCCACCTTCACATGAGATAGGCAGACCAAACACTAAGAATTCCCGTAATACATCCGGCAAACCATCAGGAGGGCAATTAGGACATGAAGGAAGTACGCTTTCTTTTAAGACGATCCCTGATGCTGTTTTGTCCCATAGTCCATCATTCTGTAGTGATTGTGGATTTGATTTAAGGGAAGTAGCATCCGTTGTTGCTGATCAGGCTGATTATGGTTCCAGGTTAAGTGCAAATGCACTTTCCGGAATAATGGGGACTGAAGATAAAAATCAGTCCAAGGCTAAACTTGCAGTGAGTTTACATACTATTTGTACCGAGATAAATGTTCAACAGGAAGGGCATACCACTGAACTGGAAAGCAGTGGAGCACCACTTGCTAAAGGTAGCTCAAACAATAATGGTAGTATTACCGTTACTCCTAAAGAGCTGGAAGCTAAAGCAGGTACTGAACCTACCGAACTGGACGCAAGCGTCAAAAAAAATCCATTGGTTAGCGACCATGGAACAATGTTTGCTTACACCGAGGCTGCTACAGCCCCTGCCGATGTTAATCTTTGGTCAATGAAGTATTGTACAAGTCATCATCAGACTATTGGTGGTCTTAAAAAAGGTACCAATTATATGGTGGCTGCTGCTTTTCAGGGTCCATCAAATTGTAAACTGGTGTTTTGTACACCAATTTCTGTCTGGACAAAGATGGGTTGATTTGCAACCTTTTGATAATTTGTAACTAATCTGATTATCAATAAAGAATGTCCCCGGAGGAAGTAAAATTCTTTCGGGGGCTTTTGTTTGTAGAAAAGAGAGGGCTAAAAGGCATTAATTAACTGAAATAATTACAGCTCATAAATCGCACATTTCTTAAGTTTTACAAAAAACACCTTAGGAATGTACTAAAGTTGGGGTGTTTTGTATTGTATCGTTAGTCTCAACTTGAAATAAGATGAAATTTTTTAAGTGGTATGGTTAGGGGAACTTTGCAGGCTGAAAATGGAGTTCAGAAACCATTACAAAAACGAGGCGAAACCGAAAAGCCTTATGAGTAGGAAAATAAAATTTAAATAACAATGAACATTTTACAAATTAAAAACGGTAAAGTAGAAATCAGAAAAGACAATGGTTCACTAATTCGTACAATTGGTTTTGGAGATGCTGTTTCAGCAGATTTTAATCATGACCAATCTTTAGTAGTTATTACAACTATAAAAGGTAAAGTTGAACTTAGAAAAGAAAACGGTTCTCTTATCAGAACTATTGTAAACAGTGATGCAACAAATGCAAGATGGCATGGAGCCGACATTGCCGTTACAACTAATAAAGGAAAAACAGAGTTAAGAAAAGAAAGCGGGTCTCTTATCAGAACAATATAGATACTGAATGAAAGTAGTATTGAACTTCATTTAAATGGCAGAATTAAATCCATGGTTTCAATACTAAGTCAATTAATATAATAATATGTATAACGAAGAACTTGAGCGATTGATAGAATTTGCATTTGCAGATGGTCAGTTAACAGATAAAGAAAAACAGGTTTTAATAAAGAAAGCTGTTACTTATGGTATTGATGCCGATGAATTTGAAATGGTTCTGGATGCAAGGTTTTTTGAGATGCAAAAATTAAAATCAGAGAAAGAAAATACTACTGTTTTAAGTGAACAGAAACAACCCGAAAATATACCTGAAGAGATAAACGGAAGTAGCTGGGGATTCTTTTCTACTATTGTAGATTCGGTATCAGAAACTGCTTCATTGGCAGCAAATTCTGTTACAAGTACTTATGACGAAACCATTAAGTCGATAAGTGATATTGATATTAAATCGAACCTGAAAGGATTGTGTGAACATATTGATTTTCCTGTTGTAATTACTAAACTTGAATCTGTAGAAATCAGTAATCCTAATGCAAGGAATGGAATTTTTGCTTTAATACAGATTCTGAAGATACTGGGACGTTATAAAGAAAAGGATTTTAGTTTTGAGGAAGCAGATAAAGAAATAAGTTTTATTACTGAATCCATTGATTTAAAAGTAGCATTTCAAATTGTAAGTCCTGTTTTATTATTATTGCCATTTGGATCGCTATTAGTATTTATACTGGAGTTCTTTATATTTAATGACTAATGATTTTTTAACTTTAAAAAAGAAATATGGCACTTACAGAAAGTCAGAAAGAGGAGATAGAAAGACTTAAAAGTAAGATTGAAAAGAAAAAGAAGGAAATAGCAGAGGCTGTAAAATCCAGAAATACACATAATGAAACTATTAGCCGTCAGATTGTGAGTAGTAAAAGTGCCAGCTCGAAAAAGAGTTGGCAAGAAGATAAAATAAGAAATACAAAAAGATTTAACGTAGTAATAGAAAGCAGGAAAGATGATATTGAAGGATTAAAAGCTGCTATTGAAAAATAAAGAAAAAATAGAATGCAAAAGGATTTCTGTTCTGGTAATTTAACTCTTGAATTATCGAAAATATTAGAAGAGTTATTGATAAAAAAGCCAGTAGAGGGTTATTATCATGCTATGATTGAGCAATATGATTCAGTAATATCTTCTGTAATGCCTAATCTGTTATTGACAGATTTAATAGGTATTGATGATATATTGAACAAAAAAGAATCTATTAGGAATCTTGGAATAGACTTGCCAATATATTTTGGAGATTACCATAATTGTACCTCTAAAATTATGATTGTTGCAATGGATCCTAAACGAAACGGGCAGGATTACAAGGAGATTGTAATAGGCTCTGTATTTGGTTTGCACGATAAAAAGGGGAGGGAAACCAGCAGGAATGATTACTGGAAGTTTATAGCTCCTCTGTTAGATAGTAATTTTATTTATCTTACTGATGTATATAAATTATATTATGAATATACTAATCTGAAAAACAATAAATCAGCTACTATTATCAGTAATAAGGATCCGGAATACTTACATAAAAATGGAGCTGCATTTAAACTAAACAAAACAATACTTGAAAGAGAAATTGCTTTAATAAATCCAGATATAATTGTTTCGTTGGGTTTAGAATCTGCTAATGCATTAAAAATGCTTCAAGGAATTAAGGATAAAGAAAACTATATAAAGCAAAATGGGATTGAATATATTTTTATGCCTCATATAGCTAGAACAGTTACGCAAAGCATACCCACTATTGCTAATTTGTTTATTGCAATGGGAAAAATTAAAAAACATAAAAGTTTAATAGAAGCTGGAGAACAGATTCATATATTGCGTAATGAACTGTTCAAATAAATAATTCAGTTAACCTAACTCCTTTTTAAAGATCAAAAGCACTGCTGTAATGGTGGTGCTTTTTTGCCTTTTATGAGAATGTGTTGTTTATTACTTACTTTTATACAAATAAGTTACCATGAGTACTTTAGAGTTGAAAGTTTATGACATACTAAAATCAAAGTTTTCTGAGAAAGAAGCTTCTGATGTAATTGAATATGTTCAAACTAAAGTAAAAGAAACTTTAGAGGAAAAAATGGTACATAGTCAGATTCTTCCATCAAAAGATTTAGAAATATTAAGAAAAGAAATGGCTACCAAGGAAGATATTGCTAGTTTAAAAAGCGAGATATTGAAATGGATGGTGGGTATGTTTATTCCTTTGTATCTTACCATAATTGGACTTATTATTACGCTTTTATTAAAGCATTAATATATCATCAATAGACTAATTATAAAAAAGCACTGCTGTAATGGTGGTGCTTTTTTGTTTGTAATATATTATCACCAACTTTGTATGAAATTTATTGGGTTTTTAATTTAATAGGAATGAATTTATTTTCTGCATATAGCTCGTTTTACTTAGCTTCTATATTTTTCTATTTTGCAGATGTACTTCAAAAAACAACTTCAAAAGGGGCTATCACCTGGAAGTATTTGTTTGTACGTTCCTGCTATACTTCCGTTATAGCAATAGTTTTTACCTTGCTATTTTTTGGAGTAAATAGTCTGCCTTCTATTGCTGTTATTTTGCAGATGTCTGTTTGTTCTGTTTGTTGTGGAATGGGTTTGTTCTTTTATATCAAGTCAATCAATGCTTTAAAATTCTCGAATGTTGGATCTTTGACAATAGTTGGGA
>Ga0208507_1002265_pt1 | contig 10036 bp, 10 predicted proteins | sample CryBogCBH12Aug01_FD_184626 | JGI IMG/M metagenome (GOLD analysis project Ga0208507, IMG submission 184626) | Freshwater microbial communities from Crystal Bog, Wisconsin, USA - CBH12Aug09.1 (SPAdes) (version 2) | ecosystem: Environmental > Aquatic > Freshwater > Lake | place: Crystal Bog...
TCCGCATCAACACGCCGATGCTTTTTGCGCTCGGCTTCCTGCCGATGTTCGGCATCGGCGGCCTCACCGGGCTGCCGCTCGGTCTCGCGGCGACTGACCTTTATCTGCACGACACCTATTATGTCATTGCTCATTTTCATTACGTCGTCGCGCCAGGGACGATTTTTGCACTGTTCGCCGGGGTGTATTTCTGGTTTCCAAAAATAACCGGTAGAAAAATGAATGACTTCTGGGGGCGTGTGCATTTCTGGTGCTCGTTTACCTTCATGAATCTGGTGTTCATGCCGATGTTTGCGCAGGGCATCAAAGGCATGTTGCGCCGCATGAGCGACGGCGCGGTGAACTATTCCGCCGCGCGTGTGCCGGGTGCCATTGATACGCTGCCGGGCTCCGTGATGCAGTTGAACGGCTGGATTCTATGGGCCGCCATCGCACTGGGCATCGCACAAATTCCCTTCATCATCAATTTATTCTGGAGCATCAGCCACGGTGAGCAGGTGGACAGCAATCCGTGGCAGGCCACGACGCTCGACTGGCAGACGCCCACGCCACCGCCGCACGGAAATTTCGCACACGAGCCGGTCACGGTGCGCGGACCTTACGAATACAGCGCGCCCGGCCACGCCACGGATTTCACGCCGCAGGACGAGGCGGAAAATCCGTCCGCATCCAAATCTCCCTCCACCGCTCACGACTGATTTCTCATGGAAATTCCCTATACCGTTCACAATCGTCCCGACACCGGCATCTACAACGCCAAGGTCGGTATCTGGCTGTTTCTGGCGTCCGAAGTGATGCTCTTCGGCGGGTTGTTTTCCGCCTACATATTGTTGCGCGTCGGCGCCGCGCCCGGCGAGTGGCCGCACGGCTGGCTCAATGTCACACTCGGCACCATCAATACCATCCTGCTGGCCCTCTCGGCCATCACCACGTTGCTCGCGTGGGCCGCCTGCAAAGTGCGCGAATTCGGTAAATTCAAATTCTTCCACGCCTGCACCATCCTGTTGGCGCTGACGTTTCTCGGCATCAAATCCTACGAATACCGCGACAAGCTGATTCACTACGAAGTCGCTCTGGCGAATGGAAAATTTGCCGACGGCCACCTCGTGGAAAAATCCGCCGACTTTGACCTCGTGAAGAAAACCGGCACCGTCACGCTGCACGGCCACATCGTCGGGGACCGCAAGGAACTGATGGATTTGCGCAACCCGGAAGCGCAGGCGGCCAAACATGATGAAATTAAAATTGCCGCCGCTGACATAAAGAAAATGGGCAACTACGGCCCGGCGCACAACACCTTCACCGCGATATATTTCACGCTGACCGGACTGCACGCGCTGCATATTCTCGGCGGCACGCTGGTGATTTTCTATTTCTGGGGACCGGGTCGCCGGATGTGGAAGACCGATCCCGAACGTTTTACCAATCGCATCGAAGTGTCCGGCCTCTTCTGGCATTTCGTGGATCTCGTGTGGATTTTCCTGTTTCCTGTGCTTTATTTAACCTGACGATGACTATGAGTGAAAAACCTGTTTCCCTACAAAACTACATCCGCCTCTGCGCGGTGGTGTTCCTCATCGTCCTCTGCACCACGTCGGCGATGATCGCCACGTCGTTCTCGCACCTCGGCGAAGGCTGGACGCTCAAGGTCGCCATCATCCTCGCCATCGCGGTGGTGAACGCTTTTCTCGTCGCCGGCTACCTGATGCACCTGCTGTCCGAGAAAAAACTCATTTATACCGTGCTTGGTTTCACCGTCGTTTTTCTCATCGGCCTGATGGGCCTGACCATTTGGGCCACGAACGGTTTTCCGCCCGGCACCGCCACCCACTAAAACAATTATGTCCCTCAAAGCCTTTCATTTGATTTTTGTGACCCTGTTCACTGCGCTGTCGTTTGGCTGCGCGGCGTGGGCGATCCAGTCCGGCAGCGCGCTTGGGGGCGCGGCGGGCATCGCCGCCGGCATTTTGGTGGTCATCTACGGAATCTATTTTTTACGAAAACTTAAAAACGTCAGCTACCTGTGAAGTCGCTCTGTAAAATCCTGTTCGCTTTCACGTTGCTCGCGCCATTCAAAATCTTTGCCTGCGCCGCGTGCTACGGCGCGACCATTGATTCGCCGATGGCCGACGGCATGAACTGGGCCATCCTCACGCTCGGCGTCGTCATTACCACGGTGCTCGGCGGATTCATGACCTTCCTGATCTACGCCATACGCAAAAGCGAGGCACTCACCGCCGCCGCTGAAAAGAATAATCTTCCTGCAGCTTTAAAAGTATGAAAGACTGGTTTGCCCAAAACGTCCTCTGCCTGCCGCAACTCGCCTCGGCTAACGGCCACGCGGTGGATAATCTCATGGTTTATGTCCACTGGCTGATGCTCGCGCTGTTCGTTGGCTGGAGTTTGTATTTTGCCTACGCGCTCTGGCGGTTCAACGCCGCCCGCCACCACCAAGCCGACTACACCGGTTCCACCAGCAAACTGCCAAAATACAGCGAAATCGCTGTCGTTGTGATTGAAGCGGTGCTGCTCATCGGCGTGGCTATACCGATCTGGGCAAAGAATGTGGACCATTTTCCGAAACCCGAGAACGCCACGGTTATCCAGGTCATGGCCCAGCAGTTCGGCTGGAACGTGCGCTATCCCGGCTTGGACGGAAAATTCGGCCGGCAGGACATGAAACTCATCGCCGATGGCAATATCTTCGGCGTGGATCCCACCGATAAAGATGGCAAGGACGACATCCAGTTTTACAACGGTGACATCCACGTCGTCAAAGACAAGCCGGTGCTGATTTATTTGAGTTCCAAGGATGTGATTCACTCGATGAAGATCGTCGCCATGCGCGTGACGCAGGACGCCATTCCCGGTCTGCGCATTCCGTTCACTTTCACGCCGACACAGCTGGGCCGCTATCAGGTTGAGTGCGCGCAGCTTTGCGGCAACGCCCATGCGGCAATGTCCGGCGGCTTCATCCTCGTGCAGACCCAGCAGGAATTTGACGACTGGATCAAGTCTAAGTCCGCCGCCGGCGCGCCGCAGAGCTTTGAATAACAATTTGCAATTGCGCAAGCTGGTTTGCTTCACCAACGCTGGCGGTCGGCCAGGAACAGACCGGAGAGCAGGCTTTCATAAGGAAAGTTTTGCAGCGGAAAACCGGACGGAAGCTGGTTGGCCGAGAGGGTTTTGTAGACGAAGTTCCCCCAACTATCCACGCCGCCTTGCAGACATTCGCTGAATAATTTCCCGTCCAACGTGTAGAGTGTGAGGTAAAGCCCACTGATGTGCTTCACATTGTCGTTAAACTCGTAAAATTCACGGCGCGAATTGACGGTGGTCCAGGCGCACTGGCGGTCGCCATACCACGCCACGGCCCAAGGGACATCGCTCATCAACATTTCGTCCTGATGCATCCAGCGCGCGATTTTTTGGATGTCCGGCGGGTAGTAGGGCGGGTAGGAAACCGGTGAGGTTTTCGGCGGCAGCAACGTCGCGATGAGCGGCTGGCAGACGAGCACCGCCATCAAGCCAATGACCCAGTAACGCACCTGCAACGACGGTAGTTCCATCTGTTCAATCAATTTTAAAAATGAAGCCACGCTAAAAATCACCACCAGCGGCGTGAGCAGGATAAGCATATTTTCCGAATTCAACTCCGGCGAATAGTCGGACAACCGCGTCCGGCCCAGTGCCTGCACAACAATGAAAATGCCAAGACAGCCCACGGTAAAATAACGCAGCCGGCGGGCGACCGCATTGCGGAGCCCCAGCAACAGGCCGCAGAAAAATAAAATGCCCAGCCAGCCACCGCACAATCGCAATAAATCACCCTGAAGAAGATTGCGCGCGTTATCTAAAAATTTGCGGAGATACGGCATTATCCAATACGCCGAGGTCAGGTCGGGGTTCAGCGACTGCATCAGCCGCGAACCCGGAAACGCAAATGTGCCTTCCGCCACGGCATAACCGGCGGTGCCGAAAAAAGTGCCGCTTACGGCCAGATTGCGACCGATCCATGGGATGACCACAAATGTAAACGCGAGAAAAGCGCTCACGGCCAGCCCCACACCCGAACGCGATCGGTTCGACGAGGGAGTTGGCTGGCCCGATTCATCCAATGGCCCCACCGTCATCGGTATAAATTCATTTTTCCAGCCAAAAACGGTTATAAAAAGAAACACCGGCACAATCACCCAACCGAATGAGTAACGGGTCAACATTCCCAAACCTGTGAGCACACCCGCAGATACCACAAGCATGGTATGCCGGCGCGGATCCGATTTTTTCGAGCGACCGGATTCCTCAATTTTCATCAGGCACCAAACCAGTCCCAAAAATATCACCAACAACAACATGGTGGACTGTCCGGACACGCTGAATTTCCACAACCCATCCGAGCCGAGCGTCAACAGCGCCGCCAACCACGCCACCAGCGGGTCAAAAAAAGTTCGCGCCAGCAGAAACGTCAGCCATACCACCGTCAGCAGCAGCAACTGGTTGAACAAAGCGATGAGAAATTCCGCCGGATAGCGCGCGTAATGTCCGCCTTCCGACCAGAATATCGCATGCTTTTCCGCCTTCCACTCCGGCCGGCAAATTTTGATTAGCCCGGCCAGCACGGTCGGATACAGTGGCGGATTGGCAAGGTCGGGATGTGCATTTCGCTGGTTGACGCGGGCGACATCATTCGTGCTCATCACCGCTCCGGTTAACGCACTCTGGTTGTGTTTACGAAGAAGATACATGCTGAATGGCCGGATGAATTCCGTCGAATATCCGCGGCCCTCCGCGAGGTTGCGCGCCACCTGCGCCGCGTCCATTGCTTCCGGTGAATTAAAACCGCGATAAGCCGTCAAATCGTAAATGCCAGCCAGCGTCATCACCATCATCGTTAGCATGATGGCCCGCACCCAGCGGGAACCACTGCCCACTTCGATAAGATGGATGAGCGCCTGAATCCGTTCGCGAATCAACATATATCAAAATCCTTCCAGGTGATATTCGTGCAGCTTCCGATGGAACGTCCGCCGGCTCATGCCGATTTTCTGCGCCGCGCGGGTGCGGTTGCCGTCCGTTTCCTTCAAGGCGCGGATAATCAATTGCTTCTCCGCGTCTTTCACCGTCAACGCTTTTCCTTGCAACAATTTTACATCTGCTGCCGCGCCGCCGCGCACCGACGGCGGCAAATCCCGCAGCGCGATCCGTTCGCCGCGGACCAAAACCACCGCATGCTCAATGGCCGTGCGCAGCTCGCGCACGTTGCCCGGCCACGAACAATTCATCAGCGCTGCGAGCGCATCCGCCGTGAAATCGTTCACCGGCTTGTCGTTTTCCTTCGCAAATTCTTTCAAAAAACACTGCGCCAGCAGCGGGATGTCGCCGCTCCGTTCACGCAATGGAGGCAGTTCAATTTCCACCACCCGCAGCCGGAAAAACAGATCCTCGCGAAATTTCCCGGTCTTGACCAGTTCTTCCAGATTTTTATTCGTCGCCGCCACCAACCGCACGTCCGCCGTCAAAGTCTTGTTCGAGCCGACGCGCTCAAAGGTCCGTTCACCGAGAAACCGCAGCAGCTTCACCTGAAGCGTCACATCAATCTCGCCGATTTCGTCGAGAAATAACGTGCCGCCCTGCGCCTGCTCAAACCGGCCGATGCGCCGCTCGTGCGCGCCGGTGAACGCACCCCGTTCATGGCCGAACAATTCGCTTTCGAGCAACGTCGGCGCGAGCGCCGCGCAATGCACGGTCACAAACGACTGCTTGGCGCGCGGACTTAACTGGTGCACCGCCTTCGCGATGAGCTCCTTGCCGGTGCCGCTTTCGCCCAGCACCAAAACCGTTGCGCGCGTCGGCGCAACCTGCTGGACGATCTCAAAAATCTCCGCCATCGCCGGCGATTGGCCGATGATGTTTTCCAAACCGAACTTGGCATCAAGCTGTTTACGCAGCGAAACGTTTTCCACCTCGAGCGTCTGTTGTTTCAACGCTCGGGCAATACGCATCTCCAGTTCATCAATCTGCAGCCGGCCTTTGGCGATGTAATCGTCTGCGCCACGTTTCATTGCCTCAACGGCGATTTCCTCTGAACCATAGGCCGTCATCAAAATGCACACCGGCGGCTTCGGCAGCGACTTCGCCCGGGCAATCAACTTCATGCCGTCCTCGTTTGGCAGCTTGAAGTCCGTGAGCATCACGTCGAAGTTTTCCGACTCCAGCAAATTCATCGCCATTTTCGCGTCTTCAGCGATGTAAACGTCGTAGCGTTCCTCCAGCGCCGCGCGCAAACCTTCGCGCGTCGTCTTCTCGTCATCCACGATGAGCAGGGTCGGTTTCATGATTTTATATTTTCCAGCAGCCTCGGCTTGCGCTCATGCAGCGGCAGCCAGACGCGGAACGTCGTGCCCTTGCTAACATTGCTTTCCAGTTCAATCCTTCCGTTGTGAGCACGAACAATTCGCTGGACGATCATCAGCCCGAGGCCGCTGCCTTTTTTCTTGGTCGTATAAAACGGCTCGAAGATGCGGTTGAGCTGCTCCTGCGGAATGCCGCCGCCGGTGTCGGCCACGCCCACCCAGACGCCGTCGCTGTTTTCGCCGGTCTGCAAGGTCAGCGTACCTCCCGTCGTCATGGCTTGCGCCGCGTTTTTCACTAGGTTCACCAGCACCTGTTGCAACTGCGTCGCGTCAATCGGCGTGGCCGTCAATGACCGCTCCAGCTTGGTCTTGATGGTGATGCCACGATTGTAAATTTCCGGACGAAGTAAATTTAAGGTTTTTTCCACGACCTCATTGAGCGAAACCACCTTCAACTGCAAGGGTGTGGGACGAATGGCACCGAGGAACTGCGTGACAATGTAATCCAGGCGATTGATTTCCCCTTTCGCCACATCTAGATACTGCTCCAGTTTTTTGCCGACTTCGGCGGCGTCCACATCGGTTGTAAGATTTTTGGCGCGCGCGCGGGAAATCAATTTTTCCTTCGCCGTGCCGCTCTTCAGTTTTTTCGCCTCGCGCTCCATGAGTTGAAGGTGAATGTGCAGCGCGTTTAACGGGTTGCCGATTTCATGCGCAACGCTGGCGGCAAGGAGTGTCAACGCCTGTACCCGTTCGCTTTCAATGGCCTCAAAAGTTTTTTTCCTCGCCTCGGTCGCATCGTGCAGAATCAATGCCACGCCAGAACTGCCCGTGGCCTCGCCATCCAACGGTGCGGCATAAAGCCGGAGATACCGCGGCCGCGGATAAAACACTTCAAATTCATGGCGGATGACTGGCACGCCGCCGGCGTGGTCGGCGCGGGAAATTTTCAGCCAGTCCACCTCCGGCAAGAATTTATGGATGTGCTGCTCCTCCTCGCTTGGCTGCAAACCGATGAGCCGCGTTACCGCTTGGTTGAAATAAAGCACACGACCCTGCTCATCCACCACCAGCACACCGTCCTCAATGGTGTTGAATAATGTTTCGAGAAAACTACGCTCCCGGGCAATCCGCTGCACGACCGATTGCAATCCTTCTGCGTCCAGCCGCCCGATGCGGCCAAGCACTTTGTCGAGAAAACTAGATTTAGCCGTAGCCATTGAATAAAATCAAATTTACAAGTAGCAAAATGGCACAGTCGTAAAATTCGTCAAACCAAAAAAAAGCGCAGGGTGGCACAGCCTATAATTTCACGGGGCCGTTTTGTCCGATGTAACCAATGTCGGTCGGCTTGAATTTTCCGGAGGTTTAGAATGAGAAAATGCGTCCCGCTACCATGAAGAAGTGATCATGCGTTATTCTGGTTGCCCGCCAAGTTTTTTCTCCCAAGTGGAAATTTTTTTCAGCAAATCTGGCAGATGCCGGAGCGCGATGACCTGCCGTTTGTATTCCTTGTCCGGCTGCGCGGGCGAGCCAAGCCATTTGCCGCCATCCGGTATGTCTGTCATCACACCGGCTTGCGCGCCGACCACGGCTTGATTTCCAATTTTCAGGTGACCGGCCACACCCGCCTGTCCCGCGAATATAACGTAGTGGCCGATTTTGGTGCTGCCCGCGATGCCGACCTGCGCGATGACGATGCAATGTTCGCCGATTTGCACGTTGTGCGCGATCTGCACTAGGTTGTCGATTTTCGTCCCCTTGCCGATGACCGTCGAGCCGAGCGCGCCGCGATCAATCGTCACATTCGCGCCGATTTCCACGTCGTCGCCAATGACAACATTGCCGATCTGCAAAATCTTCCGGTGAGCCCCGCTGTCCAACACATAGCCAAAACCGTCCGAACCGATGACCGCGCCGGCGTGGATGCGAACCCGCCGGCCAATTTGCGTGCGCGGATAAATCGTCACGTTCGGAAATAAATTCACCTCGTCGCCGAGAACCGAATCATCACCGACGGAATTACCGGACTGCAGAACGGCATTCACGCCGAGTTTCACGCGCTCGCCGACAACACAATGCGGCCCGATGTGCGCGGTCGGATCAATTTGCGCTGATTTTGCCACCACGGCGGAGGGATGGACGCCCGCCGGCAATTTCGGTTCGGGGAAAAAGATGGTGATGGCCTTCGCGAACGCCACGCGCGGATTGGCCACGCGGATGAGAATTTTCTTGGTTGAGGCAAACCGGGCGTCGGTGATGATGGCGGTGGCGGCGCAGTTTTCGGCGGCCGCAAAAAATTCCTCTGATTCCGCAAACGTGAGGTCGCCGGGCTTGGCGACATCAGCGGTGGCAAAGCCGGTAAGCGTGGCGGTGGCGTCGCCTAGGACTTCGCCGGCGAGCAGTTTTGCGATTTCTGCGGTGGTAAGTGTCATTGACTTGATTAATTCGGCTCACTATAAAGCTGGAAAAAATCTGTTCAATCCCAACTTTTATGCCCAAAACCCTTCGCGTCGGACTCATCGGCTACCGTTTCATGGGTCGCGCTCACTCCAACGCCTGGCGGCAGGCGCCAAAATTTTTTGATCTCAAGGCAAACATCGAGATGCATACCATCTGCGGACGCGACGCGGCGGGCGTGCAGGCCGCGCGCGCTAAGCTCGGCTGGCAGCACGCCACGACTGACTGGCGCGAAATCGTCGAGTCGCCGCTGATTGACATCGTGGACATCGCCACGCCGACGTTCACCCATGCGGAAATGGCCATTGCCGCCTTGAAGAACGGCAAACATGTCTTTTGTGAAAAGCCGTTGGGGCGCGACCTTAAGGAATGTGAGGCCATTTTTGCCGCCGCTAATAAATCCAAGGCCGTCCACATGGTCTGCCACAATTACCGGCGCATTCCCGCTATCGCGCTTGCCCGGCGGATGCTGGACGAGGGCGCGCTCGGAAAAATCTACCATTTTCGCGCCCGTTACGCGCAAGACCGGCTCGCCGACCCGGAATTTCCGCTCGACTGGCGGCTGCAAAAGGAGACCAGCGGCAGCGGCGTCCATAGCGACATCAATTCCCACATCATTGACCTCGCGCGTTATCTCATCGGCGAATTCACCGACGTTTGCGGCATCGTGCATAATTTTATCCCCGAACGGCCGCGCGCGGATTTGCTCGCCAAAGGCCGGCGTCAGCTCGGCAAAGTCACCGCACCGGATTCCGCTGCGTTCATCGGCTGGATGGCCGGCGGCGTGATGGCGAATCTGGAAGCGACACGTTATGCGCTGGGCCGGCGCAATCATATAGAAATCGAAATCAATGGCAGCAAAGGCTCCATCTATTTTGATTTTGAGGACATGAACCGTTTAAAATTTTACAACGGCGACGATCCCAAGGACCGGCAGGGCTTCCGCGACATTCTGGTGACCCAGCGCGACGGCGTGCAGCCTTACGTCGCGAACTGGTGGCCGCCCGGCCACGGCATCGGCTATGAACACACGTTCATCCACGCGGTCGCCGATTTCGTAAACGCCTGCGCCGATGGCAAGCCCGTGCAGCCGACGTTTGAAGACGGCTTGAAAAATCAACGCGTGCTGACGGCGGTGGAGGAATCTTCAGCCAAAGGCCGGTGGGTGCGTTTGCCCTGATGCTTTTCCCGGCTCGCTTTACGCCCGCCCGCGAAAAAATCAC
>Ga0208507_1002266_pt1 | contig 10032 bp, 9 predicted proteins | sample CryBogCBH12Aug01_FD_184626 | JGI IMG/M metagenome (GOLD analysis project Ga0208507, IMG submission 184626) | Freshwater microbial communities from Crystal Bog, Wisconsin, USA - CBH12Aug09.1 (SPAdes) (version 2) | ecosystem: Environmental > Aquatic > Freshwater > Lake | place: Crystal Bog...
TGACCGACGAAATGTTGATGATGCGACCCGAACGCTGCTTCGCGAACGTCCGCGAAAACGCCTTCGTGAAAAAAAACGCGCCCTTGAGATTCGTGTTCAGCACCGTGTCCCAATCCGCATCGCTCATGCGCATCAGCAGACCGTCGCGCGTCACGCCCGCGTTGTTCACGAGAATGTCCACCTTGCCGCAATCGGCGAGAATTTTTTCGGCTGCGGCGCTGACCGAGACAGAATCCGCCACGTCCACGGCGAACGCCCACGCCTTGCGGCCGAGCGCGCCGATTTCATTGGCGACCTTCTCAGAATTTTCCTGCGTGCGCGAAACGACGACGACATCCGCGCCTTCAGCGGCGAATTTCAACGCAATGGCGCGGCCGATTCCACGACCCGCGCCAGTTACAACGGCAATTTGATTGGTGAGTTGACTCATAAATTATTCTTCAGCCACAGATGAAACACAGATTGAACACAGATTCAAAGCGCAATTTTCCCATCTGTGAAAATCTGTGGCTCAAATCATCAGGGCTTTGGTTGTGGCATCAAGACTCGCCGCGTCCGCGACGTTCAGCATCGTCGCCGTTTTATCAATGCGCTTCATGAATCCGCTCAAGGCCGTGCCCGGCCCAAGTTCAATGAACCGTGTGTAACCCTGCGCCAGCAACGCGCGCATCGAAGTCTCCCACAAAACGGACGCGCAAACCTGCTCGACCAATTTCGCAGAAATTTCCACCGGCGCGCCGTGCGCCTGCGCCGTGACATTGGAAATCACCGGCACAACAGGCGAAACCAAATTCACCTTCGCCAGTTCCGCCGCCAGCTTCAGCTGCGCACTGGCCATGAGCGGCGAATGATACGCGCCCGCCACCGGCAGCGGCAACGCACGTTTCGCGCCCTTGGCTTTGGCGAGTTCGCACGCCTTCGCGATTTTTTCTGCCTCGCCCGAAATCACCAACTGGCCTGGACAATTTAGATTTGCCAACACCACGCCGGCTTCCGCGCAGACTTCGCGCGTCGGGCCTTCGTCGAGGCCGATAATCGCGGCCATGCCGCCCTTGGTCACGTCGCACGCTTCCTGCATGAACTTGCCGCGCTGGCGCACCACGCGCAGACCGTCCTCAAAACTCATCGCACCCGCCGCCGTGAGCGCCGTGAATTCGCCGAGCGACAAACCAGCGGTGGCTTCGAACTTCAGCGACGGCACTTGCACTTTCAAAAGCTCAAACGCGACCCAGCTCACGAGAAAAATTCCCGGCTGGGCATTTTCGGTTTTGGTCAAATCCGCTTCCGGCCCTTCAAAACAAACTTTGGCGAGATCGTAACCGAGCGCGGCGTTAGCGCGATCAAACCACGCTTTGGCGGACGGAAATTTTTCAGCAAGGTCTTTGCCCATGCCGACGACTTGCGCGCCTTGACCAGCGAATAACAATGCGGTTTTGCTCATAGAGTAGTTGAGTTTAGCCGGAATCGTCCGCCGATAGAAAGTTTGAAAATTTTCCTTCGCGCACTGCCGGCTTTGTTGTTCAATAAACCATCATGTTTTCACACGTTGTCATTTTCTGGACCGACCCGACGAAACCCGAAGCGGCGGACGCCGTCATCGCCGGCGGCGAAAAATTTCTCAAGACCATTCCCGGCCTGACGCAGTTTCACATCGGCAAAATGGTTGGCAGCACGCGACCCGTCGTGGACCAAACTTATCAGGTCGCGCTCAATACCGTCTTCGCTAGCAAGCAGGCGCAGGACGATTATCAAGTCCATCCGCAGCACTTGGAATTCATTGCGCAGTGCGTGAAGCCGTTCGTGAAAAAAGTCCTCGTTTACGACTTTGAGTAAAAATTAGGCGCGCGGGTGAAACTTCCGGTGAATTTCCCGCAGCCGGTTGCCTGTCACGTGCGTGTAAATTTCCGTCGTGCTGATGTTCGCGTGGCCGAGCAATTCCTGAATCACGCGCAAATCTGCGCCGTGCTCCAGCAGATGCGTCGCGAAGCTATGCCGCAGCATGTGTGGCGTCATGTTGCGTTCGACTCCGGCGCGACGAACGCGATTCTTGATGTGCAACCACAGCGTGACCGACGCGAACGGCGTGCCGCGCTTGGTCAGAAAAACATTCGCCGGTGATTTCGGCGTGACCAGTTTTGGTCGGCCAACTTCGATAAACCGATTCAACGCCGCCACTGCCGTTCGTCCCACTGGGACCACACGTTCCTTGTTGCCCTTGCCGATGACGTTGATGAATCCAGCATCGAGATGCAGTTGCTCCAACCGCAGATTTTTCAATTCAGACAGACGCAAGCCGGAAGCGTAAGCCAGTTCTAAAATCGCCTGGTCGCACAAACTTTCCGGCGTTTCCGGATTTTCCGGCGCGAGTAGTTTTTTGATTTCGTCGTTCGATAAAGCTTTCGGCAATCGTTTCCAGCGACGCGGCAGCGAAAGGTTTTCCGCAATGTTCGCCGGTAAAAACTTTTCGTTCTCGGCGAATTTGTAAAACGCCCGCAGCGCCGCGATTTCCAGATAAACACTTTCACCGCTCAAACGGCGCGAAACATTTTTGGGTTCAACTTCGGTTCGTGAAGAAGGCCGCCCGACAGCAGCCTTGCGCCCGCGCTCGTGCGCAAGAAACGCCATCAGATGCTTCAACTCAACCTGCCTCCAGTCTGTGATCTTTTCCTTCTCCGCCCACGCGGTGAATTTGCCGAGCAACGCGGCGTAAGTCTTCGCCGTGTTGTCCGACTGCCCGCGCTCGTGGCGCAGGTATTGCAGAAAATCTTCGACGAGTGTGTTCACGGCTTCGTCGGCTTCACGGTAAATTCCACGAACCGGCTTTTGTGCACTGCGAGGGTGAGGTTGAGCGTCTTGGCGTTCCGCAGGTTCGGCAGTTGATAAATTTCATAGTCGCCGCCACCGTTCGGCCCCCAACTTTGCAGATCACGCCCCTGCTCGTCGGTTATTTTAGCCAGCGTCATGCGCATCCCATTTAACAACTCGGGCTCAACTTGAATCAGGAAGCCGCCGGGTTTTTCCCCGTTGCCAAAATTTTGATCGGTGAACCGAACCGCCGGGAAAATTTTTAAATGAAATCCGTTCAAGGTCGTTTCGGCAAACGCCGCTTTTCGAGATTGATGATTCTGGTTGCGATAATTCCACACATCCTGCTGGCTGCCGGGATTCACCGGAACATTTGTGACCGACCACACCTCATCACTGTTGAAGCCCGCCGTGCGGGACATTTCTACGCGCAATTTCCAAACGGGTTCATCCGGCCACAATCCCCATTGATAGGTCATCGTGGCGTCACCGTTGTCAGCGCGGCCGTTGCTCCAACTACTGTTGTCGATGTGGTTGCCCGTGGCGTCGGAAGTTTCGATGTGCATTGGCTGCCAGTTGGTGACAACCACGCCATTTTGTTCCGTGTGAAACACCGTTTCAACCGCCCGGTTCACTGGATCTTTTGCCGGGACACCGTTTCCGCGATTAAATGAGGCGACATTATTCAAGCGCGTCAGCGTCACATTTAAGTCACCGTCAGCTTGCGTGTCGGGCAATGGTTCCGCCGTCCATTGCGGAAACGCGCCGCGCACCGGATTGGAAATGATGAATTGTCCTTTGGCGATTTGCTGCCCGCGCTGGCCAAAGTTCATGATGCGCAGAATAATTTTGCGTTCGCGCCGGGGAAAAGCGTCAAGCTGGATACCTCGGATTTCCATGCCGGATTTTATTTGCTGGGAACTGCCGCCAGCCCAGCTTCCCGCGCACGCCGTCGCGGCCTTGTCTTGAGCTAGCACCTGATAATTCGGCCATTGGTTCGCCTTGTGTTCGCTCAAAATCCAGACGACGAGCGTGTCATTCGTGGTGTTAAATGAACTCGGCCCGCCGCCGAGATTGCGACGCGTGGCGCCGTTTATTTTCACCGCCGGAGCTTTATGATGTTTGCCGTAATCCACGCCCAGCAAGGTTAACTTCATGCCGTCGCTCAACGTAAGAACTTGCGGTTTACGCCACCAGAGAAATCCGGCAACCGCCGTGCCGACAATTAAAATTATCACTACGCCCCATAAAATTAATTTTCTCATAGCCGGGAAAATAATTTTTTATTGCGCCGGGTTTTCGGTGGCTGGAGCTTTTTCCGGCTTCACGGTAAATTCCACGAACCGGCTTTTGTGCACTGCGAGGGTGAGGTTGAGATTGGTCGCATCATTGAGATCTCTCAATCCGTAGCGGTAAGTGGTGCTGGTGGCGCTGCCCATTGTCCCATAATTCCAGTTGCCGATGTCGTTGGTCTGGTCGTCCGTAAATTTCACTAACGTCAGATGCACCCCTGGCGGCAGCGGCGGCGTGGCCTGAATCACCAGACCGCCCGACGGCTGCGAATTTGGCGGCGCATCGGTGAACACTTTCGGCGTAAAAATTTTCAAATGAAAGCCGTTCAAATCAGTTTCCGCAAAAACCGCGTTGGTGGTGCTGGTGCGGCGGCCGCCATAATTCCAGAAATCCTGCTGGCGTCCCGGCTGCACCGGAATATTTGGCAGCGTCCAGAGTTCGCTGCTGGCAAAATCAGACTTCTTGGAAAACTCCACGCGCAGTTTCCAGGCCGACTCGTCCGGCCATAAACCATATTGATAGACAGCCGAATCATTGTTATCGGTCCAGTCATTTTTCACCACCTGACCGGTGACGTTGTTGCTGGTGGCATCGGAAGTTTCCACCGTAAGCGGCTCCCAATTGGTCACGGGCTTGCCGTCGCGTTCGACATGAAACATCGCCAGCACGCCTTGGTTTGCCGCATCATCCGGGTCATCTTGAACGCGCTGATAAGGCATCGCCGCACCCGCCTCCAGTTTCGTCAGGGTCACAGAGAGATCATCATCTTCCCTCGTGATGGGCAACGACTCCGGCGTCCACTCCGGAAACGAACTGCGCGCCGGATTGCGGATGGTAAATTTTTGATCCGACACTTCCTGCCCGCCGTTGCCCTGTTCCTGCACCCGCACAATTAATTTCCCCTGCCGTCTGGGAAACGCTTGAAACTGGATGCCGACCACTTCGTTGCTCTGCCTGCCACCGCCGCCATAACCATAACTTACCGCGCAGGCCGTGCCCGCTTGGTCATACAAATAATATTGGAAATTTGCGTATTGCTGCGGATCGTGTTCCTGCCGCACCCAAAGCACGAGCGTATCCACTGGCGTGTTAAACGCCCCGCCACGCCGCCCGCGCGCGCCACGCGGTGAAGTCGCCGACGTCGTCAATTGTTTAACGCCCGGCGGCGCATGTTTTTTACCATATTCCACGCGCAACAACGTCAGTTTGTCGCCCGTGCTGAACGTGATGACTTGCGGACGCCACAGCCACCACACCACCGCCGCGACAATTCCGAGGATTAAAATTGAAGCGACACTTCCCAGCAGGATTTTTATTTTCATAATTATTGCAGCCAATCACCCCAGCGTGCCAGAGCGCATCGTCCAGACTGCACAAAACTCCGGCTGATTTATAATGAAACAGGTTGTGAACCGAATTGTTGCAGAAAATCTTCCGTCACGCAAATGCGACGATGGCGCAAGTAGTGCAGAAAATCTTCAACGAGGGTTTGCATGGGTTAAATCTTACCCATGCGAAGATACCGCTGCCGCTCGCCTTCCGATAATTTTTCAATCGCATACCGCAACATCGTGCGCGGCATCCGGGCGGCTTGCTGCTGGAGAAATTTCTGCAACACCGCCACATCCCGCTTGCCGATCTCACGGAGCATCCAGCCGACGGCTTTGTGCATCAAGTCGTGCTCGTCATCGCGCAGCAGTTCTGCCAGTCGCAGCGCGGCGGCGAAATCGTTTTGGCGGATGAAATGAAACGTCACGAGCATGGCCACGCGGCGATGCCAGAGATTTTTCGCGCGCGCCAACCGGAACAAAATCTCCCGCGACCGTTCCGCCAGATGCGGCCCGACGATGTAAGGCGCGGACGTATCCACCAGATCCCAGTTGTTCACGCGGTCGAGATGTTCCAGATAGAGCGCGTAGATTTTGGCGCGACCGGCGGCATCGGCCCGCGCATAGCCGTCCACCAGAATCAGCAACGCCAGCAGCCGTTCCTCGTGGATGGGCGAATGCAGCAACGCCGTCACCTCGGGCAACGGCAACGCCCGAAATTCCTTGGCCAGCTTGCGCAAGACCGGCACGCGGATGCCGATGAACTGATCGCCCGCGCCATATTCACCCGGCGCGGTTTTGAAAAAACTTTGTGCGACCTTCGCATCGGCAGGTGAGGCGAGTTGTTGAAGGCGAGTTCGAAGAGCGGAAACATTCATAGAGATTTTTCATCGCGCTCGTGGCGCAGCAATTACAGAAAATCTTCGATGAGGGCTTGCATATCCCAACAGCCAAACCAATCTACAAGAAATTAATTTTTAGAATTAAGCATTTTCACCCAAAGCCTGCTTTGAAAGCTGGGCGCAAATGTCCCCGCCTCCATTTTTTGACAATGTAACTGCGCCACGTCCGGCAAGTTTCTCAAGCGCACGTTCAACCGATAGCTGGTCTCTTTTGGTTGCAGCAACAATATCTTGAACAGAAATTAATTCTTTTTTTCCTATCAAAACAGAAAGGATTCTAGCCTGAAGTTCTGAACGTGGAAAAAGTCCTAGCACGGCTTCAAGAGTAAGCTCCTCGGCCGATTCTCTTGTTGATTCAACCTTTTCTTTAACTAAATCAATTTGCTGGCCGACAATGTTAGCAAGCTTTCTACGCTCAGACTCACCAGCTGCACCAACTTGTTTAACTGCTTCTGTGACGATTTGCTGTTTGGCCACTTCAAGTTGTTTTGTGAGACTCTGAAAATTACCAGACAGCTCCTTTTGGCCTATTAACGTATTCAAAAAGTTTTCCTCGTTTCGAAAATCACTCGGAGCATACAAGACTTTGGGGTTGAAATTGAGCGTGATAAAAAATAGCGCCACAATAATTGTAGGGAACGCCATCACGAACCATACGAAAATGTGTTGAAGCTCTTTGTCAACCAAGCCTAACGCGACGGTTCCGGCTACCTCAGCTAACCCGGCAAAAATAGAAATGACTGTCAGAGGATTTTGAACTGCCCTTATTTTTTCTACCATAAGCTTGGCGACATCATAGGCGTATTATTCAATTCCACCAACAGAGAATAATGCACATCGTTTTATAGACTCAAAGCTTCTTCCCCGTCAGCCGCTCGTAAGCTTCCAGATACGTCGCGCTGGTTTTGGCGACGACTTCGGCGGGGAGCGTCGGGCCGGGCGGGGTTTTGTCCCACGTCAGCGTTTCGAGATAGTCGCGGACGAATTGTTTATCGAAGCTCGGCTGGCTGCGGCCGGGCGCGTATTTGTCCGCCGGCCAGAAGCGCGAGGAATCGGGCGTCAGCACTTCGTCAATGAGGATGAGTTTGCCCTCGAACAGACCGAACTCGAATTTCGTGTCGGCGATGATGATGCCGCGCTGCTTGGCGTAATCGCGTCCAGCTTTGTAGATCTTCAGGCTCAAGTCGCGCGCCTGCGTGGCGAGGTCGGTGCCCACGATCTTGCAGGCTTCCTCGAAGGAAATATTTTCGTCGTGTCCGGCTTCGGCCTTGGTGGACGGCGTGAAAATCGGTTCAGGCAATTCAGAAGAATCCACCAAGCCAGCGGGCAACTGGATGCCGCAGACGGTCTGCGATTTTTTGTATTCCTTCAATCCGCTGCCGGAAAGGTAGCCGCGCACGATGCACTCGATGGCGAGCGGCTTGGCTTTCTTCACAATCATGCTGCGGCGCGCGAGTTGCGCGGCGTAGGGCTGGAGATTCGCGGGGAGCGGGTCGTTCGCCTTGGCGAGCAGGTGGTTCGGGACGAGGTCGGCAAACTTCTCAAACCAGAAGTGCGAGATCTGCGTGAGCACTTCGCCCTTGCGTGGAATGCCGTTGGGCATGATGACGTCGAACGCAGAGATGCGGTCGCTGGCGACGAGCAGGAAGCTTTCGCCGAGGTCATAGACTTCGCGGACTTTGCCGGAGCGGACTTTTTTGATGCCGGGGAGATCGAGCTGTAAAATGGGTGCGTTCATAGCGGGCGCAAAAATAAAGTCCCCGCGCGCAACTCGCCAGCCAATTTTTAATTTCACCTCGACAGTTTTCGACGCGCTTGGCAAGTTCCACGAACCAAAAAATCGTGGCGACCAACTCCATTCAACCCGCAGCTTCCGCTTCTGTAACGCGGGAATTTTCCATCCTCCTCGGCGTGTGGCTCGCGCTGGCGGTCGCACTGCTCTGGCTCGGCGGCGTGACGGCGACGTCGCTGGGCTATAATTACGACGAGGGAATTTTTGCGGGCATGGCGAAAGATTTTACCACCGGCAATGTCCATGGCTACCACATGCCCGGCTACGGCACGGTGAAACTTTGGAACGCACAATTTCCCCTGTGGATTCAGCCGTATCTCGGCGCGGTAAAAAGCTGGCAACTGATTCCGCTGTTCACCTTTTTTGAACCCAGCGTATTTATCACACGCATGTCGAACCTCGTGTGGACATTGGTTGGATTGCTGTTCTTCATGCTTTGGGTCTGGAAACTTTTTGGACTCACTGAAGCAATCGCCGGAGGATTATTGCTCGCGCTTGATCCGTCATTTTTCTTTCTGGGTCTGCTCGATTGGGGTTCGTTTGTGCCGAGCTTCGTTTGCCGCTGCGCGGGATTTTTCTTCGCGCTGCTCGCCTGGCGAAATCAAAAGCCACGTTACTTCTTTTTCGCCGGCGCCGCGTTCGGCTTCGGCATATTCAGTAAAGTAGATTTCGTCGCCGTGCTGTTCGGCGTCACGCTCGCCGTCGCGTGTGCGTATGCGAAGCCAATTCTCAATTTCATCCGCACCAAACCAAAACTCGTGGCGCTGGCGGTGCTCGGTTTTCTCGTCGGCTGCGGACCGATGATCGCAATGTTTCCATTTGTGGTGAAATTTGCACTCCACAACAACGCGCCGGTGAATCCCGCGGAACTTCCCGTAAAAATCCACACGCTGACAGCGATGTATGACGGCACGTATTTTTATCGAATGCTGGAGGTCGGCGGGCTGTTCGACCAAATGGCGCAAGTCGCGCCGCCGTTTTGGACGCCGCTGGGCTTTGCCTTAATCATTGCGATGCTTGTGCTGGCGGCTGACATTTTGCGGCGGCGCGATGACCTCAACGACCGCGCAGTCCGGATTTTTCTACTGGCTGGCGTGGCGCTGACAACGCTGGGCGTTTTCATGCTGCCGCGCGCGCCGCGAATTTATCACGCCATTTTGGTGATGCCGTTTGCACATTTGGTCATCGTAGTGGCTGGCGTCAGCGTGTGGCGAAAATTATCTGAAACCGGAAACAAAAAATCTTTCGCGCGCGGACTTTTGCTACTCGGGTTCATCGCCTTGCTCGCGTCACAAACTTTTGCCATCGCCAAGACCGAACAACTAATATTCAAAACCCACGGACGTGGTTGGTGGAGCGATGCGCAGGACAAATTTGCCGCGACGGTAAAAAATCGCGCTGACCTCACGCTCGTCAGTCTCGATTGGGGATTTCACGAGTCGCTGCTGTTCTTGACCGACAAGCCGACGCTCGTAGAGCCGTTCTGGAAACTGACCGGAACCGATCCTGCGCTGCTACCGCAAAACACGAATTACGTTTTTCTGGTTCACCCGCCGGAATACAGCCTGTCGCCGTTTGGCGTAACTTACTTGGATTTCGCCCGACAAAATCCGCGCGCGAAAATTTCGGATTGGCGCGACCGCGAAGGAAAGATTGTTTTTTACACGGTGCAGTTCACCGCGCCGTGACGCGCGTCACGCCACCGGGCGTTCCACCAGTTTCACCAGCAGCGGAATGCTCGCCTGCGATTGATCGTCCACGCGCACGTCCACGGAATACAAACCAGCTTCCGCAAACTTCAACTGCTGGATGTTGATGATGAAATTGCGCGTGAGAAAATGCGCCTCGTCCGGCAACGTGACCGGCACCGGCACTTCGATGGCTTGCATGATGGGACGACCGTCGGCATTGA
>Ga0208507_1002273_pt1 | contig 10013 bp, 11 predicted proteins | sample CryBogCBH12Aug01_FD_184626 | JGI IMG/M metagenome (GOLD analysis project Ga0208507, IMG submission 184626) | Freshwater microbial communities from Crystal Bog, Wisconsin, USA - CBH12Aug09.1 (SPAdes) (version 2) | ecosystem: Environmental > Aquatic > Freshwater > Lake | place: Crystal Bog...
GCTGGTTTTTGAACTTTTCGCTTGTTGCTATCGTGAAGTTTGAGACCGCTGTCGATCCCGCCATTCGGCTTTCTGGTTCGCCACCGAGTCTTCCTAGAAGAATTACCTTATTAACGCCTTTTGCCATAGTGTCTTCAGTTCGTTTATCAAAGTTGTTGGGCTTAATTCCCCAGCCTATATAAAAGATATATCTATAAGTCCTATACTACAAGGAGTTTTGCGTCAATGACAGGTCCTTCCCTACAAAGCAGGATCGTTTTTACCCCTCCATCCGGATCGATGATTTCAACACTGCATCCATAACAGATGCCTATCCCGCAACCCATTACAGACTCCATCGAAACATCGCATGATAGCTGGAGGATCTGGCAGAATTTCGCCAGTGCTTTCAACATCGGATTCGGGCCGCAGGCAAAAAATTTAAGAGGACCTTCTTTATTGAGGTCGGACAGTTCATTCCTGAGCAGATCAACGACTGTACCTTTGAGTCCTGAGGATCCGTCATCTGTAGCAACAATGCAGTTGCCCAGATCCTGATGAAGCAGATCCTCTTTTGTTCGGCCTCCCACCAGGTTTATCACCTTTATGCCTTTTGCTGTAAGTGTTTTTTCCAGAAAAAACATTGGAGCTGTACCTATGCCACCCGAAACAAGCACCGCGGTGTTAAATTGCTGTGAGGTTATATCAAAACAGTTTCCAAGTGGGCCGAGTACCATTACTTCTGAGCCTGCATCAGCATTGCAGAAAAGGGCACTTCCGCAACCGATGGATTTAACCATGATGTCGATCGTGGTTTCCTGCGCGTCATGAATGGAAAAAGGTCTTCGCAGGAGCGGCTGAGTGGTATCGTTAACCTTGACGTTAACAAAATTTCCCGGTTTTGCTGTAGCCGCAATGGAAGGGCAGTCGAGGGTAATAATGCTGACATCGCTGCTGATGCGGTGAGTCTTGATGATGGTTGCCCTGACATCAACAATAGTGTTTGTTTTGAGCATGATGTGACTCTGTCAAAAAATGGCTTGAATGAGATGAATTAATTAAGCAAGCTGAACCCTCAATTGCAAACCATTCGCGGACATTCCTGTTTATCCATACCTTTCCTTTCTTGAAAAATCTCTTATCAGATTCACTTGAACTTCAAGTTAGCTTCATTTTATGGGTCAGGCAATTTGCCTCGTACAGATGAAAAAAAATAACAGGTATAAAATTTTTAACATTGACTTAAGTGTGTATGTTAGATCTTTTGTAGTATCAGCTCAGAGTTATATCTTTAACTTTTCTGATTTTTTTCTTCTGTATACATCAATTCAATGTTTGGTTCATGCGAATTTTAACGTTTACAGGTAAAGGCGGGGTAGGTAAAACCAGTGTTTCAGCGGCTACAGCAGTTCGCTTGTCGCAGATGGGCTATCGTACCCTTGTCCTCTCAACCGATCCCGCTCACAGTCTCTCAGATTCATTTAACCTGCCTCTCGGAGCAGAACCAACAAAGATCAAGGAAAACCTTCACGCCATTGAGGTCAACCCATACGTGGATCTCAAGCAGAATTGGCAGTCTGTACAGAAGTACTATACAAGAATTTTTATGGCTCAGGGAGTTTCAGGGGTCATGGCAGATGAAATGACTATTCTTCCCGGAATGGAAGAGCTGTTTTCTCTATTGAGAATAAAACGCTATAAAGCCTCAGGACTTTACGATGTTTTAGTGCTTGATACTGCCCCGACTGGTGAAACATTACGGCTACTCTCTCTTCCCGATACCCTTGCATGGGGGATGAAGGCGGTAAAAAATGTTAATAAATACCTTATTAAGCCCCTCAGTAAGCCGCTTTCAAAGATGTCCGATAAGATAGCGTTTTTTATACCACCTGCTGATGCCATAGATTCCGTGGATCAGGTTTTTGATGAGCTTGAAGATATTCGCGATATCCTTACCGATAATCTCAAGTCAACGGTGCGTCTGGTCATGAATGCAGAGAAGATGTCGATTAAGGAAACCATGCGCGCATTGACCTATCTGAACCTCTATGGGTTCAAGGTGGATATGGTGCTTGTCAACAGACTGCTTGATACAAATGAGGATAGTGGTTATCTGGAGAATTGGAAAGCTATTCAACAGAAGTACCTTGGAGAAATTGAGGAAGGTTTCTCGCCACTCCCTGTTAAAAAACTCAGGATGTATGAACAGGAAATTGTCGGTCTCCAGTCGCTTGAGATGTTCGCCAAAGATATGTATGGCGATACGGATCCATCAGATATGATGTACGATGAACCACCGATCAAGTTTGTTCGTAACGGCAATGTCTATGAGGTGCAGTTGAAGCTGATGTTTGCAAATCCTGTCGATATCGACGTGTGGGTTACTGGTGATGAGTTGTTTGTTCAGATTGGAAATCAGCGTAAAATAATAACCCTTCCGATCAGTTTGACAGGTCTTGAGCCAGGGGATGCTGTTTTCAAGGAGAAATGGCTGCACATTCCCTTTGATCTTGACCGTCATGACGAGAGTCGGATGCAGAAAGAGCATAAGGCTTATGACAGAGGATGAATGAACCCGGGGTGGAGTATTTGTTTAGATCAGTTTTTATGTTTATGTTTTTAACATATAACTTCATTAGTATATAATCATAACAGAGGCATTGTCGTTAAGATGCGCCTCATTTCCATGGAGAACGAACATGTCGGAATCGTACCAGAAACTCCGCAAGGATTTCAAAGAACTTGATTTTACTGATCGCCTTACGTTTCTTGCTGAAAGTGTGCTTTTAACAGGTCAGAGTGCTGTTGTTGGCGGACTGAATCTTGCCGGCAACATCTTTGATACCGTAACTGGCACTGTTGGGGCAGTTATAGATGCATCCGGTATCGGTAATCTCCTTGGAAGTACCGGCGTTGTTGGTGAGACAATCGACCGTGTTGCTATTACCGTTAAGGACGCATCAAGAACAGCAAACGAATTGTATGCAAGTGCTGTTGAAACTGTAGAGAATGCAACTGGAAATGCAGCGACTGCTGTTGGTGATGCAGGAGTATCTGCTTCTGAAGTTGTCAAGAATTTTACCGGATCTTTTCAGAAGGGCCCAATAAAAAAATAGGATGATTTACTTTTTATCCGGGTTCACGTATGTTTCCGGCTGAGTAATCTTTTTCTTGTGTTTTTTTGTTTATTACTGTAAATTGGTAAAAGAATCCTGTTTTAAATTTCTGATAACTTTCCAATAATTAAATTTCAAGGAGGAATTATGAGTGGTGGTGGCGTTTTTACCGATATCCTGGCAGCCGCCGGACGCATTTTTGAGGTGATGGTCGAAGGGCATTGGGAGACCGTTGGCATGTTGTTTGATTCTTTAGGCAAAGGTACCATGAGAATCAATCGCAATGCTTATGGCAACATGGGTGGCGGCGGAGGTTCCCTTCGTGGTTCATCACCAGAAGCAACAGGCTATGCTGTTCCTTCAAAAGAAGTAACATCAAAATTTGCTAAATAAGTTTAGCATCACTTTTGTGTGATTAAGGCAGTGAAAGGTATATCGTTTCACTGCCTTTTTTATTGCAGCAGTTTCAGCCTATCTCATAATACAGCCAGCTTTTCCCACTTTATACGCATAGTGGGACGCAGCAGGTTCGTTATCTCGAGTCACTTTTGAAATAAGCCTAATTATTTATAATGCCGAATAGATTTCGGTTGATCGGTTATTTCTGTTTATTGTGAAAATTTAATAGATTTCATCTCTGCGTGCCTATAATTATTAAGTGAACGGGTGTGGTTAATGGCTAATTTATCTTTGTATTTTTCTGGGCAGACTGAACAGAATGATGTAGCTGAGTTTTTTCAGAAAGGCCTCATGAATGCCGGTGAAAATCCGATTGCTTTTTTTGAAGGGGTTTTTTATGAATCTCATCAGGAACGTGTAGGTAATATTGCCTTTCAGGATTATCTGATTTATACTGACAAGGCTGTTTACTTTTGGGCGAGAGGTTCTAACAAGGACTATCTTGACCGATTTGATCTTGGTTCTGTTACCGTTAACAGTCGGAATAAGGATCACGATTTCTCTACGCTTAATTTTAAAATTCGCCGTGATGCGAAGGATCCTGTTTATGTGATTTTTGATATGGTTGAATTGCGGGAAGCAGAGTTGATTATTCGTCTTCATACCGTTATTGAATCTATCATAGAAGAGCATCTTGGTCGCAATTTCTGTAAAATTCTGCCTGACGAAGTCTCGGCAGTGATTTTTCGCCGAGCAAGGGGTATCTGTATTCCTCAGGTAATATCTTTCCGATTTGATGCTCCTGATACAGTGCAGCAGGACAGCCATATTGGATATGGTCAGGATCTTCTGGAGCAATACAAAGCAAATTTAGGGTTTGCGACTCCTGAGCAGACGCAGCACTACAATGAAAGCTTTTCGGGTGTACCGCAAGGTGGAGAGCATCATCCCGAAGGCTTTGCCCCTGGTGATGTGTTAAAGGGAATTGAAAATATACTTCCGACTGATCCCGCTTCATTGAAGAGGATTGCCGGTTCAATCAAGGAAATGCTCGGAGATGCTCCATTCAAATTGCGTGACCAGCTTAAGAATGATCTGCAGCATGTCCCCGGTATGATTACAGCCCTCAATGAACTGTTGATTAATATTGCAGATAACCCACAGGCTGAGCGATTTGTTCTTAATATTGTTAAAACTGCAGTCCGCAATGATGGCATGATCGGATCTGTTGGAAAGCTTATAAAACTTTCCTCAAATTTTGTTGGAGGGGGAAAGAAATCACCGCAGAAGCAGTCATCGAGAACTGATTCAAATGAGTCCAACGATGATAGAAAAAATCAACGTCATGGTTTTGATGACGATAGTGAAAGTACTTTCAAAAGAAAGAGTATTCATATTAAGACTGATGATGAAGCCACACTGAATGATGATTGTTTCGGAAATGATGTTTCGGGTAAACGAAATAATAAGAGTTCTGTCGCTCCTGCAGACAAGATGAAAAGCCCCTATGACTTCGACGACACCGATGTTCCGAAACGTAAAAAAATTACTATTACAGCACCGGAAGAGGGTACACCGTCGATAGTGAAAAACATGATGAAGACAGATGATTCTGTAGAATCTTCAGTTGTGGAGATGCCAAAACCAATAGAAATTGAGGAGAATGGTTTGGATACCAATACTCCGGGTGCTGAAAGTCCTCTGAGAAAAAAAATCAATATCGTGCCTGATGTTGATTCCAGAGAAAGTCATCAACCAGTCGTGGTCGTACCCGCATCTGTACCGGATGTCGCGGTTACAGGACCAGGTACCATCCTTAAGGCTGGTGATAATTCATCGAACAGCAAGGCTTTTGATCCTCGTCATGGTAATAAATATGGTAATAAAGGAAAACCTCATCGGTAAAAAGCGTTCATTCAAGATCAAGTCCACTCAATAGTTTTATTATCAACATGAGAATTATTCTTTACTTGGGTAAAGGAGGGGTAGGAAAAACTACCGTGTCAGCTGCAACTGCAACAGCAATTGCCCGAAGAGGACAGCGTGTTTTGATTATGAGTACTGATGTAGCTCACAGTCTTGCCGATGCATTGAGCGTTGAGCTTTCATCTACACCTGTGGAAGTTGAAAAAAATCTCTTTGCAATGGAGGTAAATGTTCTTGCGGAAATAAGAGAGAATTGGAGTGAACTCTATTCCTATTTTTCTTCGATTTTAATGCATGATGGTGCGAATGAAGTTGTAGCCGAAGAACTTGCCATTATGCCTGGTATGGAGGAGATGATAAGTCTTCGCTATATATGGAAAGCTGCCAAGTCAGGAAATTACGATGTTGTGGTTGTTGATGCAGCTCCTACAGGCGAGACAATGCGTTTGCTTGGAATGCCGGAATCTTATGGCTGGTATGCTGAAAAAATAGGCGGTTGGCACTCAAAGGCTATCGGTTTTGCAGCCCCACTATTAAGCAAGTTTATGCCGAAGAAAAATATCTTTAAACTTATGCCTGAGGTGAACTCGCATATGAAGGAGCTTCATGCAATGCTTCAGGATAAAGCAATAACGACATTCAGGGTCGTACTGAATCCTGAAAATATGGTTATCAAAGAAGCCCTGCGGGTACAGACTTATCTCAACCTGTTTGGTTATAAGCTTGATGCTGCAGTAGTTAATAAAATTCTGCCTCAAAGCTCATCCGATGACTATCTACAGAGCCTTATAGATATTCAGACCAAATATCTCAGAGTGATTGATAATTGCTTCTATCCGGTGCCGATTTTTAAAGCAAAGCAATCTGTTGCAGAAATCATCAATACCGATAGACTCTATGATTTGAGTAAACAGATATTTGGTGACCAGGACCCGTCAGCTATTCTATACAGCGATGATAAAACACAGCTGCTGGAGAAAATAGATGGCAAATATGTGTTGAGTCTATATTTGCCGAATGTTGAAGTGACGAAGCTTAACGTGAATATAAAGGGAGATGAGCTGCTGGTGGATATTAATAATTTCCGCAAAAGCATTATTCTTCCCAATGTACTTGTAGGACGAAAGACAGAAGGGGCCGATTTTGCCGAAGGAAACCTGAATATCACGTTTGCTAACTGAGAGTGCATGACGTCAGTTAAGTGGATACAATCGATGGATTAAAAGACAGACTGCTTCAACTGGTAGTCTGTCTTTTTTTTTGAGACGATGGTTTCTTTTAACCTGATTAGTACTGACCGGTCTGTACAGCATTCAAGAAGCTGCAGGATGGTTTGCCGCTTTTCCGGATCTACAGGATTTGCAAGGTCAAGAATGGGAATAAGCACAAATTTTCGGTGATGCAGCTCGGGGTGTGGTATTGAGAGTGTTTCTGTGTGGATACACAGGTCGTCATAGAGGAGAATATCGAGATCGATGACCCTTGGACACCATCGTGGATATTCACCAGGTCGGCCAAGATCCTGCTCAATAATCTTGCAATGCTCGCGAAGTTTTTCTGGATGAAGAGAAGTTTCAATAAGAATGACGCCATTATAAAACCGGTTCTGTTCAGTTTCACCGATAGGTTCGGTCATATAGATTGATGAAACTTTAATGACCGATGTAGACGTGAGCATATCGAGTTGGTCAACAGCTTTCTGAAGGTGTTCGAGACGGTTCCCGATATTGGACCCTATCCCGATAAATACCTTGTGCTTATGCATGATTTCAGGAGCGAGTGATGGAGTAATCGGCTTCCGCGTAATCGCAGATGCCATCAACAGGAGGGTTGCGTTTGCGAACCTTTATGCTGACCTGGTCGAGAACGATAAAGTCCTTCATAAGGTCGTTTGCTATTTTATAGGCTACCGCTTCAATAAGAAAGTATTTCTTCAGGGTAAGAGCTTCGCGGATCTTTCTGTAAACAGCACCGTAATCTACAGTCTTGGTTATGTCATCGTATTGAGCAGCATCAGTAAAGTCAAATGAGAGTTCGGCATCTACTTCATATTTTGCCCCTACGGTATGCTCTTCCTTGAGTACTCCATGGTGTGCATAGAAAACGATATTTGTCAACCGGACGCATGAACGAGCGTACTTTGCCATTTTTAAGTATGAGTTCTTTTAATACGGACAATGTTAATTAGAAAATGCTCAAATCAACATCAGAATTGTAAAGTAATTTCAAAAAAACACTCAGATCAATTTGTTGATTACTTCAAAAATTGAGTGATCGAGCCCATTTGAGCGGAAAAAGGTTGAGGGTTGAATGACGGCATTGTTTTCAGGGAAGAAATACCCCTGTTTTATTTGTAGTCAAGGTGTAGTATTTTTTTCGTATTTATTGCCGACTATCTCACATCCTGGTATGCAATACCATAAGAGCATATCAGAATTGCCATCATTCAGAATTCTGAAGCTACCGGCCTCAAAAATAACTTCAACAGTATAGTCTTCCCATCGTAACAGATCTCCTTCGAAAATCTCATGACCGTCTTTGTCGTGTAGTCCTGTGTACTGCATCCATTCAGATTGTTGCCTGAAATCCAGAAAATCAACGTTTCGCGTATTTACAGTTGAGATATGCCAACTTACTTTCCGGGAGGCAATATGTTGAAATAATGCCTTAAATTTGATTTTATTGATATCCATCACTTTTACATAAAAAACCAGGAAACCGGGCAGGGTTTCAAGGTAATTTCATAAGCGGATAGCTGCCCATATCGCTTGTAAATTAATATAGTAATTCTGTATCTCGTTATAAAATTGGGGCTAAAATCAGTTTTTTATGACTGTTCAACAGCTTGTGCTTTTTTGATGGGTTGATGGAAAAGGTGATGATGGTTTAAAGGCGTTGTTTGTTCTAAACATCAAGTCTTCCGCTTCATACTATGACAAGATCATACATGCTTATTTTTGTAAGCAAGAGCAGAGAAAGACATCTGGCTAAAAAAAGAGTGTAAATTTCACTACCTTTCAATCCGAAAGTACAATTTTTTAATGTATTAAGAGCGGGAAAAATGAATAAAAAGGCTCGTAACGATTTTTATGAAGGGTGTCGTGCAAGAGCTATTATGCTTGCTCTTGAGGAGGACCGATATACCGGGGATATTACCACGCTTGCAACTATTGAACCTTTTCAGGATGGCAGTGCGGTGATCAAAGCAAAGGAAGATGGTGTTGTTGGGGGAATTGACGTAGCAGTGCAGGTGTTTGCTGCCTGTGATCCTGAACTCTCGGTCGTGCTTCATCGCCGGGACGGAGAAGTAGTCAGACATGGCGACTTGATTCTTGAAGTAAAAGGAAAGCTAGCTCCTTTGCTGGTTGGTGAGCGCACCACACTTAATTTCATGCAGCGTATGTCAGGAATAGCTACCAGAACAAGATCTTATGTCGAACTTGTAAAACATACGGATGTAAAAATTCTTGATACCCGTAAAACAGTTCCCGGTCTCCGCTATTTTGACAAGGAAGCTGTCAGGATAGGCGGGGGAGTGAACCATCGTTTTGGCTTGTTTGATATGATTCTTATCAAGGATAACCACATCGACGCCTCTGGAGGTGTTGCTCAGGCAATACGCCGCGCGCAGAAATACCGTGACAAAAAAAAACTTGATGTGAAGATTGAAACCGAGGTACGTTCAATGGACGAGCTGAGCAAGTCTCTGGTTTGTGCACCTGATATTATCCTTCTCGATAACTTTACCCCTGATCTCATTAAAGAGGCCGTCGTATATGTCAAGACTGCCTGCAGCAGCGTACTACTTGAGGCTTCCGGCAATATCGGCATGCATAACGTGCGAGAAGTCGCCGAAACCGGAGTTGATTTTATTTCTATCGGTGAATTAACTCATAGCGTCCGGGCTTTGGATCTTTCAATGACCATTAAGCTTGTTTGATCATATGAGGAATATGGAGGTAGGGGTTGATATAGTTGATCTTGACCGGATTGAAAAGGTATATGCCGTATACGGTATGAAGTTTCTTCAGCGGTTTCTTTCTGAAGCCGAAATTGCTGTCTGCCTACACAAACCTCAGGTTATTGCAAGTATCGCTGGTCGGTTTGCAGCAAAAGAAGCCATTGTCAAGGCTCTTGGAACAGGGATTTCAGGTGAAGTGCACTGGAAGAGCTTTGAAATATTGAATGATGAGAGAGGTCGTCCATTTGTGAGGTTTGCTGATGCGGGTTGTTTTCCTTCGGGATGCTCAATTAAAATTTCTATTGCTCATGACCGCCATTCTGCTGTTGCTACAGCACTCATATATATGGCATAAAAGGACAGGGATAAAGTCTGAGCGGAGGGCTTCAGGGATTAAAAAAACAGGAGTGCAATTTTTTAATACACTCCTGTTTTTCCTTTGCGATCACTATCAAGCGTTGTGAGCCGGAATTGGTGTCTCCCGACTTCATACATAAAGGGGTGCTGAAACCCCGGAGAGCCAATAAAATCAAGGGGTAATATTGAAATTGGTTTCGTAGTGCCTAGTTAAAATTATTACACCATTTTCTCGCCATCATTTTTTGCCTTGGCAGATTATTTTTTCTGTTTTA
>Ga0208507_1002274_pt1 | contig 10011 bp, 6 predicted proteins | sample CryBogCBH12Aug01_FD_184626 | JGI IMG/M metagenome (GOLD analysis project Ga0208507, IMG submission 184626) | Freshwater microbial communities from Crystal Bog, Wisconsin, USA - CBH12Aug09.1 (SPAdes) (version 2) | ecosystem: Environmental > Aquatic > Freshwater > Lake | place: Crystal Bog...
CCTGGACGCCTTCCGCCAGCGGCTGTCCGTGCCCGGCCTGCGCATCCTCGGGCCCCTGGAGGCCCCGGTCCCCCGGGTCAAGGACCGCTGGCGCATGCACCTGCTGCTCAAGGGCACCCGCGGCGCCCTGGGCGAGGTCCTGGCCCGGCATCCCCTGACCCCCGCCGGCCTGATCCATGTGGACCGGGATCCGATTCAATTCGGATGATGTATATTTTTTATACATCCAACTGTTTTGACCTAATGATCATGAATGAAGTATTAATGTAACATTGCTTTATTCATCAAAATAGAACCCGCCTTACAATATATGTCCAGAATCTCGATTCTTGGTTTCAAGCTTCGAGGTCGTCATGGACCCATACAGGTCACCCCAGCGCAGGAATGTCGGCTATTCCCTGATTGAGATCCTCGTGGTCCTGGTGATCGTGGGGGTCCTGGCGGTGGCCTTCGGCAGCTATCGCCAGGACAAGTACAGCCCGGCGGTGCGAGGGGCAATGAACGCCATCTACGGCACCCTCGTGGATGCCCGGACCATGGCCCGGGGAAGCGGGAAGCAGATCGTCTTCGGCGCCACCGGTTCCGGCTCAAACGTGGTCCTCACCTACACGACCACCATCACCGGCCCAGCCAATTGGGGTGCGACCTCCCAGAAAGCGGCCACTGGCCAGTACGCCTTTGCCTCCGATCCCAGCACCGCCCGCTTCTGCATGGTCGACCTGGATGGCTCGAGCACCGCCGGCAGCGCCGCGATCGCCAGCCTTAAGTCGCAGCTCCAGACCCTCGCGGTCAACGGCACCACCACTTTCGGCAGCAACGCCTGGGCGCTCAGCATCTTCAACCCCGCCAACTACACCTCCACCACGGCCAGCACCACCTTCTGGTTCAACGGCAACGGCACGGCCAACACGGATGGCTACGTCGTGGTGGTACCCGCCGTCAACGGCTCGGCCGTCTCGAACGGGCCCGTGGGCGTCATTCTCGTCAGCGCTTCCGGCAACATCTACCGCTACTACCGCTCCAACAGTTCCTCCACATGGGTGAGGCAATGAGCACCGTCAAGTCCAGCACCTCCGGGCCCGGTCCACAAGCCGGCTTCAGCATGGTCGAGTTCCTCGTGGCGGCCTTCATCCTGGCCTTCGGCCTGCTGGGTCTCATGACGCTCCAGGTGGGCGCCGTCGGGCAGGCGGCCACAGGCCGGAGCCGCGTGACCGCCGCCTACGTGGCCGAGCTGGTGCTGCAGCGTGCCCAGATGGAGGGGCAGCACTACTATCTGGCCAAGTCCACCAGCGTCACGCCCACCCTCACCGCAGTCTTCACGGCGACGCCGGGAACGGCGATCACAAAAACCACCTTCGGCTACTTCAACGTAGACGGAGTCCAGGTCCAGGACGCGACCGGCACCGCCCTGGCCAATCTGGCGACTGCCGTTCCCGACGCGAACAAGCGGAGCCCCTACTTCACCGCCTCCTGGGCCCGGCGGGGCTACCTCGGAACCGCCCCGGCCACCACTGCCCAGAGCCAGGAGTTCGTGGTCAATGTCACCTGGGTGGAGAGTGCCCAGACCAGGACCCTGAGCATGAGCCGACTTCTCCGCTACTGACCCGCCGCCAGCACCTCGAACGAAGGTAAGCAACCATGGACGCACAGATGAACAATCCCCAGGTCCAGCGCCGACAGGCGCGGGGCTTCTCGATGGTGGAGATGCTGATCGCACTGCTCTTCACCGGCTTCCTAATGGCCGGCATGGCCAAGGTGTTCAAGTCCTCGGTGATGACCTACACCGCCGTGAACGAGACCATGGGCGCCCAGCGCACCAACCGCTGGGCCCTGGACCAGATCTCCGATGACATCTCTCAGGCTGGGTTTCTCTTCCCGGAGCGGGCCCTGCCCAATTTTGTCCTCGCCGCGACCGAGCCCCTCTTCGCGGTCACGCCAGCAGTGGCCGTGGCTAACGTGACCCGGGTGAGTGACGTGAACCCCACAGCCACCCAGACGGAGACGGTCACCACGGACATCCTGGAGTTCTTCACGGACATCCCCCTGCCCGTGACCGGCTCTTGGAACGTCGCCACGGTCGGGAACGACGCCAATCCCGGCGGGGCGCCCACCGCAGCCCCCACCAGTGTGGTGATCAGCCTCACCCAGGGCGCTGCCACGGACCTCCGGAACGGCGATGTCATGATCATCCTGGACAGCGGCGAGACCGGGAAGTGGGAGCACCCGGTCATTGCGAGCGCAACGGGGGGTTCTGGCGGGACCGCCACCATCGCCCTCCAGACCGACCTCGTGCAGCTGGCGAACTACACCTCCACGCCCATCAACGGGGGCATCGCCCTCTCGCACGTGGGCGGGGTGCCGGTCTTTTTCGTCCGTCCCGCGCAGCTGGTGCGCTACTCGGTGCAGGCGGTGGCCCTGGACCCCTCGAACTCCGCCGTGAAGCTGCCTTGCCTGATCCGCCAACAGGCCAGTTACCCCACCGCCGGCACCGTGACCTGGACCAGCGCCACCACCCAGATCGTCGCCGAGAACGTGGAAGGCTTCGTGGTGGACCTGAGCTTCGACGGCGGCGCCACCTGGGCGCGGCCCACAACTGGCACCCTCAGCTGGGCCGCCATGCAGGCCAATGCCAACACGCAGCTGAACACGGCGGGCCTACCGGGCCTGAAGTCCATCACGGACTCGGCCAATCCCGACTGGTATCGGAACATCAACTGCCTCATCCGGGTGGACATCACCACCCGGGCCCCCATCCGCCGCGAGGAGTACAGCGCCACAGCGGGGGCCCGCGCCTACCGGACCCGCACCCAGACCCTGATGATCTCCCCCCGGAACTTCGGCTACGGCAAGTGACCGTCCTTCCCATGATGGTGATCCCATGACCCCCACCCGCGCCTTCCATCTCCGCCGCTCCGAGCAGGGCGGGGTCACCATCCTAACAGTCCTGGGGCTGCTGGTCCTGCTGTCGGTGCTCTCCTTCAACCTGGGCAAGAACTCCCTCCGGGAGCTGACCAGCACGGGCACCGTGTGGCAGGCCACCAAGGCCAGCGAAGCCGCCGAAGCTGGCCTGGACTGGTTCCTCCTCTGGACCAACAAGGACAACTGGAGCAACGCCACGAGCCAGGGCCGGAACACCCTGGTGACAGCCTTTCAGCAGATGAACACCACGGGCAGCTGGCAGTCGATGACCAACATCAGCACCACCTACCCCAACGACCGGAACGTCCTGATCCGGTCCACGGAACTGGACGCCAACTCGGACATGGTCCTGTCCAATACTGACGCGACCTACTACCTGCAGGCCGCCACGGGGAACGTCACGGTCCAGTCCTTTGACATCGGGTTCCGCTACTTGGGGGATCCGGGCGTCGCTATCATCTCCGGCGCTGCGGGCGGCTCTGGCAACACCGCCGGCAACACCACGGGCCGCACTGGGCAGAACGTGAACCTCTACCAGGTGGTTAGCCGCGGGAAGGCCAGCGTTCCCGTAGGCGGCACCACCTATGTTCGTTACACGACCCTTCGGGAAATGTACATGACCGCCACGCCCTAGTTCCCAAGCCCGACGCCCGCACACCCTCGCCCCTGAACGATGAGGTAGTACCATGAGCCTTCGATCCGCGCGTTTCCTTCTCTGTTCCTTCTTCCTCGCCGTCGGCCTCCAGGCCCAGGTGGACCCTCGCCTGCAGGCCGGTCTGACCGACGTGCTGGACGTCTACACTGGTGGCACCGCGGCCAAGGCTCCGCCGGAGATCATCACCCTCATCGATAACTCAGGGTCCATGTGCGCCGTGTACTGGAGCCGCTACTACTATGCCAATGCGGACTCAACCAGCAGCGCGGGCCAGACGGGCCAGAGCTGGCACGCCGACCAGTGGCAGTCCGCTGGAGACTTCAACAACCGACTGGCGGCCGTGGTCTATACCTCGGGTACGGGCTCCTCCGTCAAAGTCTGGGTCAGCTTCCACGATGCCGGCAGCCCCATCCAGCACGCAACACCGGGCAGCAACAGCCCGATTTCGACGCTGCAGAATGGCGTGCTGATCAAGCCCAATGGGGATCCGGTGGTCTATGCCGACGTGAATTCGACGAATCCCAAGCTCTGGATCCAGCGGGCCAGCCATGTGCGCATGGCCTTCACGACGGTCAGCTCCAGCACCACCTACACCTATACCGGCACCGGGGGCGTGACCTTCGGGCCCTACTCCTGCAACTACCTGTCCAACAACGCCAGGCCCAGGCCCTTTGCCAATGGCGCTTACAGTGGTTCCCCCGCGAACCTCACGACCACGGATCAGATCCGCGTCGTCGACCTTCCGATTCCCTGGGCGGTCTTTGACGCCGTGCCCTACTACGAGGGGCAGAACCGGACCCTCTCGCCGGCGCCCACCTGGCCCAGTAGCGGCAACGGCGGCTACAGCAACGCCGTGGCCAACAAGCATCCCCAGCACACCTACATTTTCGATCCCGTGCCAGATGGCGCGGGAGTCCAGACCGCCAAGGCCCAGTACTATGAGGTGGACGCCCTCTGGTCCCAGGGCTACGGCACCCTGGACGGGATCATGGTGCCCTGGACCGGCGCTACCAATGCCAAGGGCATCATCGGCCTGTTCCAGTACAACTCGGACTACCTCTGGTGGGTGGCCTTCGGCAAGGACGTGCGCAACCAGACTGGCACCGGGGCCTACATCAACGGCATGGTGGACGCATACTCGGGCAGCAACGCCGGGGGCTACTCCGTGCTGGATGCCCGCTCCGGGGGTGCCGCCTGGGGCAACAGCCTGCCCGGCCTCACCCGCCTGCAGGCAATCAAGCGCTGCCTGGTGCAGACCTACGTGGACAACCAGCAGCTTGTGCAGTGGGCCATCCGCTTCCTCTACGGGGATCCCCAGTCCACCAACGGCCCCACGTCCTTCGACTCGAACAACTCGGATGGCAACCCCGGCGACCGCCAGCTGCTGGTGCTGAATCAGCCCAGTAGCCAGAACATCCCCGATGTGAACCTGCAGTACATCCTGACCATGATGACGAACCAGAGCACCCCGCTGACCAACGCGGTGATGAACTGCTATGCCCAGTTCGCCAACACCAGCAATGGCAACAGCAAATTCAACCAGACGCCGCCCTCCTGCACCCAGAGCTTCCTGATCATCCTGTCCGACGGCACGCCCACAGACGAGGGCGGCACCAACGATCCCTACGCTACCGGGGTGACTGCAGGCAACACCTATGTGAACCAGCACCCGAGCTATCTCTCAGGCAGCACTGGCGGTTCAAGCAACTTCAATAACTTCTTCACATCATCCGCTATCGCCGCCCACTATCCATCCTCCAGTTCGATCACCGGCATGCCCACGGACACCTACAACGCCGTGAAGGCCACGGTGCCCTGGGTGATTACCTCCCGGCCCAATGGCACCACCCGCCGGGTCAGCACCATGACCATCGGCGTGAGCATGGAGGGCCTGCTGACAGACACCTACGGCGCGAAGAAGGCCATGTATGCGGCGGCCCTCTACGGCTGGGAGAAGCGGGTCACGCCCTGGGACATCAACAACAACCCGCCTGCCCCCTACGACCCCACGAACTCCGCCGCCAACGACAAGCTGAAGAACCCCTTCTTCTTTGACGCCACGGATCCCGACAGCCTCACCTCCGCCATGACCACGGCCTTCAGCCTGGCCCGCACCGCGACCAACACCATGGGCGCGCCAGTGGCGCCCCTGGTGGGTCTGAGCGTCGGCAACCAGACCTATGTGGGGACCTTCATCACCGGCCAGTCCAGCGTCTGGAGCGGCGACCTGCTCATGTCCGGCCTCTCCGTGAGCGGCAGCACCATCCAGGTGCTGGACCAGAACGGTGCCCCGATCGCATCGACCACGGGCCTCAACGCCTCCAATGCCGCCTGGTCCGCCGCCAACGCCCTGGCCACCCGGGGCTGGAAGAACCGGAACATCTATACTCTGACGCCTACCACGGCCGGCTCGGCCAGCTCCTTCAAGAACGACCTGCTCGCCTGGAACGAGAGCCTCTCCAGCAGTGTGATCACCAACGCCATGCTGGGCGTGCCCGACGCGGCCACGCGGCAGAGCCTGATCCGCTTCATGATGGGCGCCAGCACCGCGGCGCAGAACGACCCCGCCACCACAACCGCCATCACCACCAACCGGGCGGACATGATGGGGGACATCATCAACAGCACGCCCTTGATCATCGGATTCCCCACCACGATGGTGCCTTCCAGTTCAACCATCCTGTCCAATTTTGTATCAAATGTCGGTCCCTCCCTTTCGAACCTCCGTTTCCGGCTCATCCTGGTGGGTGACAACCAAGGCCTTCTCCACGGCTTCGGTGAGGTCAGCGGCATTCCAAGCACCACGGGCATCGTGGCTGGCCGGGCCCTGACGGCGGGGGTTGTCGAAGGGGTGGTGGACGAGCTCTGGGCCTTCCTGCCCCCGGATGTGCTCTCCGGGCTCCAGACCTGGCGCGTCGGCGATGTCCACCGCTACTTCGTGGACGGGTCGCCCACCCTCTACCTGAATGAGCAGGGCACGCCCAATGGCATTGTGGACGGGACCGATTACGCCCGGGTCATCTTCGGCCTCCGCAAGGGCGGCCGCAGCTACTACTGCCTGAGATTCAATGGCAACGATCCCAACCAGCCGCTCATCGCCTGGAAGGTCCGGCCGGATGAGATCACCGCCTCGGACGTGTCGGTGCCCAACGTCACCCTCAAGACCATGGGCTTCAGCTCCAGCACGCCCACCGTAGCCCGAGTCACGGGCAGCAACGGCCTGACCGATGTGTTCCTCATCGGCGGTGGCCTCAGCACCCTCGACGTGGACTCCGCCTTCTCCGTTAGCACCTCGGCCAACCCACCAGGCTATGGGGTCAACACCAAGCTGGGCCGATCGGTCATCGCCCTCAACGTGGCCGACGGCACTGTGGTGACGACCTGGGACTTTGTCAACACGGCGGCACTCAAGACAGCCTTCCCCACCATGGGCTGCGTCCCGGCCTCGGTCACGCCCGTCGAGGCCATCGTCAACAGCTTCGCCACGCAGCGCGTCTACTTCACCGATGCCTCTGGGGGCGCCTATGTGCTGGGCGCCATGAGCAGCTCGGGCCTGCGCACCGACACCAACGCCCTCAGTGGCTGGTCGGTCCGGCACCTCTACACGCCGCAGTACGCGGGCACTGCGGTGAGCGTCCCGCCCGTGGTGTTCCGCCTGCCCTACGGCTATCCCGTGACCCGGACGACAGCCCCCACGGCTATCGTGCCCGCCATGGGCGTGGTCTTCGGCACTGGTGACCGCAATGACCCCATGGACGTGGACACCATCAATCCGGGTGGCGGCGGAACGAGCTTCAGCAACCGGCTGATCATGATCCTGGACCGCCAGGACAGCGCCGACGTCAGCGGGGCCCTGGGCAAGGTCGATACCTTCGGCTTCACCGACTCCGACCTCGCGGACCTGACCGCCATCACGTCCTCCTCGGGAACTGCGGTGGATCCCAGCAACAGCTCCTACTACCTCCTCACCAAGTGCGGCTACAAGCTCAACTACGCCACGGGCGTGGCCAAGGCCAGCTATGTGAATGCCTGGCAGAGGTACGCCTACCAGAAGACCGTGACCCCGGCAATCGTCCTGAACAAGGTCCTGTTCTTTACCAACTTCCAGCCGATTACGAGCTCCACCTCCTGTACCGGCTCCGGCAACTCCAACACCTACCGCATGTGCGACGTGATCAACCCCGTCTACGGCAGCGGCAACGTCCAGGCCACTTCCTCGAACTGCAGCGGCTGGTATGCACAGTTCAACGACATCCCCAGCGAGCTGGCCAGTGTGGGCCTTGCAGGGGTGCTGCAGGCTGGCGAAGTCAAGAACCTTGGCACGGGCTCGGGCACCATCGGCACCCAGCCCATCCCGGGGAACCCGCCCTCCAACATGCCCCGGCCCCGGAGCTGGCGCATCGTCCGTTAGCTGGAGCCCGGCTACACGGAAGGGGGCCCGCGAGGGCCCCTTTTCGTGGGACGGCCGGGGAGGTGGTACGCTGAGGTGTGCCGGAACCCTCACCCATCGCCCGCCTTCGCCCCAAGAAGGCCTTCGGCCAGAACTTCCTGGTGAACGACGGGGCCATCCGGACCATCGTGGCGGGGGCCCTGGCTTCGTCGGCGGGGCGGCTGCTGGAGATCGGGCCGGGACCGGGGGTGCTGACGGAGCGCCTGCTGGCGGATGGCCGCCCGCTCTGGGCCGTGGACCTGGATCCCGAGGCCTGCGAGCTGCTCCGCCAGCACTTCTCCGGCCTGGGGCACTTCCACCTGCTGGAGGGCGACGCGGTGCGCATCGCCCTGCCGGCAGGCGGGCCCTGGTCCGTGGTGGGGAACCTGCCCTACAACGCCGCCACGCCCATCCTGGCCCGCCTGCTCACCGAGGACCTCGCCTGGGACCGCATGGTGCTGATGTTCCAGCTGGAGGTGGCGCAGAAGCTCATGGGCGAGCCCGGCACCAAGGCCTATGGTCCGCTGTCGGTGCTGGCCCAGCTCTGCGCGCGCCTGACGCGCCTCGCGAAGCTGGGGCCGGGATCGTTCCGGCCCAGCCCCAAGGTGGACTCCGCCGTGGTGCAGTTCGAGCCCCGCCCGGACGCCCCCACCCTCGCCGAGCGCAGGCCGCTCCTCACGGTGCTGCACCGCTCCTTCGCCCACCGCCGCAAGACCCTGGCCAACAACTGGCAGGGGGTGCTTTCGGCGGAGGCACTCACAAGCGTGGGGCTGGCTTCGGCCCTGCGGGCCGAAGTGATCACGCCTGCGGCGTGGTTATTGGCAACTCGTGCCCTGCTCACGCAACACCCGGAGGTCTTCCCATCGTGATGTCCCTTGCACCTGAATTCGAAGCCTGGACCGAAGCCCCCACCAAGGGTGAGCTGCGGCTGATCCCCATCGGCGGGCTCGGCGAGTTCGGCATGAACGCCCTGGTGGTCCACTCCGCCCGCAGCCTCTTCCTGGTGGACTGCGGCCAGCTCTTCCCCTCGGACGACCAGCCGGGCATCGACTCCATCGTGCCGGACTTCGCCTACCTGGAGCCCTTCGCGGACAGGCTGCAGGCGGTGCTGCTCACCCATGGCCACGAGGATCACATCGGGGCGCTGCCCTACTTCTTGCGGCGCTGGCCGGTGCCTGTCTACGGCACGGCCTTCACCCTGGGCCTGCTGGAGAACAAGCTCCGCGAGCATGGCCTCGACCTGGGTCTGCTGCACACCGTTCGGGACTACGGCCGCGTGAAGGTGGGGGACGGCGAGATCGAGGCCGAGTGGATCCCTGTTACGCATAGCATCCCCGACGCCTGCGCCCTGGTCCTGCACACGCCCCAGGGCGTGCTGGTGCACTCCGGCGACTTCAAGCTGGATCCCGAGCCCCTGGATGGCCGCCTGACGGGCATGGCCCGGCTGGAGGCCCTGGGCGACGCCGGTGTGCGCCTGCTCATGGCGGACTCCACCAACGTGGGCCGGCCGGGCCGCTCGCCCTCGGAGGAAGTCTGCCGCCAGGGCATCGAGGCGGCGCTGGAGAAGACGGACGGGCGGCTCTTCGTGACCACCTTCAGCTCCAACATCCACCGCCTGCAGATGCTGGTGGACCTGGCCTGGGAGTTCCACCGCCGGGTGGTGCTGCTGGGGCGGAGCCTGGAGCGCAACCTGGCCCTGGCGCGGTCCCTGAAGCTGCTGGACCTGCCCGACGACATCCTCGTGGACGTCAAGGACGCCCACCTCTACCACCCCGGCGACCTGATGGTGCTCTGCACCGGCAGCCAGGGTGAGCCCATGAGCGGCCTGGCCCGCCTGCTGCGCCGCGAGGTGAAGGGCCTGCCCATCCAGCCCGGCGACCGCCTGGTGGTCAGCGCCCGGGCCATCCCCGGCAACGAGGTGGCCATCTCGCGGATGCTGGACACGGCGGAGCGCCTGGGCGCGGAGACCTCCACGGACGGCATCGGCCCGGTCCACGCCTCGGGGCAC
>Ga0208507_1002283_pt1 | contig 9997 bp, 13 predicted proteins | sample CryBogCBH12Aug01_FD_184626 | JGI IMG/M metagenome (GOLD analysis project Ga0208507, IMG submission 184626) | Freshwater microbial communities from Crystal Bog, Wisconsin, USA - CBH12Aug09.1 (SPAdes) (version 2) | ecosystem: Environmental > Aquatic > Freshwater > Lake | place: Crystal Bog...
CGATGTCGGTTCCCGGCTTGTTGGACGATGTGCGGCGATGTGCTGCTGTCGCCCGGTCGGTAATCGTCTGCAGGCGGTCCTGTACTGCTTCCCAGAGTTCGTCGGAGGCGATACGCAGGTGCGGAACATCTTTGTACTGCCTCTCTGACGGATCATTTATCCTGGCAAGGCGTTTGCCCGTTTTTGGAGATCTGATGTATGAGGCGCGGTTCCAGACCATCTTCCCGATGTAGGTTGGATTGCGAAGGATGCCGGTCCCCCGGCGACCCTGTCCTCTAAGCGTTGTTGCCCGCCAGAGCCGCCCGCCAGGGCCGGGCACTCCTTCAGTATTGAGCGCCACGACGATGGCCTCCGGGCTATAACCCGATGCGTAATCTCTGTAGATGCGGCGGACGACTTCAGCCTGTTCTTCAATGATCTCTCTGTCCCCGGCTTCGGTGGTCTTGCCTGTGGTCACTGGGGGTAGGGCGCGATAGCCATATGCGATGCCGCCAGCGGACTTCCCCTGACTGACGCGTCCAGACTGACCGCGCCGGGTCTTATGCGCCAGATCCTTGGAATATTGTTGAGCAACCAAACCCAGCATCGAGATGTGTATGTCGCCAATTTCGCCGATTTGAACAGCGTAAAGTTTTATACCCTCGGCGGAGAGGATGTCATACATGCCAGCAAGGTCGGCCACACGGCGGCTGAGGCGGTCTATGCTTTCCGTTACCACCACATCAAACCGGTGGCGTTCGGAGTCGGCCAGCATCCGCTGATACTCAGGTCGAAAGGCGTTACGGCCTGTCATTTCGGCGTCGGCGTAGACCACAACGCACACCCAGTTCATGCGTTCTATGTACTGACGGCAGGACGCCACCTGATCGTCAATGGACGCCTCACGCTGATTGTCGCTGGAATAGCGTGCGTAAATTGCCGCACGAAGAGGGCCAGCTTTCTTACTAAACATGCTACCTACCTCGCTTCCAATGGCGCTCTGCGCCGTTAGCACGAGGTTCCGGTAGCCCTCCTTGGCCCTGGGAACCTTTCTACTGGGATTTTGATCTCTGCCGGTGGCCCGGGTCAATGACCTGGAGGCACGAGCATCAATTTCTTTTCAGGCTGTCCGGCAACATGACATGCCGGTAGCCGAACCCCTCATGACCATATTCCTGGAGTTCGATCCCGAGGTGCTGGTGCAGCCAAATCGATACCATCCCACGGTGGCACCAGTCGCCGCGCCCCGGCGTCTCGAAACAGACCAGGGCAGGTGTCTTGCCATTTGCAAGGGAGGTCAGGTCTTCCCTGACTTTGTTGGGATCAAGGCCGCCCAGAATTTCGGTGAAATACAACTCGATGTATTCCTCGGTGCTGGCCGTCTTAAACCAGGGACCGGGAGCCAGCGCCTTGTAAAGGCGGTATCCCTTTGCCATGCCACGGGGGGCGGTCCGACTGATGCCGATTACCTGACAGGTATCAGGCAGTTTGGTGTACCAGGATGAAGTCAGCATTTTCTTGTTCTCCATTTGGTTGCGTAATTTGATGAGGTTCTTTTGGTGCAGGTACCCGACCGCCCCGATACGCTCAACAGGTCGTCATTGACGATGTCGGTGGCTTCTCGGGTGCGGGCCTGAACGTAAAACCGGGTGGTGGTATCGAGCCTGGAATGGCCCAATAGCAGGGACGCCATCCACACGTATTCTGGGTCTATAAGTGACAGTGAGGTTGCGGCGATGTCCCGAAATAAATGAACATTGATGGACTGGCCGAACGCCGATCTTGTCCTTTTTGCTATAGCCTGCTGCATGCCGCCCTCATCGACCACCCAGAGCCGAGCGGACTCTTTTCCAGGCATTAGCAGCCGGGGGCGGAAAATCTCCAGATAGCGTTCGAGGGGCGACTCCAGCGTAAGCGGCAGCGGAACGTCGATGGCGCGCTTGGTCTTCGTTTCCTCTGCCGAGAACCTCAAACGGTATTCCCGGTTCTCTCTGATCAGATGACGACCGATGTGGATGTTGCCGAAGTTTTTTGAGCGGAATGGGCGGAGTGCGAGGAGCTTTATCGCGAGGCCATCGCGGAATAAGACCGGCCCTGTTCGGGTGGGATGATCCAGGAGCCTTTCTCCTTCCGCCATCAGCGACACACCCAGTGCGGCGAGTTCGGCGGTCGACTTCATCCGCCCCAGTTTCTTTCTGACAGTCTTGGCCTGCCGCCGGATTTGTTGTCCGATGTCGGCCAGCCAGGACCAGTCGCCCTTGTGTTTGATTGCCCACAGCATCAGCTGAAGCGCCTCCAGACGGATCGCCACCGTGATGTCGCTGTTGCCGTTGCCCTTGAGGTCGAGGGCGAATGCCTTGATAAGGTTTGGCGTAATGCAATTAATTGCAAGAATAGAGCCAGGGCTTTCACGCTTGCTGAGCCAGGAAAGCCACAGACCGATGCCTATCTCCACCATTGTTCTGGAGTCAGACCGCCAGCGGCTGGCGCGACCATTCGGCTCAAGAATGTCGCCGTTGCGAGTTGCCATGGTCCAGGCAGTTCGGAGATCTTCCGGCCAGTCCGCGACCGGCATCGGGGTGCGCCAGTCGGTCATCTATCTTTTCCTCGGCTTGCGGTCGGGGCGGTTCACCTGACCCAATAACTCGTCGTCGACGTAGCGCAGCGTCTCGTTGATCTCCGGGCCGGTGTAATACCGCATTGCCGTATTGGCCGACGAATGCCCGAGGGTGCGGGCGACGACGTGGTATTCTCCAGGGTGCTTTTTCAGGTGTTCGACTGCCACCATATGGCGATACAGGTGGGGGTTAATGCGGATGCCAGTCCTCTTGGAGACAAGTTTCCGCAACGACTGCCCAAAATTACCGGAGTGCTGCGGCTGTCCGTTCCTGGTTGGGAACAGCCATTTCGTTCCCTGAGGAAAGATAGTTGGAAGAAAAATCCTCCTGTATGTTTCGAGGATGTCGATGGTCCGCTGGCGAAGATCGAACTGCAGTTCGTATCCAGTTTTCAGCGCCTTCTTGGTGACCAGAATCCGGGGCTGCCGACCGACACGGGACAACGTGAAATGGTCGTCGGGGCGGACATCGGTCATGTCTCCAATTCTCATCCGGGTCATCAACAGCAGTTCGACAGCAAGGGCTTTCTGCGCCAGATAGGCCGCCGCAAGGGGGATCTCACGGAACAGATTCTGAGCGTCAACCATGAGTGCCGCAGGCAGGTCCAAAAGGGCCTGGACGTTGCGCGGGTCATCGAACTGCTTCAGAAGGTTCCTGTTTTTTTCGGTCATGCCGGAAGGGCCGGGGTCCAACTGGCGGCAAATCGTGGCGATGTCAGAAAGGCTCACGTTGCGGACATCGTCCGAGGCGAACTTGACCCATGTCCTGCAAACGGAGTGGGCGCGGCGCGCAAGCTCGTGGATGTGGAGGTTGGATTTGCCGACAGAGCGGTCAAGGAAGAAGCGGAGGGCAAGCTTGAAGTTGTCGATGTTGGACAAACAAGCCAGCGTTGTGATGCTGTCTATCGGATAGCCCTGGTGAACCAGCGCCGACAGCAACTGCCGAAGCCTGAAGTTAGCGGAATCAAAATTACGATGTTTAGTGGTGATGTCTGTAGACACGGGATCGGCAAGGATCGACCTGTGACGCCTGATTGACGACGTGTAGGCGGTCACATCGTCCTGCAGGCTTTGCGGGAAGGCCGTCCACGGGAGGGTGTAAGTTTCCCTCAGGCGCGGCACCGTGAGCAAGACATTCGGCCAACCCGCAACATGGCGATTAGCCTTGTTCCAGGTCCGGCAGGTCTCGGCGACAATCGATTTTGGGGTTGCCTTGAAGATGAGCGCCTGCTCCAGGGCTGCCTCGAACCTCGCCATCATTTCGTCAGACATCTGATCGGGCGTGTACCCGCTGGTTGAGCAGAATCGGAAAAACCGCGACAGGGTATAGCGCCATGGGTTCTTCTCGCCGAGCAGTTCCCATAGTGCCTGCCATTCTGGAGTCAGCGTGGCTTTGCTGTGGCCGGGGAAATAATCGGTACCTGCTAATCGGAACGCGGCGGTGATGAGGCTTTGGATGTTGGACCAGCGACGGCGACCTATGCCGACGACCGCAGGTTCAATGTTCTTAATTTCTCGGGCGAGGGGGCCGGGTACGGCGCTGACCTGAGCCGGTGACTTGCCTTTGATCTTGGCGATAGTCCTCAGGGCAGAGCAGATTTCATCGCATTTGTGCGTCTCAATGCCGTTGCCTCGTTTGGCCAGGATGGCGGCGATGAGATCGGCCAATGTCGGGGTCCCGAGCATGGTCGCGAAAGTCGTTGCCGAAGTCATCATGTTCATTTCACACAACTCCTTTCGTGATCAAGTGGGTGGTGTTTGATGGTCAATGACAGGAAATAAGAGTAAATGAAGGTAAAATAGTGAAACCGGTATCTAACAGTTGTTGCCCATGTATATTGATGCGTTATCACTATGCTGTGGAAACTACGGTAAATAATGGACTTTGTTGGTCGTTTGATGACGCCTACAATCTGCCCCGGTGTGACGCCAGAAACTGCGCGATATCGTTCTCATCAATGAGGTAACGGCCATTGATGTTGTGTGCGATCAACGTACCGCTTCTGATCCAGTTGCGGATTGTTCTCGGGCAGCGGTGCAAACGGGTGGCGACTTCCTGGACCTCGCACAACACCCGCTGCGACGAGGTGGGTGCGAATCTTGGCGCAGTATTGGTGGCGGTTGCCGGAGCCGGCGCAGATGGGGCATTACGACGAATGGTCACAGCACTACCTCCCGGATGTCGGAATGGCGGTTTCAGGATCAGTTAGGCTCAGGTCTCCGGCCTGCAGGTGATGGGCCGTTTGCTTTGCCAGCAAATGGACCAATCCGACGAGCGCCACTGAGGCCCTTGCTTCAGCGTCGGTTTTTTCGTCGTGGTCGGTGTTCGGCGGAATGAAGATCATGCCGTGATCTTCCGCCGTTGACCGGAGAAATCCCGGCTTTCAGGCGGAGCGGTACAGAACTGCATCCAGGTGCGTTCTTACTGCTGGGCGGCGCTGGGCGAGTTCTCAGGCGGCTATGAAATCGGTTCGAAGCTCTCTCGGTGGAAAGGGGGCAGCGGGGAAAATGCCCCGCCGCCGATTTCATGAGTTGGTCCGGTTCACTGAGCCAGATTGCCGCTCTCACTCCTCTCATTATCGGCAATCTGGTTGGTCTTGGTTTGCGCCTTGGTCTCGGCCACCTGTACGGCGATCAATTTGGATAGCGCGACGACCAACAGGTCGATGACTTCCTGAACAGGTGTGGGAGCGGTCAACGGCCCGGTCATTCCACAAACTCCGGGCGACCCTGCCGGACCAGCACCATCGGTTTTCTTGTCTGCCAGGACGGCGGACCAAGGCCGAACTTCGTTACCTCGCCGTCGACAATCTCAATTGCGAAAATCCCGCACCGTTTGAGCCTCGGCCCGAGTCGCGTCGGTACGTGGTGCCGTGCAATTCCGTGGATGACGTCGGCGATGGGTTCTTGCAACCCAAGCTTCCTGCCCATGGCAACGGCATTGTCGCTGACCTGATATTCTCTGAAGCCTGCCATTAGTAGTTTGCCTCCGCAATGACCTCGATGGAAAACGAGGCGGCGATAGACCGCCCGTGTTTGTCGAGCAGGTGGTGGGCGACCGCCAGCGCAAGGTCGAAGTCCGCGACACGAATTTTTTCGAGTTCCATGGCGGCGTAATTGCCCTGGTCGTCGCCATTCCACCGTGATGCCACGACATCCCATGGAGCAGCTTCTTTCGGCAGTATCTTTTTAATAGTAACGATGGGTTCTTTGTTCATGTTGGCCTCCAATATTTATGATTACCTATTATAGCTTTGTTTTTCTTGTAGTACATAAGAAAGCGGTTGGTGCTGCGATGTTGTTATAATGTCTTCTTGCGTATTTGTAATTATCTATACATATAGTTTGTATTGCGGCCTTGGTTGCTTACGTTTCTATTCCAGTCCGAGAGTGATGCTCGGATTCAACATCACGGCCTGCTTCTCTAGCCTGATGGACGCAATCGAGTTATCCTGTAGTTGGAGCAGACGCGCTGCTTCGGGGCTTAGAACACCCCGGCTATAGCGGTAATGGCGCTAACCGCAAAAAGTGCCGCTCTCCTCGACCCTATGGTCGGGGAGCCTGCGGCGCATGTCCAGGTTGTTCGACCGAAAGTCGTTCGACTAAAGGTCGCAGGAGCCGACTATAGCCGGCTGTTCTACTCCCCGATCTCCAGGCTCTGGAGATCGAAACCATCTTGAGGGGGCGCACCTCAAGCTCTGGTTTTCCGGGGGGCAGATAGATGCAGGATAACCCAAACGATACAGCCTCCTCGCAGGGCGGCGGCGGTCGCATGACCGGCGATGAAAAATTAACCGTCCTCGGAAAACCGTTTGATGACCTCACCGTCCTGGATTTCTGGCAGTGGGCATACAGTGATCTCCGGGCAAATAATGTTCGTGGGGTGTTTGCTGAATGGCTGGTTGCCCGACTTCTGGGAGTGCCTCAGGCTGTCAGGGACTCATGGGAAGCCTGGGACATCGATGTCGCCGGGGTAAAAATAGAAGTCAAATGCAGTGCATATATTCAGACTTGGCATAAGCCGGGGTCAAGGTCATCAAATATTGTTTTTTCTGGTCTTAGGTCAAAGACGTACGACTATGGCACAAATGTTTATTCTGAAAAAGAAACATATAATTCTGATTTATACATATTTTGCGTTCAAACTTGTACGGAGCACTCCAGTTGGGATGCTACTGATTTAGATCAGTGGCGGTTCTATGTATTGGAGAAATACTCAGTGCAGGATGCTGAGTGCAAAACTTTGACGTTGTCACGGGTCCGGGAGGAGGCAAAGAGGTCAGGGACAAGCGGTGAGGGGCCAAGAGCGGAAGGAGGTGTCAATGCGGTAAATCTGCGTGCGGTGGTTCTCCCCTTGGTCAAGCGTATAGCTCTCCGGCTATCCAAACTAGCCGCGTTCGCTCCGATCTTTCAGACTCCCGGCTTCAGTTTTGGCAAATTCGCAACTCCGCCATCAGTGGTGCCCGGAGTGTGGATGATGCCCTTCTATGAGTTTAGTGATGAGGCCCAGTCGTTCAGGCAGGTTTGTAATGACTATGGGTGGGTCCGGCGCGGGTTCGATTGGGGTAAGTGGAATGGCACTTCAGAAGCGCAAGCATTTTGGGATAACCCAGAGGCAATAGCCATTGCGACATCGGACCAATTAGCCAAACTGCTGACGGTGCTCGTGCGCCGGGAGAGGTTTTGTGAAGGCAATCTGGGGCAGGCGTTCGAACATGGCGTTGTCACGGCCATCGTGAAACGGGCCGCTGTCCTGGTGGAAAGCTGCCAGCAAGTAGAAATGCCTGAGTTTTACATCGAGGAACCCGAAGCGAAGCCGTCATCGTTGCCTGTTGAGACCGAGGAAGAACGAACTGAACGGCTAATGGTGGAGCAGCGTAAAGATTCGTATGTTCGGGGATACACGGCGGGTTTGGCGGGTAATGACGACACCTATCCGTTTGAGTCCGGTACTGTCGAAAGTGAGGCATGGAGTGCCGGATACAAGGAACGTTTGGCTGAGGGGGCGCAATCAAAAGACGAGTTGTCTTAGCGCCTTCAGTTAATCAACAGCCATGATCGATCTGCCTTGCCATAATCTGTCGGGGGTTACAACGTTGAAGTGGCTGCCTGTACTATTGTTGCTCACTGCCTGTGTCGGAGACCATACGCCACCGGCAGAAACCTATGGGGTGCAATGCCGTAACTGGCTGAATGGCGTGTGCATGGACTTCGGCGATGCGACATCAAAGGTGCGCGATCATTGTGGGCATGGCCACAGCAAATAGATTGAGACAAGACTGATAGGGGGTAAGCACATGTGGCTGCTCACACCGTTTGGCTTTTTCAGCATCGTCCAGAAACATGACGACGACGACACGCTGACCGTTCGGGCGCGGGTTAGATCAGACCTCATTAACCTGAAAGCCACCCTCTTGCCTGAGTTGGGCAAGATTGGTGAGAGCCACGATACCGACTACAGATTTCGGGCGAAGGCCCCCCGTAAAGCAGTTGCCGATGCGATGTCGAAGATGGCGATGACGCTGGACTACTCGAATTTCAAGGACCAGGTCGCCAAGGTACAGGGGGGCAAGCGGGCGCACCTTTATCATGATGTCTGGGATGTTCTGTGCCGCTTGCAGGGGAACCCGGCATATGAGGTTGAGGTTCCGAAACAGGCGGGAATTCCGGTGGCAACGTCCTATGGCGGTGTGTTGATTAATGGCCGGAACGAGGTGTTGCTGCGAGAACCCAAGGGGCACTTCGACGGCTATGTCTGGACCTTCGCCAAGGGGCGACCAGACCCTGGAGAAACGCCGGACCAGACGGCACTGCGTGAGGTGAAGGAAGAAACCGGCTATCACGCCGTCATCGTTGGGTTCCTGTCCAAGGCGTTCAAGGGCGGCACCGGCACCACGTCGATGTTCCTGATGAAGCCGACAGAGGAACCGGGGAAGCATCATGAAGAGACATCTCAGATCCAGTGGGTGTCGTTCTCAGAGGCCCGAAGGTTAATCGGACTGACGACCAACGACGTGGGGCGGAAACGGGACTTGGCGATCTTGGAAGCTGCCAGGGTGGCATTGGGCTGAATCCACGCCCAGAGTTGATCTGTCACTGTTCGGCATCGCATTGCAATTAATTGCAAAACATTGGATGTTGTGCATCGCCGTTGTTCGTTGGGGGTAGAGAGATGGCGGTCAGGATTCACAGGAAGTCTGCGATGCCCAAGGGCATCAAGCTGCCGCAGGCCATATCGGAACCCAGGCAGATCACCGTGAAAATGCCGTCTGCGATGAAGGTGCGGTTAAAGGTGCTGGCGGTCAGGCACCATACCAGTCTACTCCGGCAATTTCATGAAATGCTGGCAAACTATCTAACCGACCCTCCGGCGGGGGTGCCTCATGTCCAGGTTCCAGCCGACTGGACAAAATGCTCGGTCAAGGTGGATCAGGCGCTGGCGGCGAGGATCGTGGCTCGGGCCGAGCAACTGGGAGTCAATCACCAGTCTCTGCTGTTTGCGGTGGTGGAGCGGTTCCTGGGGGCATAGGTAATTGCAAGGCATCCCCAGGAACCTCGCGTCCCTTCTACCCTTTCTTCTGCTCTCGGACAAAATCAACCGCGCAAATGCGGGCCTCATCGATAAACCATGCCGACGGCCCATCACCTCGATTTAAGACACCATAAGCCACGCCACCCAACTGGCGATAGGCAAACAGAACAAACTCGCGCCAGTTTGACAAGATCACTCCCAGCACTTGTTCGGGGTCCCCGCCTTCGGCCACGACTTGTTTGCTGAAATACAACAGGGCCGCCCGATCCCTCGCGGTCACCTTGGAAAGGTTGAGCATCTTCGACAGGCGAAGCAGTGTAAGGGGAGCGGTCATGACGCTTCTACCTGTTCAGCCGCTATCTGGTCCCTGAACTCGGACAGCAGCTTGTGCGATTTCAGCACATGACCAATGTCTGGCAGGCTCGGCGGATTGAACGCGGCGGGGCCACCTGAACATTCGGCCAAATCGGTAAACGTCTTCCACTCCGTGATCAACGCTTGGACCATCCGCTGGCGGTCAAGGTTCAGTGCGTCGAAGAGCCGCAGTAACTCGACCATCTTGGGAACGTCGTTCGTCGTAGTGGTGGTTGTGCTGCCGTGAACCTTGTCTGTCAGCACCTGCCAGTTCGTCAGCCACTGGTAGGCTGTCGCCTCTTCTTTCTTTTTCATCGCGAACCAATCGATGGCGACGTCGGCGTGGCTGAACAGTTTCGCCATTTGCGGGCGCTGGCCCTGATTGAACGTAAGCGGTAATCAGCCCCCACATTGAAAGCCAGCGCCGGCTTCGATTGAATGCCTCCAGGCAAACGACGGAGGCCGGGAATGGATGGTTTGCACGTTAACGTGCCAATTACTGAACAAAGCTTTGG